>Ga0228698_1001201_pt1 | contig 13541 bp, 8 predicted proteins | sample McNCre117_Aug_MG_FD_178015 | JGI IMG/M metagenome (GOLD analysis project Ga0228698, IMG submission 178015) | Freshwater microbial communities from McNutts Creek, Athens, Georgia, United States - 1-17_Aug_MG | ecosystem: Environmental > Aquatic > Freshwater > Creek | place: USA: Georgia...
ATGCGCGCAGGCCGGCCATTCAAAATGAGGATTTGTTGCACCGCCGTGCCGCTGCGCCGGCCTTGCGCCAGGCCGCCTGTGACCCTGCCGCCTTGCAGGTCTAGGCCCGCCTGCTGGCCATCTTCAGATTGCACCTGCCTCACTTCGATGAGCAGATTGCGCAAGGGCAAGGGAGTTGCATTTGCTCCTGAATTGATAGCTGCTTGCGCATATACAGCGGGCGCCAGGTGCCAAAACAATGCCAAAGCCAGCCAATCTCTGCGGTTCATGGGCGTCCTTTCAATGTGGTGCCTGTGGGCTGCGCTTGTAACTGGCTCAAGGGCAGCGCACTGCTGGCCTTGACCTCACCCAGCGAGAAGCTGGTGTGCAGGTCTTTGACGTTGGGCAGGTTGATCAGCACCTCGCGCGCAAACTGGCTGAAGCTGTTGAGGTCGCGGCTGACCACCTGCAGCTCAAAAGTACCGGTGCCGCTGATGTAGTGGCAGCTGATGACCTCCGGAATCAGCCGAATGGCGTCTTCCAGCGCCTGCAACACATCCCCACTGTTGCGGTTGGCGTCCAGGCGCACAAAGGCCAGCACCCCCAGCCCGATTTTGTAGCGGTTGATTTCTGCCCGGTATCCGGTGATGAAGCCGCTCTCTTCCAGCGCCTTCACCCGCCGCCAGCAGGGCGCCGCACTCAGGCCCACGCGGGTGGCCAGTTCGGCGTTGCTGAGTCGCCCATCGTTTTGCAGTTCGCTCAAGATGGCGAGGTCATAACGGTCAAGTGTTTCCATAAAACGCATTATGAAGAAAGAATCGTTCTTTAAGAGGTGGTTTCTAGGCAAAGAAAGCAAACACCTATCTGAGTTACGGGCATACACTTTGCCGAACAAAAACACGGAGACAAGCACCATGAATGCACCCCTCAACCGGGACCTGCCCGTGCACATCCGCACGGCGCTGGATTCCGTCACCCTCGACGACAAATACGCCCTCGACCACGGCCGCGCTTTCATGAGTGGCGTGCAGGCGCTGGTCAAGCTGCCCATGCTGCAGCGCGTGCGCGACCAGCGTGCTGGCAAGAACACGGCCGGCTTTATCAGCGGTTACCGTGGCTCGCCCTTGGGCACTTATGACCAGTCGCTGGTCAAGGCAGAAAAGTACCTCGAAGCACACCACATCAAGTTCCAGCCGGGGGTGAATGAGGAGCTGGCGGCCACCGCCCTGTGGGGTACGCAGCAACTGGGCTTCGCACCGCCGGGCAGCAACAAGTACGACGGCGTGTTCGGCATCTGGTACGGCAAAGGGCCCGGTGTGGACCGCTGCTCTGACGTGTTCAAGCACGCCAACATGGCCGGTACCACGCCTTGGGGTGGTGTGATTGCGGTGGCGGGGGACGACCACATTTCCAAAAGCTCCACTGCCGCCCACCAGAGCGACCATATCTTCAAGGCTTGCGGGTTCCCGGTGTTCTTCCCGGCCAATGTGCAGGAGATTCTGGACCTCGGTCTGCACGCCTTTGCCATGAGCCGTTTTTCCGGCGTGTGGGCGGGCATGAAGACGATCCAGGAAATTGTGGAGTCCAGCGCCACCGTCACCATCGACCCCGAGCGCGTCCTCACCCGCATGCCGGCCGACTTTGAGTTGCCACCCGGCGGCCTGCATATCCGCTGGCCCGACCATGCGCTGGACCAGGAAGCCCGCCTGTTTGATTACAAGTGGTATGCCGCGCTGGCCTATATCCGCGCCAACCGGCTGAACCACAACGTGATCGAGGGCCCGCACGATCGCTTCGGCATCATCTCCAGTGGCAAGGCCTACAACGACACCCGCCAGGCGCTGCTCGACCTGGGGTTGGATGACGACACCTGCCGCCGCATCGGCATTCGCCTGCACAAAGTAGGTGTGGTGTGGCCGCTGGAGGCGCAGCTGACCCGCGAATTCGCCACCGGCTTGCAGGAGATTCTGGTGGTGGAAGAAAAGCGCCAGGTCATCGAATACCAGCTCAAAGAAGAGCTGTACAACTGGCGCGCGGACGTGCGCCCCACGGTGCTGGGCAAGTTCAACGAGGTGGAAACGCCAGATCACTATGGCGCCGGTGGCGAGTGGTCCATGCCCAACCCGAGTGCCAATACCTTGCTGCGCGCGAATGCGGATTTGTCGCCGGCCATCATCGCCCGTGCGATTGCCCAGCGCATCAAAAAGCTGGGGCTGGATGCCGACACCAGCGCCCGCATCGATGCCCAGATGGCGATTCTGGAAGCCAAAGAGCGGGCCATGCACGTCATTGACTTGGGTAACCCCGGTGCAGCGGCTGCGGTCCGCCAGCCCTGGTTCTGCTCAGGCTGCCCGCACAACACCAGCACGAAAGTGCCGGAAGGTTCACGTGCGATGGCCGGTATCGGCTGCCATTTCATGACCATCTGGATGGACCGCAGCACCGATGGCTTTACCCAAATGGGCGGCGAGGGCGTGCCGTGGGTCGGGCAGCAGCCGTTCACCAACGACAAGCACATCTTTGCCAACCTGGGCGATGGCACCTACTTCCACAGCGGCTTGCTGGCCATTCGCCAGAGCATTGCGGCCGGCGTCAATATCACCTACAAAATCCTCTACAACGATGCGGTGGCCATGACTGGCGGCCAGCAGGTGGGTGAGCGGCCGGAAGGGCACTCTGTGGTGCAGATAGCGCAGAGCATGCGTGCGGAGGGCGCTATCAAAATCATAGTGGTTACAGACGAGCCTGAAAAATACGATGCAGTCGAGGGGCTGCCCGAGGGTATTGTCATTGAGCACCGCGATGAGCTGGACCGCGTCCAGCGCGAGTTCCGCGAAATCAAAGGCACCACGGTCATCATTTACGACCAGACTTGTGCCACCGAAAAGCGCCGCCGCCGCAAGCGCGGCACCATGGTGGACCCCGCCAAGCGCGTAGTCATCAACGAACTGGTGTGCGAAGGCTGTGGCGATTGCGGAGTGCAAAGCAACTGCATGAGCGTGGAGCCGTTGGAAACGCCTTTCGGGCGCAAACGCCAGATCAACCAGAGCACCTGCAACAAAGACATCTCTTGCGTCAAAGGCTTTTGCCCCAGCTTTGTGACCGTGGAAGGTGGCAGCCTGAAGAAACCGGTGAAGCTGCAAACCGATGCCAGCGGCTGGGCCGCGCTGCCGGAGCCGCAGATTCCCGATCTCGCAACCGTGCAGGGCGGTGTGTGGGGCACCATCGTGGCCGGCGTGGGCGGCACGGGCGTGATCACCATCGGGCAACTGCTCGGCGTGGCGGCCCATCTGGAAGGCAAAGGCATCGTCACCCAGGACGCCGGTGGCTTGGCGCAAAAGGGTGGAGCTACTTGGAGTCATGTGTTGATCGGTGCGTCGCAGGACGCGATCCGCACCACGCGGGTCGGTACGGCGTCTGCAGATTTGGTGCTGGGCTGTGATCCGGTCGTGGTGGCTGGCAAAGAAACGCTGATTCGCATGCGTCCCGGTCGCACCCATGTGGCGCTCAACGCCAATACGGTGCCGACCGCAGGGTTCGTGAAAAACGCCGACTGGACCAACCCCGGCGACCAGTGCGTGAGCGACATCACCCGCACCGTGGGCGAAAGCCATGTCGGGCTGTTTGATGCCGATGCGGTGGCCACCAAGGTCATGGGCGACAGCATTTACACCAACCCCATGATGCTCGGTTATGCGTGGCAAAAGGGCTGGATTCCTTTGGGACTGGCGTCCTTGATGCGCGCTATTGAGCTGAATGCGGTGGCTGTGGGCAACAACAAGGCCGCTTTTGAGTGGGGCCGCCGGGCGGCGGCAGACTGGCCTGCAGTCCAGCGCGCGATCAACCCGGGGCAGGTAGTGGCCTTTCACCCCCGCACCAAGGAATCGCTGGAGGCCATGTTGGAGCGTCGCATCGCCTTCCTCACCGGTTACCAGAATGCGGCCTATGCCCAGGGATACGCCGACCTGGTGGCGCGGGTGCGCAGTGCGGAGTCCGCATTGGGCGTGGACAAGCTGGTGCTTACCGAAGCGGTTGCCCGCTATTTCTTCAAACTCATGGCTTACAAGGATGAGTATGAAGTGGCCCGTTTGCATACGGATGCGGCTTTCCACGCCAAGGTGGGTGCCTTGTTTGAAGGCGATTTCAAGCTGAGCTACCACCTCGCGCCGCCACTGTGGGCTCGCAAAAATGCGCAGGGCGAGTTGCAAAAGGCCCGCTTCGGCAGTTGGATGGGGCTGGCATTCCGGCTCCTGGCGCCCTTGAAGGTGTTGCGCGGTACCGCTTTGGACGTCTTCGGCTATTCAGAAGAGCGCCGGGAGGAGCGGGCGTTGGTGGAGGACTATCGCCACGCCATCGAGGGCCTGTTGCCCACCTTGACCGTGGCCAACCGGGATGCGGCTGCCGCGTTTGCCCGCGTGCCGGAGCACATCCGGGGCTACGGCCACGTCAAAGCCCGCCATCTGAAGGCGGCCCGCGTCCAGTGGGCGGAGCTGCTGGTCCGCTACCACGCAGCACCAGCCCTGCAACAAGCCCGGGCTGCCTAGGGCCTTGTCCGCCTGTCCCGGGCGGGCCTTTTCCCCCGCTTACAATGACCGGTTGTCTGGCCAGAGGCCTGCCTGCGCGCAGCTCTCTGGCCGCAAACGTTTTTGTTTTGTTCCCTTTTGTGGAGTTTGCCTGTGTTCATTTCTTCTGCTTTTGCCCAAACCGCTCCTGCTGCTGCCGGAGGCGACATGCAATCCTCCCTGATGAGCATGCTGCCCCTGGTGCTGATGTTTGTGGTGCTGTATTTCGTGATGATCCGCCCTCAGATGAAGAAGCAAAAAGAGCACAAAGCCATGATTGATGCGCTGGCTAAGGGTGACGAAGTGGTCACCGCCGGCGGCGTGCTGGGCAAGGTCAGCAAAATGGGCGACAGCTATGTCGGCCTGGAAGTGGCCAGCGGCGTGGAAGTGCAAGTGCAGCGCAGCGCCGTGGTGCAGGTGTTGCCCAAGGGCTCTATCAAGTAAGTATTCAACCCGAAGCAAAGCGCGATCATGAACCGTTATCCGGTGTGGAAGTACGCGATCATTCTGGTCGCGCTGGTGGTCAGTGGCTTGTATGCCCTGCCCAATTTGTTCGGTGAGGCACCGGCGGTGCAGGTGTCGGCTGCCAAATCCTCTGTCAAGGTGGATGCGGCGGTGCTGGCCAAGGTGGAGCAAACCCTGAAAGACGCTGGCCTCGCGGCGGATGCGGTCGCTTTGGAAGGTGCCTCCATCAAGGCCCGCTTTGCCGACACCGACGCGCAGCTGAAAGCCAAGGATGCGATTCAAAAAGCCGTGAATGTCGATGCGGCCGACCCGGCTTACATCGTTGCCCTGAATCTGCTGTCCCGCTCACCCGCATGGCTCACGGCCTTGCATGCCTCCCCTATGTACCTGGGGCTGGATTTGCGCGGTGGCGTGCACTTCATGCTGCAGGTGGACATGCAGGCCGCGTTGACCAAACGCGCCGAGTCGCTTGCAGGCGATATCCGCACCGTGTTGCGCGAGAAAAATGTGCGCCACAGCGGCATTGCCCGCAATGCACAAACGGTGGAAGTGCGCTTCAAAGATACCGCCACGGCGGATGCTGCCAAGCGCATCATCCAGGACCAATTTGCAGACCTTGAAACCGTGTCTGCGGCCGATGGGGCTGATGTGAAGCTGGTTGCCAACATCAAGCCCCTGTCCGCCAAGACGATTCAAGAGCAGGCGCTCAAACAAAACATCACTACCCTGCACAACCGGATCAATGAGCTGGGTGTTGCCGAGCCGGTGATTCAGCAGCAGGGGCTGGACCGTATCGTGGTGCAGCTGCCCGGTGTGCAAGACACGGCCAAGGCCAAAGACATTTTGGGTCGCACGGCTACGCTGGAAGTCCGTTTGGTGGACGAGGGCACCGAAGCACGTTCCGCCGAAACCGGCAATGGCCCGGTGCCTTTCGGCTCCGAGCGTTACCTGGATCGTGAAGGGCGTTCTGTCATCGTGAAAAAGCAGGTCATCCTGACCGGCGAAAACCTCACCGACGCACAACCCGGCTTTGATGGTCAAACCCAAGAGCCCACGGTCAATCTGTCCTTGGATGCCAAGGGCGCCCGCATCTTCCGTGATGTGACCCGCGAGAACATCAACAAGCGTATGGCCATCTTGCTGTTTGAAAAAGGCAAGGGCGAAGTCGTGACAGCTCCGGTGATCCGCTCTGAAATCAGCGGTGGCCGGGTACAAATTTCCGGCCGCATGACCACGGTGGAAGCGGCGGATACCGCGCTGCTGTTGCGCGCCGGTTCACTGGCTGCGCCCATGGAAATCATCGAAGAGCGCACCATCGGCCCCAGCCTGGGCGCCGAGAACATTGCCAAGGGCTTCCACAGCGTGGCCTGGGGCTTCACTGCGGTGGCCATCTTCATGTGTGTGTACTACATGCTGTTTGGTGTGATTTCCAGTATCGCGTTGGCTTTCAACCTGCTGCTGTTGGTGGCGGTGCTGTCCATGTTGCAGGCGACCCTGACCCTTCCCGGTATGGCGGCCATGGCCTTGGTGCTGGGTATGGCGATTGACGCCAACGTGCTGATCAACGAGCGTGTGCGCGAAGAGTTGCGTAACGGCGCCTCGCCGCAGGCCGCTATTCATGCCGGTTACGACCGTGCCTGGGCCACCATCATCGACTCCAACGTCACCACCCTGATCGCCGGCTTGGCCTTGTTGGCCTTTGGCTCCGGCCCGGTACGCGGCTTTGCGGTGGTGCACTGTCTCGGTATTTTGACCAGCATGTTCTCCGGCGTGTTCTTCTCCCGTGGTTTGGTCAATTTGTGGTACGGTCGCCAGAAGAAGTTGAAAGCGGTGTCTATCGGGACCGTGTGGCGCTCCGAGTCTGGCCAGCAGGTCACCACCTCCTAAAGGTTTAAGGCATGGAATTCTTCAAAATCCGCCGCGATATTCCGTTCATGCGGAATGCGTTGGTGTTCAACTTGATCTCGTTTGTCACTTTTCTGGCAGCGGTGTTTTTCTTGTTTTCCCGTGGCTTGCATTTGTCGGTGGAGTTCACTGGCGGCACCCTGATGGAAGTCAGCTACTCGCAGCCAGCCAATCTGGACGCCATCCGCAGCGCGGTAGCTAACTTGGGCATCAATGATGTGCAGGTGCAAAATTTCGGCACGGCTCAGGATGTGCTGATTCGCATGCCGGTACAAAAAGGCAGCAGCTCCAGCCAGCAAAGTGAAAAGGTGATTGCTGCACTGCAAGCGGCTGACAGCACAGCAAGCTTGCGCCGTACCGAGTTTGTCGGTCCCCAGGTGGGCGATGAGCTTGCACATGACGGCCTCAAGGCACTGGCTTTTGTGGTGGTCGGCATCATGATTTACTTGGCCATGCGCTTCGAGTGGAAGTTCGCAGTCGCGGCCATCATCGCCAACTTGCATGATGTGATCATCATCCTGGGCTTCTTTGCCTTCTTCCAGTGGGAGTTTTCCTTGCCGGTGCTCGCCGCCGTGTTGGCGGTGTTGGGCTATTCGGTGAACGAATCGGTGGTGATTTTTGACCGTATCCGCGAGAACTTCCGCCGTTATCGCAAGATGAACACGGTCGAAATCATCGATAACGCGATCACCTCCACCATCAGCCGCACCATCATCACCCACGGGGCGACCCAGATGATGGTGCTGTCCATGCTGCTGTTCGGCGGCGCTACCTTGCATTACTTTGCGCTGGCCTTGACCATTGGGATTTTGTTCGGTATTTACTCCTCGGTGTTTGTGGCGGCTGCCATCGCCATGTGGCTGGGCATCCAGCGTGAAGACCTGATCAAGGGCGGCACCAAAAAAGATACCGATCCGAACGATCCCAACTCGGGTGCCGTCGTTTAAGCAAGGGCAACTCCACTCATGGCAACCGGTCCAGCACTTTCTCCGCGTTTGCAACTGACACGCGCGTTGCGTGAGCGCTTTCTGGCGGAAGCCGGCAAGGCCTTGCTGGAGATCAGTGGTGCGGTGCAGGAGCGCTTGACCACCTTGATGGACGAGTTGACCAATGCACGGGATGCCCAGTTGCGCCGCGATATCTGGATGGCTTACAAGCAAAGCCGTCCGCTGTGGATAGACGGCACCACCAAGGCCTGGCGTGAATGCCTGGAGCCGCCCAAGCAGAAAAAGTCGTCGGGTCTGGAGTCTGCCGGACTGGAGCTGGTGGGCACCGAGGTGGTGGAGAACAAAATCCTCGCTTCCCGCATGGTGCTGGCCGTCAATGAGAAAGTGCTGCCTCAGCTGGAAGACTTGCGCATCCGCATCAAGTACCTCGAAGGCACCGAGGACCTCGAGGGGCATGACATCTTCCGCCCCGAGGTGTTGGTGCTGTTGCTGGTAGAGCAATGGGCGACCTCCGGCATGCCCGGCGAATCCTGGCCGATGGTTACGGAAGTGGTGCAGCGGCTGTTGATCGAGCGGTTGACGGTCGCCTACAAAAACGCCAATGACTTGCTGATCAGCAAAGGCGTGATGCCGACGATTGAGCTGAAAGACCGGGTCAAAGCACCGGTCAGGTCTTCTGCACCCGCTCGCCCGCCTGTTACCCCCGGTATGCCCACTCCGCCGGATCAGGGGAGCAGCGCGTATGGGGATGTGGGCTACGCCGACCCTGGCTATGCCCCGCAAACCGGGTTTCAGCACGGTGGCGGGTATAGCGGTAGCACCGGTTTTGCGCCCGCAACGGGACGCGGTGGTTTACCCGCTTCCGGCGGGGGTATGCCTCAGGCCGGAGGTGCGTATGGTGCACCTTCTGGTGCGGGTGCCTTGGCGGGCGGCGTACCGGCTGCGCGCTCTGGCGGTGGCTTCTTCAGCGGGCGCTTGGGCTGGGGCCCGGCTGCGCCACAAAGCGTTGGTGATGCGGTGCCTGCCTCCGGACCTCAGGCGGTGTCTACAGGGGGTTCCACGCCGTTTTGGCGGCAATCGTCCGGTTCCGCAAGCGGCCCAGGCCAAGTTTATGGCGCATCCGAAGAAACGCGGATGCTGACTGCCACCACCCCATTGGCCCGTGCGCGAAGCCGCGCCCAGGGGGTGATTGGGCAAATCCGCCGCCTGTTTGTGACCCATGGTGGTGGCGACTTTGTGGGTACGGAGCACCATGCTCCATCGCCGGCATTGGCGGCGGCAATTGCCCCACGCCCCGGGCAGGCTACTTATGCGGTGGGCGGCACGCTGTACGAGGATTACAGCCCGGCCGGAGTCGCCCGGGTTGCGGGAGACCTGCGCGAGAAAACAGCTGAGCTCAAGAAGAAGGCCGAAACCAAGGGCGAAAAAGCCACCATCGAAATCGTGGCCTTGATGTTTCAGGCCATTCTCGCGGAAGAGCGCATACCGCCGGGCATCCGGGTGTGGTTTGCCCGCCTGCAAATGCCGGTGCTGCGCGTAGCCTTGGAAGATCCTGACTTCTTCGGCACGGCCACCCACCCAGCACGTATGTTGATCGACCGCATGGGCTCCTGCGTCATGGGTTTTGATGCGGTCGGTGTGCATGGCAGCGCCATGGAGGCCGAAATCAAGCGGATTGTGCAGGTGGTGGAGCAGTATCCCGAAACCGGCAAAAAGGTGTACCAGATCGTCTATGACGAGTTCCAGAAGTTTCTTGCCAAGTTCCTGACCGAAAAAGGCCCGGCGCAAAAGGTGGTGGGGGTTGCCCAGCAGGTCGAGCAAAAAGAAACGCTGACGATCCAGTACACCATCGAAATGCGCAACATGCTCAAAGACATGCCGGTGCGCGATGAAATCCGGGATTTCCTGTTCAAGGTCTGGGCCGAAGTATTGGCTGTAGCAGCAGTGCGCAAGGGGCCGCAACACGCAGATACGCTGGTACTCAAGAAATCTGCCACCGACCTCGTCTGGGCGGCCAGTGCCAAGCCGAACCGGGCAGACCGGGCCCGGGTGATTCAAGATTTGCCGAATTTGTTGCTGCGTTTGCGCTCAGGTATGACGCTGTTGGCGATGGCACCCTCCGAGCAGGAGGCCCATGTCAAGCGGATTAGCGATACCTTGGCGGACGCCTTCATGTCCAAGACGCAAGCGATTCCGCAGGACAAAATCGATGCTATGGCCCAGCGCCTGGGCAACCTGGAAGACTTTGTCTCAGAAGACGGCATGGGCGACTTGCCGCTGGATGCCGAAAGCATCGAGATGATGCTGGGCATAGACGCGTCGGCCATCGAAGTGGTCGCCAACGGGGGCTCCAAGCCGACTGCGGCCATGATGGCGTGGGCGCAAGAGTTGCAACTGGGCACTTGGTACACCCTGGACCACAACCATCAAATCACCCAAGTGCAGTTTGCCTGGCGTAGTGATCGCAAACACCTGAATCTGTTCGCTTCCACATCCGGCAAAAGCTTTTTGATTCAGGGTGGGCGGTTGGCAGCCTACTTGCAGGCTGGCTTGCTCCTGCCGCAGGAAGAAGAAGCGTTGACGGTGCGCGCCACGCGGGACGCGCTAGCCAAGCTCGAAGCCAACCCGGAGCGCCTTCTCAGCTAAACCGGGTGGGTGCTGCCCTCAGTGGGCGATACGGTGTCCTGCATCGTCACACAGTTCGTCCAATACCAGTGCGTTGGGCTCTTGGCCGAACGACCAGAACACCATCAGGATGATGATTTTCAAGTCCTCCAGCGCCACCGGCGCGCGTGGAGTAGCCATGGCGCGGTCCATGACGACCTCGCGGATGTGGGCGGGGAGCACTCCGGCTGCGTCCATAAAACTCAGGTAGCCCAAGCACTGTGCACCGAGGTGGTTTTGTTCGGGCACGGAATACACCCGTATGCTGCCGGGCGCGGGCAAATGCAACCATGTGCTGTGCACCACCGTCGGCAAATCCGTAGCCATGGGCCGGGCAAAGCGGGCCGCGCTGGAGAGGCCGTTCAGCCAATCCATGGCCTCGGTGACTTCATCGGCTTCAAAGCCCACCGCTTGCAGTTTGCGTTGCAGATGTGCCGGCTCGGGGCAGGCATCGTCGGCGTAGTAGTTTTCGTAAACAAAGGCGAGGACTTCAAACATAGAAGCCAATATATCGCAGAAAAAACCGCCGCCGTCTGCGGGTCTGAACTGCCCCTCTTTTCTGGGTTTTGGCTGGCATTTGGAGTTTCAGCAGCGGCCCAGGCGTTGAAACTTGCCACCGGGTAGCCGTGCTACCCAGCCGGCCAGCTCCAAGCCCATCAGCAAGGCCTGCAGGGTGGCGGTGTCCATCCCGCTGCGGGCCTGAATGGCATCCAGACCGCAGGGGTCGAAGCCCATGCTGTCCAGCAAGCCCATTTCCAGACTGGACAGTGAAGATTCAGCGGGCGATGAATGTGGCTCGCCATGGCCGGACGCATCAACAGCTGGATGCGCAACCGCGCCAAGGTCCAGCTCTTCCAGAATGTCTTCTGCGGATTCCACCAGCTTGGCGCCTTGCTTGATCAGTGCGTGGCAGCCCCGGGCCTGCGTGGCGTGGATGGAGCCCGGAATCGCGAAGACATCTTTGCCCTGCTCGACCGCCAACCGGGCAGTAATGAGGGAGCCTGATTTCAAGGCGGCCTCCACCACCAAGGTGCCTTTGCACAAGCCGGAGATGATGCGGTTGCGTTTCGGGAAGTTGGCCGATAGCGGCGGGGTGCCCAGCGGGTATTCACTGAGCAGCAAGCCGTGGCCGCAAATCTGGTGCGCCAAGTCGCGATGGCTCTTGGGGTAGACCCGGTCCAAGCCTGTACCCACGACGGCAATCGTGGCAAGGCCGGACGATGCGTAACCCGTTAAGGCCCCTTCGTGGGCCGCGCCATCAATACCCAGTGCCAAACCGGATACGACGGTTAACCCAGCTTGTGCAAGCGCCTCGGCAAATTGCCGTGCGTTTTGCACGCCCTGGGGTGTGGGGTTGCGGCTGCCGACGATAGCCATACCGGTGCTGGCACAGCGCGCAAAGTGGTCTGCCAAGCCATCGACCCGACCCATGGCGTACAGCATCAAGGGCGGGTCTTCGGTGTCCAGCAGGGCTGCGGGATAGTCTGCGTCGCCCAGTGTGAGGATGCGTCGACGGTCGGGGTCGTCTTGGAGCCACTGGAGGGTGCTTTCCAGCAGATGCTCCAGCCCATCAGGGACGCGCAAAAGAGCTTGGGCTTGCCGGGCGGTGACACAACCGGAGAGTTCGGCTTCGGTCGCTTGAAAAATGGCTTCGGGCAAGCCAAAGCGCTGCAACAGGGTGCGTGCGGTGACGTCACCCACACCATCGGTCAGCCCCAAGCGGAGCCAACCTTGTAATTCCGACGCTTCCAAGGGGGTACCTGGGGTTTAGCGGGGTGACACCAGCCGGTCGCCGACGCGCACGCCATCGGTGATTTCAAGAATCAGGGCGTACGACAGGCGCTCGTAGGTGCTGAAGACCATCAACAAGCCGTTGCGCTCATCGGGCAGTTTCATCAAGGGGCGAGTGGCATCCGATTTGTCCACAATGCGGGCGCCGTCCTTTTGGATCGCCAGCACATGGCCGCGTTCAATGCCATCGCGCAAGCCGAGGTTGATGGCCACGACCTGGTTTTGGGAGGCATTGACGATGGACGTGCTGCCGTACACCGACACAATGCGCCCCACCACTTTGCCCTCCGGTGCGTGGGGGGTGTAGCTGGCGAATTGCTTGGGCGGCTCGGGCAGCAGGCGGTCGCCGACGCGCATTTCTTCTTTGGCAGAAATGATGTCGATGGTGGCGGGCACCACGGCGCTGACGGTGGTGCCCTCAGAGCCGATCACATCCGCGGTGCTCTCGCTGCGTGCCAGGGACGCTTTGCCAACGTACTGCGCTTCATAGCCCAGTACCTCTCCGGTGCCGGGATCTTTGAGCGGCGTGGCGTTGCGGAACACACGGAACAGCTGTTCCTTGCCTTGGTTGTCCAGCAAGGGGGATTCTGTTCCGCGGGCGTATGCGCGGTCACCCCGGGCGAGCAGCACGCGCTCTTCCTGGGTCGCCACGATGCGGGCGGCAGCGCTGAGTCCGGCGGCATCCACAATCATCGGCTCGGCCAAAAAGGCTTCGATCACGCTGGTGCGCAAGGCCGGCAGGGCGAAGTCAGGCAGGGTTTCAAAGCGGGTGCGGGGGCTGACGCGCACGGTGTTGACCGGTGCAGGCTCATCCGTGGCGCTACCCAGCACCTTCAAGGTGGCCAGTCCGTTGGAGCGCTCCAGCACGAGGATTTGCCCCGGATAGATGCGGTGTGGGTTTTTGATGTCGTCCAGGTTCATGCCCCACAGCTCGGGCCAGCGCCATGGGCTCTTGAGGAAGAGTGTCGAGATGCCCCACAAGGTGTCACCACTTTTGACGATGTAGCGTTCCGGTGCGTTGGCTGCCAGCTCGCTCAAAGGAACACCCTTTTGGGCGACGGCCTTGGCGGTTTCGCGTTGCCCCGCCGTGATCGGAAAATTCTGCGCCCAGGTGGCGGAAGTGGCCAGCGTGCCCGCCAGTGCAGCCAAAGCCGCAATGGCCAGGCGGGATTTCGCCATCAGGTGTGTCGTCATAGGGTGCAAATCAGAGTGTGAACTTGATAATTTA
>Ga0228698_1001202_pt1 | contig 13529 bp, 20 predicted proteins | sample McNCre117_Aug_MG_FD_178015 | JGI IMG/M metagenome (GOLD analysis project Ga0228698, IMG submission 178015) | Freshwater microbial communities from McNutts Creek, Athens, Georgia, United States - 1-17_Aug_MG | ecosystem: Environmental > Aquatic > Freshwater > Creek | place: USA: Georgia...
GACCCGGTGAAAAGGGCGGAGATTGGACTTGAGGTCAGCCGCCTTGAACGCGAGGCCGCAACTGATTCCGCGAAGCTGGCCAAACAGGCAGAAGAGGACGCCGACAAGCTCGCGAAAGCGAAGGAGAAGGGCGCGATGGCCGGCATGACCGAGGGCCAGAAAATGGACGCCATCAAGAAGGAGGCGGCCGCGCTTGCGATCAAAGCGGAGAACGAGACCGACCCGCACAAACGGGCGGAGCTGCTGCTTGAGTCGCAAAACAAACTCAACGATTACAACGACATTCTCCACCGCAAGCGGGATACGCCGGCAGTGAACTCGTTGCAGCAGATGGGTGGATTCTTGGGCGCCTACGCGCAGGCCCCGGAGGCCGCCGCCGCGGACGCGCAAAAGAAGAGCGCAGAAAAGCTGACCGAGATGGCGCCAAACATCGCCGCAATCCGCGCTGCAATCGACCGGCTCTCTGGCGCTTCTGTAACCGCGGGCGTGAAATACTGATATGCCAAAACCCAGAATCAACGGGAGCATTCAGCCGATCCGGACCGCATTGCGGCAGCAGTACGACCCGCAACGCGGTATGGTCACGTCGCAGGAGTTTGAGTCTGCCGGCGACGGGTTGAACGGGCTGGCAAATCAATGCCTGCGCGACGGCATCCAATTTGAGCACACGTCGAACGGGCGCCGCAGCAAGCTCCGATTTGAGTCGTCCGGAAACACAGGTGGTGGTGATGATGTAAACACCGACACTTGGCAGCTACTTTGCAACGAGGCGAGCAAAAGCATCCTCGAACACCCGCGGGTGTTGGCACTGAATCAGGAAGATGAGAACGACCCGAACAGCGTAAAGTCAGTGAAGGCGCAGGTTGAGCTTCACAACGCGCACGTTGCACTAAAGGAGCCGCTACCGACCGGCGACGCGCTGTTGCTCTACAACATGCTCGTTAGAGGCGTTTCGTCGTATCAGGTTGGCGGTTACGTGCTGAAGCATACTACGAACGTGGCCGGAAGTTATGCGTCGAACATCGCCGACGTGAACGTGGAAAAGGTGTATTCAATTCCGGCGCTCGTTCGCGAAATCACCGACCAGACGCTTTGGGCAAAGCCGTGCCCGCCGCGGCTCGTTTACAAGATCGAGAATCTGGACGTTCAAATCCACACGAACGACGACGTGCTTTGGGGTTGGCGAAAGCTGCCTTCTCAGGAGACGATGTCAGCGAACAACCGCATTGATATTTCCACCGAGTATTGGCTAGCAGCGTGGACTCGGTTGGTGTTTGAACCTTACGGCGATTCTGCCGAATTTGTATGATCGGCAACCCGCTACGCACCCCGACCGGATCAACTTCCGAGGCCACTTTTCAACGCGGCCAGAAGGACGCCGTCGAGCGTTCGCGCATCAATGACACGCCCGGCGCCCGTGTGAATCGCACGACTCGCGGGGTAGTTATTGAGTACGATTCGACGAAGCAAAACGCGAACGATAACGACAAGCGGCTATTCACGTTTTTCAACGAGTCCGGCACCGCGCTTGGCGACGTGACGACGCTGGACGGTTTCGACTGCGGAACCGTGATTCCAGGATGGACCGCGGCGGTCGAGACTTCGATTAAGGAGGCGCTCCGCACAGGTAAGCGGGTGAAGACAACCGCTGTCCTGCAAATGACCGTTGAGCAGGTGACGCCTTCGACAATTTCCGAGGCTGATTTCAAGCTGCACTTCTACACCGGCTCCGCGAGTTATTCGGTATCCATGCAGGTTCCGCTTCCCGCCACGGCGCAGTCGTCCGTTTACCTGTTCTCGTTCTCTGGCGAGCTGACGCAGGCGATCAGCGGCACAAGCTGCACCTACAAAGAGCACGCGGTGTTTTTGGGGTCGCAGCAAATCGGCGCGACCATCGGCGACTTCGTCCCGTACCGTGGCGGAATTGGGTCAGGCCACGCGACCGGCTCCGTGACGAACGCCGCAAACGGGAAGATAATCGGCGCCGTCGAGTTGGCGGAGAATTGCAACGCCAACCTCAAATTGCGCTGCCTGACCATTGACGCGCTGCCGGCGCTCTGACTCTGGATGACAACCACCCATTATTGTGGCCGCTCTTAACCTCTACATTGATACCGACCGCGGGATTGCCGTCGGCGGGGTTAACGACTCCACGGCCGCCAAGCTGCCGCGCTTCGTGCAGGGGGATTCACTCAAGCTGCGAATCTGGCTGCTGACCGGATTTAAGCGCCTTGGGAATTTCGATCAGGTTCCGGTCTCCGGGATCACTCTGCAAGTTGCGCTCGGTTCCAAGTCTGGATCGGGCGCGGAATACTACACCCAACAATTCACCTGGACGCCGTCCGGTGACCTTGGGCAGCCGTATTTCGAAGCTACGCTGCCAATGAACACGGCGGAGATTGACGGCCTGCTGGGCGCCAATCCGACCGCCCCCGCTTGGTTTCAGGTTCGCAAAACCGAAGGGGGCACCCCCGCCACCGTTCTCCAAGAGCAAGTCACGATCCACGCGAGCGTCATTCAGGACGGCATCGCCGAGGTTCCGCCGCCACTCACGCCGCTTTCCGCTGAGGCCGCGAACGCCGCCTTTGTGCGGGTGATTCACACCGGCTCATTCGATCTGATGAACGCCAACGGGAAAGGCGTGCGAATTTACGTGGACGACGACGGCGCGTTTCGGACCGACCCCATTTCATGAAGACCACCACACTCGCGCACCGTTGGCATCTGGCGGCCTTTCTGGCGCTGCTTGGGCTTTGGCTCGCCCCGTTCAAGCCGTGCGCCCAAATCGTCACGGCGACCATCACGTTTACCAACGCCGCCAACCTGGTTGCCGCATCCGGCGGATCTGGCGCCAGCATCACGGCCAATTCCGACGCCCGGCGCTGGACGAACACCATCACTAGCGCAGGGACGCAAATCCCGCTCACCAGCGCCAACGGAACAAACATTGCCCAGCAGGTTCAATCCTTCCTGATTCACGCGGCCGGGCACCCGTTCACCGGAATCACTCCGGCGTCGGATGGCATTTCTTACGTTTCGCTTCGCGGCACGAACGGTCAGGCGCTGACGGTAACTCTGGACCCGACGAACTACGCCAGTGTGACGATGGCAACGCAGACCATCGGGACCGCCTACACACTCCGGCTGCCCATCACCGTTGAGGCGTCAGGAGTCAGGTCAACCATCGCTAATCACCTGATGTCCGCGATGGATTACGCGACCGTCGGCGGGTTGGCACAACTTGGAACCAGCAACGCCACGGTTAAGCCGATTCGGTTTCCCGCCGGAATTGTCAGCCTAGAGGCGGGCTCCGGAATGACACTCTCCACCACGGCAACCAGTGTTGTTTTCAACGCCTCTGGTTCAACGCTAGCTGGCAATACAGTCTGGGTCAGCAAGACCGGCAATGACTCGTCCGGCGCCCGCGGGAGTGTCGGGGCTGCCTTCCTGACGTGCGCCGCCGCCAAGGCCGCTGCCTATTCCGGCGACACGATCATTGTTCTCCCGGGCGGCTACGAGGAAAGCGACCTTCAGAAGGCTGGGGTGAACTGGCACTTTTTCAACGGCGCTATCGTCACAAACAATTCCGGATCGACGGCCATTTTCGACTCCACAACCAGCGGGGCGGGGAATACCGACATCACCGGCGACGGCGTTTTCGTGGACGCAATGGCGACCCGAGTTGTCTACTGGCAGACCGCAGGGCAGGTGAACAGTGTTCGATGCAAGTCTATGATCGGCGGCACGGTCGTAGACATCGCCGACGGCACCGCAACCGTGGAGGTTGACGAGATCGTGGGCTCCGATGATTGGCCCGTGCTTATCAGCGGAACGGGCGGCGTGACCACGATCAATCGAACGCGGATAAAAGGAACGTCCGCGACATCTTCAGCGCGGGCGGTCTACGTGCTCGCTGAGAATAACGACACGACACTACGGGATTGCGTGATGGTCGTTGACTCCGCTGGAGATTATACGCTCGGCGCCAACACGACCGCAAACGTTAGGTTATACGGGAGCACTATGGCCAACAAGACCAATAGCCCAAGCGTGACACTGCTGACTGGCTCCGGACGTTTCGAGGTATCAACCAACGTGCGATGACTAACCCATCTACAGGAAACAGCGCAATCGCCAAGGCGTACACTATCAAGCGTGGCGACGACTTTCGTGGCGGCACGTTCAACTTTAGCGGGCCGGCGGGCACTGGCGCTGCGTTCTGGGAAAACTACGCCGTTCGGGCGCAGTGGCGCGCATCACCTGACGGCGAGCTGATTTACGAGCATGAATTTAGCGTGACGGTCACGGAGTCCGATGGCGTCGGCGTTCTGTCGTTCGACTTGAACGCTCCCGCGGCAGACACGGTATCTTTCCCGGCCGGAAACATGATTGGGGATATTGAGTTGAAGTCGAACAGCCTCCCAAAAACGACGCTCGTCACGATGCGCGCAACCGTGATTGCTGACGTGACGCACGACTAATGAGCGACAACGTCACAATATCCGTAACCGAACCGGCGCCGCTGGACGTTTCGTTGAGCATCGACGCGCCGGCGGTGCATGAAATCGCGTTGACGGTGTTGAGTGGCGCAAAGGGCGACAAGGGAGACCCAGGGCAAGATGGGATTATTGGAGCTGACGGAGCGGACGGGGCGCAAGGCCCTCCAGGCAACGACGGCGCCCCTGGCCCATCCCCCGCCGGAACCGGCATCGTGACCGTCATCGATGGCGTTCTCCAAACCCCGTCGCACACCACACTAAGCCTCCTTTCAGACGTTGCGCTGAGCGATCCAAACAACGGCCAGATTTCGCTCAAGGTTCAAAACGCTGGCGACTATTCGCAATCAATCCAAGCCGCGACCACCGGCAATTCCAGCTACGACCTATCTTCGTACGGCACCGACAAAAACGCGCAGTTTTACACCAACGTCTCGGCCGACGGTGGCGTTGACAGCTACATTGAGCACACCATTGGAAGCGCCTACACCTACTCTGAAAGCGCATCAAACAGCACGCAGGTTTACATCGAGGCCGGGAACAACAACGGCGTTCTCTACCGCCTGAATCCGACGGCAAACGACGGCGAGACGGCCTATGTTTTCGGGACATCGCTGGCGCACACGTCCGGAAATCTCTCGGAACTCAAAAACAACGGGACGCTCGTTTTCGCCATTGATTACGCTGGTGTGATTCAGTCGGCGACGATTCCGGCCGCGCAGGTGACCGGGTTGGGTACAGCCGCCACAACTAACTCGTCGGCCTACGACTCCGCCGGAGCTGCATCTTCCGCTCAGACTTTCGCAATCCAGCGCGCAAACCACACCGGCACGCAAACGCTCTCCACGATTTCGGACGCTGGAAACGCTGCTGGAAAAAACGTCGGCACAACTGCCGGCACCGTGGCTGCTGGCGACGACTCGCGCCTATCGAACTCACGCACGCCGACGGCGCACGCGGCAAGCCACACGGCGGCCGGTTCCGACCCGTTGACAATTTCAGCTTCGCAGGTGTCCGGGCTCGGCACACTTGCGACTCAATCGGGCACGTTTAGCGGCACGCACTCCGGAAATTCAAGCGGCACGAATACCGGAGACCAGACGAATATTAGCGGGAACGCGGCGACCGCTACGGCGCTCCAAACGGCTCGCGCCATCAACGGCGTCAACTTCGACGGCACGGCGCCAATTACTGTTGCTGCGGCGGCCGGAACACTCACGGGTGCTACACTTGCCAGCAACGTCCTATCGTCGTCCCTGACGAGCGTCGGCACGCTGGCGACGCTGACCGTAACTGCGACCATAAGCGGGAGCATCAGCGGTAACGCCGCAACCGTCACAACGAACGCCAACCTTACCGGGCCAGTAACGAGCGTCGGTAACGCAACCGCGATCACCGACGCCGCGGTGACGCTGGCGAAAATGGCGAATCTCGCGCAGGACACGATCATTGGTCGCCAAACGGCTTCGACTGGCGTTCCAGAAGCGATCACATGCACTGCAGCCGGCCGATCTGTCATCGCCGGCGCCAGTGCATCGGCTCAGCGGACGACGCTTGGCGTTGGGTCAACTGACGCGGTAACCCACGCCACACTCGCGCTCTCTCAAGGCGCAATAACCACAGACGCCCAAGTACTTAGCGCAACTTCGACTTGGAATGGTTCCGGCGTTGCGTTCACTGGGATAAAATTCAACGTCACCGATACGGCCAGCGCAACAGCTAGCGCCTTGGTTGATTTGCAGGTTGGAGGGGTAACGAAATTTAAGATCAGGAAGGACGGCGCCAATCTTCTGCCGACAACGTCCGCGTCAAATCCACTGATGGCTTGCTCCGCCGCAACTACAACTGGGTTTTACAGCTCTGGATCGGCTATTGCTTACGCCGATGCTGGATCGCTTCAATTTTACGCGCTGGCTGGATCTTTCTACATATACCCATCAAACGGTCAACTTGTATTTGCGAGAAGCGGCAACAATGACGTAATCCTAACCGGGGACTCGGCCGCAACGCTGCAAATGGGCGCGGACGCGGCCTCCCCGATCGCTCAGACACTAAAGGCGTGCGACGGAGTCGGAACCGACAAGGTGGGTGCGTCATTAACGCTACAAGGTGGGCAGTCAACAGGAACCGGTCGCGGTGGTGATTTTCAGCTAAGAACCGCACTTTCTGCGGCATCAACCGGAGCGTCGGCAAATGGCTACTCTGTCCGCGAATTTCATTCTGCCAAGCCGGTTGATTTGAGCGAGGGCGTAGACACTCAGTTCTGCTCGATAACATTGGCAGCGGGAACAGTGATTGGTCTGCACCTGTCCTGCACAGCGTGGGCTTCTGACGGCACCGATTTTCAATCGCTCCAAAGCGTGCTTTCAGTTTGCGCGGTGAATAAGGCCGGCACCCTGACGATTTCCGCAGTGAGTCAGAGCGACACTGGGCCATGCAACAGCGCCGGAACGCTGACGCCGGTCACTTACACGGCCGTCGCGTCTGGCAATAATCTGGTGCTCAAATGCAATGCGACGAGTTCGCTGACTCAGACGGTTCTGCGGGTGAAATGGTCCATTCTCTCATGCAATTCAACCGACGTGGCGACGGTCACACCTTCGTAATATGGCTCTTGAAATCGCAACAATAGACGTGTCAGGAATTAAACGCACTGCCGTTTTTGAAAGCCTTACGATCACCCAGTCGAAAGACGGCCGCATGAGTGTTGATGGACGATACCGCATTGAGCTGCGCGATTCAGATGGCGCGGTTGTTGCGGTCACAAGTCAGGCTGTGTTTGGGTTCAATCAGGAAGAACTAATGGCCAACCCGGGATTTATGACTGGCTACGGAATTATTCGTGACCTTGCGCGCCGCGGGCTGGCGCAGAGCAACCCTGAGCTCGTCACCGAATCATGAGCGACACCACCAAACTAAAAGTCAACCTTACGCTTCTCTGGGCCATCTTCGTAACAATGATCGGAGGGGTGATCCAAGCTGGCCGCGTATTGGAGCGACTCGACGCGCTCCCGCAGATTCAGCAGGAGATTCGCGCGCAAGGAAAGCGGGTGGACGCCATCGAAGAGGCGCTTCGCCGGAATCACATCGTTTCAAAAACCATCGAGCAACTGACCACCGCATCTTATGAGTGACACGACCACACCAACGTCAACAACGACAACCACGACCACCACCACGTCCACCGACACGACGGAAGCAATTCCGCTGCCGACGCCGCCGGACACCCTGCCAGACACGACACCCATCGTGAAACTCGACAAGAAAATCATCGCATGAATATCAAAGCAACTCTCGGCGAACACGCCGTTGCCGTCATCTCCACCAACTGCGTATTTGGCCCAGCGCACGTCCTGCGGCCCTATACCACGGTGTCGTTGTCGAAAGACGGCGCGCCTTACCTGCCGGTTAGCTCTCCGCAGTGGGTTCGGTTCGCGAACGCGGCCGGAGTCGTGCAGGAGGAACGCGGAAGCGATTACAACATCCACCACGCCGCGGAGCTGGGCGATGATGCTTGGTACGCCTTCACGTACAGGGCCATGCCGGTCGAAGCGATTACACCGATCGCCACTGTCGCAATCGGGGATTCCGTCGTGGTTCAATCGATCCACTCCGGCGCGCGAGTCGTCGGCAATGTCGTCAACCTGATGCCCGGGAAATACCTGGTCACGGATTACCCCGCGCAGGGCGAAGGTGACGGGAAGCCGGGCGACTCCGGCTCTGCGGTCACGACGCCCGACGGCGTTCTGGTTGGGTTCGTGTCCGCGAAGGCCGACCTGCCGGGCGGAACCGGTTCGGTGATCGTCATTCCAAACGTCAAATCGCTTGCCGGGACGACACCGCAGCAGGTGCCCGACGCCACGCAAGCGCCGTTGCCACTGCCGGCGACGCCCGCGCCTGCTCCGGCGCCGGTTCCGGTATCCGCGCCAGCGGAACCTTCGATCGCTGTGCGACTCGACACTGCCTACGCCAACGGTCGGGCGGACGCAATCAATCAAATCCGGGCACTCATCAACGGACTCAAATAATGGAAACCACACTCTTCCGCGCCGTCCTGCTCTCCGTCATCCGCCACGGGCTGACCGCCGCCGGTTGCGCCGTAGTCCTCGAGAGCCACGGCGCCGACATCGAGGCGCTCGTTGGCGCTGCCGTAGCGGTTGCGCCGGTGATTTGGTCCGCGTGGCGCTCCCGCAACATTCTGAAGGAATCCACAAAATGAAACGAACCCTACTCGCACTCACTTGGGCGCTCTTAATGCTCGCCCCGTTGGGGCTGGTTACCGCAACCACAGGCTGTAAGGCCACGCCGCAGGCAACCGCGTACAAGACCATCGCCAGCGTTCAGGCTACCGTCTCCACGGCGTTGGGCGTGTGGGCCGATTACGTCGTTGCTCAAGATGTCAAAATCGAAGGAATGCCGCCCGATCAACGCGAGGCCGCGTCGAACGAGCTTGGTGATAAGGAGGCGAAAGCCCGCGGCGCACTGGCCGCCTACAAGATCGCCGCGAAGGTCGCGATCAATTCGGCGTCCGATCCAACCAAAGGGCTCGCGTCGCCAGACATGCTCGCCGAGGCGTCGCGGTTTACGTCGCTCATCGCGAGCCTCATCAAATGACCACAAGCCAACCACAAAACACCATGGGAGCCGCCGCACTTCTCGCGCTGATCGCGCAATATGGCCCGCCCGCAATCGGGCTTGCCAAGCAAGTCTACGACTTCGTGAAGCATCCGGACCCGTCGCCGGCAGACTGGGACGCGCTGGAAAAGTCCGTTGACGCGCTGGACTACAACGGCGCAATCGCCGCCGCACGACTGAAGTCTGGCGCCGGGCTCAGTTGACGTGACGCACGCCCGCGCTACCGTCTAACACTCGACGGTCGCGAGTCGTTTTCCGGCGACTCGGCGAACTTTGCCGGCTCAGAAATGGGCCGGCTTTTTTGCGCCTTTACCCACGCCGCGCATCCAGTGGTTAGGCGCTTCGAAATATCAATCCCAGCATCGCATCCACCAGGTTCCGGCGGGTCGTATTCATCCCATGCGCGACGGCCAGTGAATCCGCGGACGAAATTCAGGCACGTCGCGCATGACTTCGTTTCCGGGTTGTGGAAACATCGCGCTTCGTGCGCCACTGTTCGAGCGCGAGACGTTAGTGCATTTCACCCGCACCCGTACTCGCAGGCGAAGGCTACCACTTTTCTTGGCATATCGTTATTTGGTTTTGGATTGCAACCGCTCAATCAACTCCGCCGCCGAGTTGAGTGCCCGTTGCACCTCGGCAATCTGCCATGCGTCGCGCAATTCATGAATCTGCCGGGCAAGGTCGCGGAGGTAGGGGGCGCAGATGTAGCCTGCGGGCTCCGGGGTGGGCGCCAGCGGTCCGCATTGGACGCGGGCGGAGACCCAGCGGGAGCCGTTGTATCGCATCACGGCCCCACCCGCAACCGGCACCGCAACGGTTCCGTTCGGCGACAGGCAAAAATCGTTCGGAAGGTCGCGCCTCCATCCGGTTGACGACCCGCGAACAACCGACACGTACCCGTCGCGGTACGTTTCCGACATATTTCTTGGCGCGATGTTGCGCCACCACTCCCGCGCCGCAACCACCGCGGGGTGCCTTGACTGCCGACCAGCGCGCCCGTTGACGCGGGCGGCTGCGGCCTTGGCTGGCGTTTTGGTTTGCCCGGCTTTGCGGGCGAGCTCTTTGGTTGTCATTTGACGAAATACTTTTGCGGCCAGTCAGCCACCAGTCCGGCGTTGTCTCCGGTTTTTCGGAGGTTGCTCGCGCCAAGCGCGAGCGCTTCGGTTTGCCGGATATACCGGCCGCCGGCGCCGCCGGCGCCAACCACCGCGGCCGGGGCGTAAACCCACCCGCCGGCCTCAACTTCCTCGTAAGAGGGGTATTCGATTTCCATTTCAATGTTGTTTTTCATGTTTTCGTTTTCGCCTCGGGCTGATTCCCTCGACACCATCAACATGCCAACCGGTTCGCATATCGCAAGAGAATTTGTCAACAATCTGGCACCATCAAAATCGGGCGCGAAAACGCCCACAAAAACGGCAGTGGACATGCCTTGACACGGTAGGGGCCGCAGGTTCAAACCCTGCACCGCGCACCATCCAAAATCCCCAGCAAAAGCCCACTTTTTCCACGCCCGCTTGATCGAAATTGCGATCGGCCGGTACGGCTCACATAAAGCGGATAGGGTCGAAAACATTCGAAAACATTGGAAACACTTCGAAAAAATGGCGACAATCTGGCGACATGAAAGCCAGCGTATCGCTCTGCAAAGTCCGCGGAAAACCGCAATGGACGGTATCCTGGACCGATTCCCGAGGCGTCCGGCATCGCAGCTACCACCAGACGGAAGAGTCCGCTCAGGCCGCCGCCGACGACCTGCGGGACAACGTCGCCCGGATCGGCGACGCATGGCGGGACCTGACCTCGGCGCAGCGGGCCGACATCGTGTCCGTCTCCCATGAAATCCACGCCGCGGGGTTGACGCTCCGGGAGGTCTGGGAGGCGCACCGGGCCGCCGGGAGGGTCGTGGAGTCCGTGACGCTCAAAGAGGCGATCAATTCCTGTATTACGGAAAAGCGCGGGCTTGGGCGACGGCCGGCCTACATCGCGGCTCTGGAATACACACTGGGGCTGTTCTCTGCCGACCGAGAAGCTATCCCGGTCGCGTCCATCACCACCGCCGATTGCGAAACGTGGCTATCCACCAAACGGAACCCGTCTGTCCGGTCGTCATTCCAGACCCGCCTGTCCACCCTGTTCGCGTGGTGCGTCCATCGGGGACACATCACCCAGAACCCAGTGGCGCGCATCGGGAAAGTGAGCGTCGAGCAACGACCACCGGTAATCCTGACGCCCGCGCAGGTGGACGACGGGCTGGCGTGGGTCAGGGGGCGCGACATTGAGCCGCATTTCGTCCTCGGGCTGTTCTGCGGAATCCGACCGGACGAATTGCTTCGCCTGCGCTGGGAGTCGGTGGACCTGCGCCGCGGACTGGTGACGATTGATGCGGCGACCAGCAAGGTGCGAAGGCGTCGGATCGTACCGATTGCGCCGCGGGCGCTGGCTCTATTGACCACACCGCGTGACCGGTCGATAGGAGAGTCGATAGAACGGTCGATAGAACCGCGCTCCGGCCCTATCTGGCCACTCTCCGCGCAATCCCTAAAACGCCGCCGCTCGGAACTGCTCCGCGGGGCTGGACTGCCGCAGTCTGCTGACCTGCTGCGGCATACGTGCGCCAGTTACCTGATGGCGCGGGATAAGGATGAGGGGAAGGTGGCGAGAATCCTCGGGAACTCGCCCGGGGTGCTGCTCACCCGGTACACGGAACTAGTTGGGCCGGAGGATGCGGCGTTGTTTTGGGGCGTTTAGTGGGAGCCCCTGAAATCTCCACGCGCTCACGGACGTGATCCACAACCCGCACTTCCCATTTTCGGAACGCCATCGCGTCGATTTCGACCCCAAGCAGCCGGCATACCTCCCACGCCTCTTCGGCTTCGCGCCCGGGTTTTCCGATCATGATTTTGAGTATCTCGACGTGCTCGGCAGTGGTGACGTTTATGGTTCCGGACGGCTTCTTCGGCCACCGCTTCACCCGCGCAGCCGCGAGACGCTCTTTCCTGAGCGCAAGTTCCGCGGGGGTGAAGGTTTTGGGTTTGCCCTTGGCGAGGCGCCCGAGGGCTTGGGCTGCGGGGTTTTTCATAGCTTCGCTCAGCGGTCGTACGCTTTTCGTGGAGTTAGAGTCCCGGGAGCCATTCCGCTCCATCGCTCAATCTGGCGGCACCCCTCAACGGTCTCCATCGACGCCACCGTTGAGACTTCGTTTATTTCGGTTGGCCCGAGCGGGACGTTCCCGCGGTCGTCCATCGCGCTACCCCTCAGCCGCAACTCGGTAACCACAATGTCATGGTACAACGTGGTCGTCAGTTGGTGGCACGTTCCGTCCGTCCCTCGGATGCGGGTTTTTACGGCAACCGGAGGGTTCGCGATCCACGCTTTCACTGCATCGAGATCATCGGACTCAAAAAGGGATTTGAATCTAATTTTGCGCTCCGGCTTTGGCTCTATTCGGTATTTCATGTTTTGATCTTTCGTTTTCGTCTCGGCGTGATTGCCTCGACGCCCATACCATGAAGCACATAACCGATTATGTAAAGAAATAAAACGCGCTCACCCTGTAACCACCGGCATTCGGGCGCTCGCCTTCGCAACCCGCATCGCCGCAGTGGAGTCAACCGGAACCGTGATTCCGCCGCACTTCGGGCATTTCGGCTTGTCGGAATAGCGCCAAATCGAGTACAGCGACCCCAGAAAGCACAGGAATACCCACGCGCCGATTTCGATAATCCCGCTCCCGCGGTGAACCGGAATCACGAAATCCTCACACTGGGTGCAAAACCGGTGCTTTGACGTGATTTTGACCACGCCAGCGGGGCCAACGCGGGCCGCCCGCCACGCTTCCTGCTCCGCCGGCGTCATCGCTCGCCAAGCCTGCGCCCGTTCCGGCCCTTTCAGGTGGTCAAATTGCGGATGAATCATGGGAATAAAATGCGCGTAACTTCCTCACCGTCGGACACCGGATGGCCGACCACCTGCATTAGCGTCGCGCATCCATGAAAAAACCAAACCGAGTTCGGCTCTCGCCGGCGCTTCGTGCTGCCGTGGCGGGGAAAACGTATCACGAGGTCATTGCCCTTTCGCGCCTACACCTTTGGATTTCGCAGCGGCTCGCGGCTTACGCGCCGACGATGCTTTCTCGCCCGCGGCCTTCGCGCCGGTTTCGAGGGCTGATTCTACGGTTCCGCCCGCGCTGACTGGTGGGCTCGTCAACTTGCCAACGCGCCGCTCGTACTCGTCGCGGATCAGTTGTTCAACCAGTCCGGACAGGCTGCTGTAGCGCATTATTGGCATTAGGTCGGCCGCGAGGTCCTGAACCCGCGGACTGATCGACATGTTCACTCGTGTTTTCATTCTGATTGAACATTGCGCATATCCTGCGCATGCCCACAAACAGGA
>Ga0228698_1001203_pt1 | contig 13510 bp, 13 predicted proteins | sample McNCre117_Aug_MG_FD_178015 | JGI IMG/M metagenome (GOLD analysis project Ga0228698, IMG submission 178015) | Freshwater microbial communities from McNutts Creek, Athens, Georgia, United States - 1-17_Aug_MG | ecosystem: Environmental > Aquatic > Freshwater > Creek | place: USA: Georgia...
TCTTTTGTGACACGTTGAAGCGTGTCTTCAAATAATGCACGAGAAGGAACTACACACTCCATGCGTGCTCGTATATTTTTTTCAGTGGTGATGATATGTTCCATAGGTGTGATGTTTATGCGGATGGTGCTGTGCTTGCTGCATATCCACGAAGTTTTTTTAGCGCTCTCGAGTATAGCTGTCGAACGTTTGCTTCAGAATAGCCAGTAATCTCGGCGATGGTTCTGTATTCCATGTCTGCCATAATGCGTAGCGATATGATTTCTTCTTCTGTATCGGAAAGTTCTGCGAGCAATTCCTTCACGTATGCAATGTCTTCTTTCGTACTGTATGTGGCCTCAGCACTTTGCTCCTCGTCTGCTGGATCGATAAGGTTTGCTTCGAGACTTACATGTGGTCTCCGTGCACTTGCGCGGTAGTAGTCAATCAGCAGTGTGCGTGCAATGGTGTAGAGAAGTCCTTTTATGTGCTGTTTTTCGTGTGGTCGGTCCTCCTGGAGGAGAAATTTCAGAAAAGTTGATTGAGTCAAATCTTCTGCAACTTCTTTGTCTTTGGTACGAAATACAAAATAACGAAAGAGCGGTGTGAATAGCTCCCTATAGAGTGTTTCGTGTGACGAATCTGCCGAAAAGGCGTTATCTTCTTCCATTAGTACTGCGCAAAGTCTTGGCGCCTATATAATAATACGCTTTACGCGACCATTTGTGACAATCAATCCTCCTCATGAGGAGGTCAGGAGTCGAGGTGGCGACTAAACTCCTCGACCGCTTCATTCACAACGCGTTCGTCGTCGTCGAGTACGAGCCCCTGCCTAATTTTCACCAGGACCGAATGTATTTCCAAAGCCGCGTAGCCTTTTGCGAGGATTTTTTCTGCCTCAATCAGTACCAGATTTTCGTCGGCTGTACTTCGCTTTAAAGCAGTTTCTAATATTTTTTCAAAAGGATGGGCCATGTCATTCGTCTGCAAGTGCGAGCAGGTTCTCAACGTCTAGCGGCTCGGTAACCATCACCAACCTTCCTGAGCTGTCGTATTGCCACTCAGTATGTGGTCTGTCTACGTAAAGTTCAACGCCAATATTGTCTGGATCACGAAGATAAATTGCTTCTGATACGCCGTGGTCAGCCGCCCCTTCGAGCGGATACCCTATGTCGATGATTCGTTTCAATACGATTGCAAGCTCTTTTCGAGTTGAGAAAAGGATTGCGTGATGGTACAAACCTGTGTGACCTGCCACTGCTTGTGGCGCAGCTTCTCCAGCCCATGTATTGAGTCCAATGTGATGATGATATCCACCATCACTTAAAAATACTGCCGAGGTACCGTAAGTGGTCGTCACCTGAAAGCCAAGTAGATCACGGTAAAACGTGAGGGAGCGTTCGAGGTTCCCAACCGTAAGATGTACGTGCCCAATATGCATGCTCATGTTACACACAGTATATCAGGTTGATGTATTGTGTCGTGTCGTAAACCTACAATGTACACATATGGTATTTTAAAAAAAATGTGGTATAGTATAGACATAAGATAATATATTATGTCTATACTTACTGAGCCAATATTTAAAGTGAGCAAGCGGGCTAAAGTTATTATGAGCATCTTGTTTTTCGCTGCTATTTTCGGTGGTGGTTATTGGTTTTTGATGCATACGGCTCGTGGAGGCAGTTTGGCGCTGTATGCTATTGGAGGCCGCGGCGCTCCCGCCGCACTGCATCTCGCATGTGCCGAAGAGGCCGACCCTCGCGTCAGCTCAAAATTTGAATTGCCACTTGCTTTTGATGAGGCTACAAAGGACCAACTCAAAGGCTTTTGGTACTATAGCTATTTTCGCGAGTGCCTATTTGAAAACGGATATGATTTCAAAGGAAATACTGTAGCTCCATCAACCATCACGGCAAAAGGAGAAGTATCGTTCTATGAAAATAAGTACATGGGCTTCTCTGCCCTTGTGCCTGCACACACAACACTGGCCTTAGATAATGCGCTGAACGTTGATTTTGATGATTCGCTCTTTTTCTCTTTGCTCCGCATTGACTCGGGAAAGGCAGCGATCGAAGCGTATACAAAGCGTGATCCGTTTACTTCATTCGACACGCTTCGTGATCAATACGTAATGAACCCTTTGACGAAAACACCCATTGTCGATATTGCGACGCGCACGAGTATTCATAATGTGCAAATGCTCTACATAACAGAGGCAAATGCATCGACACGTCTTGTGTTTATGGGAACAAACGGTCGAGTCATTTCGATCTCTACTAAGGATATACCCGCACAAACACTTGAAGCTATTGCAAGTACTATCAGTGTATTCTAATCGCGCACATATATAAAAAACACCTGCATACGCAGGTGTTTTTTATATATACTTTTACCTAGTTGACAGTGACTGTGCCTGTATTTCCAGAATGATCCTGCGCCTTGAATGTGTATGATCCAACATTTGTGAATGTAACCGTGCGAGTAGTGATGTCTTTGTCGACAGTCACAGATGCTGGAGGCGCTGGTGTAAATACGGTAATCACTTCTGCGCCATACGGCGCGGTGTAGATTATTTGGATTTTATCATTCACATGAAGTGAAAGACTTGTTGGTGAATAATTGCCTGCGCTATTAACATTTAGTGTATATGTAACTGGCGCGGGTGTAGGAGTAGGAGTAGGGGTCGGTGTAGGTGTAGGTGTAGGTGTAGGTGTAGGTGTAGGTGTAGGTGTAGGAGTCGGAGTCGGAGTGGGGGTCGGTGTCGGAGTTGGAGTTGGAGTTGGAGTTACTCCGCTCGATACATCTCCTATATAGAAGCCAGCAAGAATATTGTGCGCGTTTGTAGAGTGAGTATTACCAGTGCCACCCTTTGTATTGAACGCAACGGTCGCGTCCTTGCCGCAGTTACTTGTTATCGCATTTGTACCGCCTGGGTGCACGTTGATATACGTGGTGACGTTGTACACCTTACCACTAATAATGAACCAACAATTATTAGATGTATTGTGGGTCGCAACTGTCGCTGCGGTGTAGGTTGTAGGAGTTGGAGTAGGTGTAGGTGTAGGAGTAGGTGTAGGTGTAGGAGTAGGGGTAGGAGTAGGGGTTGGAGTAGGAGTAGGAGTAGGGGTTGGAGTAGGAGTAGGAGTAGGGGTAGGAGTAGGGGTTGGAGTAGGAGTAGGAGTAGGAGTAGGTGTCGGAGTAGGTGTTGGAGTTGGTGTTACTCCGCCAGAAAGATCGCCAATGTAATATCCCGCGAGAATACTATGGGCATTTGCTGAATGAGTATTACCAGTACCACCCTTTGTATTGAACGCAACAGTCGCGTCCTTACCGCAGTTGCTGATGATAGCGTTTGTACCGCCTGGGTGCACGTTGATATATGCAGTAACATCGTACACTTTATTGCTAATGATGAACCAGCAGTTGTTCACACTGTTATGAGAAGCCACTGCCGAGCTAGTGAGGGTATTGTTAGTTGGTGTAGGAGTAGGTGTAGGAGTTGTTGGAGATACAACATTTTGTATTGTTACAGAGATGGTCGTAACAGCACTATTCCCGCTTGGGTCTGTTGCAACTGCGCCAACAGTATGGACGCCGTTGGTGTAGGTTGCCGTTGAAAGTGTTCCTGTGTATGGAGCAGTAAAGTCGGTGCTATATGCGACTCCGTCGATTGTGAACTGTACTGAAACAACGCCACCAGCATCAGTTGCAAGAGCACTGAGGGGTACGTCACCAAATATCACCGCGTTAGCTATTGGCGATTGAATCGTGACTACAGGCTTTGTCGTGTCGCCTGAAAGTGGAATGGTGGATGTAGCAGTCACTATAGGAACGACAGCCTTCACTACTGTTGTGGCAGGCGCGTTGAGTGGTCCGACAAGATACTGCGCAAGAAGCGCTTGCGCGTTTAGAGAATGGGATCTTCCCACACCACCCTTTGTATTGAACGCAACAGTCGCGTCCTTGCCGCAGTTGCTGATGATAGCGTTTGTACCGCCTGGGTGAAACGGTATATACGCAGTAACATCATAAATTTTGCCACTAATGATAAGCCAACAAGATTGCGCTGACGCGTGAGCTGCCACTTGTGCGGCGGTGAGGACTGATGGGCTTACCTTCTTTTTTACAGGTATAGCTAAAGGAGGATTTTTGGCAAGTACAGTAGATGAGGCTGCTTTTGAGCTTGTGGCGGTAGTTGGTAAGCCCGCTGAAAGATCGAGAGGTCCAAGTAGCAAGCCTTCAAGTATTGTTGTTGCGCTGCTCGAGTGAGCTCTGCCTCGACCACCCTTTGTATTGAACGCAAGTGTGGCATCTGTACCGCAGACCGGTATAATTTCCATTTCGCCGCCAGGATGAAATGGAATGTACTCAGTAACATTGTAAACGTTATTGTTTATGACAACCCAACATTCGCTTTTTGTATTGTGCTTTTTAAGCTCGATAGCATTTAAAATGGTTCCAGACGGTAGTGACGTGGCTGGAATTGTTGCTTGTGGCGAAACTGTTTCGGTCGGGAGTGCACTATTGTTTTGAGATAAGACGGCACTATGAATAATGTTTGGAAGATATACACTGCCAACAAAAAAACCTGCGCCAAAAATAAATACCAGAGAAAAAAGTGCACTAAAAATTTGTTTCATATCCTACTTCGCATGTGAAGTGAGTGTGCTGCCACAAAAATGCTCTCATATTGCAATGAATGCTATGGTGAACAGTCTGTTTATTTTAGCATATACAACTTTAAAGTAAGTACTTTTTGTGTGACGGTGTGTATAGAATGATTTGCTATACTGTTCGGTATGTTTGGTCTTGCAAAACAAGAGGAGGCGGTGTTGCGAGCACTTAAAACACCACTACTGGTGCAGGACTATTTGGATACGTTGCCAATTAATTTTGAAACTTCGGGAGACACACATTACTCACCACGTATGGTTCTGCGAGAAAAAACTGCACATTGTATCGAAGGTGCGTTGCTTGCCGCCGCCGCACTATGGCTCCAGGGCAAACCGCCCTTGCTACTCGATTTGAAGACAAAACAATACGACGATGAGCATGTCGTTGCTCTTTTTAAAGAGGGTCCATACTGGGGTGCAATTTCAAAAACAAATCACGCGGTGCTTAGGTATCGCGATCCGATTTATAAAACAGTGCGTGAGCTTGCACTTTCATATTTTCATGAATATTTTTTGACGGCCACCGGTGAAAAAACGCTGGTATCGTACTCAAAGCCATATGACCTACGACGTATCGGCGACTCCTGGGTGACCGCTGAACAGCATTTGTGGTATCTTGATGACTATCTAAATCAGCACCCACACTATCCGCTCGTGCCACCATACTTTGGAAAAAAGCTTCGCAGAGCGACAGCATTTGAACGAACGGCTGCTGCGTTACGTGAATGGCGTCAGACATAACGAAAGCGGTGCAGTTATGGTTTTGGCAAATACAGCATTGGATCAAGGTACGCGGTGGTCGCTGCCACTGGTGTGCTCGCTGCACCGCAGTTTGTAGCAGTTTTGATTTCACTAAATTTGCGTACGGTCACGCCAGCTTTTGCATATACAGTGAAGTGCAGATGTGGGCCTGTGGAGTAGCCGGTGTTGCCACTGTAGCCAATGACGGTCCCTTGCTCGACACGTTCTCCTGGCGAAACGTTAATCTTATCTTGATGTGCGTAGAGCGTCGCGAGTCCGTTTTGGTGGTCAATAAGTGTCCACTTACCCCATGAATAACAGCCAGGTACTGCGTCGGTATTGCCTGTTGCGCGCACGGTGCCAGCAAGTGGTGCATAGATCTTCGTGCCGCGAGGTACTCCAAAGTCGACACCAGGGTGGTACGCACGCCCTGCGTAGACACTCGAATGACTTTTGGCAAACTCTGTACCGCCGAAGAGCTGTGTAATGATGACGTTGGTCACTGGCCATGCAAAGACAGCAGTGCCGGGCTTCGGGATTGAGTCTGGATCAAGAATAAACTTCAGTTGAGATTCAAAGGTACGAAGCTCCTTTACGATAGTTTCGCGAGCCTTCTTTTTTGCAGCAAGAATGGCTTGATAGTTTGCTTCTTTATTTTTAGTATCAGAAAGTAGCCGGCTCTTTTCATTTTTATTATTTTCAAGAATCTGCTTTTGGTCAGAATAGTCATTCTTTAAGTCGAGCAGTCGGCTCCGTTTGTCTTGCTGTTCGTTACGTTTTGATTCAAGGAGTGCCTTGAGAGATGCTTGCTTTTTTACTTCATCGCCAAGTGTGCCGCGAAGACTATCGAGCGTTGTTACATCACCCCAAAACTCAGAAAGTGTATTATGACGAAGAAACGTCTCGAGAAGTGACTCTTTGTCATTGCTGCCGATGCGTGCAATGACTTCGTCAATGGCGCGTTGGTTTTTATTGATGTCGTTTGTCGTGCCATCAATTTCGATATTTATTTTTGAAATCTCAAGGTCAGTAAAACCGATTTTATTTTCTGTATAAGCAAGGTCGGCACTAATCTTTTTTCTTTCAAGCTCGAGTTGGTCGATGGCTCCTTGGAGTGTCTTCTTTTGCGCGCCGACTTTCTTTAGGTCAGTTTGATATTGAGCTATTTCCTTTTCAATTTCGCTCAGACGATCGTTTCGTGCACCGATCTCTGTTTTCAGTCGATCAACCTCTGTCTGCTGCGCATTGACTCGTAGGGGTGTACTAAATCCGCTTGATACAACCGCGGTGGCACACAAAAGAAAAATTGAAATGAGTATCAATATGCGCCTCATGTATTTTGTATGGTAGCACACGCAGCACGGATGCGTTCGAGTGCTGCTTCTTTTCCGATACAAGAAATGACAGTAAAAGGATCTGCTGAACGTTCTCTGCCTGTGAGTGCTGTGCGAAGTGGCCACAGGACTTCGCCCCTGCCGGTTGCTTCTGCGTAGTCCCAGAGTGCAGCGCGTACTTCGTCAACAGATGGAAAATTAGAAATATTCTGAAGAAGAGTTTGTACGATTTCAAGACGAGGAAGCGCTGCCTCTACATCAGGGTCTTTTTTAAATTTCAGAAGTTCCTTGCTGTAGGTTGGCATTGAAAATAGGAATGAAAATTCACCATCAGTAAATCCCGTCGTGATATCGCTAAGGGTATGTGCGCGCTCACGAATAAGCGGCAATATGCGAGTGATGCTTTCGTTGTTTGCGAGAGCACGAACATTTTCTGGAATAACATCCATGATTGCATCGACAAGTTCAGCGTCGGAGAGTTTGCGAATATGTTCGCGGTTAAACCATATAAACTTTTCACGATCAAAGACTGCGCCTCCCTTCTGGATTTGAGAGAGATCAAACACTGGGATAAGTTCTTGTAAAGTAAACAGCTCTTGCTCGGTGCCAGGATTCCAACCAAGAAGCGCAAGATAATTGATGATCGCAGGAGCAATGAATCCCTCAGCGCGGTATTCGGCGATTGATGTTGCGCCATGACGTTTTGACATCTTCGAGCGATCGGATGCCAGAATGAGCGGAAGGTGTGCGTAGTGTGGACGCTCGGCGCCGATAGCTTCCTGGATGAGTATCTGGCGAGGTGTATTCGAGATGTGATCTTCTCCACGAATGATATGTGTGACTCCAGAGAGAAAGTCATCGACAACAACAGTGAAGTGGTACAGCGCATCGTCGAGCGAACGCGCAATGACGAAATCACCAAGCTCTGTGGTATCAAAAGAAATATCGCCACGTATTTCATCGTGAAAGGTAATGACACGACCTGGGTTTCGAAGACGAACTACTTCCACTTGCGTACCGGGATGCGTCTTCGAATCCTCCTTTGAAAGATATGCCTTTTCAGACTCAATGAGTATTTCGAGATGGTTGCGGTAAATGTCCGTTCGTTCTGATTGTCTATAAAAAGCGTCAGCTTCAAGTCCGAGCCACTCGAGTCCTTCGAGAATACCCGTTTCAAACTCTTTGGTACTGCGCGCGCGGTCGGTGTCTTCACTTCGTATGATAAATGTGCCCCCATGTTTTCGTGCAAAGAGGTAGTTAAACAGTGCAGTACGTGCAGTACCGATGTGTAAGTGTCCCGTAGGACTTGGTGCGATACGTGTGATGATTTTTTTAGCTTCCATGTTCTATTCCTATATCGAGTAATGCGCGTGCGAGTGTGTCTGAGGCTTGCGGAAAAATAAAGTGCGCAGCGCCATCCTGCATACGCTTTTGAAGTGCAGGGTCATGAATAATATTTTCAAGCTCAGAAATGAACAAGTGTGGCGTTAAGTTTGCTTCTTCCATAACAATTGCAGCACCAAACCGGGCATAGGCGTACGCATTAGTACGCTGGTCTTGACTGATTTCTTCTGGAATGGGTATTAGGATTGCTGGTTTGCCAAAGAGCGCAATGTTTGCGATGGTGTTCGAGCCGGCGCGAGCAACTACCACCGTTGATTCATGAAGTGTTCTTTTGAAATCTGCTGGTTGTAAAAACGGAACGACAGTATAGCGAGCTTTGAGCGCAGGGTCTGCAATGAGTGCTTCTGCAGTAGTGCGCACTTTCTCAAATGACTCCGCGCCTGTCTGATGCACAATGTCGTAGTACATCACCAGCTCATAGAGGCTCTTAAGGATAAAGGTGTTGATACGCTCGGCACCCTGTGAGCCACCCGTGATAAAAATGAGTGGGCGCTCACGCACAATCTTTTCATTTTGTGACGCTGTGATGGTTTCAGATGGGAGTGGAATACCGGTGAGCGCGATTTTTTCCTTCGGAAAAAATCGCGCGGCATCCTGATACGAAATAGCTATATATCGAGCAAAGCGTGCTGCAAGAAGATTTGCACGCCCCGGATGAGCATCAGACTCATGGATAACTGAAGGAATACGGAGGATAGCAGCAGCAATAATAACCGGCACGCTCGTGTATCCACCCTTGCTCATGACTACATCGGGATAAATGACAAAGAGCTTCCAGATTGCTACAAAGGTACCGCCAATAATTTTGAAAAAATCACTGACGTTTGCGCTCGAGCGGTATCTTCGCACTTTTCCTGCAGGACAATACACAAACTTAATATTGTGCGCAGCAAGTGACTTCTCGTCGTATGCATCAGGTCCCATAAAATAGAGCTCCGGCGGAGTAAGTCCCACAGTCTTGGAGCGAAGTATAAGGGCTTCAGCCACTGCCATTAGTGGATAAAAATGTCCTCCTGTACCGCCACCGACTAATACAATCTTCATGGGAGTAGTATATCAAACCTTTTTTATGACCTGATGCTTTCGATAGCGCGAAACATTGAGCATGACGCCGACGCTTGCAAGCGAAGCAAGAAGCGCGGTACCACCATGGCTTACAAACGGTAGTGGTATTCCTCCAAGTGGAAAGATTGCAATCATCGAAGCGATATTAAGAAATGCTTCTATCACAATAATCATGCTGAAGCCCACAATAAGTAGCATGCCAAAAAGGTCGGGTGCGTCGGCAGCAATTTTGAAACTTCGAAGTAGAAAGAGTGAGTAAAGGACAATAAGGAGTGTTGTTCCAATGAATCCAAATTCTTCGCCAAGTACTGCAAAAATAGCGTCACTCGTTGGTTCGGGAAGGTACTCGAATTTTTGAATGCTTTGACCAAAGCCGCGACCAGCAAAACCACCTGAACCGATGGCGATAAGTGACTGCTTCACCTGCCAGCTCTTCCCAAGTTGATCCGCTGATGGATCAATAAATGTTTTTACGCGTGCCATAAGATATGGACGCTCGAAAACGAGGCCTGCAAAAAGTACGAGGCCGATAGCACCGACAATAAACATATCGCGCCACTTCCCTCCTGCGGTGATAAACATGGCAATAGCACTAAGCGCCATCACTGCAAAGGTATCAGTGTCAGGCTGTGCAAGCATGAGTGCGCCAACAACCGTAATAATCCCCCCAAACGGCAACAGTCCTTTTTTAAAGGTTGTAATAAACTTTTGCATTCCAGAAAGCCACGTTGCCACATAGATAATAAATGCAAACTTGAGAAGCTCCGTCGGCTGAAATGAAAATGATCCAAGCACAAGCCATCGTCGTGCACCACCATGCTCCATACCAAGTGGTGAAAAAACCAGGGCGGTCATGAGCAAACTTGCGCCCATAATATAAAAAGCGTATTTACGCCAAAATCGGTACTGTATGTTTGTGGTGATAATGAGCGCGACGGTGCCGCCAACAATACCGAAAAGTATTTGATTAAAGGCGACAGCAGAAAGCCGTGCACCGTCGCGTGCAAGTAGACCAAGCGACGCTGAGCAAAACACAAAAAACCCCGCAAGTACAAGTATGATGAGGATGATGAGTAGTGGTCGGTCGATTGTTTTCTGCATATTGCTATCCGGTGACGCCGATGATGAGACCGAGAATGGCCATGACAATACCAATGACCCAGTAGCGCATGGTTACTTTATAGCTCGGCCAGCCGATCGCCTCGAAATGATGATGGAGTGGTGCGACGCGAAAGAGCTTTTTTCCACGAATTTTCTTTGAAAGTATTTGCAGCACACTTGAGAGTACTGTGGCGACTAGGAGAAATCCAATAATCGGCAATACCGTGATGCCGTAGCCGCCGCCGAGGGTGTCAGTCATAAAAGCAACAACAGCAAGTGTGAGCGTGAGCGGCATGGTACCGGTCTCTGTCATCCAAAACCGTGCCGGGGGTATGTTGAACCATAAAAACGCAAGTGTTCCCCCTGCAATTGCGCCACATAATGCTGCGATGTCGTACTGGCCTTGATGATATGCGAGCACCGCATACGCAGTGTAGATACACCCGAAGACACCTCCTGAAAGACCATCAATACCATCGATGATGCCACTTGCGTAAATTGCAAGCGACATACATACAAAAAACGGCACAACGAGAAATCCGATAACGAGCTCTCCATAATATGGAATGCCAATCGCCACAATACCAAGTTTTGCGTAGAACCAAAAACCAATAATCGTCGAAAGAAGCGTGATGATGGAAAGTCGTACACGCAAACGAAGACCAATGCCCCGGTGACTAATGTCATAAAAGTCGTTCATGAATCCAACGACAGCACCCACAAGCATGACAAAGAGCGGAATGAAGGTCTGCGAGCGTGAAAAGAAACTGAGTGGAGCAAAAAAAGAGTTTCCGATACTTCCAAGTATGGACAGCACTGCAGCAGTTACAAAGACACTCATCCAGATAATGATTCCGCCCATACGAGGGGTGTAGCCCTCTCGTTCACCGTGCATGCGATTAAACTCGAGCGCAGCAGTCCCGTCGAGTGCTGTCTTTCCGGTAACTTTTTTCCATACTCGGTAGTGGTAGAGATAATGCGTCAGGAGTGGTGCTGAAGCAATGCCAATACAAAAAGCTAGTGTCGTTGGAATAAAAACTTTAATAATGGAAAGCATTTCAAGTGTCATGGGTTTTTTTCTTCACTTGCAATTCTTTTCTGCGCATACGAAATGAGTGCAGCCACATCCTTGAAACGACCTTCTCGTGAAGAGCCAAGCACCGACACGATTACGGGGCGATTGAGCCCTGCGTCAAATGCAATAATAAGATTGCCACCGGCAAGGTCAGTGTAGCCGGTTTTTGACGCGAGCACACCAGGAATCTGAGTAATTATTTCATTTGTGTTTGTTGCAGTATGAATTTCCTTCCCGCGGACGCGCGTATACTTCTCTGTAGTTCCCTCAAGTACTTGTGGGTGATACTCGAGCAAATACTCCATAAGAAACGCCATGTCTCGAGCCGAGCCGTATGCGCCACTCTTCGTTGTGCTTTCGTCAAGGCCGGTTGGGTTGATGAAGTATGTTTGCGAAAGACCTATTTCTTCTGCTTTTTTGTTCATTGCATCAATAAACAGCGCAGTGCTCGTGCTGCCATTTTTGGAAAGCGCTGCAGCTGCTGCAGCAGCAAGGGCATACTCGCCATCGTTTGAGGATGACACCAGCGAAAAGTCTGAAAGCGCTTGAGCTCCAAATATCTCGCCATCACGGAAGTCGCTCGGGCCGTCCTGGCTGATTGCAGCGAGGGTCATTGGTACTTTCGCGTCAGGTTTTAAAGTCTCGAGGGCGACAAGCGACGTCATGAGCTTAGTAATCGAAGCAAGGGGTAGTTGTGTATTTGCGCTCTTGTTATAAAGTGCACGCTGATGACGTACATCCCACACATACGCGGCAGATGCTTCGAGTTGTGGCTCAGGGACAACTGCAACAGGTTCTTGTTTTACAACTTCGTTCCGGATACGGTGTTCGACACTACTTTGCGCTGTTTCAGGAAGCGGCGTGCGAGGAATATACGAAAAGCCAAACACGCCAAGCAGTAGCAGCATGGCAACAGAAAACTGCGCTTTCGTTGGAAGTGTTGAATAAGTTTGTGCAACATGATCACCAGCCACACTGTCACCGGGCTGTGCAATTTCAGTAATTTGCTCATCGACGATTGCTACATCGTCGTGTCCGATAACTGTGTGTTCCTCGAGGTGTCGACGACTCATACGGTGGGTGTATTAGCGGCATCTTCCTCAGTTCGCTCTTTTTCAAACGCATCAAGTTTCGCAAGCATTGTGGCGTAATCGGGAAGTTCTTCGCGGTGTGTAATACCAAGCTGTTTAAAAAGCTCAGGTGAGGCAGTATATGCAAAGGTGCGTGCATCCTTCACATGCTCTTTGCGTAGGACCAGGCCACGTATCATGAGATTGCGGAGAATGAATGAAGAGTTTACCCCACGGATGTAGTCGATGTCAGCGCGTGTGACGGGGCCTTTGTAGAGAACGATGGCAAGGGTTTCTGCTCCTGCTTTGCCGATGTCGCGCTTGAGCTCCTCCTTGCGAATGGTTTCAATGAGCGATGCGCTCTCAGGAGCCGTGACGAGTGATACGTAGTCTCCGGCAATGAGTAGGCGTACACCACGTCCACTAAGTGACGTGGTTAATGCCTCAAGTGACATCCTTACCTCCTCTTCACTTGTTCCAACCATGCGCGACAAATCAGCCAGTGACACCGGCTCCCCTTTATAAAACAAAACTGCCTCGATACGCCCCGAGAGTTCCATTCCCCTACTATACCGAAAAACAAGCCTTTTTGCTCACGTTTCCTGTAGGTAACTCAAGAAAATGCTCTTGACGTATAGAAAGATATGTTCTCTAAATTGCTAGTGGTACTTTGGAATCCCAACGCTATCCTTTTCAATGTGTATCTCATCGAACCTCCCTTCTTGGCGGACGCTTACGAAACCTTGCTTTACAAGCTCGAGAACGGCAAGAAATGACACAATTTTCGTCTTATGGTCGGGATCATTTTTTACAAGGTCAGAAAACTTCATTTTTACTTGGCGGAGGACACGGTCTTCGAGTGTTTTGATCATTTGTTCAAGCGAAATGACCTTCTTGACGGTTGTTTGCGGAATAAATGTTTTGATCGGAAGATTTGCAAGTATTCCGGAGAGCGCTTCGCGGAGTGCGGGGATGGTTGTCCATTGGTCTGGCATGAAAAGTGGCTCGCGCGGCGGTACATATGAGCGCTCATAGAGGATTGTGGTGCCAAACTGCGCGCTTACC
>Ga0228698_1001204_pt1 | contig 13503 bp, 19 predicted proteins | sample McNCre117_Aug_MG_FD_178015 | JGI IMG/M metagenome (GOLD analysis project Ga0228698, IMG submission 178015) | Freshwater microbial communities from McNutts Creek, Athens, Georgia, United States - 1-17_Aug_MG | ecosystem: Environmental > Aquatic > Freshwater > Creek | place: USA: Georgia...
ACTTGATAGCCTGGGCGCCGACGAAAACTTGGGCATCCGATACAGCAGCTATCTCTTCTTTTGACATCATACGCCCACGGGCTACTGCCTTAGTGAACAGTTGATGAAACGAATCAATACGCTCCTGTACGGTTGCAATCTGTGCTTGATTGATCGGAACTCCCGATACACCCACACCCTTAAACTCGCCAGCCTTGACGAGAATAACTTTCACACCTGCCTGTTTCAGACGCTCAGACTGGTCTACCAGAGTGGTATACACACCGATGCTACCAGTAAGTGCATTGCTGTTGGCAAAAACACGTGTTGCCTGTGATGCAACTAGCATGCCACCAGAGGTTGCCTGATCTGAGATGTAAGCATAAATAGGCTTCTTCTTCTTTGCACGATATACAGTATCTGCAAGATCAAATGCACCACTTACCTCACCACCAGGTGTCTCGATGTATAGAGTAATATCTGTTACTTCTGGGTCAGCGATCGCATCGCGAATAGCCATTTCGGTGAGAAGAGTGGACGCCGAACCACCTCCAAACAACATGGCCATACATGATGGACGCTTTGTCATTGGACCGATCAGACTTATCTGTGCATTGCCGTCAGCAAGCTTAAATCGTCGCGGTTTCTCAACCGTACCTTTAGTACTTGCATCTTTCATCGAGTCATTGTATGCCTCGACAAGTTTAGCATGCTGCTCTTGTTCTGCTTTAAGTTTGGCCTCGAAGTCGGCCTGCAGTTTCGCGATGTCGGCCGCGGTTAACGAGTTTGCAATACCCTCTGCTGTCCGTGCAAAGTCTTGATCTACAAGCCAATATTGACCAAGTACGGCTATAAGAGGGTTTGAAACGTCCCCAGTTTTATTCATTGGTTTTTCTTCTCCTCTTGTGATGTACCGGCCTTGTTACCTTTGTTTGCTCCGCCTTGCCCTGCGTTTCCAGACTGTCGTGAACCATCGCCGTTTGCCTGCATACCTTTACCGATAACAGACATTATGACTTCATCAGATTGTTGTTTTACTGCCGGCTTTTTGCTGACCGCTTCAGAGGCATCATCATTGGTCGTCCAACCAAGAACAACTTTGCTGGCCTCGTTGCGAATACGTACTTCTTCGGTGTTTGCATCAACTAATGCGTCGTTTGTGCGAATCTTTTCGCACCAAGGACGAACAATCGAAGTGCTTCCCTGTAGTTGTAAATGAAGTGTTAAGACATCGGCGATAAGTTCAAACACGATGTCTCGAAGTGATTCCAGACCGGCTGCATAGATGGCCCATTCAATAGAAGTATAGTTGTATGTCGAACCGTCGTTAATTCCCATCAACGTCGGCAAAGACTTAAGTGCCTGTACTAGTCTCTGTCGTAGAAACTGCAATACACCTTCAAGACCTGTGAATGAACCTGGCTGCTTAGTGTCAACCTTGCCTGTTGTATCATGTACAAGATTGTCGTCTGGACCAAGGCTTTCTACGTAATCTACAACCTCATTAAATCTTGCAGCTACCCAATCAGACGCCTTCTTCGGGTCTGTCATTCGGTGAACTTCAACGGCTACACGGTGAAGCTCTGCAAGATTAACACCAACATCAAGACGTGGCCAAGCAGCATTATGAACGGCATCTCGCAGATCACGCATCAATGCAATGTCGGCCAATGCCTCGTTGAGTGCCGTGGAATAAGGTGCTAGGCCGTACGGGTCGTCAGGTTGCTGATCTATAGCTGCCCAGAAGAAGCGATCTGTACTTAACGGAACCCAGTTGTTCCACGTAACAACCGTACTGTCTTTCTTTGCCTTGTCAATACCAGACCACTGCTGATGCTGATATGGAACTAGATCACTATTGCGATCTGGACGACCAAAAGCAATTGTTGTAGAGTCGACAGGCCATATACGATTAAGTCCAGCGAACTCACGAGAATCATCAAACGGCACACCCTCTACACATGCCATACCTGTATAGAGTAATGAGATAGCAAGAGTTCCAGCTAAACCAGAAATACCGCCAATTTCTTTTGGCAGTGATTTAATAAGATTTGCGATGCTTGCATTGCCTGCTTTGTCTACATCACCAACACTTGCATCATCGCCCGATGCAAGAGTCTGATTGGCAACATCAGGTTTATAGCAACGAAAGCCCCAGCCTTTGCTTGGGAACATTGTACGTAATGCGTTCCACTGAGCAAGGCCAATTGTTGGATGTGATGCAGGAAGTTCTAGCAGAAGCTTCATCGGCGAAGACTTCGCTAATACCTCAACTCCATCACCAGATAGAAGAGAATTAACGTATCGGCTATTACGTCGTGGTACTAGTCCGATTCCACCTCCAAGATATGGCGACCATGATCTTGTCGGCTCAGTTTCACGTGTACCTTTACCACTTGTACTCTTGCCACCAACAAGACGTTTTGTCGTAGAAGATCGTCTGTTGCTTGATGCAACAGGAACTTCTCCGTCTTGAATTGGTGTAGCCATTGGTGTTAGAAGTATCCTCTGCGTCGAGAAACCTTTTCTCTTCGCGTCATCCCTACAGACTTAGAGCCGAGCCCTGATACACTATCTCTCATTTTACCACGGGACCCCCGGCCTTGTCCATATTTTTCGGCAAGAAAATCCCGGTATTTTTCGACAACATTATCGCCATAATCATCGTCACCGTCTGACGCTACGCGATCTGCGCCAGTACGAACGTTGACCTTTGTAACCAACGACGACGCCGACGACATGTTTGGCACATCTTTGGCACGAGGGTCGTTGCCACCTGTTACACCATCAAGATGGCATACAAGATAGCGTAATGCGTCCATTCCGTGGTTAAACTCATCAATGGGCCGATCTTTTACCTTCTGCCCACTCTTTGGTTTCTCCCACACGTAAGAATCAATTTCTTGTACAGTACTTAACGGTTGCTTCTGTTCCTTGAGTTCTTTATCTTCTGTAAGAACAGTTCCACGCATAAATATGACACGTGGCTTGCCATCACCAGCAATTTTGAAGCGTGCCTTGGTCGCGTCGATGCCTTCAAGTATCGCCTTGGTGGCTGGTTCTGTACGTAAATGTAAGTGAGTTTCGAGGGTAGCCCGACCTTCTGCATCGTGGTCACACACTATAGTGTGGGGCAAATCGGCCACATAGGCCCGATCATTGAGCTTATAGTGGCCAATATCGGGGCTATAGCCCCACCCGGCAATGTCTAAAGCCTCAGCCGCGTGCTCTTCTACAAGCTTCTGAGTATGATAAATCTCACGCCATAGATAAGCACGTCCATCTGTATCTATCCACCACATTTGCAAACAGAATGGCTTTGCCCATCCAAAGTCAACTGTCCACACCCAGTGCCCGACACCGTTTGGTGGATTGAAATGATCGCGAAGATGAATCGTCGCATTGAAGTTGTCGTATATCTGTCCTTCGGATGCAGCCCATTTTCCATATCGTAGGCGTAATTTACGCGCACCTGAAAGGCCATCTAGTCGAGCTATATATTTAAGACCTGCATCAGTCCAACGCCCGATCAGCGAACTGATCTTGGATTGATGTGGAAACTCGTAGTTTGGGGCGGTGGTCGTATGCGGTGCAGTTTCAAACCAACGTGGGTTATCTTCGTGCTCGGTGTCATACATGATGTATTTGCCACTAAGGGCATTTTGATACAACCAGTGGGATGGACTATCCGGGTTACAGTCAAATAAGAGCTGCTGATAGGGCACCACACCATTACGAAGACGAGTTCCCAGAAAGTCAAAGTCTGACTCTTCACATTCGATTGCCTCCTGAACGTATATGATGTCATACTCAGTAGACATGATCTTCTGAGGTTTATCAAGTCCTGCTACATTGATCGAAGAACCATTTGGATACTCGTAAGATTGTCTATGCGATCGTTTAGCACCGTCAAGACACGGGTGACCTACAGGAAGCACCATTGCCTCATACGTAAACAAGGCCGCCTCTGAGAGAGACTCACGAGTTTTGCGGCAGATAAGAATACGGCAATTAGGATACTTCTCTGCAATGAGATGTAGCTTCTCCAGAATACCACGCGACTTGCCAGTTCCCGCAGGTCCAGCAAGACCAACAATCTCACGCTTGTCGTAGAAGATCATTGCGATGTTTCCGCGCGGGCGGAACATCTTATTCTCTACTTTAGGCTTCTGTACTACTGCTTCGTCGTTGTAGCCTTCTTTAGAATAGCCAGCATCTTTAGATACTCTTTTGAGTCTTTTGTCAAAATTATCAGCGGCCGCTTTGGCAATGATTTTGTCGACATCACGATCTTCCTCTAACGTTGGTGTATCAAGTGCAACATGGCCTTCAGTAACTAGTTCACGTTCTCGCTCGGCATTACGGAGTACCGGTGCAACAACAGCTGCCCGACCTATTCGCTCAATATGATCTAGTCGTGATGTATCGGCCATTTAGTTACTCTATACTGCATTGATGTCGATCCCAGCATACAACTTAAGATTAACATTAACGCTATCAGAATTAGACCACTGACCAAGTTCCTGTGCGAGCTGCTTCTCTATCTCGCGTAATTCGCGCAGAAGTGGTGCGTCGATATGGCCTTCGATAATCGTACGTTGATTCTCTGCAGAGCCAATAGTTTTGTATGTAATCGCAATCGTTCCAGATGATACACCAGGAATGTGAAATGACTCTCCAGACTCAAAGTCATGCACTATATCATTCTCTGCATGCTCAAGAGCCCATTCTTGGCGAGCCTCGATCACCGAAGTCAACTCGGCATGTCGTCGTTGTAGTGCAAGAATACGAGCAGCCTTTATCGACATTCCACTGTCAAAAATCTCATCTGCTGACTTACGTATAATAGCATCTACACGACGATTAAAGTCCGGACATCTTCGCCACTGTTTAATCTGCTGTGGTGACACACCGACCAATCTGGCAACTGTTGTGGGTGTGGCCAGATGAGGTGCCATAGTGAGTCCGCCAAATGCGGCCGCGGCCGATACTGCTTCTAACGTCCAGTCGAACTCTGCATCTTCAATAACAAAGCCGGCGATTTTCCTTGGCGCAGGATTTCGATACAGAGGTATGATTTCACCACGCTCGTACAACTCACCGTGGTATTGATTGTTATTGTCGTCATCTTCTGACGTAGAAGAGGCGACCGGCTGGCTAGAAACGATTGGTTTTGGCGGAGGTGGTGGCTTTGGAAGAGTAGCGGCAATCATACCATCAATCAACTCTTCATGCGCGGCGAGTTGAATTGATTGTTGTTGTTGTTGGTCGTAGGGGGGATCATCTGTCGACGCACTGACCGAGTTATCAGCTACATCTGCAGACTCGTGGTCTGGAGAAGTCTGATCTGATGCCAATTGGACAAACGGGTGGTTGTCCGCCGGTTTATCAGTCTCGGTACTTAGAGCGCGTTTTGCGGTTGGGTCGGTGGGATACAATGAAAGCAAAGCACTGATTGGCGATGTTGGTTTCTGAATGGGCGCGTCTGACTCTGACGTTTGAGCTAGTCTTTCGTCATTATCAATCGGAGCATCATCATCTACCTTCGTTGCCATTTCGTGCTTGGTTTGCAGTCTTGCATCGGCCGTATCCATGCTCAGATGCTGCACCCCCTACTTCATCTATTATACCATGAATCGGCGTCCTGTCAAGGCTGGGCGGTGAGGTATTTTGGGGGCGGGCTGATTGGTGGTGCGGTGGGCCGAATAGGCCGTCTGGCTTGTCTGGTGGACTTAGTACGGCCGTGAGGCTAAAAGTGAGCCTGGTACTGGTCTTAGGAGGACCTATAGTAAAGTTGTCAGTTTTGAATGCAAGTCTGTGGAATTTTGGTAAGCGCAAATGAAAGTTATCAGTTTCAAAATGACCTGGAGTGTATAATGGACCATTGAGCGATTTTTGGGATGATATTATATAATCATAGAGAGGCGAGATGAGAAAAACAAAAAACCTCTCTCTCTATAGAAAGAATGAAAACAATGACTATCACTACAACTGACCGCACTCCTGGAGATACCTCCAAGAGCAAGAAGAGCCTGGCGCCTAAGCTCGGCCTGAGCCTGATCGAACTCGAGAAGCGCTCTATCGCCTGGGTGCCAGCCCCTCTGACACCTGAGCAGAAGGTCCTCATCGCCTCGGTAGCCGAGGCGAGGTCAACCAAGGACAACGAGGTGCCAACCTACAAGGTCCTCCATGACCTCATGATGGATGCCCTGGCCAAGGCGACGCCTGGACTTGAGAAAGAGGCTGCCGCCATCCTGGCGAAGAAGGCCGAGGGCGAGACCGAGGAGGCCCTTCAGAAGAAGGCCGAGGCGCTCCAGAGAGAGATGGCGAAGCTCCAGGCCATGCTGGCGGCGAAGAAGAAGTAAGGTGACGGGGGAGGTGACTAACCCCAACACCGACCAACACTATGAGCAGACAACACAACATGTTACTGTGGTCAGGCATCACCTGTATACTGACCGCTCTGATACTACTAGCGATAAGAAAGATACTACAATGATAATGACCGTCATACTAGACCAGCGCTCTCTGAAGCCTGTACTCTCACTCTCTCACAACAACATGGATGCCGCACAAGACGAGGCCGACCGCATCAATGAGGCCAACAAGAAACTTGGTTACAACTACCTCGCGATCGTCGAGGTTATCCACTAGAAAGGAGCGCGGGGAGGTGACTAACCCGCATACACCATGAAGTTCAAACGCAACAACCGATTCCGCATTCGCACGGTGCAAGGCACCTACTTTGTGGCCCGCGATGGCCAGCGCTATCAAACCTACCACCGCATGATGGGCCGAGCGCATATCGTCAAGACCTGGATGAGGATAGTGGAGGCATAGCGTGACACAAATACAATTCGCCATTAGCGGACATCATATCGAGATTTGCAACCGTGAGCGGGCAAACATAGACATGACGGCAAGCAATCGTATACTTGAAGCACAATACAATCACTATTGTCAAGGTGCAGCCGTTCAGCTTATCGAAAACAACGTAGAAATTGCTCAGGCATACGCGATAATTGCGCGCGAAATCTCTCTCGAGTTAGCATCACGATACTAGAAAGGACGCCCGAGGTGACTAAGGGCAATTCAATACAATGAACGAAAAAACAGTCAAGCAATTACTTGCTACTCTTAACGATCGGGCACTCACTGACTCATTGCAAGGCACATATGACGAACTCGTAAACTTTGCCTTAGCAGAACCTAGCCCAGAACAGCGAGAGGCTGTTGTTGAAACAGCACGTATAGTCCAGCTCATCAAGGAAGAAATTACGCGTCGCAAAGGTTAATATTATGAAAACGATCGCTCTACTTCTACTCTGCGCCCTTATAATTGGCTGCCACAGCAAGCCAACTCAACGAGAGCTCAAGCGTTGGCATGACCAGGATATGCGCATCGAGGCGAGAGCCGCGAAGCATGATCGCTGATCGCTACACGACAACTCACGCAAAAATCCTCAGATGCTCAGGCATCTGGGGATTTTCGCATTCGTCGTCGCTTCGCGCTTTTAGCCTCGGTCGTGGCTGCGCCAACGACACGCTTCGCTCTTCGGCGTCATTAGCGCCAAAGGCGCTACGGCCCCTCCCTAGCGCGCGAGTGCATGTTTTCGTCACACTGCACAAAACGAGCGCTATAGCGCCTTAGCGCTATAGCGCTAGCGCTCTCCTGCGTCCTGGCGCGCGAGTGCATGTTTCCAGGCTGCTCCGAAGTTTTAGCGCTATAGCGCGAACCCCTTTCAGACGCGCGAGTGCATGTTTCTAGCGCCATAGCGCTTTCGACAGAGGCAAATAAAAAAGACCGCGCTTTCGCGCGGCCTTTCTATTCACACTCTCTACAACTGCGACCTTTCATAATGAGCAGGAATTGTAAAATCTTGCAAATGAATGATGATTTGCCAGACATCACACACGCGAAGATTATCAATCTGCTTTCCAAGTTCAGGATGCTCATTGTAGATAGTGCTATTGCATATCAGAGCGAAATCTTTATAGAGTGCGTCTCTGGTCCAGTTTGCTGGAGAAAAAGACTGCAACAAAGCTTTTTCGATCGCTTCAAACAAATCTTGCGTAAGTTCGGTAACTTGCATCATCTTAACCTTTCGCCACGAAATCATGAGTGCAACCATCTGTATTGTACGAATCAAACACGCCGTCCATCACCTCGATGCCGACTGGAGATTCACACTTGAATGTATCTGAGTTCGCAGCGAATAGTGATAATGCTTGCTCACCATCAATTAGCATATTCATCATATGAACGCCTTCCCTTTCTCCGCTCCAGTGGTTCACAACACCACTCTCTACCTCACCACTCAATTCACCGACGCAAATTCTAATCACGCGGCCTTTATACTCGAACACAACCTCAACAATCTCGCCCTCAGGCACTACGCTCTCAATTCCAGCAATTTCAATCTTCATAGCAATTCGTCTTTCTTGCGCGAGCAATTCATTCTCTGCTGCTCTCACTCTTAAATTATATCACAATTCGTTAGCGCTGTCAACCCCTTAAATTCGCTGCAATTCAAGAACAGACATACACCGACCAGACCAGGACACCAGAACTCCACATACACACAATTCGCGGCCGCTTTCTAAAACAGCGCCTGCGGCCAAGATGCGTGTTCCTCAATCTCTAGCGCCATAGCGACTCGTCGCTATATCGCTAGAGCGCGCAGCCCCTAGCGCCCAGGCGCGAGTGCATGTATTCGGCGAACCACAGATTTCTACGTGCCATACTGAGTTTGAAATCTACTGAGACACTATTGCGCAATATAAAATTGTGAGTTTTGGTCAGAACGACGGCGCGCAAAGCACTGTTTTTTCTGCTTTTCCCAGTTTTGTCGTGTTGTATGTAGTCAATTGCGCTCAAACATCGAAGCGTACCTTAAAAAAGCCTCATTTTCTCTAAAAATTGAAAAGTGGTACTTTTGTCACTAATACATTTTATAATATAATAATATAATAATAATATTATTATTATTATATTAATATAACACACACACACTATAGACACAAAATTTTTGAAATTGTCCAAAAAGCAGTTACTATCAATGACTATCAGCATCCCACTTCTACTCGCACTAAAATCCACTAATAAATGAACTAAGTTCAAGAAAACACACTATAACTCCAAAAAGATCACGCCATAGCATAAAATAGACCTTGAAAGCGCCCACCATATACGATATAATAGATTATTCTAAGCAGCAGACCCAAAGGGAACAACAATACAATGTCAACGACCACAACAGCAAAATCAACCACAACACGCAATCTCAGGAATCTGTATCAAGAGTTCACGTCAGACACCAGGATGCGTCCATCGAATTACAGCAAGAAATCTCTTGCAGACGACTGGACACTTGTTCTTCCACTGTACATTCCATCACTATTATCAACGGCGGCTAAACAACTGACGTCTTCATCAAATTCAACATCACGTCACTTGTACACGACAAATGTACATCTTGAATTCGTCGCAGATTCTCAATCATCATTCGGGCGTATAATCTACATCAGCATTCCAGAACTCAAGCGATACACCACATCGAATCGCCACGAATTGAGCCGCGGACTATCACTTGGCGAGGCTTATGATTTCTACACCAAATTGCCTGAAGACATTCTGCTAGAGATCGTGAATACATTATTCACATTCCCTACGCAATCACAGATCGACGGCTCGAACTCACCGTTGCGTGAAACACCAAACACACCAAATTCTTCGTCGGTGTCGAGACGTGCAGACATTGAGAGATTGAAGGCACAAGAATATCGAGAGCATCTGAAATCAACTAATGCACATTATGAGTTCCGCAATGGAACATTGTACTTCGTATCTGATCGTGCACAGACACACCGAATAGACCAGATCAACAAAATGAACGAGCGTGCTGATGATGAAGCGATGATCAAGACAATTCGCTTAATGATAAACACACTAATCGCGGCCGATGAGTTTACGGCGGAGACACTCGAATGTATGTACGATTTGTACCGAGAGCATGAGGTAGAAGAAAGACAACCAGACAATACTACAATCACTGTAATCAAAGATAAGACGCTCCTGGTTACGAGAGCGATTCGACAAGAAGAGAAGGCCACACAGCGAGCGATACTTGCTCAGCAGAAGAGACTGCAAGCGAAGATCAATCGCATCAATCAACAACTAGCGGCGAAAGGTAATAAGTAAAATGCGTTATGAAATAGTTTATGTCATTGGACAACATGGCAAAGATGTCGTTGAAAAGTTCGTCAATCCAGACGATGCGATTGCACACTATAACACCGTGTGTAAGACCGTTCAGCAGAATAGGTGCTCAAATGCCTGTCTGTATCAGATAGTTGACAATAAGAGAATGCACGTTACGACGTATACATTCTGGCACTGCTTCGATGGCAAAATAGTCTCGAATCGTGAAGCTGTGACGAAAGACTACAACGTTCTGTCGTATATGCCAACTGACAAGGTAATGAAACATCAAAGATTCACACAACCAGAGTGGGATGCGCTACTCGCATTCGAGGCAAAGTATCGAGAGGTGACGATATGAGACTGTACGGAAAGATACGAATTGTGTCTATAATCTTAATCGCAATAGCGATAGTTATCGGATGCACATCAGAAGTCACTTATGTCGGTGTCGATCTCGTCATGACATTCGGTGGTCATGATGTGAGCTACATCGGTGGTGTCTTAATAATAGGCATAATGATGTTCATCTATAGTTTGCTATTACAAGAGACACAAGAATAGCTGGCGTGAAACCCGTGCGGCATCGACGATCAAGTGATCGTCGGTGTGTCCTCGAATAGGGGAAGCTAAGGACAACTACAACAATGAAAATATTCGCATATGTGAAGAGAAAGCATAACGCCGCTGAACGATTCTTCTTCACTATCACAAACAACACAACTCAAGAGCTTCGCGAAATAGGTTATATGCAAGGAATAGAATCTGTGCAACGAGAGACACTCGCAACGATTCATGCATACCGCGAAGATGAAGAGATGCAAGTAACTGTTCTGTCACTCAAAGAGAAACTCCTGCTGCCTGAGTTTATGGCGATCTGTCATCAATTGTTCTTCGATACTGAACACACAATGGAAGAGAAGATCGTCATGTATAAAGATGCAAAGAAAGTGATTGATGGACTGGCATGAGTAACATCATTAGACGAGTAATGGAAGGTAGCCGCGAAGTATATCGCGGCTCGACAAATGATTGTTTTGCCTTTATTCAACGCGAAGTAATGAATCGCAAACTAATCTATACAGGCAAACAAGACGACTACATCTACACATACAAGCAACCTGGCTTTCAACATCCGGTATGTTTGTCGGTGTGTAGCGATAATCGAGCAGGGGCAAAAATATGACCTTGATAGCGCAATAGATTCATGATATAATAACCATGTGAGAAAAGAACTTCCATTGGTGTGTAAATCATGCGAGCCACCGACAGCAAGATCTGTCGGTGTGCTACTCGCGAAAAGCGAGAATGGAGAATGAAAACAATGAACAAACCACGTTTGAACATGCAAGAGTTACTGCGTAATGTACTCGGTCACGAAGATCCTGGTGCGCATACCGAGATCATACAAACTAGATTTAATACGTTCGGTGGTAAGAACGAACTTGACGAAATTATCGAGATTGACACTTACAATCGTCACAAATATCGTAAAGATCGCGATTATACGATTCAACCTGTTCGTCTAACAATTGCTCACCGAAACAAGATGCGAAACATTAAATTGATAGATGATATGTATCTTGCCGTTCTGAAGATTCTGCATCTAAATCATCACATCTTCGACGGTTATCATCCAGAGGCGAATGCAAAAGAATATTCAATGCGCATAGAACGTGGAATGTTCAATTTTACTATAACGTCTCAACAAGAGAATACGATGATATTCGAGTTCAACGAAACATCGTCGACTCAATTAGATGCAACAATCGGAATGATCGCTGCTGCATATGATGATCTTGGATGTCCAGATCGTATTTATGAATTTGCAATGGATTATGTGAGTAAACAAAGAGCTTTGCGGTGGTTCAAGTCAAAGCGATCAAACGAACCCGTGTGGTACGATACTAGCACATCTGAGATATTCTATTACGATGTAGAGATGCCGGACAATATTACGATCGACCCTGAAGACATAATCCAGGCATATGTGTACAACTTGAGTGTCACAGATACACCATTCTATGTGTACATCGTGGTCATTGACGAAGATTTAGTGAAAATGAAGAGCAATGGACCAGATAAAGATGCAACGGCGATCGGACCTTATTCACTTACACTAGGAAACGTAGAATATCTTGGTTGTCTTGATGAACTAGAGCAAGAATTGTTTCAATGGTGTATATCTGAAGGTTTGATTCCTGACTGCGCAAATTGGTAAACTCGTTGGTGTGAAAACCATGCGATTCGCGGCCGCATTTATTGCGGTCGCGTTTACTCGCGTAAAGCGAGAACGAGAGGTAACTATGTTAGAAGAACTGAAAGAGTCGATAGCTGAAGAGATTTATGCTGTCATGACATTCGGCACAGTGCATAATGGAACAACGCGTGATTCGGTGATTGAGATGACGCGCTGGTTCGTCAATAACAACAAAGATCAATACTCGTGCTATGTGTGGGTTGCAGACGAAGATCATATCGACGGGTACTACATGCGTTGCAAAATGACTGTCACTTTCTTTCTGAACACAACATTCGTTAAGAGTGTAGAAATCAGCGACTACGAACAATCGGATAGCTTTCATGTGCAAGAATAAAATGCAAACATTTACCGTTATCGGCATGCGCACTCTGATTCTGCGATCAGAGTTCGACATCGTTACAACATCGGCTGAGAAAGCACAACTAATGTACAACTTAGTCGGTGAAGTTCTGTTAAATGCAGATCAGGTTGACGGTATAGACGACACTACGGCCAGGAAGTTGTTACAACAAAAGGCTGCTGAGAACAATCTGTACTATGACGAGCTGGTAACGGTGTACAAGAAGATGCGTGCAAATGTCGAAGTAGAAGATTCAGAGCCGTTCGTGGCCGCGACAGCGATCAACATAAAGGACAAAGGCCAATGACTGACGAAGAGAGAACTATAATAGAGATTAATAAAGAATTTTTGCGTATTCAAGAAGAGATTATTAATCTAAGAGAAAAAGCATTTATGTTTAGTGAAAAGAGAAAGATCAAATCGCTCAATATCACAGATTGCTTCTTCGATCTGATAACAGCAAGACAAAACATAGACAAGGCACATGTGCGCTTTAAGTCTGCACATAAAGATATGATAATTAGATTGCATAAAGTAGACCTTGATAGCGTTAAAGATTCGTGATAGAATAATCATGTGAGAGAAGAACTCAGACACTCACACAGAAAGCGAAAACATCCAGTATGCCAAGAATCAGTTATCCAAAGCCGGGCGAACTCGTCATTGTGACCATGGGCACAGACGAAGGCAAGATCGCCAAAGTTGTACCAATGACATTGG
>Ga0228698_1001205_pt1 | contig 13492 bp, 11 predicted proteins | sample McNCre117_Aug_MG_FD_178015 | JGI IMG/M metagenome (GOLD analysis project Ga0228698, IMG submission 178015) | Freshwater microbial communities from McNutts Creek, Athens, Georgia, United States - 1-17_Aug_MG | ecosystem: Environmental > Aquatic > Freshwater > Creek | place: USA: Georgia...
CCAACCGGTCCACCCAGGGCCGCTTGCGGGTCGCCCATGTGCGCCCCTGAAACTCGGCAGCGGCTCGTCGCACGATCGTGGCCCTCGTTGCCGAGGGCTCATCAGGTGCAAGATGTAGTTCGACTTCACGTCGCAAGGCGGCCAACGCATCGGCGGCCATCTGGTTGTCTTTGTCTGGGAAGAAGTCACTGGTCTGGATGGATTGGAGCTGGGACTCAAGGGTTCGCGAGGCTTTGCGCAGGTCTGCTTCAGAGGCGCTCTTGATCTGGCCGCGAACCTCCTTGGCCGACCGCAGGAACTCCGCGTATAGCTCCTTGCGATCAAAGAGGGCTCGAAAGGTTTGCTCCTGCGCCTCGTCACGCGCCTGAACCACGAGCAGGTGCGCATCGGCACCAGCATCGACGATGGTGCGTTCAAGTACTGCGAGCGTCTGTGCCGTAGGTGCGTGCTCGGGCAGCACATAGACCCCCTCGCGCAATGTCCCCGCGCCGGTGGCCTTGAGCGAACGCCAGACCTTCACACGCAGCCCACTCGGCGAGGTCGGCAATGTCGCCGTCAAGATGAACCAAGTTCCCATGAAGCAATTGTCGCATTGCGCAACGATTGTTGCAAACATGGCATCATCCACAGAAGCCACCGTATTTCAACGATGCGATCTTCTGGCGGTGCTGGTGACAAGTCGATGCGGGCCGTGGCTGCTCGGCAGTCCATGCGAAGCGTCAACTGGCTGCTTCGAAGCGAAAGCAGCCGCCCGCACCGCTCGAGCCGAAAGGCTGCAGTCAGCCTCAAGCAGGTGCTCACGTGGCCAGTGCGAGTCAGCGGGCTGCGCTGTTATGGTGAGTACCAACCGGCACAGGCGGCCAAAATGACCGGAGTCCGCACGCACCTGAGCCGGAAGCTAAGCCGGCTGTTGAGGCGATGTTCCGCGCTGTCTATGGTCCGAAGCGACCGGGACGCACGGGCGCGAAAATCGCATAGGCGCCAAACATTCAGCCACTCCGCCAGCTTGCCTACCTAAATGCGCTTTGGCTGGCTCTCTGAATTGAGTCCATTGCGACCAGCCGCTCGTCGAGTTCCTGAACAAAATCAAAGAACGGAACTCCGAGCGCTCCAATCCAGGCCCGAAGCTCCAGCACATCGAGCCGCCGCACGCCGCGCTCAGTCTTGCTTACATCGGTCTGCCTGAAACCCATTGCCTCCGCCAGCGCTTCCTGCGTAACGCCCTGGCGAGCACGCGCCTCTCGGAGCATGCCGAGCAGGACGTCGTGTTGAGGGGTGCTGAGAGTTCGTGGCATGCATCACGGGTCTGCGACGCGGACGATGCATGCGATGTTTGACTATGCGAAATTCGACTTAAAGTCGCGGGCGCAACGCCGGACAGCCTGCTGCCCACATAGCGCGGAGTGAACAGACCAGGGAGTGCGGGAAGCATGAAGAAGACAATCGGCGCAACGCTCGTGGCGCTTGCCTTGGCCGCTTGCGGCGGCGGAGGCTCCGAAACCGGTACGGCCGCGCCGACGGCACCAAGCATTCCGATAGCGCCCAGCGATGTCATGTCGTCGACCGGTACGCTGAAAGCTTCGGCGGGTGCCGCAACGTACGTGGCGGGCAGCCTGCAGGCCGATGCATTCGCTGCCCTGAATGTGGCTCGCAATGCGGCCGGCGCTGGCTCTGTTTCCCAGAACGCCGCCCTGGACATCGCAGCTGCGGCGCACGCCAAGTACCTGACAACGAACATCGCTACGGGCGTCGTCCACAGCGAGGACGTCGGCAAGGCTGACTATTACGAAGCTTCGCCGTCCAGCCGCATGAGCAAGGCCGGCTTCCCGGTCGGCATTTCGACCGAGGTCATCGGTGGCACCGGCGCTTCGCTCAAGGGCGCCGATTGCATCCTGGGACTGCTGAACACCGTCTACCACGGCGCCGCGCTGCTGAGTCAAGCAACCTACGTCGGCATCGGCTTCGGGCAAGACGCTATCGGTGTGCCGCTCTGCGTGGCCGACCTGAGCAACCTCGCAAGCGAGTCCTACACGCAAGTCGCCCCGAGTGGAGCGCTCATTGCCTACCCCTACGCCGGCCAGGTGGGCGTGATGGAAACCTTCTACGTCGCCTACGAATCGCCACGACCACCGGCCACGCTGTTCCCGAATACGACTGCCGGTACTCCGGTCATCGTGAACGTGCGCAACGCCGACTACGTGAATCACAAGGCTGCAGGAACGCTGGGCGCCGTCGTGACCAAGTTTGAGTTGAAAGACGCTGCGGGCAACACCGTGGCCGCCAGCATCTTGGCGAACAGTGGCATCACCGGTTCAGGCGTGACGCTGAATGCCGACTCGAACCTGGGCGAGGGCTTTGTTGTGCTCGTGCCATTGGCCCCATTGAACAAAGGCACAACGTATACGGCGACGTTTACCGCAACGCTGAACGTCGGCGGTACGCCCGTGAGCAAGACCTGGCCCTTTTCCACCAACCTGTAACCGGCCTCAGCCAGGAACCCCATGTCTCAACTCGAAACTGTCGTTGGCCGCGTCCAGCATATCGGCAAGTACACGGCCGACGAACACATTCATACCTACAGTCTGGTGGAGGTCGAAACGACATCGGGGCGTCTCGACCTACCTACGACCGTTGCGGCCAATGCGCTGGCCAGAGCAATTCAGCCCGGCAGAGAAGTAGCGATGTCCGTGTTGCGGTCGGGCACAGGAGCCAAGGCAAAGAACGTCATCTTGGGAATCCATGACGCCGCCCAGAACCGCACCTTCGTGAACGAGGAGATGTTCACGCTGCGGGCGCATGCCAAGAAGCAAGCCGTTCTCTACAGCCTGATGTCCATCGTCGTGCTGCCGGTCGCCTTTCTGCTCTTCGTCGTACCCGGTTTCATCTGGCTTTGGGTTCTCTGGAAGTCGTGGACATCCGTTGACCAGTTCCCGACGCCCGAAGCGATTCGAGAATCCGTGAATGGCCTGAGTTCTGCGTTGCCAGCGGTGGCGTAATCGATACAAGCGTCGCCGTGACCGTCCGACCAAGCGGCCCTCAGGAGGCCGCTCGGTCGGACCTCCGGCGAGCCTGACGCTACCGCGCCATACTCGCCTGCGCGCTGTCTTCCGCCAGCTTGCCTACATTGCGGAGCGGCCCGAAGGGGCCGCTCCGCAATGCCTCCGGGCTGCTACGCATCCCTGCGCGCCTGCTACGCCGGCTTGCCTGCACTTCCTCCTTTCAGTCGTCTGTGCACATATTCGGACCGCGCCGGCGCTGTCGCTTGTCGACTTCATCCGAATATGTTCTGCAGTCATCGCTGGGTGTCGAACTCGTGCCCTGTTGCTGGGGCGGTTGGAGTTCGCGGCCAGAGGTGTTCGCCTATGTTCGCCGTCGTCATTCGCAACCTCTGTCGTTTTCGTTGCTATCTGAAATGGCTGACGCGCCATGCGCCATGGGGCAGAAGACGTTTGCGACATTTTCGAGTGGACTTGCGGCGACTTTGCAGCAACCATGCTGCAAAGTCGCGCGGCCGGAATCCGACCTGCAGGCTCATCGCAAGTTTGCTGCAAATTCGCTGCAAGTCTGCAGCAAACGCCCGGGGAATTTGTCGTCCTCCGACTAATGCGTTCAAAAGCAAATGGCTCGCCGTAAGAATCGGAGTCTTACGCGCAGACGCATTGCTCGCTTGTTGTCAACACTCGAGCAATGTGCTTTTCTGACTCCATGGTGACGGCAACCGCTTTGCTCGCTTGTTGTCAACAAGCGAGCAATGTGGCTGCGAATAACCCTCATGGCTGATGGCGTCAGTGCATCTGCGACTCAAGACCACCGGAAAGTTCTGCCCAAAGGTTCTGCTCGCTGATGCGAGTCCGCCCGGACTCCACTGCTGCGGCCACTGCTTGCTCAGTCAACTTCATCATCTGGCGCGGGCTCAGCTCAGAAAGCACGGCCAAGGCACCACGCTCAAATTCGATGTCCTTGTCCAGATTCAGCTTGGCCAACGTCCCCTGACCAATCGACGCTGCAATGTCGAAGGCCTCCCGTCTGGTCGGCGGTGCGACAACGCAAACGTCCATCCGGCTGACGATAGGCGCGCCGATTGCATCCAGCGAGTTCGCGGTAGCAACATAGGTCACGAGCGATGCATCGAATTCGATGTCGAGCGAGACATCCCGAAGGCTCTGCGCCGTCTCGCGTTCGAGCGCTCCATGCAACTGCGCGAGCTGATCCTTGCCATGATGGCGGCCGCTGTCGCCGGCCTTGTCAATCTCGTCTAAGAGCACGACAGGATTGGCGACGGCACCGAGGCAAATGAGGTTGAATAGCAAACCCGGCTCGCTGTTCGCCCAATATTTGTCCGAGCCACGGAGTTGGGCACCGGCGCCAGGTTGGTCGAATTGCACCGAGCCGCGCGCCGTGCCGAGCAACTCTGCAACGCGATTGCTGAAGTACGTCTTTCCAACGCCGGGCGGCCCCAACAAGAGTTGCGGCGCGATTCGCGGCGGCGTTCCGGTCGCGTCGGCCAGCGCGAGTGCATTCCGCAACGTCCGAATCGGCTGACGAAAATGCGGTAACGCGCTTTCCAATTCGTCGACGGATTCGCGCCATCCCTGCGGCATGGCCACCATACGGTCGGGTCCACGGTCCAGTAGCTTGATGACGATTCGCTTGCGGCGCTCGTTGATTTCTTTGTCGGCTGAACGGTCCATTGCACCGGCGTCTGTCGCCTCATGCTCAAGGCGCACCAGATTTGGAAGAACTCGATACCAGCCCCGGCGCGGCGGGCGGCTCCGCTCCATGTGCCGGGCTTGAGCCCTCGCCGTCTCCTCGCGCTGTTCGCGCTCTTGCTCAGTTTTGACTTCCCGTTCCCTACGACGGCCTTCCTCAAGCCGAATCGCTTCTTCCTTCTCGACTGTCTGCTGGCTGGCTTTCGCCCTCTCCTCGGCTACGTTTGTCGGCATCAACAAGGATGTGCATCCCGCCACAGCGACACGAGTGAAACCAGGCGGGTCTTCCTGTTCTTTCAATAAATGAATCATCGAATCTCCTTCAAGTTTCCGAGCCGCTTACATGGCAAGGCGCTTACCGGTGATTGCGGCATGGACCGCGGCGCGCAGCGCCAACGCATCGGCCAAGGCGTGATGCCGTTCAAGGCCACGGCGGCGCAACTTTTGGAAGGCGGCCTCGGCCGCCAACGCCGCGTCGAAGCGGCAAGTCAACTCGTCGACGTTCAATGGTTCGACCAGAGGCCGCACCTGGGCCCAGTGGCCGTGGTCTTGCAGCAGTTGGACCAGCAACTCGAAGTCCGCCGGGTAGTCAAAGGCGATAAAGGCGGGCTGGCCGGAACGCTTCTGGACGCGCGCGGCTTCAGCACTCAGCCAATCGGCCGTGCGCTTGGCCATCTGGGCAAACGTGCCAGCGCAGCTAGGCACGCTCCCCCACTGCGTCAGCACAACATCGCCATGAAGTACGGCGTCTGAGCAACGCGAGAGGACACCGGCGCTTGCCGGGTGCTCGAGGTCGAGTTCGGCGTAGTGCTCGGCGCCGTTACCACTGGCCAGGCCCAGCGACATCAGTTCCGGCGACTCGATATCGCTGAACTCGACATCCAGGCAGATGATGTTTGCCGGCGAAAGCGCCATAGTGAAAATCGAAGACACAGGGACTCCCCTGCCCGCTCGAGCGTGGGCATTCAGGTGGTTGAAAATGAAGTCCGACTCGGGTCGGCGACGATCGGTAAATTCGGTCCGGACTATTTGAGTTGCTTCAGCAACTGGTAGTAGTGCTCACGGGTCGCGGCCAGCGCGGGGTCCAGCCTCTTGCCGCCGCCGGGCATGCCCATGCAACCGTCAATCCAGAACTGCAGCGCAGCCTCCGCCTCGCGGAATTTGCGTCGCAGAAACTCCTTCAGCCTTTGAAGCAGCAGCAGCGCACTGTGTCCGGTGAAGTTGAGCGTGTAGCACTGGCGACGGTGGTTCTTTGCGCGTTGGGTGGCATAAATAGGCGCATCGATGCCGACGGCAGTGCAGAAGGCTTCGAGCGCGCTGCGGTCGTTCTGCGCGACGGAGACGCCCAGCCGATAGGTGTCGGTGCGGCGGCCGTGGTATTTCTGTTTTGCGATGTGAATGCAACCCTCGCCGTCGAGAAAGCCGGCGGCCCAGGCAAGCAATAGCGCATCGGGCGTAGAAGCCTCTGTCATCGATTCGGGACGCTTCGACGGACCTTGGTGACCTTGCATCGCTGTAAACCCTTTTCCTCGACTTGAGCCTGACTGGCACAATGCCATTCACAAAAGCTTTTTGTCGTTCTAGATGACATTCTAGGCGGCACAATGTCGCCTGTCAAGGCGTTATGTCACTTAGAACGACATTGGGGTGAAAATGATCAAGTGCCATCTCTCCCGTCTGATGGGCGAGCGGAAAGTCCGGGTGGCCGATGTGGCGCAAGCCACCGGACTCCATCGAAACATGCTGACCTTGCTCTACAGGGAAACCGCCAAGCGAATCGAGCTCGATGACATGGAGACCTTGTGCCGGTACTTCGAGGTGCCGGTGGGCGAGCTGTTCGAGCTTGTCGATACGGTACCGCCAGCCAGCGAAACGCTGCCCACCTGAAGGCGCTGCCAAAGCGCGATTAGCTCTTGCCCACATGAGATCGAGTGCGCTGTTGCCAGGTAAGCGCCGATTCCCCGGCAGCGAGTCACTCGCGCATAGAGAGCCCGCAAACGAAAACACATGGCCAATCAACTCACCCTCGACACCCTCGAATCCTGGCTCTGGGAGTCAGCCAACATCCTGCGCGGCTCCATTGACTCGTCGGACTTCAAGAACTACATCTTCGGCCTGCTGTTCCTCAAGCGCTTCAACGACGTGTTCGAGGAGCGAGTCCGGCAGCTGGAGCAGGACGAGAAGCTCAGCGAGAAGGAAGCCGCCGTCGAGGTGCAGGCCAAGTGGGGCATCTTCCCGCCCGATGCCCGCTGGCCCAGCCTCATCGCGCGTACCGAGAACATCGGCGAGGCGCTGGACAAGGCCTTTGCAGACATCGAGGCCAACAACACCGAATTGCAGCATGTGCTGACCGCCACGCAGTACGGCGACAAGCGCGTGCTGTCCGACGCCACGCTGCAGCGCCTGCTGCGCCACTTCAACCAGTACCGCCTGGGCAATGCCGACCTCTACAAGGCCGACATGCTGGGCGATGCCTACGAGTACCTCATCAAGCAGTTCGCCGACGACGCCGGCAAGAAGGGCGGCGAGTTCTACACGCCCAAGGCCGTGGTGCAGCTGGTGGTGGAGCTCATCGACCCGCAGCCCGGCCACAGCGTGTACGACCCGACCTGCGGCAGCGGGGGCATGCTGGTGGAAAGCGCCCACCATATCGCCAAGCTGCCTAACGGCACGCTGCTGGGCCAACCCAACGCCCTGCTCTACGGCCAGGAAAAGAACCTGGGCACCTGGGCCATTGCCAAGCTCAACCTCTACCTGCACAACATGCGTGCGCAGATCGAGCGTGGCGACACGCTGGTGGAGCCCAAGCACCTGGACGGCGGCTACCTCAAGACCTTCGACCGTGTCATCGCCAACCCGCCCTTCTCGGCCAAGGCCTGGTGGACGCCGCTGGAGCTAGAAGCCGAAGCCGCGCAAGACAGCGAAAGCGGTGCCGGCAGCAACAAGAAGCCCAAGACCCCCAGCTACAAGACCGTCAGCGACCCCTTCGGCCGCTTCAGCTACGGCGTGCCGCCGCGAGGCTATGCCGACCTGGCCTTTGCCCAGCACATGCTGGCCAGCCTGAAAGCCGACGGCCGCATGGGCATCATCCTGCCGCACGGCGTGCTGTTCCGCAGCGGAGAAGAGGGCAAGATTCGCGAGGGGCTGCTGTTCGGCACCGATGCCGCCAGCGGAGGTCAACCGGGTGACCTCATCGAGGCCATCGTCGGCCTTCCGGAAGCGCTGTTCTACAACACCGGCATCCCCGCCTGCGTGCTGGTGCTGAACAAGCGCAAGCCCGCCGCACTCAAGGACAAAGTCATCATCATTGATGCCTCGCGAGATTACGAGGAGGGCAAGGCCCAAAACAGCCTTCGACCAGAAGACAGCGACCGCATCGTTGCCGCCCACCGCGCAGCGTTTGACCAACAGAAGGAAGTCGCGCGTTACAGCCGCGTCGTCCCGCTGCAAGAGATTCGCGACAACGGCGGGAACTTGAACATCAGCCGCTACATCGACACAGGTGAGGCAGAAGAGTCCGTAAATGTGTCAGCAACCCTGGAGCTGCTATCTGAGCTGGAAGCCGAAGAAGCCGCTGTTGATGATCGGCTGAACAGGTTCTTGGCTGAAATGGGCCTGTTGGGAGCCCGGCCATGAAGCGAGAGGCCATAGGAGCTCATGCCGAGCCTCGACCTCTTCCCGAAGGTTGGCGGATGGCGTCACTCGCTGAGGCCACTACTGAGAGTGTCGAGCGAAACAACGCCAGATTGAATGACGCACTGCTCTTCGGGGTCAGCAAATCAGCTGGGCTTATCCCGATGAAGGACCGCGTCAAAGGAGCAAGTACGGACCGGTGCAAGGTCGTTCGGCCGAATGCCTTCGCCTACAACCCCATGCGGATCAACATCGGCTCGATTGCACGCAACGAATCCGCTGATACCTTGATGGTGAGCCCGGACTACGTGGTGTTCGAGGCTCAACCCGATTGCTTGTTGCCCGAGTATTTGGATCATTTTCGGAGGTCACACGCTTGGCAGAGCTTTGTGGGCGCTGCGGGCGATGGCAGTGTGAGAGTCCGCATCTACTATGACCATCTTTCTCAGCTCCGGCTGCCGCTTCCACCGCGTGCCGAGCAACGAAAGATCGCCGCCATCCTGGAGGCCGTGGACGACAAGCTGGACGTGATTGCGCGCCAGATTGAAGCTACCCAGAGCCTCAAACAGGGCCTGATGCAGGCGCTGTTCAGCCGAGGCGCCGGCGTCCAAATTGCCAGCGGCGCTTGGCTCCCTCACGAAGAGTTCAAGGAAGGCCCCATCGGGAAAGTGCCCCAGTGTTGGGAGTTCTGCACCCTGGACGACCTCGCTGTTGAGAACATCACCTACGGCGTCGTCCAGCCCGGCGAAGCTTTGGTCGGCGGTGTTCCTATGGTGCGCGGTGGCGACATCAAGGACGGAGAGATTGCACAGAACCTTCGCACGATTTCCTCCGAGGTGTCATCTCAATTCAAGCGGACCATCCTCGAAGGTGGGGAGTTGCTTGTCTCTCTCGTCGGCTATCCCGGCGAAACAGCCGTCGTACCTCCGACATTGAAGGGCGCAAATATCGCCCGGCAAGCAGGGATGATTCGCACGGGAAGCTTGGCTCTCTCGAATTACCTTCACTGCTACCTAGCATCGCCTGCAGGCAAGGCAGAGCTATTGGGCGGCATGATTGGCTCCGCGCAGCAAGTCATCAACTTGAAGTCACTGCGAGAGGTCCAGGTGCCGATGCCACCAGAAGCAGAGCGGGACCAAATTACAGCGGTCTGCGAAGCGACTTCGGCAAAGCTCCGCACCCTCTATGCCAAGCAACGCAGTTATGGTCTCCTCAAACGGGGCCTGATGCAAAAGCTCCTGACCGGCGAATGGCGCGTCAAGGTCGACGCCAAGATGGCCGCCTGATCCACCATGAACGCTCCTGCCTCGCCCGACCCTGACGGCACCCGCCTGGCTGAGCTGCAGCGCGCGGTGCAGCACAAGCTGGGCGGTTGCATCTGGCGCCTGCAGCAGTACGAGCGGCTGCTCAAGGCCATGGTGGCGAACACCGATCTGGCGGGCGAGCCCGCCCAGCTGCAGGCCTTGCGCGATGCCCGGGCGGCGAGGGTCCACAAGACCACGCTGGGCGGGCTGGTCAGCCTGTTCACGGGGGGCTACCTGCGCGCGGAGGACGAGACCGCCCCGGCGCAAGAGACCGACGAATCGTCTCCAGGCGACAAGCTCTGGTTCAGCTTCCAGCAGCGCATGGCCATGAGCGCCGAGCGCCATGAGGCCATCACGACCGAGCTGAAGGAAATGGTGGAGCTGCGCAACGAGCTTGTGCACCACCTGCTGGAACGCTTTGATCTGGGCCAACTCGACCGCTGTGAGGCGGCCGTCGCCTACCTGGACGACAGCCGCGCCACCATCGACCGGCACTACCAGACGCTGCGCAGCTGGGCCGAACACATGGACAACGCCAGAGCCTTGGCTGCGTCCTTCATGAACAGCGATGCCTTCAAGGACCTGCTCATCGACGGCATTGCGCCAGACGGGCAGGTGCACTGGCCCGTGAGCGGCATCGTCAGCAGCCTGCGCGAGGCGGAGCAGGCGCTGGCACCCGCAGGCAGCCAGGCGCGATGGACCGAGCTGAACCCCGCCATCACCTGGATTGCAAAACAGCACCCGGACCAGACCCCGAGACGCTACGGCTGCAGCAGTTGGCGGCAGGTGCTGCATGAGAGCGGCGAGTTCGAGGTGGTGAAGAAGAAACCAGCATTGGCGCCCAGCGCAGGCGCTGGCGCGACAACGACAACCGGCACGGTGGTTTGCTACCGTAGCCGCAGGGAGGATCAAACATGAACAACAGGCTGACCGCCTTGGCCCGCGGAGCGCACGCATGAGCCAGGCCCCCGAGAAGACCGGCGTGGAAACCCCGGCCCTGGAGTGGCTCGTGATGCTGGGCTACACCCACCTGCCCGGCGCGGCGGTGAAGGTGGAGCATCGCCACCTGGCACCGGTGCTGGAAGACGTGCTGCGCCCGCGGCTGAAAGCGCTGAACCCCTGGCTGGCCGAGGCGCCCGGCGGGGTGGATGCAGCGCTGATCGAGCTGCGCAAGCGTGCCAACGACGAGCTGCTGGCGGCCAACCAGGCCGTGTGGCAGCAGGTGCTGCACCGCTCGGACATCCAGGTGAAGGACCTGGCGGGCCAGCCGCGCAGCGTGCGCTTCCTGGATGCCACCGACGCCAGCCACAACGACTTCCATGTGGTGGACCAGTACGTGGGCCGTAATGCGGATGGCGAGCTGTTCCGCCCCGACCTGCTGCTGTTCATCAACGGCCTGCCGCTGGCCATCATCGAATGCAAGGCCAGCCACCACCGGCTGGACGAGGCGCTAGCCCAACTGGACGGCTACCAGCGCAGCTTTGCGGCGCAGTTCGTGTTCAACCAGGTGTGCGTGGGCTTGAACCGCCGTCAGGGCCTGTACGGCGCCATCCTCACCAAGCCCGCGTTCTATGCACGCTACCGGCTGGAAGCCACCGAGCTGGCCGAGGTGGCCGGCCTGCTGGGCAGCGAGCCCGCCGAACAGGAGCAGCTGCTGTGGGCGCTGTTCGAGCCCAGTCGGTTCCTGGAGCTGGTGGCGCACGTTGTGCTGTTCGAGACGCGCGACGGCAAGACGGTGAAGAAGCTGCCGCGCTACCAGCAGTGGCGCGCCGTGCGCAAGACGGTGCGGCGGCTGACCAGCGCCACGCCGCTGGGCGGCGTGATCTGGCACACCCAGGGCAGCGGCAAGTCGCTGACCATGGCGCTGCTGGCCCGCCTGCTGCGCGCCGACAGCACCGGCCTGGCCAACCCCACGGTGCTGGTGCTGACCGACCGGCGCGACCTGGACAAGCAAATCTTCGACACCTTCCACGCCGTGGGCATCCGCGCCATCCAGGCGGTGTCGGTGGCCGGGCTGGTGAGGATGCTGGGCAATGACTACGGCAGCGTGTTCACGAGCACGGTGCAGAAGTTCCAAGAGGGCGACGAACCCACTGCTCAGGTCGAGGACGGCGAGCCCGAGGAGACGGACGAGGTCTTGCAGGCCACACGGCACCGCCGCGTGCGTGTGGGCAAGGACTTTTTCATGCTGGAGGAGCGCAACGAGCACTTCGACCAGCATGACGCCGATGGCGTGCTGCTGGACCCGAAGTGGGTGGAGCTGAAGCGCGAGAAGATCACCTTCCGCGTGCTGAGCGCCAAGCCCAACTTCTACGTGCTGGTGGACGAGGCGCACCGCAGCCAGTACGACTTCCTGGCGGCCTTCATGCGCGCCAGCCTGCCGAACGCCAAGTTCATCGCCTTCACCGGCACACCCCTGCTGAACGACGACAAGCACACGCTGGCCGAGTTCGGCGGCGACACCTACATCGACGAGTACCGCCTGCACGAAGCGGTGGCCGACGGTGCCACGCTGCCCATCAAGTACCAGGACGCCTGGGTCAAGCTGGCAGCCGATGCCAAGCTGGACGAAGCCTTCAACGAACAGTTTGCCCAGGCGCCCGAGGCGCACCAGCTGGCCCTGAAGAAGGCGCTGCTGACCCGCTGGCGCCACGCGGGTGACCGCATGGAGCAGGTGGCGGCGCACCTGGTGGAGCACTTCATCGGCCACGTTCACGCCAAAGGCCTGAAGGCCATGCTGGTCTGCAACGGCCGCGACATGGCCGTGCGCTACAAGGACCTGCTCGATGACTTGATGGCCCAGCGCGCTGCGCAGGGGTTGCCGACCTTCCAGAGCCAGGTGGTCATCTCCCTGGCGGGCATCACCGGCACGCGGACAGGCGCCACGGTCGAGGAAGAGGCGGCCGAGTACAAGCTGCCGGTCACCAAGGTGCAGAGCATCGAGGAGCGCGTGCGCGACGAGCTGAAGGCTGGCAAGCGGCCGGTGGCGCTGCCGGCCGAGCAGATCAGCCATTTCGTCAGCAAGCTGTTCCCGCTGCCCTATGGCGACGAGAGCAAGGGCCAGGACGGCCAGCCGCAGGCCAACAACGTGGGGCTCATCATCGTGTCCGACATGCTGCTGACCGGCTGGGATGCGCCCATCGTCAGCACCATGTACCTGGACAAGCCGCTGAAGGAGCACACGCTGCTGCAGGCTATTGCGCGGGTGAACCGCACGCTGCCGGGCAAGAACGCGGGCTACATCGTGGACTATCACGGCGTGGTGGAACACCTGGACCAGGCGCTCAAGCTCTACGGCGGCGAGGTGCAGCCGGCGCAGGTGTGGCAGGGCGTGGAGACCGAGCTGCCCAAGCTGCAGAGCACGCTGGAGCGGCTGCTGAAGCTGCTGCCCAAGCAGCACGACCCGGTGAGCGAGCGCGAGGCCTACAAGGACGATGCCGAGCGATTCCTGGACCCAGCAAGTCGCCTGGATGCGGTGGAGGACTTCCTGGCGCTGGCCAAGCAGTTCAACCGCAGCATCGACATCATCCTGCCCGATGTGCGCGGCCTGCCGTTCAAGCCCTACTTCACGCTGTTCGCCGAAATCCGGCTGATGCTGCGCGACAAGCTGCCGGACGCCACCTACCGCGAGCGCATCACCCAGCTGGAGTCCGCCCTGCTGCAGCGGCTGCTGGACGAGTACGTCGCCGCCAGCCCAGCCAAGAGCCTGCTGGGGCGCGAGGTGTCCATCCTGGACGCCAGCGACATGGCGCGGCTCAAGCAGCTGGCCAGCCCGGGCAGCCAGGCGCTGGTGATGAAGAACCAGCTCAAGCACACCATCGTCACCGGCCGCGACAAGGACCCGGC
>Ga0228698_1001206_pt1 | contig 13483 bp, 10 predicted proteins | sample McNCre117_Aug_MG_FD_178015 | JGI IMG/M metagenome (GOLD analysis project Ga0228698, IMG submission 178015) | Freshwater microbial communities from McNutts Creek, Athens, Georgia, United States - 1-17_Aug_MG | ecosystem: Environmental > Aquatic > Freshwater > Creek | place: USA: Georgia...
GTTGGCTTTGCGCAGCTCTTTGTTCTCGCGCTCAAGCTCCTTCAGACGCTGCAGCTCGGAACTGGTGATGCCATCCCGGGCACCGGTGTCGATCTGGTGGCGTTTGACCCATACGTTGAGGGTCTGGGGCACGCAACCAATTTTTGGGGCGATGGATTCAATGGCTGCCCACAGCGAGGGGTATTCGCCTCGGTGCTCCAGCACCATGCGAACTGCGCGTTCGCGTACCTCCGGTGAAAACTTGTTTGCCTTCGTCATGGCTCAATCCTCTCAGGGAAAAGAGCCTCCTCAAAATCCGGGGCGGTTCACCAGGCCGCAGTGATTGCAGTCGGAACACCGCTCAGCATTTTTGAGAACCAAAAAATGGTGACGGTACAGACTGCCAAAGGCCCGGTGGACATCACCCGCACCATGACCGCATGCGCCAAAAACGGCGGCACCATTCAACCGCTGGTGCCGGTAGCCGGCGTGACACCCGTGGGTGAAACCGAAATTCTGGAAGCCCTGAGCGACCGCAGCGCCCTGGTGGTGGACATGCGCGACACCAACGACCGGGTGAAAGGCACGATTCCAGGCTCCATCAGCGTCCCTTACACCGAGGTGGTCGAGCGACTGGGTGAACTGGGTTGCACCAAAACCGCTGGCAAATGGGACTGTGCAGCAGCCAAAAAGGTGTATGCCTTCTGCAATGGCCCGGTCTGCCCGCAAAGCCCCATTGCCATCCGCGCCATGACTCGCGAAGGCTTCCCGGTCGGCAAAATTTACTACTACCGCGGCGGCATGCTGGACTGGGATGCGTTGGGTTTGACCTCTGTGAAAAACGAGTTCTGATCGACCCATCTCAGGCCGTTTTTTTCAATAAAAAGCCCCGTCACCGCAAATGTGACGGGGCTTTTTTGCTATGGTGAATCAAACGCCAGCAAGCGGTTCAGCGCTGAACTCAAACAGCCCCGGGCTGCGCACCGGGTCCACACTCACGCCAATGGCCGACTTGGGCGGAAAGCGCCCCTCCAGCAACAACTTGGACAGCGGGTTCTCGATGCGCTGCTGAATGGCGCGCTTGAGCGGCCGGGCACCGAACACCGGGTCGAAGCCCACCTTGGCCAGTTCGGCCAGCGCAGCGTCCGACACCTCCAGCCGCAAATCCATGGCCTGCAGGCGGGCCTGCAACGCCTTGAGCTGAATGCCTGCAATGCGGGCAATGTGCCCGGCATCCAACCCATGGAACACCACGGTTTCGTCGATGCGGTTCAAAAACTCGGGGCGAAAGTGGTTTTTCAGTTCGCCCCACACCGCTTCTTTGATGTCCTGCGCATCCATACCCACCATGCTCTGGATGAGATGGCTGCCGATGTTGCTGGTCATGACAATGACGGTGTTCTTGAAGTCCACCGTGCGGCCTTGGCCATCGGTCAAGCGGCCGTCGTCCAGCACTTGCAGCAGCACGTTGAACACGTCGGGGTGGGCCTTTTCCACCTCGTCGAGCAGCAGCACGCTGTAGGGTTTGCGGCGCACCGCTTCGGTCAAGTAGCCACCTTCCTCGTAGCCCACGTAGCCGGGGGGCGCACCAATCAAGCGAGCAACGCTGTGCTTTTCCATGAACTCGCTCATGTCGATGCGGATCAGGTGCTCTTCGCTGTCAAACAAAAAGCCTGCCAGCGCCTTGCACAGCTCGGTCTTGCCCACGCCGGTGGGGCCCAGGAACAGGAACGAGCCCGTGGGGCGGTTGGGGTCACTCAAGCCCGAGCGTGAGCGGCGGATGGCGTTGGCCACGGCCTCGATGGCCTCGTTCTGGCCCACCACGCGCTCGTGCAGCTTGCCTTCCATTTGCAGCAGCTTGTCTTTTTCGCCCTGCATCATCTTGGCCACCGGGATGCCGGTGGCACGGCTCACCACCTCGGCAATTTCTTCCGCGCCCACTTGGGTGCGCAGCAATTGGTTGCCTTTGCCGCCACCGCTGCCAGCTTCCTTGGCCTGGGCTTCTTTCAGTTGTTTTTCCAGCTCGGGCAGCTTGCCGTATTGCAGCTCGGCCACCTTGGCCAAGTCGCCCTTGCGGGTGAGTTCTTCAATCTGGAAGCGCAGCTTGTCAATGGCCTCTTTCACCTGTGCGCTGCCTTGGGCCTGCGCTTTTTCGCGCTTCCACACCTCGTCCAGGTCTGCAATTTCGAGTTGCAGGTCTTCAATTTCAGTTTCGATCAGCTCCAGGCGTTTTTGCGAGGCCTCGTCTTTTTCGCGCTTGACGGCTTCGCGTTCGATTTGCAGCTGAATCAAACGGCGGTCGAGCTTGTCCATCACCTCGGGTTTGGAGTCCAGCTCGATTTTGATTTTGGACGCGGCTTCATCGATCAGGTCAATGGCCTTGTCCGGCAAAAACCGGTCGGTGATGTAGCGGTGGCTCAGGTTGGCCGCGGCAACGATGGCCGGGTCGGTGATGTCCACACCGTGGTGCACCTCGTAGCGCTCTTTCAGGCCACGCAGAATGGCGATGGTGGCTTCCACCGTGGGCTCACCCACCAGGATTTTCTGGAAGCGGCGCTCCAGCGCGGCGTCTTTTTCGATGTATTTGCGGTACTCGTCCAGCGTGGTGGCCCCCACGCAATGCAGCTCGCCACGGGCCAGCGCGGGTTTGAGCATGTTGCCCGCGTCCATCGCGCCCTCGGCCTTGCCCGCACCCACCATGGTGTGCAGCTCGTCAATGAACACGATCACCTGGCCCTCTTCCTTGGCCAGCTCGTTCAGCACGGTTTTCAGGCGCTCTTCAAACTCGCCACGGAACTTGGCCCCGGCCAGCAGCGCCGCCATGTCCAGGCTCAGCACGCGCTTGCCGCGCAGGCTGTCGGGCACTTCACCGGCCACGATGCGCTGGGCCAGGCCTTCGACGATGGCCGTCTTGCCCACACCGGGCTCGCCAATCAGCACCGGGTTGTTTTTGCTGCGGCGCTGCAGCACTTGAATGGCGCGACGGATTTCGTCGTCACGGCCAATGACCGGGTCCAGCTTGCCCTGGCGGGCGCGCTCGGTCAGGTCCATGCAGTATTTTTTCAGGGCTTCGCGCTGCCCCTCCGCCTCGGGATTGTTGACGCTTTGGCCACCACGCACGGCGTCGATGGCAGCTCCCAGGCTCTTGCGGGTCAGGCCGTTTTCCTTGGCCATGCGGCCCAGTTCGCCCTTGGCATCGGCCACCGCCAGCAAAAACAGCTCGCTGGCCAGAAACGCGTCACCCCGTTTGGCGGCTTCTTTTTCGGTGGCTTGCAGCAGGCCAATCAGGTCGCGGCTGGGTTGCAGCTGCTCCCCGCCCTGCACCTGTGGCAGGCGCTGAACGCCCTCCTCCGCCGCACGGGCCAAACCGCCCACGTTCACACCCGCACGCTGCAGCAACGACTTGGGGCCGTCGTCCTGGCGCAGCATGGTCAGCAGCAAATGGACGGGTTCGATGTAGGGGTTGTCGCCCACATTGGCCAAAGACTGGGCCTCGGCCAGGGCTTCCTGAAACTTGGTGGTGAGCTTGTCGACGCGCATGGTGGCAGTCCTTTTGAGGTGGTACTGACACCGAGTTGAGGCCTACCCCGGTGGGTTTCAAGGGGCACAGGTCATGAAAACCTTCAGCCGCTGAAAATATAAAAATAAAAACCCGCTTACCGCTTATTCAGCGGTACTTTTTAGCTATCTGAAAAAGTTCCTTTATGACGCGTCATTCGGCAGCTTTTTTGGCGGCAACCTTCTTGGTCGTGGGTTTGTTCATGCGCTTTACCGGTTGCTTGGCAGCAGAAGTGGCGGTAGCGACTTCCGTTGGTGTTTGATCCTTCGAGGCCACTGGCTTGACCGCCACCACCTCGCGCTTGTGCGTCTTTGGGCGGGGAGGCAGCGCAGCGGGCTCTGGAGACAGCAGGCCTTCGAAGCGTTCCACCAAAGCCAAGGTTTCCTTGGCCATTTCACCAGTGGGGCCCAACACAAAATGCACGGCTTCCAAGGCCCGTTCGCGCATTTCGCGGGTGGGCAGCAGGCGAGGCAATGCGCGAATGGCTTTTTCGCGTTCGAATTCCACAATGATGGATTGCTGGCGTATGAGTGCGGTGCGCTCTTCGTCGCTGAGCGAAGCAAACGGTTCTTCTTCGGTCAGCACCGTGGAAGAGCGCTCCAACCGGTCGCGCCGAACCGAGCCGCGCGAATCGGCCAGCAGAATCAGCATGCGAATGACCGCCTCCTCCAAGCCACCCTGCCCAACGCCCAGCAGCATGGCCTGCACTTCGGGCAGGTAGCGCAGCTCGGCGGGGTCTTTTTGGGTGCGGGTGTGGGCATGGGTGGCCCCCACCCATTGCATGAACGGGTTGCCATACAGGCCAATGAAGGCCAGTTCGTAGGCCGCATCGCGGGTGTCGCGCCACATGTCCATGCTGTGGGTGATGGTGGCGGCCACCAGCCGCTCCGCTGCCAGGAATGGGTTGGTTTCATCCACCGGCGCACGCTCTTTGCGCACCTTGTCGGCGGCTTGTTCCACCAGTGGCATGAGGGGGTTGACGGTGTTGGCAAACGCCCGGCGGCTCACGCGCGACGGGTGGGCATTTTCAATGGCCTGGGCCACTTGCGGCGTGACCACCGCTTGCACTGCGGGGCGCACCAGGGTTTCGTAGGTGTGCACGCCCATTTCGGACAACCGGGCCACAGCGGCAAAGTCGCGCTCGTCGGACCGGTCGGGGCTGATGATGCCCAGCAGGTCGGCCATGGTGCGGTTCTGGAAGTTCACCACAAAGTGTTCTTCGCCGTCGTTTTCGTGGATGTCTTCAATCACCATCTCGTACAGGCCAGGGGCCAGCGACTCGATGGTTTTGAGGGTGGATGCCATCTCGGCATGCTCGCGCTTGGCCACCGACGACGACACGAAGATGCCCAGGTGCCCCACCTTCTCGTGCACCATGTAAATGATGCGGTTGCCGCGCACCACGATTTCGCGCTCGTCGGCGTAGGTGTCGGCAATCCAGTTCAGCGCCTGCTGCGGCGGGGTGATGTTGTCGCCCTTGCTGGCAAACACAATGATGGGCGAGCGAATGGCCTTCAGGTCCAGTGGGCGGCCATGTTCCAGCGAGGCCTCGCCACGGGCCAGTTTGTTGCCCACAAACAGCTGCTCCACGATCCAGCGGATTTCGGCCTCGTTGGTGAAGTGGAAACCACCCCACCATTTTTCAAATTCGAGGAACGATTCGCGGTTGGCGTCCACATTGGCAAACAGGTCGTAGTACTTGCCAAAGAAGTTGCGCCCGGGGTTGAGCATTTCAAAGTTGCTGACCAGGTGCGCGCCGTCAAACTGGCCATGGCCCAGGTCAGACAGCAGCAGCGCCGGCATGGCACCACCCAGCAAACCGCCGTTGTAGCGCATGGTGCTGTCGCCCGCGTGGCCCGACCAGTACGCCATGGGCGCACCGTTGATGACCAGGGGGCCGGTGATGTCCGGGTTGGCCGCTGCCAGCAGCATGGTGGCCCAGCCGCCCTGGCAGTTGCCCACGATGATGGGGGCCGGTGCCTTGGGGTGGCGGCGGGTGATTTCGCGCACGAACTCGGCCTCGGCCCGCATCACGTCAGCCAGCGTCTGCCCATACACCGGCCGCTGGCGGAACACCACAAAGTACACCGGGTGACCGGCCCGCAGGGCCACGCCCACCTGGCTGTCTTGCTTGAAGCCACCAATGCCAGCACCGTGACCGGCACGGGGATCGATGATCATGTAGGGGCGCTTCCAGTCCTGCACCACCACACCGGCTGGCGGGAGGATGCGCAGCAGCTGGTAGTTGACCGGACGGCTGAGCGTCTCGCCATCCATCACCAGTTCGTGGTCGTACACCAGCACGGGCGGAGTGCCTGCTGCTTCATGCTCCAAATCGGTGTTGCCGCGCTCGCGCAGCACGTCCAATGTGAGGACCGCACGCTGCAAGGCGTCAAGCCAATACGCATTGGCTGCGTTGTACAAATTGCCCTTGGAAGCCGCGTCCTTCAGCCCATCGGCCAGTTCGTTGCCCTTGGCATTGACCATCTCTGCAAATTCGGTTTGAGCTTGCTGGATGCGCTGGGAGTGGCTGGCTGCGCTGTCCTGAATGCGGTTGGACTGGCGTTCCAGCACTTCTTTTTCATTGTGTACGCGGTCACCCAAATGGGCTGGGCTGAACAGTGGTTTGGGAGCAAACATGGCGGTACCTTCAGAAAGTAAACAGGGCCTCAGCCCATGATGTGGGCACCCGCATCCACATGGATAACGTTGCCGGTGATGTTACGTGCCTGATCGCAGGCCAAAAAGGCGGCCAATGCACCCACATCGGCCGGGGTAGCCAGGCGGTGCATGGGCGCTTGCTGGATGGCGTGGTTCATGAGCGCATCAAATTCTGAAATTCCACCGGCTGCCCTGGTCAGCATCGGTCCGGGTGACAAGGCGTTGACGGAAATGTTCTTGGTGCCCAACTCCGACGCCAGCTCCCGAACGGTGGCTTCCAGCGCGGCTTTGACCGGCCCCATCAGGTTGTAGCCCGCCACCACTTTTTCTGCTCCGTAATAGCTCATGGCCATGCAGGTGCCGCCATTGGGCATCAGCGCTTCAGACAGGCGGCACAGCCGCACAAACGAGTGAACAGAAATGTCCATGGCAGCCGCAAAACCCGGCGCGGAGGCGTCCACCACCCGACCATGCAAATCTTGCCGAGGCGCAAAGGCAATGGAGTGCACCAACACATCGAGCTGGCCCCAGTGTTGCTGGATGTCGTGAAACAGCGCTTCGTCTTGACCCGGAACCGCCACATCCAGCGCACGCACCAGCGGGGAACCCAATTGCTCGGCCAGCGGGCGTACGTGGGGCTCGGCCTTTTCATTCAGGTAAGTAACGGCCACCTCGGCCCCTCCGGCCCGGAGTGCTGTGGCCACCCCCCAGGCAATGGACTGATCGTTGGCGATGCCCACCACCAACGCTTTTTTCCCTTCCAGACTGAACATTCCCGACTCCGTGATGGCCAAATGCCAAAAATTTCAAACACTGCGAATTTGAAACTGTATCGGGTTGGTGTGACGCCAGATTGACCTGCCGCAGAACTTGCTCAAATCGGGCGACTATTCGGGACGGGCCTTCCAGTAGGCATAACGCCATGCGGTTTGCAAACCCAGCGATGTGTACAACGACACAGCCGCATGGTTGTCGGACTCCACCTGCAGAAACAGGCGCTCCGAACCACGTTCCAACGCACTCACGGCCATGGCCCTGAGCACCGCCGATGCATGCCCTTGCCCCCGATGCGCGGCCGCCGTTCGCATGCCATGGACACTGAACCATCCATGGGACTCGGCGGCCGCACCGCAAGCCACCGGCATACCGTTCCACCAAGCGGTGAAATACCGGTTGCTGTCGGATCTGGATAAATGATCCATGCGGCACTGGCCATCCACCGGGTCGAAACCTTCACCCAGAAACAGAGACTGCCACGCAGCATCTGGGCGTGGCGCCGCACGCACTTCGGTCAGCCTTCGGGATTCGGCATGCGGTGAGCGTGAAGCACACCGGATGAGGTGGGCGGTACCGCCCACCATCACGTCATAACAGCCGCTGGGCTCCAACCCCAGTTCGCGTGCTGCACGCTCCAGTATGAAATGATCTTGCGGCAACCGGAACACCGGATGCTGGCCATGACTGCGGTACACCGACGCCACATGTGCCATGGCGTGCCGGCAACTTTCCCAAGTCTTCGGCCCACTGTGATTCTGGTGCGAAAGGGGCACCGCACTTTGAGCCCTGCGCACGCTGCCTGTGCTCAGGGCCATCAACCAGTTGCCATATTCCATCACCAGAGAAGGCGACACGGCAGCCAGTGTGGCCCGTTCAATGGCGGCCACATCGCCGTCTGTCAAAACCATGGCTTGAGCGGTCAAGCGACCGGGTTTTCCAATTTGGCCAAGCTGGCCAACAAGTCGGTGAACCGCTCGCCCTGCACCGCGACATGGGCTGTAGCGGCCTGGGCAGCCAACGTAGAGTTGCCTGCGGTGATGGCCTGCAACACGCCCTGGTGTTCTTCAAACGAACGCTGCAGCCGGTTACGCACCCGCAGCTGCAAGCGCCGGTAGGGCCGCAAGCGCTTTTGAAGCGCCAACGCTTGCTCCTGCAAAAACTGGTTGCCCGCCGCCGCAAAAATGGCCTGATGAAAACGCTCATTGGCGTAGAAGTAACCGTCCACATCCTGCGCATTCACTGCGACAGCGCCATCCTGATGGGCCTGGTTCAGACGGGCCACATCGTCGTCGTTGACACGCCGGGCCGCCAGCCGGGCGCACATGCCTTCCAGTTCGGCCATCACCTCGAACATTTCCAGCAAGCGCTGGGGGGACAAACTCGCCACCACCGCACCCCGCCGCGGGCGTTGCAACACCAGACCTTCGCCAGCCAACTGGCTGATGGCTTCCCGGATGGGGGTGCGCGACACACCGTACCGCTGGGCCAACTCGGTTTCGTCCAAATGGGTGCCCGGCAGCAGTTGCCCGGTGGCAATCGCTTCCTCTAGGTCTTCGCGCATGGTTTCAGACAAACGGGTCATGGTGTCAGTGTAGTTGCACACAAAGTGTTTGATGAATCACCAGCATCATCGTAAACACTGATTCAAAAAATGTATTTTTGTATGCAAGATACTTTTATAAAAATACAATCCAAACAAAATCATTCAACCAGCTGGAGACAAGCATGCGCCATCCCACCCCCATCAACCGTCGGGCCGCACTGGCACAACTCACGGCCATCGCAGCGGGTACCGCCGCCTGGCCAGCCCTGGCCCAGGCAAGTTGGCCCACCAAACCCGTCAACCTGGTGGTGCCCTTTCCGGCCGGTGGAGGGACCGACGCGTTTGCACGTCCCATGTCGGCCGCGTTCTCCAAGCTGACCGGCAAACAGCTGATCATTGACAACAAAGGGGGCGCCGGCGGCACAGTGGGCGCCACCGTGGCCTCCAGGGCCGCGCCGGATGGCTACAACTATTTCATGGGTGGAGTGCACCACACCATTGCGCCGTCCATGTACCCAAAGCTGGATTACGACCTGGAACGCAGCTTTGTGCCCCTCATTCTGGTGGCCAACGTGCCACAGGTGCTGGTGGTCAACCCACGCAATGTGCCGGTGGCCGACTTCGCGGCATTCATGGACCTGGTCCGTAAAAACCCGGCCAAGTTCAATTACGGGTCAGCCGGTGGCGGTACCTCGCACCACATGGCCGGCGAGTTGTTCAAGCTGCAAACCAAAACCTTCATCACCCACATCCCCTACCGGGGTGCTGGCCCGGCCCTGCAAGACCTGGTAGGCGGCAATGTGGACATGATGTTCGATGGGCTGGGCTCTTCGGCCACCCACATCAAGGGTGGGCGCATCAAGGCCTTGATGGTGAGTGGCGCGAAGCGCTCGGCCGCATTCCCCGATGTGCCCTGCTCTGCCGAGCTCGGCTTACCCGACTACACCGTGTCCACTTGGTATGGCGTGTGGGCCCCCAAGGGCACCCCAGCCGACGCGCAGGCCCGTGCCATTGAAGAAATTCGCAAAGCCTGCCAGAACGACGATGCCAAAGCCGTCTGGGCCAACCAGGGGGCCGAATTTCCCAACCTGACTGAAGGCCAGTTCGACGCCTTCATCAAGGCCGAATTGAAAAAGTGGAGCCAGGTGGTCAAGGCCTCTGGCGCCAAGCTCGACTGACCTCACCCCCACCTGACCGACCGCTGGCCCGCACCATGAACCTGTTTACCGCACTTCGCAACGCCTTCCCCCAAGACCTGGACGCCACGGCCGTTGAAACCGACCAAGGCCAGACCTACAGCTGGCGGCAGCTGGATGCCGGTTCGGCCAAAGTGGCCAACCTGCTTTCATCTTTGCAGCTGCCTAATGGCTCCAGAATTGCGGTGCAGGTCGAAAAATCGGTTGAAGCCATGGTGTTGTACCTCGGCACCTTGCGGGCCGGGCATGTGTTCCTGCCCTTGAACACCGCCTACCAGAGCGCCGAGATCGACTACTTCCTGGGCAATGCAGAACCGGCCGTCATGGTGTGCAGCCCTGGCCACCTGGGCTGGGTGCAACCCATTGCCAACCGCACGGGCACGCAGCATGTGTGGACACTGGCCGACAACGGTACCGGCAGCCTGATGGACCTGCTGGCCAGCCAGAGCGACCAGCACACCCCGGTGGAGCGCAACCCCGACGATCTGGCCGCCATCCTGTACACCAGCGGCACCACCGGGCGCAGCAAAGGCGCCATGCTGACGCACGGCAACATGCTGTCCAACGCGCAGGTGCTGGACACCTACTGGGGCTGGCAACATGGCAAAGACGTGCTCATCCACGCGCTGCCCATCTTCCATGTGCACGGTCTGTTCGTGGCCATCCACGCCGCACTGCTTAGCGGCAGCCCCATGCTGTGGATGGCCAAGTTCGACCCGCGCCGCGCCATCGAGTGGATGCCCCGCGCCACCGTGTTCATGGGAGTGCCCACGCTGTATGTGCGCATGCTGGCCGAAGCCTCGCTCACCCGTGAAGCCAGCCAACACATGCGGCTGTTTATTGCCGGTTCGGCCCCGTTGCTGCTGGAAACCTTCAACGAATGGCAAGAGCGCACCGGCCACACCATTCTGGAGCGCTACGGCATGAGCGAAACCATCATGCTCACCTCCAACCCCTACGCGGCAGACTCGCGCCATGCCAACCAGTCCAAGCGCATGGGCGGCACGGTGGGCTTCCCACTGCCCGGCGTACAACTGCGCATTCAGGGTGAAGCGGGCACCGACCTGCCCACTGGCGAGATTGGGGGCATCCAGGTCAAAGGCCCCAATGTGTTCAAAGGCTACTGGCGCATGCCCGAAAAAACCGCTGAAGAATTCACGGCGGATGGCTTCTTCAAAACCGGCGACGTGGGCTATGTGGATGCCAAAGGCTATGTGCGCATCGTGGGGCGCAGCAAAGACCTCATCATCAGCGGCGGCTACAACGTGTACCCAGCCGAGGTGGAGGGCTACATCAACGAGCTGCCCGGCGTAGCCGAAAGTGCCCTGGTGGGCGTGAAACACCCCGACTTTGGCGAAGTGGGCGTGGCCATCGTCATCGCCAAACCCGGTGCCCAACTAGTGGCCGAAGACATTGTGGCTGCCCTGAAAGCCAAGCTGGCCAACTTCAAAATCCCCAAACGCTGCTTCATCGTGCCCGAGCTGCCCCGCAACACCATGGGCAAGGTGCAGAAAAACCTGCTGCGGGACCAGTACCAGTCGCTGTTTGTCTGACCGGCTCGGCTGACCACCATGGGACCCGCCCTGTTTGCCCGTTTCGCCAAAGACCGCCGCCTGGAACAGGTGCGCCAAACCACCCAGAAACTGATGGGTGCACAGGGTGAGGCCAATGCCCAGAGCATGGCCATCCGCCTCATCGAGCAATACGAAAAGCTGGATGCACCACAACAACTGGCGTTTTTCGAGCATTTGTCGCAAGCCTTCAACCCCGATCCGGCCAAGGTGAAAGCGGTGGCCGAGGCCTACTGCGCCAACCCCAACGCCAAAAACCTGAGCGCCCTGTTCCAAACGGTGGAGCCCGAACGGCAAGAGCTGTTGCGCCGCATCAATCGCGCCCCCAACGGCACAACGGCCATTGTGGCCATGCGCCGGGCGTTGCTGCCGCTGCTCAAAGCCCAACCCGAGCTGGCCGCCATTGATGCGGACATGCACCACCTGCTCACCTCGTGGTTCAACCCCGGTTTTCTGGAATTGCACCAACTCACCTGGGGCTCCCCTGCCCGCCTGCTGGAAAAGCTCATTCAGCATGAGTCAGTCCACGCCATCGACGGCTGGGACGACCTGCGCCGCCGCTTGCAACCCGACCGCCGCTGCTACGCCTTCTTCCACCCCCAGCTGCCCGACGAACCCCTGATTTTTGTGGAGGTGGCCCTGGTACCCGCGATTGCCACCGATGTAGGTGTACTCATCGACAAAACCACCGAAGTGGGCCAGCCCAGGCAGTTCAAGGCCGCCATTTTTTATTCCATCAGCAACTGCCAGCTGGGGCTGCGTGGGGTGTCGCTGGGCAACTTCCTCATCAAGCGGGTGGCGCAGAAGCTGGTGGATGACATTCCGGGGCTCAAGGTGTTTTCCACCTTGTCCCCCATACCAGGCTTCACGCATTGGCTGGATGCCGGGGCGCCACTGCCTGGCGTCACGCTGCCTGCGGCCCGGCAACGCAAGCTGGAAGCGGCCAAGGTGTTGCTGGGCTTGCCCGATGCCCGCTGGAACGACCGCCTGCTAGCAGGCTGGACGCCCGCGCAAAGCACCGACAAAGAGCGCGAAGCCCTCATGGGGCTGTGCGGCCTGTACTTGGCGCACCACACGCTGCAGCCACACGGCGATGCGGTGGGCAAATTTCACCTGAGCAATGGGGCCACCTTGCACCAGATCAACTGGGCGGCGGACTTGTCCAAAAAAGGGCTGCGCCAATCGGCCGGCATCATGGTGAATTACCTGTACGAGCTGGACCGGGTGGAAGAACAGCACGAGGCGTTCAGCCACGGGCAGCTCACCCTGGGCAAGGCCATGGGCAAGTGGGTATAGGGATCATTTCAAACCAAACCTTTGGCATTTGCCGTGTTCGGAGTTTTCCATCGCGCTTGCACACCCATCTTCACAGCTCTCTGGTGGAGTGATGTGCCAGTGCGTATGCAAAAAAACCACCAGCCTCTCACGAACTGACGGCTTTTCTTCAGCGCAAGGAATTTACTTCTTACTTGGCAGCACATCCATGCAACTGCCGTGCACCATCTCTTTCACCATACCAACACCCCCCCAATAGGAAGTCGCATTCAGTGCAGCAGCACGCACCGTGTTTATCAAGCAAAAAAGAAACGTAAACACGTTCCTTTTTTGCTTGATAAAGCCCAGAAGCACTGGACTTCACGGATTGATGTACCAAAAGCAGCCTTGCGTGCACTGAAAAATACGAATGCCTCCGGTGCTCAAGGACACGCTATTGGCAACGCAATCAGGCAGTTTCGCCCAACACGTTGACGTTGATGTCTACATGCACATCGGTGTGCAGAGACAGGGCCACGGTGTACTCGCCAACAGCCTTCAGAGGGCCATTGGGCATGCGAACCTGGGCCTTGACGATGGCATGACCCATCTTGACCAGTTCGTCGGCGATGTCGTGGTTGGTGACAGAACCGAACAAACGGCCATCCACACCAGCTTTCTGGCTGACTTTGACGGTGATGCCGGCCAGCTTCTCACCCAGAGCCTGGGATTCGGCCAACTTGGCTGCAGCTGCTTTTTCGAGCTCGACGCGGCGAGCTTCGAATTCAGCAATGTTGCTTTGTGTGGCGCGGCGAGCTTTGCCAGAGGGGATCAGGAAGTTGCGGGCGTAGCCGTCTTTGACCTTGACCACGTCACCCAGTGCACCCAGGTTGACCACTTTTTCGAGCAGGATGATTTGCATGTTGTGTTCTCCTTCGCTCAG
>Ga0228698_1001207_pt1 | contig 13452 bp, 18 predicted proteins | sample McNCre117_Aug_MG_FD_178015 | JGI IMG/M metagenome (GOLD analysis project Ga0228698, IMG submission 178015) | Freshwater microbial communities from McNutts Creek, Athens, Georgia, United States - 1-17_Aug_MG | ecosystem: Environmental > Aquatic > Freshwater > Creek | place: USA: Georgia...
TTCTACTGCGCGACCGAGCGCGAGGCCATCAAATACTGGAATGATTTTGCTGGGGCATTGGGCGCGCTGCGCAGGGCGAAGCACTGGGAGACAGCCAAGGTCTTGCGCGAAGCCGCCATCACGAAGGGCGGTGAATGATGGCACTTCCACCACTGATAGATGCAGTTGAGTTCCGACGCGAGGCCTATCGATTGACAAAATCTGAATGGTCAAAGGTCATCGGAATCATTCCAAGTCACTACTCCGAGTTCACCACCGGCAGGCGTGGCCTTTCCCCTGCTCAGATGGCAAGGTGCTTTGAGTTCGGGGTTCCCGCTGAGTGCTTGTTTCAATGCCAGCCCACCAAAGGGATGTGGCACATCAGTAGGCTGTTGCGCGGGATTGACACCAGGATCACGAAGGGAGAAAAGCCATGATCTACCAACTTGCGCGCCTCATAAGCGACGCATCTACCATCCTGGGAAGTGATGCATGCCGCGAAGGCAAGCACGATTGGACTACCGAAGGGGCTAGATCGTGCCCAGATGACATTGACGCACCTTGCAGCCAAGCCGTTTACCGCTGCCGCACCTGCGGAGACTATGACTATGGTGAGCGCGGAGGACCGGGGCATGCTGATTGTCAGCGTTGCTCATTCAAAACTGCCATCACGAAGGGAGAAAAGCCATGACCGAATGGGCATTGGTAGTTATGGTTTGCGTCAGATGGTGCACACCACAATACGTGATGGCATATCCGACTAAACAGGCATGTATAGCCAAGATTGAGCCGGAGTCTAGATGGACAAATCCATCAACTTCTTGTGTTCCTATCGTGAGGGAAAAGCCGTGACAGATCAAGAACTTCTCAAACTCGCAGCTAAGGCAGAAGGGACTATTAAGGTCCAGTGGGATGGTTCACTTGTGACATCTTCGCCTGATATGAGGCTGTGGAACCCATACAACAACGACAGCGATGCTTTTAGGCTGGCTGTGAGATTACAAATATGGCTGGACTTTAGGGGTTGCTCAGAATCTGCGCCGTCACATATAAACGCAAACTACCTGAGCATTCCGGGCCGGTATTCTTCTGCGCGATGGGCGAGCGTGAATTACGTCCCTGAAGCCATGTTCATCGAAAACCATCACCATGACGAAAAACAGGCGACGTACCTGATGACGCAAAGCGAGGGCGAATACCTTCGAGGTATTGACGCTGCCGCCCGTCTAGCCATCGTCCGAGCTGCTGCTGAAATTGGAAAGGCTATGCCATGACCATCTGGATACTCCGCAAACACGGGCACACCTATTGGGGACCACTGGAAGCGTTCACTGTTCAAGGCACCTTTGCAACTAAGAAGGAAGCACTAGATGCATTGAAGAAAAAGAAAGCGACTCCTAATGTCAAGAACTTGTATTCGATTGGCCGCATCACTTTGAAGGAGAAACCATGAGTCTTACTGAATGGCTCATCGCAGCAATCATTCTTATGTTCAGTGCAACTATCGTATCGCTTTGTTTAGTAATTTTATCGGACTCATATCTAGAGGACTAACATATGATATTCAACACCCGTGTCAATGGGATTCCCTGTCAATGCAGGGTGATCAACTACTCACCCGGCAAGCCAATGCGAATCACTGGCTCGGGTTTTGGAGACTGTGATCCTCCAGAAGAACCAGAGTTTGACTTTGAGATTCTGGATCGTTATGGCTACAGAGCAGAGTGGTTAGATCAGTATGTCACTGACAAAGTGACTGCCAATCTGTTTGAAGAATATGCAGTCATGCTTGCTGCTGAGAGGTATGACTGTTAACCAAGAAAGTACCTGATGTACATCACAAACAAAGACCTATTCATGGTCGAAGCTTCGATCAATCTCTCACTCAGGTCAATCCAACACCATCTCTCATTTGGGGAACTAAATAGGATTCCAAAGCAAGAGATGGAGAAGGCAACTGGTGAGTGGAATGATCTGGATGCACTACACAAGAAAGTTATCAAAGCATTGATACGATAGAAAGCTATTGCCCGATCTATTTCTGGATAAGCAAGAAGTAACAGCCCTCACCAACCGATCTGTAAGACCAGCCCAAGTACGAGTTCTTCGTGCGATGGGCATAGAGCATCGAATACGACCTGATGGCAGCGTAGCAATCCTACGCAGCCACATAGAAAAGGTCTTCGATGGTCACACACCAAACCAAAGAAAGAAAGCAGCTGCACTCAACTGGGATGCAATGTAATGCCTCGCAAGCGTAATAAGGATGGTGAGTGCTACGTCAATGAAACCACAGGTAAAGCACCTGGGTGGAAGTCTATGTGGCAACGCTTTATGACACGGGTGATGGAAGAGACTGGGGTCAAGGAACACTTCACTGAGCATGACCTCAGGGCCAAGGTTGGCACTGATGCAGAGTCTCTAGAACATGCAAGAGCACTACTGGCTCATGCAGACACACGTACAACTGAAAAGTTCTACCGACGCAAAGCGGAGGTAGTTAAACCAATGAGATAAATATGAAAATCAGAACCTTAGACCTGACTGGTCCTGCCCTTGACTGGGCGGTGGCGAAGTGCACGGGGCATCAATCCCGATGTGAATGGATGGTGAAAGAAGGGTGGAACGCTTGGCAGTCATATGAAGCGGCTTGGGGCAATCCAATCCCAGACTACTCCACTAATTGGGCACAAGGCGGGCCGATCATCGAGCGGGAATTGCTACAAGTATCGCCTGAGATTGGAAAAGCGAGCGCAGGTAATGCGTGGTGGGCGGTAGCAATTACACCGCACGAAGCCTACGGACCAACCCCACTCATCGCCGCCATGCGCTGTTTCGTTTCTTCCATCATGGGAGATGAAATCGATATTCCTAACGAACTAACTTAATCATGCAAGTAACTCACCAACAAGATCATGTCACGCACTGCGTCATCGGTGGCAAGGAAACCATCAACTTTGGTATCTCCAGCAGTGCAGAATTCTTCAACATTCTGTCCTCCACTCTCTACAAGGATCAAATCCTTGCAGTGGTTCGTGAGGTTCTGTGCAATGCATGGGATGCACACATTGAAGCCAAGTGCACTGATCGTCCTATCGAGATCACACTCACTCCTGAGAAGTTCACTGTTAAGGACTATGGTCATGGCATTCACCATGAAGACATTGGCCTGATCTACGGTACCTATGGCAACTCCACCAAGAAGAATGATGGCACTCAGACTGGTGGTTTTGGCTTAGGTTGCAAAGCACCCTTTGCCTATACAGATCACTTTGAAGTGATCTCTTGCAATGGTGGTATCAAGACCATCTATGCAATGGCTAAGTCCTCTGCCCAGGTAGGTGGTAAGCCAGGAATTACACCCTTGGCTCAGTTCAACCATGATGAGACTGGCTTGTCTGTATCCATCAATCTGAAGTCGGGAGACTTCCTCAAGTTTGAGCAGCTGGTTAAGCGCATTGCTAGTGAAGGTGACATGAATGTGTCTCTGAATCACAAGCTTGTTACTGTGATTGGTTTCGATACCACCAAGAGCAACTGGATGATTCGTCCATTGACTTCAGGCTATCAGACTCGTTTCATGGTTCGCTATGGCAATGTGATCTATCCAATTGATTGGTCGTCACAGGAAAAGCTTGTTGATGCTGCCAGGAGTATTACTGGGTACCTCAGGAGAATGGAACCAGATAAGTATGGTGAACCTAATAACCAAATCATCTTCCAGGCTCCCCCTCATAGCATTGCAGTCACACCTAGTCGTGAAAGCTTGTCGATGCAGGAACACACTATTGATACGCTCTCAAAGCTGTTCAAAGGATTCCTTGCTGACATGCAAAAGAGTTTCGATAAGGAAGCAGCTGCCTTTGCAAAAGAGGTAGTCAATAATGCTGTACAGAAGAAGTACATTCATTCCTTGTTGAATTATGACTCACCTGTATTCCTGGCTTATGGCAAGGAAGCTCGTGTTGTCACTTCAAAAGCGACCGATGCTAAGGGCATTGCTGTCCAGTACGTGTCTAAGGCTTACCCAAGTGAATCTAACTTCCGTCTGGAAGATATGACCTATCGGGTCAGTGAGCTTGCAAAGGCTGGTTTGATTGATCGAGGTATGGCTTCTACTTACCTAGAGGCAATCAAGCACAAAGACAATGCCTGGCTGCTGAAGCGTGTCATTGGCAAGCTTGCCGCTAAGCTGAGTAAAGCAGGTTTGCCTAATCGCCTGTACATCAGTGATAGGTACGACAACACTCGACGTGACTATCCTGATGAGGCTATCCCTGCCAAACACGCAAGTCCTAAGAGCATCTTCCACAACATTGCTTATCTGAGAAACATCATCGTACTTACGACTTCAAAGAAGGAAGTACTTGAGCGTTATCAGAAAGCACACAGTGGTGGTGCTGGCTTTATGTTCTATGTAGTCGGACGTAAGAAAGACGACCTAGAAATAGCCAAAGCGTTCTTCGCTTCTACCAAGATGACTATCGTTGATCTCACAAAGAGCATCGATAAGCCAATCAAGGTAGTAGATGAGAACAAAGTGGTTAAGCCAAAGAAGAAAGGACTTGCAGCACTAACCTCGGTCATGAATGGTTGGCAGATCAATACACGGCTTGCTTACAGTGATGCTGCAAAGCGTATTGAAGAACCCGAGTTCGTCATCCGTGTGCATGGTTTACGTAATGACGTTTACCAGATGTTTCCTGGTATGGGCATGAAGACCTCCCAGCTTCTGGTTGAACTGTTTGGTGATAAAGGAGGTATCGCTACCCATGCAGGACAACATGATTCTTGGCTTAAGAAAACCAAGACCATGCCTCAGTACGTCGAACCATTGGTTCTGGATTACATATCCAAGAGTGCCAATATTCAGAAGTACCTTTCGATCTCCCAGGTCAATCTGCAAGCTTACTGTGACCAGCATGACTTCTATGATGGGATTCGTATCATACGCATGATCTACCGTACACCGGTGTTGATGAAGACCCTTGGTTTAGTTGACCCTCGTACGGATGAAGAGAAGGCCTATTACGAACTCTTCATGGACTTCTTCTGGAATCAGTCGGATGCATCTAGACTGTTCAAGCAAAACCTCGACAAGATTCCTCTCGATCCGAAGTTGATTGGCTTGCTTGAAAAGGCAAACAAGTCAAAGCTGATCAAGTGCATTTCGATGCATGATCTTGAAAGTGGTTTGATTTCTACCCTTCCCCAACGCAAGAAGTACATGCAAATGTTCTTCTACGCACTTAACAATTGAAAGAAACCAATGACAAACATTGTCCGTATCGTTGCAGCTATCGTTGATACCAGCAACCTGACTGTCTACCTTCAAAACGGTGACAGTATCGTTATCCCTCAAGGTGATCCCCGTGTAGCTACGATTGTGGCTACTGCTCCCGAGCAGATCATTCGCAATGGCTATGCTGATGTGGATATCACTTCTACCAATGCCTATCAGCAGTTTGAAGAAGCTTCTGCAGGCAAGGTGAGCTTCTTCAAGGTGGCTAAGGCAACCATCAAGAAGTGGTTCCAGAAGCCAGTGGAGGTCACTACATTGGCTGTTGGTGCTATCCCTGTCAAAGTGGATGACGTAGCCAACATGAAGGCAGCAGTTGCAGACATTATTCAACATGCTGTTCCTGTGACCTCTACCCAGTTCACTGAAACCAACGTAGCTGCTCAACGCAACATTGTTGAAGACAACGGTGCTACTCCCAATGACCGTGATGACACGAACGATGAGTCACACACTGTTGTTGCAGTCATTGGTGACACTATTGTCCCTGGTGTAGAGAAGATCAAGACCCAATTTACCCGAGCATCCAAGCTTGGTAGTACAAAGGGTATTGAAGCCTTCCTCTCACGCCTTGGTGCAGTGGTCAGCAAGCGTCAGCACTCTGTTGAAGACCTTCTGAAGTTCATGGAACGTGGTGATCTTCCAATTGCTGAAGATGGCTCAATCCTGATCTACAAAGTCCTCAATAAGAGAGGTACAAAGTTTGTTGACTGTCATACCGAGAAGGTTGAGCAGTGGGTTGGTGCCTATGTGAACATGGATGAATCACTGGTAGACCGTAATCGCAACAACGAATGCTCTAATGGTCTGCATGTGGCTCGTCGTGGCTATGTAGGTAGCTTTACAGGTGATGTGTGCACCATCTGTAAGGTAGCTCCTGAAGATGTGATCGCAGTACCTGCATACGATGCCAACAAGATGCGAGTCTGTGGCTATCACATCATTACTGAGTTGACTGATAAGCAGTTCAGCCTGCTCAAGCAGAACCACCCGATCAGCAATGATCCTGATGGTGCAAAGCTTTTGGCAGACTGCTTGGCTGGCAATCACATTGGTGTTACCAGCATCGTCACTATTGGTGGACACCAAGGTACCAACGTAACGGTCACTGACAAGATCACAGCCATTACGCCTGTTCCTGTCAAGGTTGAACCAGTGAAGGCACTGGACAACCCAGACAAGGAAACGGAAGCACCTGCTGTCTCTCCCAAGGCTGTGGCTAAGCAAGTCAAGGAAGCGGTCAAGACGGTGCCTAAACAGGCCCCCAAGCCTGCTGCACCGGTTGTGGGTACCCAAGGTGAGGGTAGCTACCGTGAACGCATCCAGAAGCTCCTAGCAGTAGGTGTGACCAATGCTGGTGTGGCCCAGTCCATCATGAGCCTCAAGAAGCAGTCCAAGAAGGGTTGGGAAGCTCTTGGGGTTCCTGACGCAACAGCTGTAAAAGTTGTGCGATTGGCAGGAAAGCAGGACTGATAGATCAAGTACTTAGCTTGGTCTACTTGGTTCTGGTGTAGCACGCCACACCTCTAGCGGGGTGTGGTACTCTTCCCTCTTGCAGCGCCCGTAGCTCAGTTGGATAGAGTACCTGGCTACGAACCAGTGATGCGCAATTTAGCATCTAGAAAATTAAGTTTGAAATCAAGGGCTTAGGTCGAAAGACTTAGGCCCTTTTTCTTTGTCTTGTACTACTAGCATCTTCGTGTGCTATTGAAAGAACCAAAATGTCAAAACGAGGTGTCTGCTCTATCGGGCTGTGGAACCCAAAGAACTACTTGAATGTAGGCTCCGTACTGCGAGCAGCTTCCTGCTACGACGCAGACCTGATAGCTATCCAAGGACGTAGGTTCAAGGTTGCAGCTACAGATACAACCAAAGGCTTCCTGCACAAGCCACTGATCGAAACCGATGATCTGTTTGAAGTCATTCCATATGGCTCCGTACCTGTTGCCATTGAGTTCATCAGTTCAGCACGTTCACTGCCTACTTATACCCATCCTCCAAGAGCGTTTTACATCTTCGGTCCTGAAGATAGTTCGCTTTCTAAGTCGGTCTTAGATCGATGCAGGGATGTGGTCTATGTACCCACCGAGTACTGCATGAATTTGGCTGCTACAGTCAACGTTCTGTTGTACGACAGAGCCACAAAACTCAATGGCTTCAAGCAAGCCGCATAGAAAGATTGTATGAACCACCACAAACAACCTTCCCCTTTTGATGCGGATTACATTCCGCAGATTCACATCAAGGACAAGCCCTTGAAGCGTGTAGTTCTTACACAGCCTGTCAGGAACTCCCTTGTGAAGTTCCCAGTCGATGACTCACTGAAGTGGGTCAGACTGTGTAAGGCGAATATCTAGTCGGCCTTCTTAGGCCAAGCATCCATCAGGGTTGTAACGTCAGAGGCGTGGCCCTGAGCATTTCCCCCCATCGTTTGGTATTGCGCTGAACAGTCAGCGAATACGGTTCCGAGGGTTGAGGCGTACTTAGAGAGGGAGTCGTGGGTAGCTCTGGGGATGTTGGTACTGGCTTCTTCGAGTTGCAAGCGCAAGCGCTCAGACTCAGAGCGAGCAGCATCAGCACTAGCAGACAAAGCACGGTTCCTGTCCTGTGCCGCTCTTGCCGCCTCATCTGCGCGCCTCTGGAGAGTGACTGTAGTTTTGAGGGCATCAGAAATTCCTTGTGTAACTGCAGCTGCTTGCTGCTTCTCTAGGGTAACGTACTTGGCTTCCCAGCGAAGACCGTTAACCCACCATCCACCACCTATCCCGATTAGAGCAGCAATTGCTCCTAAGAGTATGTTCATCAGGATAGGCACAGATCACGCTCCATTTCTCTCCGAGTAGTAAGCCCAGGCAAAGGAACCAGCACACCAGCAACTCTGGCTTTGTTCCACTTGGGTAGCTCATTGCAAGCACCAATCAGATCACCAACCTTCAGCTTTCTTGCTGCGGTGGAACCTGTAATGCTGCAGGCGATTGTTGGACCCATATTGAAAGCGGCATCGGAAAACGCTGCAAGAACATGTGGAGGTAAATTAGGTACGCAACGGTCAACGGCATCTACTACCTCAGTCATTTCTTTGGTCAAGAGTGTCTTGCACTCAGGTATGGTCTTGAAGTCACCCATCTTTACTCCCTTGGTTGAACCAAGGCAGATAGTGGGAATACCAACTGGGTCTTTATAGGCCCATTGGCGCATACCTTCCATTGGAGTAGCAATCGCAGCTGCAAGGACAACAGCTGCTGCCTTTTCTTTGGCACCCATTACTTAATGGGATGATGAGGGGGAGTCCCACCCTTGACAGTGGCAATGAGACCATAGAGAGCACTACCCAGCATAACCAGATAAGCAACTGGCTTGGCTAGGGAACCTATCCAATTCAGTACTTTGAACGCACCCTTGAATGAGGCAAAGGCTTCGACAATCTCGCCCGTGTCATTCTTGATCTTCTGGGTTAGTTCAGTGTTTTCTTTGATCGCTTTGTCTTGTGCATCCAGTCTGATCTCCGTGGATTGCATCTTGTGATAGACAGCACGGAATGCCTTTGACGTAGCATCCTGCCGTCTATCTCCCTCAGGAGGAAGGATGCTATCTCCACCACCGTTAGCAATTTCTACGGGTACGTCATGGGAGTTATCTTGTTGAGTAGGTTCTGTCATCTATTAAGCCCCAGGCCAAGTTAATTCAGGTAATCCAGCAATGAATTCTACAAGGCTAGGAAGAGGCTTAACCCCAGTTACTACCTCGCTCATCAATGAATAAGCGTAGATATTGCAATTGTCCATCCAGGTTGCAAAAGCCAGACATTCATCATGAAATGGTCCAGGGTAGCCAGCACGTAAAGCACAGGTGTATTGAGTGTCATAGCCTTTAGCCTTTGCAGTTTCAAGGTAATGGTTATCCAATGCAGCCGTATAGGCAATCTTGGTTTGCTCCAATGCATTGGCTTGGTTAGAAGCAATCGTTTCAGCGTCCAGGGCAATCACTTCCCACTGCTGTTCCCAATGACCTTTGATAGTGTCAGCAGGAGCAATCTCCCGCACACGTTGAGTCACTGGATCATATGCAGGAGCAGGTGCATCAAACACCCAGGCATAAGCTTCAGGTGCTTGGAATGGCTCTGCAAAGCTGGTGTTAGGGTAAGCCTGACGAATCTCTTGCTGAGAGACAGGGTAGGCTTTGGTTTCGATATTGATGTACATGAAAGTCCTTAAGCGATGGCGAGGTACAGATAGGTGCCAGCAGAAATATTTATATTCGTGGCTGATACTTGATTCACAACAAAACCAGAGGTATCGGGGTCAACGCTGTCGTCTGTCGTTACCTCCGCAGTCGTCGTATTGAGGCTCAGGTGAGGGTCGTTGGCGCTCACGATCCCGCGAACAGAGTCCCAGACGTACCAGTCGCAGAAGCCTGGATTGCCATCTGTCCGCTTAATAAGAATGAAACGTGCACCGGAAGTGAATCCGCAGTTAATAGTCTGGCTTGTTCCATTGCCTGTGTACTTACCAACTTTTGAAACTCCTGCTAGTGTGGCAAAAAGGTAGGCAACGTAGGTTCCTCCGTTCGAATTCACGGGACCATCAGTGCCCAGGCTGAATACCAAGCTAGTCGGGTATGTGCTGTTCCATCGACCACTAGATGTAGCCTGTGGATCGGATGTGTTTAGCACTAGGTAGCTTGAGCTTGGTACTTGAGTTGACCCCACGGACCAGGCGGATAGGGAGTCGCGCTCTTTTACGATCCATAGTTCTGGGGCAACGCCCAGGTTGTGGGCGATGGTGGTGTTTGACCCCGGAGCGGTATAGCAAACTTCATCCATGAACCCAGGAGCGCGTTTGAAGCAATGAGTAACGTAGGTATTACCACTAACATTGAACGAACCGAATGTACCGTCACTACCTACGGAAAAACCATTTTGATCAAAACTGGTTAACGCAGAAGTATTTGTGTACTCAGCGTTTGTTCCGGTAGACGTAAGTGCCACCATAAGTCCACGCAGTCGATCTGCAAATGCATTGATAAACGACGCACTAGAGCGTGACTTGCTAATAAGCAAATCAGGGGCAAACCCCACCCCGGTCACAGTAGCAGCAGCGCCAGTACCAGTCCGAGCAATAGCGTTATAAACCTGCGTCCCCGTAGTCGGCGGCTTGTTGGGGCGACGGATGGCTAGGTAGATGAACGGGACTCCCGTTGAAACTTGGGAGGCGTTCAAGACGAACCCTGTCGCGGTAGGAGAGAGCCAGTCTGTCGAACTCTCCGCTGTGCTCGCATTCGCTTGCAAGGACTTACCGCCAGATGTGCCGTTTAGAAATCCGCGCTGAACATCAAAGATCATCCATGGAAGCCCAACCGCATCCGCGTTCTTGACAAGAAGGTATTGAGGCTCCCACCCAAGGCTGACTGAGAGTCCAGAGATATTTGAGGTGAATGTTCCGCACTGAATCAGACCGTCTGTGCTGGTGTCGTGGGCGAAGGCGTACCAGACGTAGGAAACGCCGGATGCGTTCATGCTCCAAATGCCTGGAGTGAATGTCGATGAATTGAAGTAAGCCGAGTAGTCTGAACCGCTGGTTGATAGCGCGTTTGTATTTTCAAGAGACCCGTATTTAATGTCCGTGGTGCCATTGGAACCGCGATGAATTACCTGCCATGTGCCTGTCGCACTCGTGGCCTTGATAACCACCATTCCAATGTTTGCGCCAAGCGCGTGAGAGATAGCGCGCCCAACGTTGCCGTCGCCAGTGAAGGTGCCGAAGTCGAAGAACTTTGCGGATTTTCTGAATGCCCAGCTTGAGTAGGTTGTTCCAGAGGAATTGATCTGCGCTGCGCCAGACCCGTCTGCAAACCCGTTGCTATTGAACGTGAAATTAAACTCTGCGTTATTGCCTGTTGTCGTATTTGTGGAGAGGTACGAACCTGTCCCACGCGCCGTGTCGATTAGGCAGTGGTCCGTTACGGCACTCCTTCCCTTAACCCATACGAGACCGCCCTTGCCAGCCAAGTCAATGCCGTTGTTGACGGTTATGGATGACCCTGTTCCGGTATAGGTGTACGCACTGAAAACGTCATCAACGTACAGCTTGCTGCTAGAAACCTGAGATGCGCCAGAGCTAAACATTAGTAGTTGCTCCCTGCGACGCTTCCTACCCAGTTCGTGCCATCGAAGCAAGTGAACGTGAGCTTGTCCGCCTTGCTTGCGGTAGACGTAATCGTCGGTGCTGTAGCGGCAGGCCACTTCACAGTGCCCGGCCAAGTCACCGTGCGTGAGCCTGTAGCATCTTGGATTTGGTACAGCGTGAAGGACTTCCCAGCTACTGCTGTCGGGAATGTGTACGTGCAGTTGCCGGTGAGGGTGATGGCGAAGCAGGTGGCAGACGCGAGGCTGAAGGTGTAGGTCGTGCTGCTGTTAGCTGTGACGATGCCTTCGGTGTAGCCGTTGATTGTCGGAGTGGCAATCGTTGGGCTTGTGCCAAAGACGGCAGACCCGGAGCCGGTCTCATCAGTGATCGCTGCCGCCAGGTTGGAGCTCGATGGAGTTGCGAGGAACGTGGCCACGCCTGTGCCAAGGCCGCTCGGTGCAACGTAATCCGTGCCAGCCACCGCAATCGTGTGCGCGCCGGTCGTGGTCGTGTTCTTGAGCAGGCCGGTAGCCAATGCTGTCGTCGGCTCGCCATAGTTGGTACGAGCAACAAAGTTCGCAGCCCGGTAGTCACTCGCGTAGGTCGTGTTGACCGCGTTGTCGCCGGTGTTGGTACCAGAATTCGTGCCAGTGATATCGCTGGTCATAGCTACCGTACCGTCCTTGTCAGGCAGGGTCCAAGTACGTGCTGCAGTAGTAGCGTTGGTAAAGAAGTTGGTAAACGTATTGGCTGCGTTCTTCAAATTCAACTTGAACAAAGTCAAACCAGCGAAACCACCAGAAGCATCTTTAGCAGATGAGTCTTGCTTCAAAGCAATAGCGGTAGCCTGAGCAGTAGACACTGGCTTAGCAGTGTCAGCAGTGTTATCCACACTACCCAAACCAACCATAGCTGCAGTGATACCGGCAACCGTGCCTGTGAAGGTAGGACTAGCCAGAGGTGCTTTGAGAGCTAGAGCAGTGGCCTGGGCAGTGCTTACTGGCTTGGCTGTATCAGAGGTGTTGTCCACATTGGACAGACCAACCTGAGCCTTAGTCACTGCATGTGGATTGCTGACGTTAGCGTAGTGCGCCTCAGCTGCTGTAGCAGAAGCAGCAGTCATACGCAGCTGCACCCAGTCAGCTTCAAGAAATGCAATTGCAGTCGTACCCTCCTGTGCACGAACAATCGTGAACACATCGGTAGCTCGAGCAGTGACCTTAACGATTTCTACTGCAGTCTCAATACCACTGCTGATCTTCGACAGAGTAACAAGGAAGAAGTCTCCACCAGTAGGGTTAGGAAACTTCATTCCATCTCCAGCAGCAATCTGCATGGAGAGAGATACGTTACTGATACCAGCTACAAGGCGGCTAGAAGCATTATTGGTAAAAAGCTGCATTTAGGATTCCTCAATTTCTACAGTGAACTCATCCTGTAGGGTTCTACCTTCAGACGTATTCACAGTCACCTGCACCTTGTAGATATTGAAGGGAAAACCTCCGAATACCCTTACACGCACTCGCTGGTCATTAACAGCATTCACTACTACAGCTGTACTCTTGGCTTCCGTAACCCAGAAACCATTCTTTAAAGTAACAACGGCTGCTCCCCTAGCAGGGATAGCAATTGAGTCTACAAAAATGCCAGTACTCTCACCGATGTTAGCTACGCTGATGCGATAGCCCTCAGGAGGGCTCAAAGGCAAGGTAATGTCCGAGCTAGTGACAAAGATACGATCCGCATCAGTAAGTGTCGCTTGGTAGGGAGCAGTCTGCACAACCTGATCCCAGGGTGCAGAACGGTCCAAAGCAATTACCTGCCAAGCAGATTCGATCTGATCGGAACTCGCCATGTCCTTTTCAAAGTGAATGGCGTACATCTCAACCTCAACAGGTTGCTTAATAAATTCACCAAGAAGGCTCATCGGTACATCTCCCTGTTGATCGGTCTACGTATCATTGTTGTAGTGTCAATGTCACTGCCAAGAGCATTGTTGGATAGGTAGCCAGCTAGATCACGCTGCATGGTGATACTTCCAGACACCGA
>Ga0228698_1001208_pt1 | contig 13442 bp, 16 predicted proteins | sample McNCre117_Aug_MG_FD_178015 | JGI IMG/M metagenome (GOLD analysis project Ga0228698, IMG submission 178015) | Freshwater microbial communities from McNutts Creek, Athens, Georgia, United States - 1-17_Aug_MG | ecosystem: Environmental > Aquatic > Freshwater > Creek | place: USA: Georgia...
CTAATTCTCCGACAGCTAACCCTAATTTTCCGGCCTAACCCTAACCCTAACCCTAATTTTCCGAGGGCTTCTCCCCGGCAATTCCCCCGACGGTCCCCATTTTTTCATTCCGTGACATCTCGCGTCTGGTCGAACGTCCGAACGTTCTGGTCTAACGAAGGACAATTCCCCGAAACTTCCGTGACTATTCCCCGACAATTCCCCGAAAGGGACCCATATTGACTCCATCATGGATCCATGTTGGTGATGCTATGATGACTCACCATGAGTCACGCATTCGTCATCGTTGACGTCACTTTTGACCAGAGACATCAGAGAGGGTCATTATCATCGTCATAACTCAAACTTACCATCGATCAAAAGATCATCAACAAAGGAAACCTACCTCAATGGATACCTCATCGTCAAGCTCCTCAGAGACCCAAGTGGTGGCCAAGATGGACAAACCTATCTCTTGGGACCAGTTACTCGCCCTCTCCACCAACCTCGTCCACTCCACCGTTGGTCTTCGAGAGTCTATGGGGGTCATGGTCAACAAAGTCGATGCCCTCAGTGGAGTCGTCGGTACCATCCAAGCCAAGGTCACCGTCATCGAGGCCACTCAGCAACAACACTCGGCCACTTTGACCCGTATGGAGATCTCAGGAGCCCATATGCAGGCCGTCCAAGCCGAACAAGGCAAGAAGATCGACCAAATCGAGGGTAATGTGGCGCAATTAGCCGACCCTATCAGCCGCCAAGTCAGTACCACCAGTGACACCGACCTCGCTCTCATCGCTGCCATTCGTCGCTTTGGCTTCAACTACTACGAGGGACTTGGATTCGCCTACCCCTTCTACAAGGGTCAAGACCTCTGCATCGGCTTCAACCTCGACCTCATGCTCATGATCATCAAGGCCACCTATGGGGAAGCGTCTTCAGGCAACGAAAAGGGGCGCCCTACCAAGGCCAACACCTGGGGTCAGAAAGCCCAGATCGAAAAGACCTTTCGCAGCTTCAAGTTCTCCAGCTGCAACGTCGATGACATGGACTGGATCAAGGAGGCCCTCCGCTTTGTCCCCGCAGCCTACTACGGCAAGCTCCCCAAGAACAAAAAGACACCGCCGACCAACCACTCTCAATGGTTCTGGATCCAGGCTCAACGTCTCGCTGACATCCTCAAGAACATCGACACCAACAACGTCACCGAGTACACCGACAACAAGGGCACCAAGCGCTCCTACAACAACCCCGAGTACCAGTGCTTCATCAACCGCGAAGCCTTTGACACCCAAGACATCATCGACTCTATCCGCGAAAAGGCCAAAAAGTCCAAGTCCGCTCAAGTCGTCAACCTCGCTCGCTTTGGACGCTTCTGTGAGGGACCGCGTACCGAGGCCGTCAACAAGGCTTTCTTCGAGATTTTGACGCTCCTCAACCCCAAGGTCGCCAACACCGCCAGCAACCGCTTGGTCCTCAAGGCTAACCTCCTACCCGAGACCCACACCTTCAAGGGCCACCTCCGAGTCGAACCCGTGCCTAAAGTCAACAAGGACAGTGACAACAGTGACTCGGATGATGACGCCGACAAGGAAGAAGATCTCGGTCTGCCCCTCCCTAGCGCTGCTGCACCCAAGTCACCTGTCGTCATGATGGACATCACCTCCGAGGAGAAGAAGGAAACCCGCACTCGAGCCCGCAAACGCAAGGCTGATGCCCCCGATGAAGTTGCTGCTGCGGCTGCCTCTGCCCCTACCGAGAAGAAGGCCAGGACCGCCAAGAAACCCACCAAGGCTGCTGAACCCGAGTTTCTGATGCCGGTCAATGTCCCTGGACGCACCACTCGGGCCGCCGCCACCACCAGCAGCAGCTCCTCCAGCTCCAGCTCCTCCAAGTAAGCTTTTATGTGTGTATGGTGTGGTGTGTGTAATATACATTGAAACTAATAAATTTGTGCTTGTGCAGTCATCTTGCCCATGAAGAACCACCACAACGAGTCTTGGCAATCGTCCCCATCAAGATCGTCTCCAAGCCGGCCGATGAGGACTTTGACTTGGACCTCGACGGCATCGACTTTTTCAGCCGCGAACCCGAGACCATGGTCGGACAAATCCTCAAAGTCTCCTACAGCCACGACAACCCCAAGAAGGAACACCAAATCATCCTCGACGTACGCACACCGGCTATCAACGCACATGACACCAAGCCCTTTGTCTGCCCCCTCAACGAAGCCAGCGACTTCACCAACGGCATCAACAGCAAGTTTGTCTTTATTGCTGAAGACATCGCCACCATCACGGACGACGAAGGCAACGATGTACGCACACGCTACGTCTCGCGCATCACCCTCGACCACTACTTCAACCCCGATACCGTCCCCGATGCCGACCTGCGACAAGTCATCCTCAGCGTCATCCCCAAGCCCATTGCCATGCATTACGGCATCATCCTTAAGTAGTGTGTGTGTGTGTGGTATACTCTACCTACTACCACCTTCTCGCTAATATTGAAAATAAATCTCGTGTGTTTGCTAACGAAAACCTTGAACCTATGACGACGTTGACATGAAACCCTAACCGATGACTTGAATATATACCATGAACGAACCTATGACGACGTTGACATGACACCTGAACCGATGATGACGTTGACATGACACCCATAACCTTGACGTCAACAAACAACACCCGCCATCTTTTTCCAACCCGGTGAGTCACGGAGGTGTCACGGAGGTGTCACGGAGGTGTCACGTAGTAGTCACGCAGGAGTCACGCAGGAGTCACCACTTTTCCCAGAGACCAGATTCAGTTCATTTGACATCCTCAAAACCCAAAACCAAAACCCATCCCTCCTAACATGACTACCCTCACCAAACGTCCCCGTCATGAAACCCTCAACATCACCTTTATGCGCTACGTCGGCGTAGGATCCGAGTTCCCCAAAATGCATCGTCTGTTGACCAGAAACCTCACCGCCACCGACCAACTCTTCAAGGGCAAGGACGCAGAACCCATGCAATTCCTCCTTCAACACTACCTCCTCAGTGAGGTCCCCGAAACCCTCGCCGACTTTGACGTCAACGCTCATCTCGCACCGGACCAAGCCCTCCACCTCAAGGAACTCATTGCCTTGGCCCTCATCCGCCAATGGCTCAAACTCGACTCCACACCCAAACGACTCTACTTGTTGCCTCTCTTCACCGTCCAACACCTCCCCCAGTACAAGTCCTTCCTCGCAGAAGAAATCGCAGCCGACGACAACATCAGCCTCGAAGAAGGAACCTGGACTCTCGTCAAGGCCGCTACCGACACCAACAATGCTCTTTTGATTCAATGGTGTCAACAAGTACTACTTATTGATGAATAAATGTGTTTTCGAGACTTCAATGACTTGAAACCCTAACCCTAACCCTAACCCTAACCCTAACCCTAAACCCTAAACCCTAAACCCTAACCCTAACCCTAACCCTAAACCCTAAACCCTAAACCCTAAACCCTAAACCTTGACGACGATAACGACGATCATTTATTCAGACACCCATACACCCGCCATCTTTTTCCAATCCGATGAGTCACGGAGTAGTCACGGAGGTGTCACGCAGTAGTCACGTAGGGTGTCACACAGTAGTCGAGATTTCCCAGACACCCACTCAAAACTCAAATTGTCCGCGAAAAAATCATGTCTATCAAAAGACTGCCGATCAACCTTACCAAGCGAACCCAACGCGACGACGACGATGACACCAAGGACCCCCCAACCACCAAACGCCACCGCACCGACATCAATGCTGCCCTCATCAAGGCCAAGTTCAAGGACCTGATGCGCGTCCCTACCGAGGTCCCCATTACAACTGTCCATCGACTCCTTACTCGCAACCTGACCTTGACCGATGAAATCTTTGCGGAGGACGAGGAGGGTCACCCTACCAACGCCGCCAGCCACCTTCTCCTGCGCTTTTTCCGCGCCAAACTACCGGGATCCGTCGCCGAACTCGACCTGGACGCTCACCTCGCACCTACCCAAGCGCTGCACCTCAAGGAACTCATCGCCTTGGCGCTCATCCGCAAATGGATCTATCTTTCGCGCACGCCTCCACAGGTTTACTTGTTACCGCTGTTCGCCAACGAGCACCTGCCGCAGTACAAGTCCTTTTTCGCCGAGGAAGTCTTGGCCGGCGCTGCTCCCTACGAAATGGCCGCCGCCCATTGGAACGTCGTCAAGGCCGCATATGCGACCAACAATATTCTGCTGCTACAATGGTGCTTGTATATGTGCGGGAATGGGGTTATGTCGTATACGTGGTTCGATGAAGCGCTGACGAGTTCGGCGGCGAAATATGTTTATGAGGAAACGATGGCATGGGTTATGACGAATGTCGCGCCTACCCTCGAAACCTCCGAACCCGAACCCCAAACCGAATAAACGAAACCGAAACCGAAACCCTTTCCCGCCAAAAAAAAACATTCGAAAATTCTATATTCGTCAGATATGTCAATCTTCATCGGACCCCCAACACCCAACATATTTTTTATAGGAAAATCTTCATCGGACCGACCAACCGAAACACCTAAATTGAAAATCGGTCACATGATTGCCCAAGTTACCGGAAAATCGGTGACCGTACAAAATTTTTTTTGTATTTTTCACCGGATCTTAGATAATCTTAGATCTGAGATAATCTAAGATCGATCTTAGATTTCATCGGACACTTAAGTTTAGGTTATGTCCCTGAAATGGAAACACCTTCCCGCCAAAAAAAACATCCGAAAATTCCATCTTCATCGGACCCCCCAACACCCAACATACCATAAGAAAAAATATTTTTTCATCGGACCAACCAACCGAAACGCCTTACTATAGGTTACTCGAAGTTTCACTTTTTTGAAACACGTTTATGAGGATCGACCCATACAAGGTCGGGTTTTTTCCGTGTCAAAACGATTATGTTTATGTCTTTTTTCGGACCAACCAACCGAAACGCCTTACTATAGGTTACTCATTGTTTCACCTTTTTGAAACACGTTTATGAGGATCGACCCATATAAAATCGGTTTTTTTTCCGTGTCAAAAAGATTATGTTTCTGTCTTTTTTTCGGACCAACCAACCGAAACGCCTTACTCTAGGTTACTCGAAGTTTCACTTTTTCACTTCAGTGTGGGTTACTCTTTGTTACCCTAATCTGAAACACGTTCATAGTTTTGTGGAACACCACCATCTCGAAGGAAAGAAAAAAGACCAACAAGGCCTCAAGATGGACATTTCATCATCAACACCTGCGACGATTTGCAGTAAATGCGAATTGCGACCCGTCGTTCCGAAGCGCAATAACCAAGGAATGGGGAAATGGTGTCAGGAATGCCGCGACCGCCGAAAACCAACCCCATACGAAACCGACCTCGAAAAGCGAATGGATAAGCAAGTCAAGGCATATTTCGCCGATATAAAGACTCAAATGGATGCCCATTTCGAAGCCGTACATACCCGAGTCGATTCTTTGGTTCGTATCTATTCTATGGCTGCGGATTCGCAAATTGAGAGCAAAGTTCGTGCTTCGAATGCGACGATGGAAGAACGGTTAAAGGCCGTTGAAGCGCGTTTGGCGGTACGAGTTCGAGTAGTTGGCGCAAACCCATCTTCCTAATATCGCCCTCGAAACCGTCGAATTCACATTTTTACTGGCGTGGGCGTTACATCACCCGAATCGGACCCTTACGATTTCATTTTTTTGACAGTAAAATTTCATGGGTGATGAAATCATCGGACACCCAACAAAATATTTTTTATGGTCATTTCCGCCCACCTTATATCGGACACTTATCGGTACTTATATGACCGCGACCCAAATATTTTTTCGAAACCCGACATATAATAGTTCGATCGACCCCAACCAACCCCTTTGGGCGTCACATATTTTGACCGTGTTTCGCACATTTTTTGTAACACCTCAGTCTCATGAAATGTAATCGTTTGTGACGCCTATATACGATATGTGACACTTTGTGACGGGGCCCCTTGTGATAAATGTAATCGTTTGTGACGCCTGCACATGGTATGTGACACCTTGTGACACGTTCAGCACATATAATGTAATCGCTTGTGACGGGTATTTTGTGATGAAATGTATACAAAATGTAGCATATATAGAAAACACCCCATAATGGACCAACCGCAGCTCCCTACACCCTCTTCACCACTTTGCAGTGAATGCAAGAAGAAGCCATGTGCACCAAAGCAAAAAGGTCAAGGTCTTTGTGTCCTTTGTCGAGATTGCCGCAACAAAGCCAATGCCCGCATGAAAAAAACACGCACCGTCAAAAAAAAACAAGATCTACTCGAAATATTCCGTCAAGAATTACGCGCCGAAATGAAAGAAGATGCAGATAAGCGCTTTGCTGCTATGGAAAACCGAATTTACAGCAAAATTGTATTGGCAACCCGTTCTGGAAAACCCAGCTTCTTCGGATAAGCCAGTCAACTCCACCATCCACGCGATAATAAATCCGTTGTTGTTTCCGACCACGAACGATGATCTTTCTCTCGGTGAACTCGAATATGTTCTTGGATGTCGCGGCTCGTCAAATTGCCTGTCGCCGGATCAAATGTCTCGTGAGTCGTTTTCTGGATATCCTTTTCGTGCATGGAAATGTCTTGTACGACTTTGCGTTCCATTGGGGCGGTCGAGAGCAATATTCCTTCCCCAGAATCGGTCATTGGTTGGTTTCTTTATTTGTAAAAACTTCCGCCGCCAAGAAACTACCCCCGCCACGAATAAGAACTCCTTACTTTTGCGCCAATTGCGAGTCAAGTATTTATTGTCGGGGTTGTAACCAAGCCAACGTCAAAGTGAACCGCGCACGGGCCCGAAAAGCGCAAACGAGAAATCCAATCCAAAGTTGCCACCGCCGCTACCGCCCACGAAACCGTAAATTCAAATCCCGTGAAACGTATACCCGACACCGAAACATGCGTTGAAATTCCATAAAGTATACAAAAAAATGTATATCCGACCCCCCCAAAAAAAGAAGAAGAACAAGAACAAGGATGACGGATGCTACCGCTGAAAATCCCATTTGCGCCAATTGCGAGTCACAACCTTGTACACCAAAACTAAAAGGTCAAGGTCTAAGTATTTATTGTCGGGGTTGCCGCGATAAGGCGAATGCCAAAGTTAACCGGGCACGGGCTCGAAAAGCCGAGAAAAAACGAAAACGAGAAATCCAATCCATTTTGCGACCGATTCAAAACCAGTTGACGCGTATTATGGACCTCGTTTCCAAGCTACCGCCGCTACCGCCCACGAAACCATAATTTTAAATTCACGAAAAATACATTTTTATGTATACCCTACGGAGTCCCGCTTCATTTTTCAAGTTACCGGCGCTTACGCTTCGCCCGTAAAATGTTGACCACAACTGCGCCTTTCCTTCAAGTTGGCTCGAATTTGATTCGTATCGAAAGTATCCAATGCATTCGTCGCGGCGCCGGGAACCCCGAAACCCACAACCCAACGACGATCCAAGTTTTCTGCTACGGCGGGGACCATAACAACAACCACGACCGTATATGCGTCCAGGTCCATCCGCGCTACTTTGACGATGTTTGGCGATATTGTCGCGAAAGTATCCAAGGTTTCAACGCGACCGACCACCCTACCTGGAATCCGGAATGGGAAGCCGTTGACGCAGCCGACGAAACGCCTGCGCTAGCTACCAAAGTTTGCTTTTGGAACCCTTTGATGAAGAAATGGGTCAATGGGACCGTCAAAACCGCGGATTTGAACCAAATCGAACCGGTTGTGGACATTTCCACCGAGGAAAAAACCACCCCAGCGCACATTCGCGTCGGTAACCAAGTCCGCTATTGGAATGTTTGCAAAAATGTCCCGGCCATTGTCAAAGAAATCAATTTGAACCGCCAATGCGCGTTTCTAGAGTTCCCTAAGAATGACGAACCTTCTGGTTGGTTCTCGTTTAGCAACATTGCTGCGGAGGCCCCTCCACCAGCGCACATCCGCGTCGGCAACCAAGTACAATATTTGGATTTCAGCCTCAAATATGTCCCGGCCACCATCAAGGAAGTTAATTTGATTGACCGTTCGGCGTATCTGGAATTCCGTAATGACCCTCCCGGTTGGTTTTTGTTCAGTAACATCTTCCCCGCCGAAAGTTCCCATCCGGACCATATCCGCGTCGACAACCAAGTGCGATGTCCTTCCGGTTCGCCAAAACCGTCACGTCCCGGAAAAGGAGTTTCTCAATAAGAAGGTTATGTATTTGTCTCGTGCCCGGCACCTTGGTCAGTCGTATTCCGGACTCAGACCAACTCGTCGTGAAATGTGACAACGACGACAAATGCGAAGTGATTGCTTGGGAGCAAATCTATGTGATTGTATCGAACCAGTAACGTGAGAAGAATACAATACAAAAATTTCTTCCCCCCCCCCACAAAACTCAAATTTCCAGCGCACTATGAGTGATATCAGTGACGAGATCTTTGATAACCTGGTCGTCGTCCGAGCCTTTCTCAAGAAGGAAGACGTGTTCGACAATGTCCTGACCTTGCTGAGTGCCGCGTGTGCTGCTACGGTGGATGCGTTCTTCCATGGAGACCACAAGAGCCTGGGCCGCCGCATCCGTCTGCACAAGTACCTGGAAGAAATCGTGGTCCCGGGACGCGTCACGCTGGATTGGATCAACATCCGCAACTACACCACCCAAAAGGCCTTTCTGGCTCAATGTGTCATGCGCGGCTGGGTCGACTTCAACGAGGATCTCGATTCAAAGGTGCTGCTGCTGCCACTCTTTGCGGATCTACCGGCATACAAGGCCTTCCTGACCCAAGCCATCGGCTGCAGCAACAACAACACCGTCACTACCAGCAAGTTTCTCTTTCAACGGTCCTGGAGCGTCGTGGATGCGGCGTACGTCACCAACAACCTCGAGCTACTAGAGTGGTGTCGGGCGCTCAAGACCAAGTCCTACGTGTCGCCCTTTCCGGGTCTGTGGCAATTGTCGCCGGCCATGGAAGATAATGTGCGCGTCACTGAAAAGACTCGTCAGTGGTGGGCAAAGAATGCTCCGTTCCAAGATTCGCCGATTATGTGATTGGTTTTATTATTATTGTCGCCCCCATACCATATCGAAAATGAGTTGCAGCACATATTGTTCGCCAAATAAACCCCTCGTGAAATGACGATACAAAGCACTGGAGCTCCCGACACGTCCATGAAATGCTCCCAATACCAAACTCACCCGTCGACACCAATATGGATGGTTTTGCTCGACGAAGAAAAAGAATAGGTGGCGTGGAAATAAGTATTCTTCTGGTCGTCGGGTACGCAAGTTCATCATCCAATAAAGCTCACGCCAATGACCCGCTGACCACATGGAAAAGACCGCGCATGAAAACGGCGACATAGCCTCCGCAGCCGCCCAGGATCCCATGGCTTCATGAAACGGCTTATGAGCACGTCGATCGACGATGGCATTCAGCGCCCGAAGTTCGTCATCAGAAAAGTAAACCAGGTTGCGCCAGAAATTCGCCGATATAAGATGAAGGTGATCCACCTGCAAGACCAACCACTGGTTGCAGAGGATCAAATGCTGAACACGGGCTTGAAACTTGCTCGTTGAGGTCATGTACAGTATATCGTAGAGGATGGGTGCGTCGTGGTACATTTGTAGGATCTTGTAGATGGCCACCGCGGAGGTATTGCCGTCGTCAATAAACGGTATTGCGAGAAGGTGGTGGGTGATGACGAAGCGGACGTTGACAGTAAAACGGCGGCACATTTACGAGTTCATCTTGGAACCACTCGAGGATTTCTGCTTTGCGGCGTTGACGGGCCTCTGGTCGGGTCTCTGCATACGTCCATAGCCAAGGTTCGGGGGACCGATAGGGATCCTTCTCCAAGGAAAAACGCCACGGCGACGTCGCCTCCATACCTGGGACTGATTTTTTGGAAAGTGACCACACCATAAATCAAATTTTCAGCGCGCTATCATGCTCGGGAAACGAACCCCCGACGACCACCACCACCACCCCGACGCCCCATCACAGAAATGTGCTCGGACGGAGGCGTCAACGCTCCTGGAAGCGGTTCAACGATGCGCGCGAGACCTCAACATTCAAGGTTTGACGGATCTGCTGCAACGCGACCCGGATCGAACGACGGAACTTCTTCGCACGAGTGAACCTACCCGAGGCTGCATCTGCCGCATGTTTGAGCACGTGTTCAACAACAAGCTTCCTGAAGACTACCTGTATTTCTTTGCAACCGCCGCGATGCTGCCTTGGAAACGTCTTCTCGCCGACGCACTGCAACGCGGTTGGATTACCTCGGACGACTGGAGCCGCGACGACGACCTCGTGATGGTGCCACTATTTGCGGATATTCCGGCGTACAAGATCTGGCTCGCCGAACAAGTTCGCACGCAAGTCACGTTTGCGGTCCTCTCGGCGGTCACTTTTGCGTCGGGCAGTATCGTCGAGTGGGCCTATCAACACAACAACATCGAGCTGCTGGAATGGTGCCACTCCACTCGAGTGGGGGTGGGAGTCGACACCACCAAGCCTTTGTTTTCCGAAGCATATTGGCAAAACCACGACTCCATCACCGGTGATGACCCTGCTGCAGCAACGGCGGACTGGTGGCGCGCAAATGTCTCCAAATATCTACCGGGAGAAATGAGCGGCTCTCCGGGCGGTAGCGACGACGACGATGACGATGTTGTGGATCTGACTTGAAAAGTCTGTATTTCGGTTAGTTTTTACACCCCCTCTCATAAATCAAACTTTTCGTGCTGCGCGGCATCATTATTCTAATCATCCTCATGTCCGACGACATCCCCACCCCCACCACCACCACCAAGCGGACGTTCAGTCATATGAACCCGGACGACGACGACCAAGAAGACACCACCGCCACCTCCAAGCGTCCTCGGGTGGTAGTGATGGTGGACGAAACCGCGATCAACTCCGATGATCTTCGCGCCGCGACAGAAGTGTTGGACCTCGACCGCGTCATGAAAATGCTGCTGCAAGACCTGACCGCGACCGACAAGTTTTTTGTGGCGCATCCCGAGGAGGCCGATCGAGTCGCTACGATGCTGCACCGTCTCAACAAGAATCCGGTCACCGTGGCGATGCTGCAACCCGACGCCCAAGTGCCGCTGAAGAAATTTATCGCCACGGTGGCCATGCGCAAGTGGCTGGATCTGGATGAATTGGGCGGGAAAACGTATCTGTTGCCTTTGTTTGTGTCGGATACCGAGCTGCCCGAGTATCGAGCATGGCTGCAGAAGGAATCGGAAGAATACGTTTTCGGGAGCCTCGACACCGATCTGGACACGTATACCGTCGTCGATGCTGCGTTTGCGACCAACAACGTGGAGCTCCTCAAGTGGTGTCGGGCGCTGCGGAACAAGCTCGGTGAAGAGGTGTTTCATGACCTCTACTGGCAGCTCGAGGAAAACGACGACGACGGCAACGGCAATTTTGTTCGTCTCGCCAACGACCAGACGCGGGCCTGGTGGGCTCTGAATATCGGCGAGCTTCCAGAAGAGTCTGAGGACGACGACGAGAAGCCGGAGGTGGAGGCGAAACCCGAAGCGGAGCCAATCGCGGAACCCTAAAAATCCAGTAAACATATCTCATTTGTTCTTTCTGTGAACATACACCCAAAACACCACCGATGGAGATTGTCGCTGCCTCGACCGAAAAAGCCTTGCCCACCAAAATTTGGTTTGGGACGCCCAAAGTCGAGTTTTCCATTCGCTGGGACATGGCTCGCAAACATTCCAAGTTTTTGGCCCGTTTCAAAGACGATGATAACCTCCCGACGCATCTTTTCGAGGACCATCCTATCCAAGCCTTTCTCCGCAACAAGAATTTCGGGCAAGTGTGGGCGGTCATCAACGGTGTCGGTTGGACGGTGCCGCATAACCGCTACTGGATCCATCACTTTCAAGTCGATTTTTTCGTCTTGGTGCGCGGCTTTCGCATCCCGGATGACATCCATGGTGGGTTGATTCCCGGCAGCGCGGACCCCATCTTTCACGTCTTTGCGAACCCGTCTCCCGATCGGATGCTGCTGCTGGAACGGTGGTTCAAACTCAACCAAAAAGGCATTATGTATTCGCGTGACGACCCAGAAGATGAGCAACCCAACGATGGTGATTACGAAAATATGGAGATGCTGCTGCGACAAACTCCAACGGTCGCGGATTTGAAGGCCTTTCCGAGCTTTGTCATGAAGATCAATTTTTTGCTCACCAATTGGTGAAACGTTGTTGGTGTTGTTGTTACTGCCACTAAATATGCCCTCAGAACTCAAAGAGTATGTCTGCTCCCCCTACAGAAGTTTATCTGGCAACCTCTACACCTATGGTGTTCGAGACCAAGAAGGTCGTCCGGAAACCTTTTACGACCCCGACCTCCACCCACGGTGCCTATTACTTGTGGACAGAAGAGGACGAGCAATTTTATCAACGCGTGTGTCGCGCCTCGGCTCAGTTGTGGTCGCATAGAAGTACCAACACCGACACCGACACCAACGACAACCTCATGGACGAACCCGTAGAACCTGCAGAACCCGACACGAAATTTCCCTTGACGGCGGCTACTCATGACATGGCCATACTTATGGAAACGCAAAGTCGTCTGGAATCCTCGATGAACGTGTTTTCGTATCTTCCTTACACGGAAGAGAATTTTTCAGTCATCTACGATCTCTTCCGCGATTACGCCAAACACGATCGACGGCCTCCATCTTCGGTTCTGGTGCTGCTCGTCCGGGGTTATTTTCCGTCGATGCACACTGCGCCCACCGCCACACAACGCCGCAACTGGGCCAAATTGACGCAAGTCTTGCTGGGTCGTCAGTGGTTAACGCTCGAAAATTCGGTCACATTATCGCGCTACTGGTGGTGGGTGGAAGATTGCTGGCCGGAAATTCTGCAAAAACATGTCCGGGGTCAAATTACGGCCATGGTCCGGAAACAAATGCGTGAGCCAGCCGTCCAAGAAGATATGTTTCGTTATTTCGGGCGGCATGGACGGTTAGGTTGGGTGTTGCAACTCGAAACCAATGAAACACCCCCGCAAAAAGTGTACGATTCATAAATCAATTGTTGTGTGTGTGTGTGTGGCACCCCCCATGGAAGTGACCTTGCGATTAACGGCATCGACTCCCGATATATGGAAATTCGATACGTCTCGCCTAAAACGTTCGCTGCAGCAGCAACTGCTTTCGTTGCAAAGTATTATCGTGGAGCAAATTGGCTTCAAGGCACCAGACGAAGATGGTGAAGACGGTGGTAGTGGTGTTATCATCGCAGACACCGACGAAGCTCCGGCCCCAGTGATCATTCTGATGTTACCGGCGGCGTATCGAGATGCATTGATGATCTTCAAGAAACAAAATCACCTGCGATTACGGTCGCTGCGGGCTTTATAAGAGTCA
>Ga0228698_1001209_pt1 | contig 13385 bp, 14 predicted proteins | sample McNCre117_Aug_MG_FD_178015 | JGI IMG/M metagenome (GOLD analysis project Ga0228698, IMG submission 178015) | Freshwater microbial communities from McNutts Creek, Athens, Georgia, United States - 1-17_Aug_MG | ecosystem: Environmental > Aquatic > Freshwater > Creek | place: USA: Georgia...
CAGAACGGCTGCGCTTTCCGCGGGGTCGTAGCCCTGCTCCTTCAACATGCCCTTCAGCGTGGTGCCGACGGCGGCAACGTCCGCGATCTTGGAGCCGGAAATGCCGGAGAAGATATACATGGCAATCACCACGGCTTGCAGCAAGCCGCCTTGCATGCGGCCCACCATGGCGGTTACCCAATCGGCCAGTGGCTTGGTCAGGCCACCTTCGGTCATCACGTTGCCGGCCAGGATGAAGAAGGGAACCGCCAGGAGAATGAAGCTGCTGATGCCGTTGGACATGGCCAGCGAAACCGCCATCGGATCTTCGCCCGAGCTGAACAGCAGCACGTATCCTGTTACCGACAAGACGTAGGCAATTGGCACACCGGCGAACACCAGGAACAACAGCACGAATAGGGCAAAGCCAATGGCTGCAGTGCCGATCCAGGGGCCGGTGAATGTAAATGCCAGGTACCACACCAGACTCACGCCGGCTACCAGCAGCGCTGCTACGGTGTTTTCCTTGATCGTGTGGCGGCGCAATTCGGCCAGCGCAAAGACCACCGTCATGCCCATGCCGATGAAGAACGGCAGCAGCGTCCAGGACTTGGGCACTTGCAGCACAACGGTCAGGTTGGTCCAGGAGTCGTGCCACATGGGAATGGCGAAATACAGTCCAACTGCCGCCACTGCAATCACAAAGTAGTGGCGGGCGCATTCCACCGTCTCGCGCATGTACGCAGGCAGCTTGTCGATGCCAAAGCGCACCACCAGATGCAGACCACGGTGGTAGGCGACTGCGCCGCCGATGAAGGCCAAACTGGTCAGGGCGTATTCAGCCACTTCGTTGGCCCAGACCAGCGAAGTATTGAAGACTCCACGCATCGCCGTATTGCCAAACATCAGGATCAGTTCGAGCAACAAAACCAGGGCCAGGAACAGGTCGAAGCCGTGTTCCACACGCGGTGAAAAGCGTTGGTGCGGCAGGTTGTCGGCCGCCACTTCGACGCCAATGGCATGGTGTTCTGCTGTTGTTACTGGCTGACTCATGGTCCGGCTCCTCGATCGATTGGGTGATTGATCAAAATTGTACGAACTAGTTAGTTTTATATTTTCAGGGTTAACCCTAGCACCACTTACCATCAGGAACTACCTGTTATGCCGAATCGGTTTAGCTGGTGGCGCGCGCCGCGCGCCCGCTTTGGGTCACGCCATGACAAAACGCATCACCATGTCGGTGATGCTGGCGCGCCGCTGGGCAGAAGCCTCGGTGCGCTTGGTGCGGCTCTTGAAGATCAGACCAAAGGTGTGTTTATTGGACACATTAAAAAAGGTCAGCGCCGAGATGGACGCATGGATATCGACGGGATCAAGTCCGGCGCGAAACACGCCCGTCTTCACGCCGCGCTCGTACAAATGCTCGATGGCCTGAATGGCGGGCTGATTGAGTTCACGAATGGTCTTGCTCTGCGCCAGATAGGCGCCGCGAGCGATGTTCTCGCTCATCACCAGGCGGATATAGTCTTCATTGCTACTGTGGTGGTCAAAGGTGAACTCGACCAGTGTGCGCAGTGCCTTCACGGGCTCGAGGTCATGCAGGTGCAACTCCGCTTCAATCCGCCGCATACGCCGGTAGCACTCTTCCAGAACAGAAAGGTATAGCCCCTCTTTGCTACCGTAGTAGTAATAGATCATGCGCTTGCTGGTGCGCGTGGCTTCTGCAATGGCGTCAATGCGCGCGCCACTCAGCCCCTTGCTGGAAAACTCCTCGGTTGCCACCTTGAGGATCTCGGCCATGGTGCGCTCTGGGTCGTTGGTGCGCGTCGGCACCGCCTTCTTGGCGGTCGTTGTTTTTGGCTTGGGTGTGGCAGTACGCCGTGCGATGGAGGGTGCTTTTTCAGGCATGTTTTTAGTATAGACCGCCCTGTACACGCCACTGGCGGCACAGCGGCAGCGCACGCTGCCTTGCCGCCAGTGATTGTGCAAAGGGTGCCGCTAATAGCGGATGCGCGCCACCGACCGCAAATTCTCGGCCGTTGTAGTGGGAAAGCCGAAAAACTCCAGATAAGCCGGAATTTGTTCAAACAACATGTCCGAGCCCACCTGCACCGCGCAACCGCGCGCTTGCGCCGCCTGCAGGAAAGCAGTCATCTCGGTGCGCATCACCACCTCACCGACAAACGTATGGGTGGACAGGCGCGACACATCCAGCGGCAAAGGGTCTCCCTCGTTCATCCCCATTGGCGTGGCGTTTACCACCAGATCAAACCCGGCCGGGTCATTGGAGCCAGTGACCACTTCGATGCCTGGATAGCTGGCGCGCAACCGTTGCCCCAAGGCGACTGCACGCGCGGCATGTACGTCAAACAGACTGATGGCCGCAATCCCCGTGGCAGCCAGGGATGCGGCAATGGCGCAACCCACTCCGCCCGCCCCCACCACCAGCACCCGTTTACCGCGCAGGTTGAGTCCTTTGCGCTGCACGCCGCGCACAAAACCCTCGCCATCAAACATATCGCCCACCAGCTTGCCGTCCTCGCGGCGGCGCACCGCATTGCATGCCCCCGCAACCTGGACTGTGGGCGTGACTTCATCCAGGAGGCCAACGGTGACCACTTTGTGCGGCATGGTAATGAGCGCACCGCGCACATTGGTCAGCGTGAACACCGTTTGGAGAAACGCCGGATAGTCCGGCACCTGACACCCCATGGGCACAACCACCGCATTGATTCCCGCCTGCTCAAAGTAGGGGTTGTAAATCATGGGTGACTTGAAGGTGTGCGTCGGGTAGCCGATGTGGGCAATGAGTTCGGTCGTTCCGTTGATCATGGGGGATTCGTTCTAAAGGAGATTGCGCATGGCTCGGGCAGTTTCCTGCAGCACAGCCAGCACGCGGCGAACCGCATCTTCGGTTGCTTCGTGGTTCATGGGCATGGACACGCTAACCGCGCCGACCAGATCGCCATGGTGGTCCATCAGTGGCACGGCTATGCCCCGGTAATTGAGTTCCAGCTGTTGCTCCGAGATCGACCAACCTTGCTGGCGGATGCGTTCGAGCTCCAGCTTGAGCCGGTCTTTGCTGGCAATGGTGTACGAGGTATAGGCCTTGAGTTCGTGCTCGGCCAGCCAACGCTCCTGCCAGTCCAGGTCGCGCAGCGCCATCAACAACATGCCCGCAGCGGTCACATGGGCTTGCACCCGAGAACCCAACACGAAGCCCGTGTTCATGCCGCGGTTGCTGCCATTGCGGGCGACATACACAATGTCATCGCCGTCAAGCACGCTGACGTAGGCGATTTCATTGGTGCCCGCCGTCACCCGCTGCAAGAATGGCTGCACCACGCGCGGCAATCGGGCCGACTCCAGATACGACTGCCCCAAGCGCAGCACGCGCGGCGTCAGCCAGAACAGCTTTCCATCGGTCGCCACATAACCCAGGTGTTGCAAGGTCAGCAAATAGCGACGTGCGGCCGTGCGGGTCATGCCACAGCGCTCACCCGCCTGACTGGCCGTCATGCGGGAATGGGCGTCATCGAAGCTCTCGATGATCGACAGCCCCTTTTCCAGCCCGGCAATCCAGTCACGTTTATCCAGCCCGGTAGAGGGGGCGGTGGTCATTTTGGAAAGGGCGGGGGTCTGAAAAGCCATGGCGCAATTTTGAGGACCGAAGCCTTCGTGTCGACTAAGTGCAAACCCGTAAAACGATCGATTATCGATCCTTATTGTTCGATTATCAACTTATGAAGCAGGAATTTTCTTTTGGCTTGCACCGCACATGGCTAAAGTTCGCTCCGAATCAGCCAAATTGAGCGATGAACGAACAAATGCTCACCTTGCCCTGGATCAATTGACCCAACTGAGTATTAACCGCCCCGAGGAGACACTTCCATGCAAAAACGCACTTCCCTGAAACTGATTGCCGCTGCCGCCGTCATGGTCTGCTCCAGCACAGTGTTTGCCCAATCCACCATCAAGATTGCCAACATTGTTGAGCTTTCGGGTGCTGGCGCCACTTCGGGCACCAACTTCAAGAATGGTGTGGAACTGGCGGTCAAAGAAATCAATGCCGCCGGCGGCATTCTGGGCAAAAAGATTGAGACCAACACCGCCGACACCCAAAGCAACCCCGGCGTGGCCAAGGGCCTGACCCAAAAGGCAGTCGATGAAGACGTATTTGCCATCTTCGGACCCGTGTTCTCCGGCTCCATCATGGTGTCCATGGCCGAAAGCCGCCGCGCAGAAATCCCCAACTTCACCGGCGGTGAAGCTGCGGCCATCACGCAACAAGGCAACCCCTACATCTTCCGCACCGCTTTCGGCCAAGCCCAAAGCTTTCCCAAGATTGGTCGCTACATCAGCGACGTTGCCAAGGTCAAGAACCTCGCCGTGATCTATGTGAACAACGACTTCGGCAAAGGCGGTCTGGACAACATCAAGAAGGCGCTGGCCAACACCGGCACCAAAGTCACCGCAGAAATTTCCACCGACTCGGGCCAGGTGGACTTCTCGGCGGCCGTGCTGAAAGCCAAACAAAGCGGCGCCGATGCACTCTTCAGCTATTCCAACGAAGAAGAGTCTGCCCGCATCCTGCGCGAACTCAAAAAGCAAGGCTGGAACAAGCCGGTGATCGGTGAAACCACCCTCACCGGCCAAAAGGTGATCGAGCTGGCGGGCGAATCGGCCAACGGCGCAGTGGGGCACGTCGGCCTGACTGTGGACGCTCCCAACCCCGAGATGCTGAAGTTCAAAGCCAAGTTCTATCAGGACTACAAATACATCTCTGACCACAACGGCATCAAGGGCTACACCGGTATTTACATGCTGAAGGCCGCCATTGAAAAGGTGGGCAAGCTCGACCGCAAGGCCGTCGCACAAGCCCTGCACGGCATGGTCATCAGCGCCAAGAAATACCCCGGCGTGATCATGGACGTGGCGATTGACCAAAACGGCGACCTCGACCGCGAAAGCTTCCTGGTGGAAGTGAAAAACGGCAAGCAAGAAGTCACCTCGGTGTTGCCGCCCGTGAACACCAGCCTGTTTGCCAGCGCAGCACCCGCACCCGCTGCTGCCAAGCCTGCCGCCAAGAAGTAAGCCTTTCCAGACCGCAACACGGATTCACCCATGACCGACTTTCTTCAACTGCTGTTCAGTGGCATGGCCACCGGCGCAATCTATGGCCTGGCTGCGCTGGGCTTTACCTTGCTCTGGCAGGCCAGTGGCACCATCAACTTCGCCCAAGGCGAGTTTGTAATGCTGCCGGCCTTCATGATGCTGGCCTTCATGTCGTTTGGCGCACCACTGGTAGCGAGCTTTGTGCTGTCGGTGGGATTGGCGGTTTTGGTTTTGGGATGGATCTTCAAGCGCGGCATCGTCGATCCGCTGTTCAAGTTCGGCATGATGCCCATCGTGGTGGCAACCATTGGCTTGTCCATCTCGATGCGCAGCGTCATCCGGGCCGGTTATAGCGCCGAAGCCCACCCGTTTCCCAGCATGTTTTCCGACACGCTGTTCAACATCGCCGGGGTGACCATCACCATGGCCGACGTGGGCACCTTTGTGTTGGCACTCGGCCTGGTGTTCGCCACTCAGGCCTTTATGACCAAGACCGTCACGGGCCGCGCCATGCAGGCTGTGGCCCAGAACACCGAGAGCGCATCGGTACTGGGCATCAACGTGCCGCGCATGATTTTTTACGCATTTGCCATCAACGCCGTGCTCGCCGTGGCCGCTGCCCTGCTGGTAACGCCCACCTATCTGGCCAAGTTCGACATGGGCGAATCGCTGGGCAACAAAGCCTTCTTCGCCGCCATCATTGGTGGCTTCAACAACTCCCGTGGTGCGCTCTTGGGCGGCCTGATCGTGGGCATCTGTGAAAACCTGGCTGCCGCCTACATCTCGCCTGCGTACAAAGACGCCGTGGCGCTGGTCATCTTTATGGTCGTGATTCTCTTCAAGCCCCAAGGACTTCTGGGCAAGAAGGAAGAGCGCAAGGTCTAAGCCCTTTACCGACACACACCATGAAAAAACTCTCTCTCATCGCCTGGTTGGTCACCGCTGCAGTCTTGCTGGTTGCGCCCCCGTTCCTCAAGAACTACGGCATCTATCTGCTGAGCTACTGGATGGTGTTCATCATCGCCACCATGGGCCTGAACCTCACCGTCGGTTACGCCGGCCAGAAGTCGCTCGGCCACGCCGCCTTCTTCGGCATCGGTGCGTATGTGGTTGCGCTGCTCATGAAAGCCGGCATCAGCTTCTGGCTCGGCCTTCCCGCGGCAGCCCTGCTGTGCTTTGTGGTGGGCATCATCCTGGGCTTTCCGGCCTTGCGCGTGCAAACCATTTACCTGGCCTTTGCCACCCTGGGTTTCAACACCGCTGTGTGGCTGGTGATGCGCAACGAAGAATGGCTGACCGGCGGCACTTTCGGTATCAATGACATCGCGCGGCCGGGCTTTTTCGGCATGTCGCTCGACAGCAACCTCGCCTATTACTACCTGGTGCTGGGCATGACCGTGCTGATGGGGCTGCTGCTTCTGGGCCTGCTACGCAGCCCCTGGGGCAAGGCATTCACTGCCCTGCGTGACAACCCCATCCGGGCCGAAAGCCTGGGTATCGATACCCGCAACTACACCCTCCTGTCGTTTGCCATTGGTGCGGCATACGCCGGCATTGCGGGCGGCCTGTTTGCCTCGCTGGTGCAGTTCATTGAGCCTGCACCCTTCGCGGTGGGCTCCTCCATCATGATGTATCTGATGGTGGTGGTGGGCGGCCCCGGCTACTTCCTCGGCCCGGTGTTGGGCGCAGCAGTCGGCGTGGTGTTGCCCGAATGGCTGCGCTTTGCGCAAGCCTGGTATTTGTTTGTGTTCGGCAGCGCAGTGGTGTTGCTGATGATCTGGCTGCCGGATGGCCTCTTGAGCATTCCTGACCGCATCCGCGCCAAAAAACAAGCCAAAGAAGCATCGGCCGCCCGCGCTGCAGCCGCCAAGAACATGGGAGCCCCGACATGACACATCCCCACCACCATGACCGCGCCGCCGGTGCGCCGGTGCTGCAAGTAACCGGTCTCAAAAAAGCCTATGGCGCCATTCAGGCGGTAGGCGGCGTGAGCTTCTCGGTACAGCCCGGCGAAATCTTTGGCGTCATCGGCCCCAATGGGTCCGGCAAGACCACCCTGTTCAACTCCATGCTGGGCCAGATCACACCCGACGAAGGCAAGATCGAACTCAACGGCGAAGACGTCACCCAGCTCGGTCCACTGGAGCTCAACCGCCGTGGCGTGGGCCGCACCTTCCAGACGCTGCAAGTGTTCGGCAAGATGACCGTACGCGACAACCTGATCGTGGCAGCGCAGGAGCACAGCGGCTCCATGTTCAGCCGCATGTTCGCGCCCGGCGACTCCGGTCTGGGCGCACGCGCTGACGCGCTGATTGACCAGTTCCGCATTCGCCACGTGGCCGACAAAAAGGCCGGTGAACTTTCCTATGGCCAGCAAAAGCTGGTGGACATCGCCATGGCATTCATGAGCGAGCCAGATCTGGTGCTGCTCGACGAGCCCTGCGCCGGTGTGAACCCCAGCCTGGTGGGCGGCATTTCGACGCTGTTGAAGCAACTCAACCAGAACCCCAAGATCGGCTCGCACAGCTCGTTTGTGGTGATCGAACACAACATGGATTTCGTGATGGACCTGTGCCACCGCATCATGGTGATGGTGGAAGGAAAAGTCATGGCCATTGGCACACCCGCTGAAATTCGTGCGAATAAAGAAGTGCTTGAAGCCTACCTGGGCTCCTAAGGAAACGACATGTCTGAAACCTGCATTGAATTCAACGACGTGGTGGCTGGTTACAAGGATTTCATGATCCTGAACAACCTGTCTTTCAAAGCCAAGAAGGGCACCATCACCCTGCTGCTCGGGCCCAACGGCGCAGGCAAGTCCACGGTACTCAAAACCCTGTTCGGCTTGCTCAAGCCGCGTCAGGGCAGCATCCAGCTCGATGGCGTGGAAATTGCCGGAGCAACCCAAAAGCAGTTGTTGGCGCAAGGCATTGCTTTTGTGCCGCAAGGCCGCAACCTGTTCGGCCAGCTCTCCGTATTCGAGAACCTGGAACTCGGCGGCATCACGCTGGGCATGAAGACTACGCACGAGCGCATTCCCGAAGTGCTGGAGTTTTTCCCCCGCGTCAAAGAACGCATGAACTCGGCCGCATCGGCACTGTCGGGCGGCGAGCAAAAGCAGCTGGAAATCGGTCGGGCATTGCTGCTGCGCCCCAAGGTGATTCTGATTGACGAACCCTCCATCGGTCTGTCGCCGCTGGTGGTGCAAGACGTGTTCAAGCTGCTGCGCAAACTGGCCGACCAAGGCACCACGGTGCTGATGGTGGAACAAAACGTGAAAAGCGCGCTGCATATTTCCGCCCTCGAATCGGGCCGTCTGGTGCTGCAAAAGCCGGCATCCGAGTTGTTGGCCGACCCCCACATTGAACGCCTGTTCCTGGGCGGTGCACATACCGCTTCTGCGGCGCCCGCCACGGACCTCAGCGCCGTCGTGTAACCCTCAACCGAGAGAGCACCCATGTCCCAAAGTCAAATCCACCGCCAAAGCGGCGTCGAGCGCGAAGACATTTTTGAAGGCCCCAACCCGCTGGGCTTGGTCGGCGTGGAGTTTATTGAATACACCACCTCCAAACCGCAAGCGCTGGGCAATGTGCTGGAGACCATGGGCTTTAGGCCCATTGCCCGCCATCGCTCACGCGAGGTGCTGCTGTACCGCCAGGGTGATCTCAACATCATCGTCAACGCCCACGGCAATGGCGCCGTCGTGACCGAACGGCCGCAAATTGCCGCCATCGCCCTGCGCGTGCAGGACGCAGCCGCCGCCTACCAACGCGCCCTGGACCGCGGCGCCTGGGCGGTGCCGGTGCGCGTGGAAGTGATGGAGCTCAACATCCCCGCCATCCACGGTGTGGGCACCAGCCGCATCTATTTTGTGGACCGCCACGGAGACTTCTCGATTTACGACGTGGACTTCATTCCGATCCCCACTGTCGACCAGCACCCGCCATCCGTTACCGGGCTGCACCTGTTTGGCGTGGTGCAATACATCGGCAACGAGCGCATCGAAGACTGGACCGAGTTTTACGGCTCGCTGTTCGGCTTTGCAGCGCTGGACGACACGCAGCGCTTTGGCATCCTGCCCAAAGGCCGCATTCTGCAAAGCCCGTGCAAAACTTTCTACCTTCAACTCATCGAACCCGAACCGGGCATTCTGGATGTGGAAGACGACGAATGCCTGCAACGCATCGGGCTGGGAACGCCCGACGTGCAAGCCACCGTGGCTGCACTGCGCAAGCTCGGCATGGACTTTGTGCCACCCAAGGACCCGCAGCAAGCCGAACGTGGCGCACTGACCCGAACGCCCGTAAGCGGCGCCATGTTTGAGCTGGTGCACCAGACACGCGGTTAAACCCATGACCCAGTTCCAAGGCAACTTTGACAACTTCGGGATGGACACCATCTCGTTGGCAGGCCCGCTCAAAGCCAAGCTGAGCGCCATGAAAGCGGCGGGCTTTACGCAGGTGATGCTGCTGGCGCGTGACCTGGTAGGGCATCCCGACGGTTGGCGCGCTGCGGTGCAAGAGGTAAAAGACAGCGGCCTGCGGGTGACAGGATTTCAGGTGCTGCGCGACTTTGAAGGCCTGTCGGGCCATTTGCACGACTACAAGATCGACATCGCCAAGTCGATGCTGGAGATGTGCCATGCGCTGGATTGCCGCGTCATGCTGGCCTGCTCTTCCACCTCCACACACGCCACGGGTGACTCAAAGAAACTCGTACAGGACCTGCGCAAACTGGCCATGCTGGCCATCCCGATGAACATCAAGATTGCGTTTGAGGCGTTGTCCTGGGGGCGCACCATCAACGAATTTCCGCAGGCCTGGGACATCATCTCGGAGGCCGACATGCCCAACCTCGGATTGGGCTTTGACTCGTTTCACATGTTCGCCACCAAAACGCCCATGGACGATTTGGAGTTGCTGGACCCTGACAAGATTTTCCTGGTGCAGTTGGCCGACTTCATGTGGAATGAAATCAAAACCGTTGAAGAGCGCATCAGCACGGCGCGCACCTTCCGGGTGTTCCCCGGCGAGGGCGTGCACAGCGAGTCGCTGGCAGAGTTGGTGCGCAAGCTCCATGCGCTGGGCTACCGCGGTGATTACAGCTTTGAGGTGTTCAACGACGACTACCAGCAGATGCCACTCGACGTGGTGGCACGGCGCGCACAAAAGGCCGCGCTCTGGCTGGGTGAAGACGTGTTGCGCCGCTCGGTACCACTGCCCAACGCCCTGCGCCTCAGGCGCTAAGGCATGCACCGAGGCCCGGCTGCCATGAGCAACGTATTTGAAGGTTTTCTATCCACGCCTGAGGTGATGGGTGCCTTTGGCGACCGCGAGTTTGTGGCGGCCATGCTGCGCTTTGAAGCAGCACTGGCCAATGCGCAAGCCGCCGCCGGTCTGATACCCGAGGCCGCTGCGCGCAGCATCGTTGGCACCTGCAAGGTGGAACTGTTTGATGCTGCAAAGATCGTGCGGGAAAGTGCGCGCTCCGGCAGTCTGGCCATCCCCATGGTCAAGAGCCTGAAGGAAACCGTGGGCCTGTTCAACATGGGCGCGGTGCCCTACGTGCATTTCGGCAGCGTCAGCCAGGACGTCATCGACACCAGCATGGCGCTGATCACGCGCGATGTGCTGGAGATGGTGGAAGCAGACTTGCGCACCGCCATTGAAGCCATTTTCAACCTCGCCCACAAACACCTGGACACCCCCATGCTGGCGCGCACCCTGATGCAGCCGGCTTCGGTTACCAGCTTTGGCCTCAAATGTGTGAATTGGGTGGCGCCTTTGGTGCGCTCGCTGTCGCGGTTACAAACGGTCAAGGCGGGCGCCCTTAAGGTGCAACTTGGCGGCGGCATTGGCACACTGGCCCGCATGGGCGACAAAGGCCCGCAAGTCACGGCCCACATGGCGCAAAGCCTGGGCCTGGGTGTTCCCAGCGCGCCCTGGCACACCCAGCGCGACGAGTGGATTGCGCTGGGGTGCGAACTCGGCCTGATGGCCGGAAGCATGGGCAAGATCGCCAAGGACGTGTCCTTGCTGGGTCAGTTTGAAGTGGGCGAAGTTTGGGAACGCCACGAGCCCGGCCGCGGCGCGTCCAGCGACATGCCACACAAAAACAATCCTGTCGCCAGCATGGCAGCGCTGGCTGCGGCACAGCGCGTGCCCCAGCGCGTCGCGGCCCTGTTAGCCACGATGGGCCATGAACACGAACGCGCATTGGGCGGTTGGCAGGCTGAGCTGGCCGAATGGTCGCAGCTGCTGATGTCTGCCCACGCCAGTACCAAAGCCATGGCCTCTGCCCTGCCCTTTCTGGTGGTGGATACCGAGCGCATGCACAACCACATCGAAGTGGCCGCACGTTCTGTTGACAAAGAGAGCGCGGCCACCTGGTTTGCCCCGGAACTGGCTTTGGGTGCAGGCCAATTGGCGCGCACCTATCTGGGAACGCTGCGCACCGAATATGCGGCCACGCTGGCGGCACAAAAAATCCATTTGAAAACAGGTACCTGACCATGGCCATTACCGGCAAGACAAAAGTATTCATGATCATCGGCGACCCGGTCGCGCAAGTTCGTGCGCCCGAGGTTTACAACCATCTCTTTGCCCGCCACGGCGTGGACGCGGCGGTGGTTCCGGTCAAGGTCGCACCCGCCCATCTGGAGGGGTTTGTGCGCAATGCATTCAACGCTGAAAACTTCGGCGGTTTCTGGGTCACGATTCCGCACAAGGCCGCCATGCAGGCGCTGATGCGCCTGTGCAATCCGGTGGCCGAAATCGCAGGTGCCGTGAACGCGGTTCGGCGTGCTGCCGATGGCGGTCTGGAAGGCGCGCTGTTTGACGGCCTGGGGTTTGTCAAGGTCTGGACCACTTTGGTGTAGACGTGGAGGGTCGCTCAATATTGGTGCTGGGCGCCGGCGGTGGAGGCCAGGCTGTTGCCGCCGCCTTGGCCGCCCGTAGTCCTACCCGTTTGACAATTGCCAACCGCTCGCTGCCCAAGGCGCAGGCCATCATCGATCGCCTGCAACCCCGCTACCCCATCGGCCTGGACTGCACCACCAGCACGGACCCGACGGGCTTTGACCTGATCGTGAACTGCACCTCGCAAGGCCTGTCGCAGAGCGATGCCCTACCGGTCGATCCAGCCCTGATTCCAACAGGGGCCGTGGTGGTGGACATCATCATGACGCGCGAACCCACACCGCTATTGAAGGCTTGCCGCGAACGCGGCATCACCGCACACCCCGGCTTTGAAATGCTGGTGCAGCAGGTACCTGAATACATGCGTTTTTTCGGCATGCCGGAATTGGCTGACGTGCTGCAAAACGATCTGACCGAAGTGCGCCAATTGCTGTTACCGCGCTGACCACTTCGACGCGCAAAGGCGGCCATGAGCATATTTGACGAAGACAAGATCGACTGCCACAACCATGTGCTCGATCCCGCGCACTTTCCCTATGCGGCCCATACCGCGTACCGTCCCGCCGGGCAGGAAATAGGCAGCCAGGTACAACACCGTGCCGTCATGGACGCCTATGGCATTCGCCATGCGCTGATCGTCGGGCCCAACTCCGGCTATGGCGAAGACAACCGCTGCCTGCTGGACACACTGGCCCAAAGCGCAGGCCGCTTCAAGGGCATGGCAGTGGTCCCCAACGACACCCCGGGCGAACGACTGGCCGAACTCAAGGCGCAAGGCGTGGCGGGCATCGCATTCAACCCATCGCTGATGGGTCTGGACTACTACGCTGACGCGGGGCCTTTGATGCGCCGGTTGGCGGAGCGTGACATGCTGGTGCAAGTGCAGGTACACCAGGACCAGATGGTCGCACTGGCACCCACGCTGCTGGACAGCGGCGCACACATCCTGATTGACCACTGCGGCAAGCCCGATCCAACCCGTGGACTGCAACAGGCGGGTTTTCAGGCGGTGCTGGCCCTGGCAAAGAGCGGGCGTGCCACCGTCAAGCTATCCGGCTTGCAAAAGCTAACCAACGAGGGCTGGCCCTTTGACAGCACGCGACCCTATGTGCAAGCCCTGATAGATGCCTATTCGCTGGACCAGTGCGTGTGGGCGTCCGACTGGCCTTTTCTCAAAGCAGCAGAGCGGCTGGATGTTGGCCCCTTGCTGCGGTGGTTTGAAAAGTTGCTGCCAGATGCAAATGACCGGCGGCGGCTGTTCTGGGACACGCCGCGCCGGGTTCTCGGCTTCTGAAAATCAGGTGGCGGTAAACAGCGTGCTGTCCATCACCTTCAGGTCTGACGCCACGTTCGGCGCAAACTCCATCTGATCGA
>Ga0228698_1001210_pt1 | contig 13382 bp, 13 predicted proteins | sample McNCre117_Aug_MG_FD_178015 | JGI IMG/M metagenome (GOLD analysis project Ga0228698, IMG submission 178015) | Freshwater microbial communities from McNutts Creek, Athens, Georgia, United States - 1-17_Aug_MG | ecosystem: Environmental > Aquatic > Freshwater > Creek | place: USA: Georgia...
GCAACTGCGGCGCAGAGGGCCTGCAACTCCTGGTGGATGGCGTACAGGCCATATTCGTTGTGCTCCAAGAGCAACAACTTGCGCGGCTGCTGCGCCACGATCTGGCGTGTGAGCTCGCTGCCAATGCTGCCACCTGCGCCACTCACCAACACCACCTGCCCGGCCAAGTCACGCGCCAACAGGTCGGCCCGCGGGGGCACAGGTTCACGCCCAAGCAAGTCTTCGATGTCCAGCTCTTTGAAATCCTGCACCGTGACCTTGCCAGAGGTCAGGTCCGACATGCTCGGCAAGGAGCGCACATGCACCGGCAGGCTCTCCAGCGACTGGATGATTTTGTTGCGCCGCTCGCGCGTGGCGCTGGGCATGGCCAGCAAGATGTCGGTCACTTTGTAGCGACGCGCCAGTGTCAGGATTTCGCTGGAGGAAAAAATCGGTATGCCGTTGATGCTGCGGCCCACCTTGCTGGCGTCATCGTCCACGAAGCCCACTAGGCTGAACTGGCCAGACACCTGCAGGGCAGAAGCGGTTTGCACGCCAGCGGTGCCGGCACCATAGATCAGCAAATTGCTGGCGCCACCCGCGTTACCCAGCAATGGAATGCCCGCCAGCCAGAAGCGCGCCATCGCGCGGCTCAAGCCCACCAGAATCAGGAAGATGAGCGGCTGCAAAACACCCAGCGTGCGCGGCACCCCTTGCCAGCGCTGGGTCAGCAGAATGACAGTGAGCACCAGGGAATACAACACCACTGCTTTGGCAGTAGCGTTCAGCGCGGCCTGGCCGGTGTAGCGGAAGATGGCGCGGTACAAGCCGAAGCGAACGAAGATCGGCAAGGCCAGCAAAGGAGCCAGCAGATACACAAACCACTGAGCGTCCACCGGAATGACCCAGACATCCAGGCGCAAGCCAAACGCGAGCCACGTAGCGGCCCAGGCCAGGAGTACATCCAGTACGCCCACCGTCAACTGCTTGAGGCCGCGCGGCCAATTCAGTACGCGCTTAGTCATGTGGTGCCCATTCAGTGGGTAACGTTGTCACGCTGTATCACCTTGATGGCGGTGCGCAGCAGGATTTGCATATCAAACCCGAGCGACTGGCGCTCCAGGTATTCGCGGTCCAGGGCGACCTTTTGCGGAATGGGAATCTCGTCGCGTCCATTGATTTGCGCCCACCCCGTCAACCCCGGGGTCAACAGATGCACGCCTTGCTGGGTGCGCAGCTCAATCAAGTCCTGCTGGTTGAAAAGCGCCGGGCGCGGGCCCACAAAACTCATGTCACCCACCAGAATGCTCCACAGCTGGGGCAACTCATCCAGACTGCTTTTGCGCAAAAAGCTGCCAACGGGCGTGAGGTAACTGTCCGGACTGGCGAGCAAATGCGTGGCCACCGCAGGCGTGCCCACCCGCATCGAACGGAACTTGGGCATCTTGAAAATGCGATTGTTACGGCCCACCCGGTCGGACCAGTACAACACGGGGCCTGGGGAAGTGAGGCGCACCAGCAATGCCACCAGCGCCAGCGGCACCAGCAGGCATACAGTCAGCAGCAGGGCCGCAAACAAATCCAAAACACGCTTGAGTAGCATCTAGTTACCTTGCACATGCCGGGCCACCTGGGCCAGGCCTTCATCCATCGTCAGCGGAGGCGTCCACCCCAGCAGTTCACGCGTGAGGCCAATGTCCACTTGCAGCGAAGAAAACAAGCGCTGCGCCACGTCTTGCTTGCCCAAGAGGCCAGCCCCCCATTCCATCCAACGCTGCGGCACCGGCACCAGACGGGCGGGCCGCCCCAGCGCCGCGCCCATTTTCCGCAACAGCTCTGTAGTTGAAACGTCCTCGCCATCGCTCACCATGAAAGTCTGGTTGGCGGCTCCCGGATGGTCTATGCACCGAATGATCAGGTCTACCAAATTATCCAACGCCACCAAGCTGCGGCGATTGTCTATGGCGCCGAATGGCAACGGCACACCACGCTGCAACCAGCGCACCATGGATGCAAAGTTGGCCTTAACGCCCGGGCCGTACACCAGGGGCGGGCGAATGATGACCACTTCCATGCCGGTTTGCTGGGCAATTTCACGCAGGCCTATTTCCGCCTCCATTTTGGAGATGCCGTAGGGGTCTTGGGGCGCGGGCTTATCGTCTGCACGGAAGGGCTGGCCTGGCGAGGTAGATTCACCGTTGACTTTGACGGAGCTGATGAAGATAAAGCGTTTGACGCCGGCTGCCGCGGCTTGCTGAGCTAGCGCTAGTGTGCTTTCTACATTGGAGTGGCGGAAGGCAGCTAAAGGATCTACCACGGTGTCGTTCATCACGTGAACGCGCGCTGCTAGATGCACCACTACCCCATAGCCTGCGTCAATTCCTGCCCATTGGGATGACACAAACCCTTCAGCTGAGCCATTTGGCTCAGGCTCTGTAGCTTTGCGAATAAGCGAAACAATCTCTTTGAAACATGGAGCCAACCGCTCAAGGAGTGCGCTACCAACAAAACCCGTCCCGCCTGTAACAAAGATCTTCATGCTCGTTCGTTTTCACGCTTTGCATAAAGTACTTGGGTCTCGGTCATAACCCGTGCAGACGAAAAGCTGGTCTTCGTACGATTGCAACCTTTATGCCCCACGGAACTTCGCATAGCCAAATTCACAATAAATTTCTGCAAGATATGCCACAAAGACTTGCAATTGTTGCGGTTTGATTGGATGAATTGATGCCAACACACTAACACCTGCGTTTCATTACTGTTGGCCATAGAAGCAGTCAACTGACATCCGGTGGCGGCTGCAAACAATAGAGGGAGCAATTCGGCGCGATCGGTTTGGTTAACCATTACGAGGCAAGCATCTTTTGGTAAGTTATCAGAGTAGTTTCATTTACCTGCTGCATTGAAAACTCCTGCTCCAAACGTTCACGTCCACGCTGCCCCATGCGCCTGGCCAAGCTTGGGTTTGAAATCAAACGCTCAACCGCTTCAGCTAAAGCCTGTGCATCTTTTGCTGGCACCAAAAATCCATTGTCACCGTCACGCACGGCCTCGCGGCAGCCAGGCACATCGGTGGTGACACACGGCAAGCCGGCAGCCATGGCCTCTATCAACGACTTGGGCAGACCCTCGCGATAAGACGGCAAGCAGGCAACAGTAGCCTCACTCAACACCTCCGGAATATCACTGCGAAACCCCCACAACTCCACCACACCCTCTGCGCGCCAAGCGTTCAAGGTGCTGATGTCGATGCAAGCCCTGTTTTCAGGGTCAGGATCACCCACAAGAACAAATCGTGCGGCCACGCCACGCTTATGCAAAAGGCGGGCCGCATTGACAAACTCACCAATACCCTTGTCCCATAGCAACCTAGCCACCATCATCACCAGTTGAGGGCCTTCAAAGTCATGGCGAGGGGTAAAGCCCGACGGGTCCACCCCCGCCCCACGAATTAGTAGCGCATCGTGCGGCCGGACCAAACCAGCATTACAAAAATCTGAAACATCATCTGAGTTTTCAAACACCACCTTGCTACCACCAGGGTTGAGCAGCAGACGCAAGGCCAAGGTGACGAAAGGGCGAAGCATCCGAGCCAACAAACGACGTGATGTAAAGGCATAGCCACCTCCCACGATTGCATTGACCACCGCGTGCACACCAACCAAACGCGCTGCGAACCCGCCTAGCAAAATTGGCTTGAGCGCAACATGATGGATCAAATCTGGGCATTCGGCAGCGTATATGCGTCGCAACTGCAGCACGGCAGCAATTGCCTCAATGGGATTCAAACTACTGCGACTGATCTGCAAGGGTACTAGACGAAGACCCGCATTGGTAATAACGTCGGCGTGCCGTTCCACATGCGTGACGACCACGACTTCATATCCCGCCTCGCGTGCTGCTATTGCACGAGCAATGAAATGCGAACAAAAAAACCAGTCTATCGTCACAAAATACAGTAGTTTGGGAGGTTTAGGGTGCATAGAGTGGCTGTACTGTTTTTGTGGCGATGCCAATTACGCTTCAAATAAATTATTGAAGCACACTCAAGGACGATTTGCCAAAATGAGAGACTTACCCGCACTTACTACGGCTCCCATTAACCAACGTACGTCACGCATAATCAAAAACTGACGGAACTGGGCCCCTGCAACGTTGGCATAGGCTGATCGTGAGCGACGAGCATGCCCCTCAGGAGACATGTTGTAGGACAGCAAAGGAGATTGTAGATTAGTGAAGCGCCATCTTCGCCCCAAGGCAAGCCTGAGCCAAAGATCGTAGTCCTCTGCGTTTTTTCCACCTAGATATGCTCCTTCAGCCAATATGGCGTCGCGACGAAGCATTACAGATGGATGGCAAATGGGATTCCCATATCGCAAAGCCTTGCGTATAGCGTTATCTGATTCAGGAGCGTTTACTTTTCTGTGTACATGACCTTGATCATCAATCAATAAATATGAAGATCCAAGAACGGCGACATCATCGTTCGCTTGCATATAGTCAAGTTGAATTTCCAAACGTTTAGGGTCTGAAACATCATCTGCGTCCATGCGAGCTATGAATGGTGAGCGAGCTAGGTGTAAACCCAAGCTCAGGCTGAAATTAAGCAAATGAATTGGCGTTCCAACTACCTTGACTCGCTTATCGTTTTCATATGCTAAAGACAGTTTCGGCACAAGTTGATCAACATCTGGCCCATTAACTATCAGAAGCAACTCAAAATCAGTCATTGTCTGTGAGAGGCAAGATTGAATTGCTCGATACAAGAGTGCATCTTCACGATTTGTACATAGTAGCCACGTGACGCTTGAATTAAATTTCCTCAAATCTTTCATATTTAATGCAATCTCATCAGCAGATGACCGAATGACATCACTCGAAAAACCCCACACTTACTTATTCCAGAACGTTTCAATAGACTCATAGCCATACAACCAATCATAACTACCGGAATATTTAAGACTGCAAACACAAACAACACGAATGACAATTTATTAAGAGGTACGACTCCATTCACAGTTTTTAAACAAATATATTATTCATTTTGAATCTCAAAAAAATTACTTTTATCACCAATTGCCGATAATTAAATTACAATTTAATATATTTTCATCCATCAAGGAATCAATAGATTTCGATACCGAAGAACGATCTTTTGCCATGTAAAGCCTTCATTCCATATCGTAATTTTTGCCATCTGACCGATAGCATTGAGCTTTTCCTTATCACTCAGCATATTTTCAATTTCCTGCACCAAAGCATTAATATTTGGCATTGCAGATCCTTCTTTCCCTCGAGGAACAACCACTCCTCCGCGAGTCCATCGAGCAATTTCTTGGCTATTACCTGCGTCGCTTGCAACGAACGGTGTGCCTGCAGCGGCCGCTTCGAACAGCACTAGCGGCGAGTACTCGACATGCGAGGCCATGACAAAAAGATCAGCTGATTTGTATAGACTTACCACATCAGCACGGCTTAGATCCACAACCAACACTCGCTTGAATTTCTGCGTTAGGTTGTACCATCTTGCCACCCAAGGCAATGGCAAGCGTCCAGTTAGAGCGTGTTTAAGATGCCGCTTGACTGACCCTGCAAAGGTGTTTCCTGGCGAGTTTGCATTTATAACTAATGTGGCTGGTCGGTTCAAATTTGCTTTGCGAAATGCCCTAACGACCTCCCAGTGACCCTTGGTGGCAATTCGGCTTCCAACACCAATTATCAGATCATCTTTAACATCAATACCCAGACGCTGACGAATCTCACCGAATTCAGGATCTTGAAATTCACGCTCGTCCACGCCGTTGGGAATTAGGTGGAGCGACTTTATACCGTGCGCTCGTGCAAAGGCGATGTCTTGGTATTCATTTGAGTAGAAGATGAGCCCATCAAATCGCCTTAACCACTCAGGCATTTGCTGAAAATATTTTGAGTAGAACGGATCTCGAAGGCCCGAAAAACCGCAGGGAATAAACAGCTTGCGACACACCATTTCCGGGAGCACGTGCATAGCAGCGTCAAACGTCCACTGTTGCGCTGCTTTAATGAGTACGGCATCGAATTTGCCATGACGAAGAAATGATCTGTATTCTTCAATCTGGCCGGTCATTCCTTTGGCCCAGTTACCAACGATGTCGAATGACACTACCCGCACACCGTTTCGCACTGTATCGAGCGAGCGTTGCGGATGAGGACTTGTTGCTACTGTGACCTCCAAACCTTCTGCGGCCAGCCGCTCTGCGATCTGGCGCATCACTTCCTGCACTCCTCCAACACTTGGAGGGTAGTGCTCGCAGCAAAGCAAGAGGCGAGGCGAAATACTCATCGAGAACCCAAACGTACTCTGCCAACGCGCAAAAGCTTGGCACGGGCCTTGAGCCAGCGCAGTGGCTCCTGGGTCAGTTGAAGGTCGCTGAAATAGGACGCAGCGTCGGGCAGACCAAGCGCAATGGCGTAGCTGCCCAGCAAATACGCAAAATTGCTTTGAGCCTGTGCTCGATATCGACCGGGGAGCAAGGTCAGTTGGCGGCGAAAGAGGTGTCGCTGGCACTCAAACTGCCGGACATTGAAGGTGCTGATTTGATCCGAACCCACCCAGTAAATTCCTAATGGCTCGGATAAAAAGTGCAGTCGAGCCCCATTGCTTAGCAAGCGAAGCCAAGCGTCGAAGTCTTCGACCGAAGCCAGTTCCCGGCTTTCATCGAATCCACCCATAACAAGCATCAGTTCACGCTTGACCGTCGTGCCAGAAGTCGCCAAAGGATTGCCGAACCGGATCATGTGCCAAATCGGATCGGTGGCACGCAATGGCTCCCCGATATTGGCCCCATGAGGGGGATTGGCGTGGCTATCGTGATCTGCACGTTCAACCTTGAGGGGGTGATAGACGATGTCGCAGTCATCATGGAGTTGGGATTTCAGACGTGCAGTTCGCGATGGGTACCACCAGTCGTCCGAATCTAGGTAGCTGATCCATTGCGTGGTAGCAGCGCGGGTGGCGACATTACGCGGTCGGGCAGGACCACCCGAGTTCTCGATTCGCAGCAAGCGAAGATTCAGTTGCCCATGGAACCCTTCGATGGCTGCGGCGATGTCCTCTGTTGATCCATCGTCGCAAACAATGACTTCAAAGTCGGAATCTGTCTGTGCCACTAGGCTGTCAAGCGCACGTACCAACTCCTGGCTTCGGTTGAAAGTGGGGATGACCACAGTAAGATCTTGTCGGTTGCTCTTAGTCATGTTGTCACCCCGCCATACGAATCCATCGTGAGGGAATCAGATCGGGCGTAGGCCGATCCACCGCATACCAGCGCTCTGGCCCAATCACTAGGCCATCAGTGCTTCGAGACAACCACGCCCCCCACCAACTGAAGCTGCTGTTAGCCAGAACGTGGTTGCGGCAGAGAGACATCAGGCGAAGATCCTGAAAGGCCTTCTCAGGAGGGTTGTGATCGACGAAATGCGTAGGGAGTGGTAATTTCAGATTTGCTTTGGTCCATTCAGAGTCGTCAGAGAAGACAAACACGGTAGGCGATGAAACTCGCTCAGCAATGTAGAAAATCGCCCGACGGTAATACTCCAGTGTGCAGAGTCCGTGATAGGTCGATGCCGACGCTAGACTCACGTAGTCGCCTCGGCGCACGTGTACCGATATGGGCGTGCCACGTTGCATTAGATTGAGCAATGCCAGATCCTCTGACCCGGGCGGGTCAACTGGCGTGAGTTCGTCCAATAGTTGCTCTCGTATTTCTGCGAAGTAAGCCTCGCTCTGCCAGAAGCCAGACAGGTAGCTGTGCGATCGGGCCGACAGCACGTTACGGTTGACTCCATCTCCTTGCTCACGCAACAAAGTCAAGGGCAACAGGTGACGAATGTACCTTGCCCAGCGCGATCGCATGGGAGCCCAATGCAACAACTCAAACTGTGTAGCCAGGCGCATCTTTACTTTGTATCGCGTGAGGTCCAACTGCCGCGGCGTCTCTCCGTGACGGGGATTGTTAAACCAATGGTGATCGATCACCAAGCCACAGCTGTTCTGCAAGGCCAGGCGGCGACCAGTGGCGTACTGAAATAGTTGATTACCTAAACCGCCCTGTGCTTGTAGGACAATCAACGTAAGCCCCCCTTATTCTGAGGGAATAGAGCCTCCACTTTTCGCACGACTCGGCGAGCCAAACTGGTACCAGGATTTTCCCAGCGTTGCCGATATGCACTGACGGAACCCTCCTCATGGACAGGGAAAGGAGTCGAGAACTCAAATCCCTGCATGAAAAAGGGCAAGTTATTCCGAACTAGGTCATCCCATCCCAGTTCAAGCCCACGCCGAAGTTCGCTCGTAATGCCGGAAAACTCATCTAACACCTCACGAGACTTTTTCACATAGTGAAGCATCTGATCAGCTTGATCGAACCACACATAACTTAGGTGCACGTTCAAATCGAACAAGTACTCGTAAGAGGGGAGGGGAAACTCGATATAGCCTCTACCACCACCTACTCGAAAAACTTCGGATATAAACTCTCGTGGATTAGGAGTGTGCTCAACTACGTGAGATGCAATCACGTAATCAAATGCATTGTCAGCGAACGGAAAACGCCCACCTTCATAATAGTGCACTGGGCGCCCAGAAAAGCTTGGATTTATCTTTACATTTCCACGCTGACTTATCGCTGTTTCCAAGTCGGGGAACCTAAACTCCAGAAATTCGTCTGCCCTAGGATAGGGTGTCGAGCCAGGTCCGATCTCAAGAACCTTGAATTTTGGGTCGATAGCTCTAATGCGATCTGAAAAAAACATGACGATTAACTCATTAATTAATATAAACTCACTGAGCCCTTCCAACTTCAATTAAATCAAATCAAATGAGGAGGCTTGCATAGTGCAATTACTCCGTTAGCATCTCATTTTCTTTGATGACCCCATACAATTATGTAGTTCCCAGGGTGCGTCAGAGGGCGCTCAGGAAAAATTTCAAAATTTGGAAGAAACTCTCTAAGTTCGGCTAGACTCAGCTTATCCTCATGAAAGGCTGAACTTGAGGCTCCACTATTCATGGTTAAATATCCACGTTTTGATTTTTGAAAAATCTTCTTGATATACATTTTCTGCAATTTTGATGGCAGCTCAGAAAATGCATAGTTGCTGATGGCTAGATCATATTCAATATTCCCGCTGTGTTGGTTGAGCGTGAGGGCGCTGTAGCTTGATTTCAGCGTATGACACTCTAAGTACTTGGAAGCAAGGGCCACAACAGGCTGCAAATCAAACAAGTCGTACCGTTCGAAGTCCAACATTTTGTCAGCTATGAGCGCTTGCCCACCATACCCAACTCCAATCTCGACGATTCTCGGCCCAATCGCCTTACCGAAAAGATTGATGATATCAGAACCAACTTTGACATACCTTAACGTCGAAGGACTGATGAACCCAACTCCATCGTATTGGAAAGTGGTTGCCCCACCGACAAGATCATTCTCCCTAAAATCATCGAAATTTTCGAGAATACTGGGCAATTCCATTTTTATGATTTTGAGACACTCGGCACCTTGTTCTTTAGTGGAGTGCTCAAGGATAGCTTGATATTTTGGATTCTGCTTAAATTTGGTGAATTTTTTATAGCTATCTAGCGCCTCTTTTACTGCTATTAAATATGATCCATTATCACTGATTGAACGATTTCCAAACGCACCTTCAAAATATACTTTCTTTTGCAGCATAAAATACTTTCCTTTCAACTAAAGCAGATTTCTCGATGTATATTACCAAAATCTCTAGAATTACGGCAATAGAATAAAACTCACCGTATGCAACGAAGACATTAACCAAAACTCCACCCACCACCTTAGGCATTTAAGTTTATTGACCACTTCGCTTTTGCTTAGCATCAATAATTGATTGACCCAATTGGCCAACCGAATCCTTTAGCTGAGTGGTTTTTTCCTGATGAAGACTATAAGCCAAAATAATCCTAGAGTGAATTGAGTAATGGTGTTACCGAGCCAAATTATCCCACCAAGGAGTAGATCAGAGTTGAGTTCCGTCAAAAGAACCATTGTGGTTACCACAACCAAAGCCGACAAGTTAAAATAAAGTATTTTTCGCGATTGTTTATGCGCAATTATTATTATATATATACAGCCCGACAGAGTATTTAATGCAATTGCTAACAACAGCAATCGGAGCGGTTTTGTGGCGACACTGACTACCATAGAGTCACGCAACCAAAGCTCGAGTATTTGCGGCGCATACGCACAGGCGAGCAATGCAGGCAAGGTCGATGAGAGGAAAGTACCTCCCAAGAGATGCTTAAAGTGTGTAGCTGAAACTTGACTGTGTCTCTGGATGTCATCCACTATCACAGGAAAGTAGGCACGAGTGACTGGTGTTTGAAGTTGGAGAAACGCGAGGGCCAGAGTTGCGACGACCGTGTAGATGCCAAAAGATGTCACGCTCACCGTTCGGCTGAGAATGATCCGGTCGAGTTGGCTCACCAATAGCCCCACCAGAATACCTCCCGACAACAGGGATACCTCAGTCAACAACGGGCGAAGCGCAATCGTTGTTGCCGTTCTGGCAGTGGGAGCCTGCGCCAACATGCGCTGCACAGTTATGGAGTTAAAAAGGACTTCTAAACCGGCAACGCAGGCAAAAGCCAGGGCGTACACCCAAGCCTGTTGCACGCCTGCGATCAGTGCAAGCAAAGCAGTTATATGCTTTAGTGTTCCAAAGCCACAAGCGCGCACATTTGCCAGCACCTGACGCTGCAGTCCATGCCACAGACCGATATGCAGGTTGTTGACGAACTGGAACAGGAGCTGAAAACTGACTATCCGGATGGCCCATTCCAGCGCATCCCCGCGATCATCGGGCACCTGAAACCAATGGTGAGCCAGATAGCCAGCGGACGCCTGCAAGATCCCAAACATCGTCAGCCCAAGGCCAATGTAAATACGCCGAAACAGATTTACGTGCTGGCGCAGCCTATCAGGATACTGGGCTTCTTGCGCAGCCCATCTGGGCACGATTTGGCTGAAGCCGGCGTCTATGAAGTTCGAAAGGATCTGCAGGCTAGCGCACGCAGCCACCAAGCCCCACTCCGAGACACCCAGCAAGCGAATGTAGATCGGAATGGTCAGCAAAGACAGCAGGCTGAGCCAAGCCAGCGCCACAAAGCTTGACGCAGCATTTCTCGCCGTCACGGACGAAAACGCGCCTGACATCTTCGCCATCAACGAGCTCAGGCGCGCTGTTCGGCTCATGAAGCTGAGCGAAGCACTGACTCGAAGTAAGCGTTCGTCTTCTTAAGACCTTCCTCCAGCTCAATGCACGGCTCCCAATTCAACAGTTGTTTCGCCAGTGTAATGTCAGGCTGACGCTGCTTAGGGTCGTCAGCAGGCAATGAGCGGAACACCAGCTTTGACTTCGATCCGGTCAGCTCAATGACCAGCTCGGCCAGTTGGCGGATCGTGAACTCGCGCGGATTGCCCAAGTTCATCGGCCCTGGAAAACCAGCGCCTCCATCTATTCCGGCCGGAAGGTCCATAAAACGAAGAAAACCTTCTATCAAGTCTTCCACGAAGCAGAAGCTGCGTGTCTGGGCACCGTAACCGTACAAGGTGATGTCTTCGTCTTGAAGCGCCTGGACGATGAAGTTGCTCACCACACGACCATCGTTTGGATGCATGCGCGGGCCATAAGTGTTGAAAATGCGCGCGACGCGGATGTCCAGGGAATGTTGCCGGTAGTAGTCGAAAAACAGTGTCTCCGCGCAGCGCTTGCCTTCGTCGTAGCAGCTACGAGGGCCAATGGGGTTCACGTTGCCCCAGTAGCTCTCTGGCTGTGGGTGTACAGATGGGTCACCATAGACCTCACTGGTGCTGGCCTGAAAAATCCGAGCGCGAAGGCGCTTGGCCAGTCCCAGCATGTTGATCGCACCGTGAACGCTTGTCTTGGTGGTCTGCACCGGGTCGTGCTGGTAATGAATTGGACTGGCTGGGCATGCCAAGTTGTAAATTTGATCCACCTCAATATAGAGAGGAAAAGTCACGTCGTGCCTCAGGAACTCGAACCTGGGATGGCTCTGCAAGTGTTCAATGTTCTGCTTTGTGCCTGTGAAAAGGTTGTCTGCACAAACCACGTCGTCGCCGCGATCCAGTAGGCGTTCGATCAAATGAGATCCCAAAAAGCCGGCACCACCAGTGACAAGGATGCGCTTTCTTGGGTTGTATTGGCGAGCTGGGATCATATTGTGTTGGTTGCAGAGGGACAATGTGTGTTTATTCGGAACTGACGTTGACGTTGTAGCCATTCGCCTTCAACAACGCATGCTGCTTAGCCTTTGCCAAATCACTCACCACCATCTCCCGACACATCTCCTGCGCCGTGATCTCCGGCACCCAGCCCAGCTTCTGCTTGGCCTTGCTCGGGTCGCCCAATAGCGTTTCCACCTCAGCAGGCCGGAAGTAGCGCGGGTCGATCTTCACCACGGCCTTGTCGCCGCTGTAGCCCACTTCGTTCACGCCAGTTCCTTCCCAGCGGATGGGCATACCCAGTTCTGCCGCCGTCCATTCAATGAACTGGCGCACGCTGTATTGCACACCCGTGGCAATCACAAAGTCTTCGGGCTTGTCTTGCTGCAACATCATCCACTGCATACGCACATAGTCCTTGGCGTGGCCCCAGTCGCGCAGGGCGTCTATGTTGCCCATGTACAGGCAGTCTTCCAAGCCTTGGCTGATATTGGCCAGGCCCCGGGTGATCTTGCGGGTGACGAAGGTTTCTCCGCGGCGTGGGCTCTCATGGTTGAACAGGATGCCGTTGCAGGCGTAGATGCCATAGGCCTCGCGGTAGTTCACCGTGATCCAGTAGGCGTACATCTTGGCGGCTGCGTAGGGGCTGCGTGGGTAGAAGGGGGTGGTTTCCTTTTGCGGGATTTCTTGCACCAGGCCGTACAGCTCGGAAGTGGAGGCTTGGTAGAAGCGGGTTTTCTTTTCCAGGCCCAGGATACGGATGGCTTCCAACAGGCGCAAGGTGCCCAGGGCGTCTACGTCGGCGGTGTATTCGGGGGATTCGAATGACACAGCAACATGGCTTTGAGCGCCCAGGTTGTAGATTTCGTCGGGCTGGGTTTCCTGCACGATGCGCACCAGGTTGCTGGTGTCGCTCAGGTCGCCGTAGTGCAGTTTGAACTTGGCGTTGTCAATGTGCGGATCTTGGTAGATATGGTCTACGCGTTCGGTGTTGAAGCTGCTGGCGCGGCGCTTGATGCCGTGCACGGTGTAGCCTTTTTCCAGCAGGAACTCAGCTAGGTAGGAGCCGTCCTGGCCGGTGATGCCGGTGATCAGGGCAACTTTGGATGGGGTGTTTGCGCTTGCGTTCATGCGTGGTTCTTCAAAAAGTCTTGGTAG
>Ga0228698_1001211_pt1 | contig 13372 bp, 14 predicted proteins | sample McNCre117_Aug_MG_FD_178015 | JGI IMG/M metagenome (GOLD analysis project Ga0228698, IMG submission 178015) | Freshwater microbial communities from McNutts Creek, Athens, Georgia, United States - 1-17_Aug_MG | ecosystem: Environmental > Aquatic > Freshwater > Creek | place: USA: Georgia...
GCGGCACGCGCACACGGCTGGTAACAAGCACGCGACAACCCCTCGGTAACCTGCGTGACGTTGTGCTCATCCGGCGCAACGCCGTCACCCAGATTCCATTACCGCAGCCGCTCCCCCCGGGCGCGCTGAACGCTCCCCGAGGACTCCATGACGCGGATTTCTGCACCGGCCCTGGCGGGCCATCGCCTCTCCCTGCCCCGCCCGCGGGCCGCCCTGGCCAGCCTGGCCACCGCTGCAACGCTCCTGTGCGCCTGGCACGCGGCCGACGCCGCCACGCTGCGCGCCATGGCCAACAACCAGTTCGTCAGCGCCACGGCCACCGGCACGTCCTACCTCACCGCCACGGCCGGCACGGCCAGCAGCTGGGAGCAGTTCGAGGTCATCAGCAACAGCAACGGCACGGTCTCGCTGCGCTCCACGGTGAGCGGCAAGCTGGTCTCGGCCGACATCGGCCTGAGCGCGCCCAACACGGCATCGCTGATCTCCAACCGCACGCAAATCCAGGCCTGGGAGCAGTTCACGCTGGTGCCCCAGGCCAACGGCACGGTGGCGCTGCGCTCCGCCGCCAACAACCTGTTCGTCTCGGCCGACCTGAACATCGGCGGCAAGCTGGTGGCCAACCGCACGGCCGTGGACACCTGGGAGCAGTTCGTGCTGTCGGACGTGCCCGTCGTGGCGCCCGACTTCGGCGCCAACGTCCACATCCTCAGCCCGCTGACGCCCAATCTGCAGGCCAAGATCGACGAGATCTACAACGCGCAGCAGCCCAACCATTTCGGCCCGCGCCGTGACGCCATCCTGCTGATGCCGGGCACCTACAACAACCTGCGCATCCCGGTGGGCTTCTACACGCAGGTGCTGGGGCTGGGTAGCCACCCCGACCAGGTGCACGTGGTGGGCGACCTGCGCTCCACCGCCTACCTCGACGGCGACAACGCGACGCAGAACTTCTGGCGCGGCGCCGAGAACTTCTCGGTCACGCCGACGCTGGGCATCGGCAACAACACGATGCAGTGGGCGGTGTCGCAAGCCATCCCGTTCCGCCGCATGCACGTGCGCGGCAACATCAAGCTGAACCAGAACGGCGGCTGGTCCAGCGGCGGCTGGTTCTCCGACGTGCTGGTGGACGGCCAGGTGAACTCGGGCTCGCAGCAGCAATGGATCTCGCGCAACAGCCAGTGGGGCAGCTGGACGGGCTCCAACTGGAACATGGTGTTCGTCGGCGTGCCCAATGCACCGGCCGGCGATTTCCCGACACCGGGCGCGCGCTTCACGAAGATCGCCCAGACGCCGGTGATCCGCGAGAAGCCCTACCTGTTCATCGACGCTGACGGCCGCTACGCGGTGCGCGTGCCGTCGCTGGCCACCAACACCAGCGGCATCAGCTGGGCCAACGGCGGCACGACGCCCGGCAAGACGCTGCCCATCAGCCAGTTCTACATTGCCAAGCCCAGCGACAGCGCCGCCACCATCAACGCGCAGCTGGCAACAGGCAAGAACCTGCTGCTGACGCCCGGCAACTACCTGCTCACGCAGACGCTGCAGGTCAACAACCCCAACACCGTGGTGCTGGGCATCGGCTTCCCGACGCTGCGCTCGGACAACGGCCAGCCGCTGATCCGGACTGCCGACGTCGACGGCCTGAGCTTCTCCGGGCTGTTCCTGGACGCGGGCGCCGCCGAGTCGGGCGTGCTGATGGAAGTGGGCCCCAATGGCGCCAGCGCCAACCACGCGGCCAACCCCATCACGCTGCACGACCTGTTCTTCCGCGTGGGCGGTGCGGCCGCCGGCCGCGCCAACATCGGCCTGAGCCTGAACGCCAACAACACCATCGTCGACCACACCTGGCTGTGGCGCGCCGACCATGGCGCCGGCGTGGGCTGGACGACCAACCCCTCGGCCAACGGCCTGTGGGTGAACGGCAACGACGTCACCATCTACGGCCTGTTCGTGGAGCACTTCCAGGAACAGCAGGTGGTGTGGAACGGCAACGGCGGCCGCGTGTACTTCTATCAGTCGGAGATCCCGTACGACCCGCCCAGCCAGGCCGCCTGGACCAGCTCCACGGGCCGCGGCCACGCGGCCTATCGCGTCTCGAACTGGGTCACCAGCCACGAGGCCTGGGGCCTGGGCATCTACAGCGTGTTCAACAACGGCGGCATCGTGCTGGACCACGCCATCGAGGCGCCCACGAACAGCAACGTCCGCTTCCACAACATGATCACCGTCTGCCTGGGTGGCAACGGCGGCATCGTGCATGTGGTCAACAACACCGGCGCCCAGACCGGCTGCAACGCGAGCTACACGCCCACGCTGACCAGCTACCCCTGACCCGCCCGACCCGCGCCACGCCCACCCGGCCGCCGGGTCGGCGCCTCCGGGTTTCCCCTTACACCACCGGCGCGGCCTCCGCCCGGTGGCATCGCCGCCATGTGTTCGCGGCACCTCGCTGTCGTCGACACCGGCCTTCATGCCTCCTCCCCGCCCCGCCCTGCTCCGCACCGTGCCCGGCCTGTGTGTCGCGCTCGCGTTGCTGGGCTGCGGCGGCGGAAAAACTGCGCCAGCACCCGCGCCCGCGGCTCCGCGCAGCCTGACCGTGACGATCAGCGGCACCGGCAGCGTGGGCTCCACGCCAGCCGGCCTGGCCTGCACCGGCAGCTGCACGACGAGCTTCGCGGCAGGCACGGCCGTGACCCTGCTGGCCACGCCGTCGGCAGACCAGGCCTTTGCCGGCTGGAGCGGCGGCTGCGAAGGCAGCGCGCCGCGTTGCACGCTGACGCTGACGACCGACCTGCAGGTCACGGCCAGCTTCACCGCCGCGACATCCGGAGGCAGCGCCGCCCGCGCGGTCTATGTGAGCACGATGCCGTCGGCCGTGCCCCGCGACGTCGGCTCGACGCGCGAGCGCCGCACGACGCTCGCCGCCAGCCACCCAGGCTAGCCCGGCACCGTGCCAGGGCAGTGCGCGCCGCACATCGCCGGTGCGCGCCACACGTTACAAAAGGCAAGACCTGCCACCAGGCATCAATTCCAAGAAATAGGCACGAATCTATCGTTATGGTGCCGCTCCATGCCAGGCCCGCCGTGCGTGGGTGCTGGATGGCGGCTCTCGTTGGGGGCACGGCCCGATTCCAATCCAAATCCAAAGGGAACACAGATGACCAAGTTCGCTCGTAGTCTTCAGGGAGCCGCCGCGTTGCTGGCGATCGCCGGTGCCAGCAATGCCCTCGCCGCCGACTGGCCGTCGGGCTACTCCAAGTGCGCCGATGAGGGCGAGACCTGCGCCATCAAGGACGGCGCCAAGCATGTCGTCTCCTTCGGCATCAAGGACAAGTTCGTGACCAAGACGCTGTCGGGCAACATCGCCTGCAAGACGGCCACCTTTGGCAGCGACCCCTATCCGAGCAAGACCAAGAAGTGCGCCATCGGCCCGGTGTCGTCGGCTGCCCCGACGCCCGCTCCCGCGCCGGCTCCCACGCCGAAGCCGGCCCCGACGCCCGCTCCCACACCGAAGCCCGCGCCCACCCCCGCGCCTACGCCGGCTCCCACACCGAAGCCGGCTCCGACTCCGGCCCCCACGCCCGCCCCGACCCCGGCTCCGACGCCCGCCCCGACGCCTGCGCCCACACCCGCACCGGCTGCCGGCACGAGCGCTGGCTTCGCCGGCAAGGTGACCGGCGGCGGCAACGTGGCCGCCGTGGAAGTGGCCACCGCTGCGCAAATGCAAGCGGCCATCGACGCCTACTCCGGCACTGGCGGCCTCGTGCTGCGCTACACCGGCAAGTTCGACTTCGGCACCATCCCTGACGCCTGCACGCAGTGGAAGAAGCCCAAGGGCGCCATCGTCGAGATCAAGAACAAGAGCAACGTCACCATCGAAGGTGCCGACGGTTCTGCGGCCAACTTCGGCCTGGCGATCAAGGCTGACGCCACCAACGTCATCATCCGCAACATGACCATCGGTCTGCTGCCGGGCTCCATCGACGCGATCGGCATCGAAGGCCAGGGCGGCAAGACGCCGGGCTACATCTGGATCGACCACAACACGCTGTTCAGCTCGCTGGCCGAATGCAGCGGCGCCGGCGACCTGGAATTCGACGGCCTCGTGGACAACAAGGCGGGTGCCCACCACCTGACCTACTCGTACAACTACATCCACGACCACCACAAGGTGGGCCTCATCGGCTCCAGCGACAGCGACAGCAGCGCCCGCTACATCACCTTCCACCACAACTACTACAAGAACATCGGCTCGCGCGTGCCGCTGCAGCGCGGTGGCTACACCCACCTCTACAACAACCTGTTCACCGAGGTGAAGACGTCCGGCGCCAACATCCGCATGGGTGGTTACTCGCTGATCGAAGGCAACTACTTCGAGAAGTCGCAGAACCCCGTGACGTCGCGCGACAGCTCGTCCATCGGCTACTGGGAACTGCGTAACAACAACATCCGCACCGCCGCCGACTTCGCGACCTACGGCATCACCTGGGTGGCCAGCGAGTCGTCGCCCAGCCGTGACGCCAAGGACTGGGTCAGCACCGCCAACTTCCCGGTCGGCATCCCCTACAGCTACACGCCGCACACCCCGGCCTGCGTGAAGGCTCAGCTGCCTGCGGCCGCTGGCGCCGGCACCGGCCTGGCGACGCTGAGCTGCTCCTGAGCGAACTGAAGGCCGCGCCCGAGCGGGCGCGCCTTCTTCAACGGCGGCGCGACTCGTCGCGTCGCACGGTCCCTCCATCAGTACCGAAGCACGTCAGCGAACACTGGCCAACAGTGGTCGCAGGCCGTTGCTGAAGGTGCTCGGTGGCAGGCCGCATGAGGCAAGACGGCGGTGGCCATGCTGCTGCCGCTTCCGTGCTGACACTCAGATCCCGAGCGGCGCGCCCACGCTCCGAACGCCCCGGCTTGACCGGCGTGATGCAGAAGATGGCCGGCTGGCGAAGAGCTTTAGCGCAGGCTGTCGAGGAAACGGCGCGATGTCGACTTCGGCTTAGTCGGCGCCAATTGGGCCTCGGATCGACTGCTCGACCTGCTGTCGGACGCCGGCGCGAACAAGGCCGAGCGCAGCTTGCGGGCCCAGTCGTGCAATTCGGTCTGATCCGGCTCGGAGAGGGCCAGCCGGATGATCTCCCGCGCGTAGTCGTTGTTGCGGATCAGCCATTCCACATCGGTGACCCGCCCGGTCTTGCGCCGCATCACCACATGCAGGTGGGCCGCAATCGCCAGCTTCTCGCGTTCTTGCATCACAGTTCTCTCAAGCGAAATTAAGTGATGAGGGCTCCGCCAGCCCCCCCCAACGAGCACGACGCACGCGACGCAGGCGCCAGGTCGGCGCGCAGCGGCGAGTGCGCCGCCCACTCACACGGTTGCGCAGGACGGTGCCGTCAGCACTGATCTGGGTCGCCGGCACCAGCTCTGTGCTGGCGCATGACAGCGCGGGTACCCCAAGGCGTACCCACGCGGCGACCTGAAGCCCCCCTGCAACGACGGCTCGTTTCCCATACGCGACCCCTGTCTTTTGTTATCGGGCGGGGAACCTTGAATGCAAGTTGCAGGCCCAATTTTTTGCCGCGCATGATAACGTCAGCATCGATGCAATCCTGGCTTGCATCTGTCCGACCCCGCCCTCAACTTCGCCCCATGACCCGCCCCGCCGACCGCCCGCAGACCCTGGGCGAAGAGATCGCCAATGCCATCAGCCACGGACTGGGCGCACTGCTGGCGATCGCGGCGCTGCCGCTCCTGGTGGCCCGCGCACTGAGGCACGGCGATGCCGCCGACGTGGCTGCCGCAGCCATCTTCGCGGCCTCGGCCATCCTGCTGTACGGGGTGTCCACGCTCTATCACGCGCTGCCGTCCACGCTCGCCAACGGGCGCGTCAAGGCCTGGCTCATGCGGCTGGACCACGCCGCCATCTATGTCTTCATCGCCGGCAGCTACACGCCCTTCACGCTGGGCGTGCTGCAAACCGGCCCTGGCGTCACGCTGCTGATTGCCGTGTGGGCCGCAGCGGCCTTCGGCGTGACGATCAAGCTGCTGAACCGGCTGCGCCACCCGCTGGTGTCGACATTGCTGTACCTCGCCATGGGTTGGGTGGTGGTGTTCGCCATGGGGCCACTGGTGGAGCGCATGCCCGGCCCGGGCCTCGCGCTGCTGGTGGCCGGCGGCCTGAGCTACACGCTGGGTGCGGTGGTGTTCCTGCTCGACAACCGGCTGCGCTACGCCCATTTCGTCTGGCATCTGTTCGTGCTGGGCGGCAGCGTCTGTCATTTCTTCGCGGCCCTCTGGTACGCCTACGGCTGACACCGCGTGCAACCGGCCGCGACACGATGATTTACTGCCGCATCCGGCAACCCGTGCAAGCCCTTCGGCGGTCGCAGGACGACCCGGCGTGTAAAATCCGCGTATAGATTCGCGCAAGACCGTTTTCTTAAGGTCTTATCTGCAGCCCCGCTGGCCATCCCCTGGCTTTTCTTGCGAGCGGCTCGCTTCAGCAACTCCCGGTGAGTGTTCTTGAGTGTTTCTGTCTCCGCACGGCATGTCGCCGACGGAGTGTTTTTCAATATCCCAAAAGGAACACCATGACTATCGAAACCGGCACCGTGAAGTGGTTCGACGACGGCAAGGGCTTTGGCTTCATCACGCCGTCCAGCGGCGGCAAGGACTTGTTCGCCCACCACAGCGAGATCCAGAATGGCGGCGGCTTCCGTTCGCTGGCCGAAGGCGCGAAGGTGGAGTTCGAGACCAAGCAAGGCCCCAAGGGCCTGCAGGCTTCGAACATCAAGCCGCTGTAAGTCGCGCCGTCAACGCGCAACACCGCGCCAGCCGACTGCCGGCGCGGCCAACACCAAGAAGAAGAACATGAACAAGAACAACAACATCGAAGTGGGACGCTATGTCGTCTCTCCCATGACGCAGGCTCGACTTGGCGGCGGCTTTGACGCCCTCGTGTCGATCCGGTCCGGCCAGGGCATGGCGAGCGTGGATCGTGTGATGCAATTCACCCCTTGCTTCCGCAGCCCGCAGGCAGCCTTGCGCTATGCCCGCTCCGAAGGGCTGGCCTGGGTGCATTGCCACTGACCCCACGCGGCCCCTCGGGGCCGCACTTGCCGCCGGCACGTGCCCGGCCCACCGTACAACCTTTCAAACGGAGCCCCCACACTTGGCCAAAGAAGAACTGATCGAAATGCAGGGCGTCGTCAACGAAGTCCTGCCCGACTCGCGCTTTCGCGTGACGTTGACCAACGGCCACCAGGTCATCGCCTACACCGGCGGCAAGATGCGCAAGCACCACATCCGCATCCTGGCCGGCGACAACGTGTCGCTGGAGATGTCGCCCTACGACCTGAGCAAGGGCCGCATCACCTTCCGTCACCTGGAAAACCGCGGCCCCCGCCCGACCTCGTCGGGCCCCCGCCGCTGACCCCTGCGGGCGCCCATGCGCCTGCCCGACATCGGCCGCCACGGTTCGCCCTGGCGGCCGATGGTTTTTCCGGGGCCTGTTCTCGCGACGGCAGCAGGTGCTAGCGCCGCAGCTGGCGCAGTTCGGCCTCCAGCGCGGCGATGCGCGCGTCGCGGGCATCGAGCGCGGCCTGCACATCGGCCGCATCGAACTTCAGCGGGATGTGCTGAGGGCAGTTGGCATCCCAGGCGCTGACCTCGAACACCAGCACGCCCGTGGCGCGGGCCGTGTAGCCGGCCGGCATGAGCCGCTCGAGCAGCGCCGCATCGCCCTCGACGACGCGGGCCCGGCCCCAGACCTTGACGCGCCGGCGCGTTGCGTGGTCGACGAGGAACAGCTGGGCGCGTGGGTTCTCCTCCAGGTTGCCCTGGGTGATGAACTGCCGGTTGCCGTCGAACTCGGCGAAGGCCAGCGTGTGCGCATCCAGCACGCGGATGAACCCGGCCGGCCCGCCGCGGTGCTGCACATAGGGCTGCCCCTCGGCACTGGCGGTGGCCAGAAAGGCACTGTCGCGCCCGGCCAGGAAGGCGCGCAGGTCGTCGTCGACCTCGGTGCGCCAGCCATGGCCCTGCTCCATGCGGGCATAGGACGCACGCGAGCCCTTGCGGGCCTGCACCGCCTTCACGCGCGGGCTGAAGGCGACGTCGCTGGCCGGGCGAGCCGCGGAATCAGGCGCGGCGGTCTCGGGGGTGAAGGTCGGCAGCGGCAGTGGGCGCAGCGTGGACATGGCGTTCTCCTCGAAGGCTGGCAGCAGGCCGCGCGCGGCGGCCCGGGGTGCTTGGGCTCAGGCAGCGAGCGGCAACGCGACGGGGAAGTCGACCACGGTGCGGGCGACGTTGTTCAGGTAGTTCGTCCAGACGTTCAGCGCGACGTGCTGGACGATCTCGACGATCTGCGCGTCGTCGTAGCCGGCGGCGCGGACGGCGGCGAGGTCGGCATCGGCCACCTGGCCGCGGTGGCTGGCGACCGCCACGGCGAACTGCACGGCGGCGTGGGCGGTGGCGTCGTGGGAGCGGCCACGGCGGTTGGCCTCGATCTCGGCGGCGTCGAGCCTGGCCAGGTGGCTGCCCAGGTAGCTGTGGGCGGCCAGGCAGTAGTCGCACCCGTTGAGCTGGGCCACGGCCAGCGCAATGCGCTCACGGGTGGCGGCCGGCAGGCGGCCCTTGGCCAGCGCGCCGGACATGCCCAGGTAGCCCTCCAGCGCCGCCGGGCTGCTGGCGACAGTGCGGAACAGGTTGGGCACGCTGCCAATCTGGGTCTCGACGGCCTTCAGCAGCGGCTGGGCGGCGGCGGGCGCGGTGTCGATGGCGGCGAAGGTGTGCAGGCGGGTGTTCATCGTGGAGTCCTTGAGAGGTAGAAGGGCCGGTTCAAGCCGGTGACTGAACTCTAGAAACTCTCACCCACCGACACTAGACTGCCAAACCGCGAATCACTCTCCCGAAAACTGGAAGCATGGACCGTCTCGACGCGATGGCCGTCTTTGTCGCCGCCGTCGACGAGGGCAGCCTGTCGGCCGCCGGCCGGCGGCTGCAGATGCCGCTAGCCACGGTAAGCCGCAAGCTGGCCGACCTGGAGGCTCACCTGGGCACGCGGCTGGTCACCCGCAGCACGCGGCAGCTGGCGCTGACCGAGGCGGGGCGCGACTACCTTGTCGCGGCGCGCGAGATCCTGGAGCGGGTGGACGAGGCCGAGCGCGGCGCGGCCGGCGTGCAGGCCATACCGCGCGGCGAGCTCATCGTCGCTGCGCCACTGGTGTTCGGCCGGCTGCATGTGGTGCCGGTCGTGGCCGACTACCTGGCCCGTTTCGCCGACGTCGACGTGCGGCTGCTGCTCGGCGACCGCAACGCCAACCTGCTGGAGGAGCACATCGACGTGGCGCTGCGCATCGGCACGCTGCCGGACAGCGGCCTCGTCGCGCTGCGCCTCGGCGAGATCCGGCGCATCACCTGCGCCAGCCCCGCCTACCTCGCCGCACGCGGCACGCCCGCCACGCCGGACGAACTGCGCGGCCACTGCTGCGTGAACTTCGAGGGCCTGGGCGGCACGTCGCCGTGGAGCTTCCCCGTCGACGGCGCGATGCAGCGCGTACCGGTGCGCACGCGGCTGAGCGTGACGACGGCCGACGCTGCCATCCGGGCGGCCGAAGCCGGCACCGGCATCACGCGGCTGCTGTCCTACCAGGTCGCCGACGCGCTGCGCGAGGGCCGCCTAGTGCGCGTGCTGGCGGCGCACGAGCCACCGCCCGTACCGGTCAGCCTGCTGTACTCGCGCCAGGGCCGGCTGCCGATGAAGACGCGCAGCTTCCTGGACTTCGCCGCGCCGCGGCTGCAGGCCGCGTTGCGCGAGGCCTGGCCCGGCGACTGAGTCAGCCGCCCACCTGCGCAACGGCGGCGCGCCAGGCGGCCAGCGCCTCGTCGTCGGTCCAGTCGTCCGCTGCCTCGCCGATCACCACCTCCACCATGGCGCCGCCCTCAACGCGGTGCGACGCCACCGCCCGTGCGCCCAGCCAGAAGGCGCGCTGGCGGGCGACGTCCAGCATCGCCTCGCGCAGCCGCTCGGGCGCGGCCGGCAGGTGGAGCTGGAAGGAATTGGTCTGCGGCGGCGCCGGCGCGACCTGCCAGCCGGGCTCGGCTGCCAGCAGCTGGGCCAATGCTCGCGCCCGCTCGCGCCAGGCGCCCATGTGCGGCAGCCGCCGGCGCAGGCCGTCCAGCGCCGACAGCACCATCGGGTAGAGCGTGTAGACGTTGCCGGCCAGGCGCGTCTGCCAGGGCGCCGTGGCCGCGATGAAACGCTCCGACCCGGCCAGCACGCTGCCAGCCAGCCCGCCCAGGCCCTTGTAGAACGACACATAGACCGAATCCGCCAGCGCGGCGATCTCGGCGAGCGGCCGGCCGTAGTGCGCCGCGGCCTCCCACAGCCGGGCGCCGTCGACGTGCAATGGCACGCCCTCGGCACGGCACCAGACGCTGATCGCCGCCAGCGCCTCCCAGTCCGGCAGCACGAAGCCGCCACGGCGCAGCGGCAGCTCGACGACGACAAGCGCCGGCTTCTCCGGCAGTGCCGCCAGATCGGCCGGCGTGAACGGCGCATCCGGTGCACCGACCCGCAGCCCGCGCAGCCCCATCAAGGTCTCGAAGGCCTCGGCCTCGTCGATGGCGATGTGGCTCTGCGGATGCAACGCCACCGGCCCGTCACCATCGCCGCAGTGCACGCGCAGCGCCGCCAGCTGCGCCGCCACGCCCTTGTGGAAGAAGCGCGCGGCCTGCTTGCCCAGCAGCGCGGCCACCTGAGCCTCCAGCGCCTGCATCGCCTCGCCTTCGCCGTAGACATCCAGTGCCTGCGCGGCCTCGGGCAGCTCGGCCAGCGCCAGCAGAGACTCGCGCATGGAGCGAAGCGGCCGGTGGCCGTTCAGCCAGCGGGTGCAGCGGTTGCGCAGTTCGATCTCGGCATGGGCAGGGCGGGTGGCGGGCATGGGGTCAGCAGTCGGGGCAGACGTGGATCTCGATCGTCGAATGCACGATCTCCTCGTGCACCGCCAGCCATTCGCGCACGAGCTTCGGCGTCAGCGCGGCGTCGTGCGTGACGAGGCTGAGCGCGCACGAGTAGCTGCCCCGGCCGACGCGCCAGACATGCAGGTCGGTGATGACGGTGTGGCCCGTCACGCCGCGCTCGGCGATGACCTCGCGGATTTCATCGACGACCGGGTGATCCATCTCGCGGTCCAGCAGCACGACGGCGGTGTCACGGATCAGGCCCTTGGCCCACACGGCGACGACCAGCGCGCCGACGATGCCCATGACCGGGTCCAGCCAGTCCCAGCCCATCCACCAGCCACCGGCCAGCGCCGCGATGGCGGCCACCGACGTGGCGGCGTCCGCAGCGACGTGCAGGTAGGCCGACTTCAGGTTGAGGTCATGGTGATGGTCGTGCGCGTGGCCGGCGTGGTGGTGGTCGTGATCGTCGTGCCCATGGGGATGGTGGGCGTCGCCGAGGATGAGCGCGCAGACCAGGTTCACCACCAGGCCCAGCACGGCCACCAGCATGGCCTCGGGGTAATGGATGGCTTCGGGCTTGAGCAGCCGCTCCACCGAGCCCCACACCATCAGCGCAACGACGCCCAGCAGGAAGATGGCACTGGCGAAGCCGCCCAGGATCTCGATCTTCCAGGTGCCGAAGGCGTAGCGCGAATCCCCCGCGTGCCGCCGGGCGGCCGCATAGGCCGCAACGCTCAACCCGATGGCGACGGCATGGCTGCTCATGTGGAAGCCGTCGGCCAGCAGCGCCATCGAGTTGTAGTACCAGCCGGCGGCGATCTCCACCAGCATCATCACGGCCGTGATCCACATCACCCGCCGCGTGCCGCGCTCGCCGGCGGCATTGCCGGCATCGAACGCATGGTCGTGCCGCCAGGCGGCGAGATCTTGGGTGTGCATGGCTGGTCTTGCTGATGGCTGGAATCGCGGGATTTTCCTCCGGCGCGCGACGCTTTCCCACATGCGCGCAGTTGGTGCGGCAGGCCGCGCGCCCGCGCCACGACGGCGCCCCGGCGGGGCCTGCCCAATCGCGGTTCACTAAAATCGTGCGCTTTTTTCGCGCCGCCTCCGGGCGCTGAGCGTGCCCGCCACGGGTGCGTCGATCGCCATGCACGCCTCCCCGACTCCCTCCACAGCCCCCGAGCCGCTGGCCCGGTTGCTGCTGCAATGGGGCGTCGCGCCGGTGGCGGCCGCACCGGCGTCGGCCCGGCTGGGCAGCGGGCTGGGCTGGGCCGATGCCATCGCGCTGTCGCAGGTGCTCGCATCGCCGCCGGCCACCCATGCCGACAACGCCGCGCGCGACGAGGCCCGCGCCTGGGCCGCCGCCGCGATCGAGCGCTTGCAGGCCGAACAGGCCGCCGCCTTCGATGACGCCGAGCTCGCCCGCGACGCCGCCGCGCCTGCCCCCGACGGCGTGCCGCTGGCCGACCTGCTGGCGCCGTTCCGGCTGCACCACACCCAGCAGCAGCGCGCCATGGCCGCACGCATCGCGACGCTGCGCGAGCGTTTGCGCCCACGGCTGGCGGCCGCCTCCGGCGCACTGGCGCGGCTGGCCCAGCTCGACGCGATCTTCGAGCAGGCCCTCGTCACGCAGGAGCGCGAACGCCTCGCCGGCCTCGCGGCGCTGCTGACGCGCCGCGCCGAGGCCCACCAGCTCGCCGACCCGCGCCGCTGGCGCCTGCGCTTCTGGGCCGACCTGCAGCGCGCACTGCGCGCCGAGCTCGACCTCCGACTTCAACCGGTGCAGGGGCTGATCGACGCCCTGCACCCTGCCGATTCCCGATGAACCGACTCCTCCACGCCCTCTACCCCCTCGCGCTCGCCGCCGGCCTGGCCGGCATTGCGGGCGCCGCGCTGGCTGCCGCGCACCACCACCCGGTGGCGCTGCTGATGACGCTGCTCATCGCGGCGTTCTTCCTGCTCGGCGCGCTGGAGCTGCGGGCCTTCCGCCGCGCCAGCCGCGAGCTGGACGCCGTGCTGGCCAGCGATGGGGACGACGGCTGGCCGGCACGCGTGCCCGCCCCGCTGCGGGCTGCCGTGCAGCAGCGCCTGGAAGGCCTGCGCGTGGCCCTGCCCGGCCTGGCCCTCGCGCCGGCCCTGGCCGGCCTGCTGGTGCTGCTGGGCATGTTGGGCACCTTCATTGGCCTCGTCATCACGCTGAGCAGCACCGCCTCGGCCCTGGGCCAGACGGCCGACCTCGCCGCCCTGCGCAACGCGCTGGGTGCGCCCGTGCAGGGCCTGGGCCTGGCCTTCAGTGCCAGCGTGGCCGGCGTGACCGGCTCGGCCATGCTGGGCCTGATGGTGGCCCTGGCCCGCCGCGAGCGCGCCGCCGTGGCCGGCCGGCTGGACGCCGCCCTGCTGGGCCGCCTGCGCCCGC
>Ga0228698_1001212_pt1 | contig 13349 bp, 13 predicted proteins | sample McNCre117_Aug_MG_FD_178015 | JGI IMG/M metagenome (GOLD analysis project Ga0228698, IMG submission 178015) | Freshwater microbial communities from McNutts Creek, Athens, Georgia, United States - 1-17_Aug_MG | ecosystem: Environmental > Aquatic > Freshwater > Creek | place: USA: Georgia...
AGGATATTATTAACGCGGGCTTGTGGCCCGAATACAATACCTACGCCAAGGACGACATCGAGAGCGCCTACGAAATCGTGCAGTGGGGCATGCCTCAGATATCCGCCGAAGAACTGGTGATTGCTGACCAAGTGCTGCGGATGGCGACCGAGCCTAGTTTTGTTTTGGATAAAGCTCTTCTGGAAGAACACTACGCAGAAGTGGTGACTAAGAAAGAAGAGAGCCTTGCGGTGGCGATGATCGCCAGCGGCATGCAGGGTAAAGCCGACTTAATGAGCAACGACAAGTTTGCCGCGGTGCTTAAAGGTTTGGGCGTAGAACCCCCCACCAAAATCTCTCTTACGACCGGCAAGCAAACGTGGGCTTTCGCCAAGTCCGACGAGGGCATGAAGGAACTTCAAGAGCATGATGATCCCGTCGTACAAGCAGTCGTGGCAGCGCGACTGGGGCACAAAACAACTATCGAAGAAACCCGTGCCGCACGGTACATCAATATTGCTAATCTTACTTTCCCTGCTTTTGGTACTGGCGTCTTTCCCGTACCCCTCAAGGTAAGCGGCGCCCACACCCACCGCCTATCGGGCGACTGGAAATTAAACCCGCAAAACCTAAAACGTGGCGGCAAACTTAGAAAAGCACTACGCGCGCCCGAGGGCTACGTTGTCGTAGCAGGCGACGAAAGCCAGATCGAAGCGCGCATGACCGCGGTGTTCTCTGGCCAGTGGGATCTGGTTGAGCAGTTCAGAAACAAGCTCGACCCATATTCTATTATGGCGACGGGCATTTTCGGCGTGCACGTCACCAAGGCCGACGTTCCTCGTCGATACATCGGCAAGCAGTGCGTGCTGTCGGGCATGTACGGGGTGGGTGGCGAGCGCTACTACTGGAACACCAAGGCCAAGGCGCGCGAAGAGAACGTGCCTTTTATCTTGAGCCTTGAAGAGTGCGAAGACGTTATCCAGAAGTACCGCAAGGCTACGTGGGCGATCACGGAAATGCGTGAGCGCCTTAACCGCATTATCCCGTTGATGGCGCAGCCGGATTGCGACATCGAGTTAGGGCCTGTACGTATTACCCACAACAAGATTACCGGCCCCGGTGGTCTCGCTCTCTACTATGAAAATCTGCAGTTCGACGAGGTGTCGCGCAACTGGGTATTTACCTATCAAGGTCGCTACAAGCGCCTGTACGGTGGGAAGCTGCTTGAGAATATCATTCAGTTCTTGGCAGGTCGCGTTGTGATGCAGGCGTGCCTGCGGCTTCGTAAGCCCGTGCGCGCTATGGGCGGGCGCATTGCTCTCCAAGAACACGATGCTCTCGCCTTGGTCGTGCCTATCCAGCACAAGGACTACGCGAAAGCATTGCTTGAGCAGGAGCTTACGCGGCAGGTGCCGTGGATGCCGCAGTTGCCCGTGGCGTGTGAAGTGGGCGCTGGGCCTACGTTCGGAGATACAAAATGATTAAGTTGATAAAGAGTTTTTGGCAGTGGTGGAATACCGAGGATCTGACTCCACTTATTGCCCAGCGTAAACACGCCATGCAAATTCTTGTCACGCTCGCTGTCGAGCAAGGTGCCGACTTCGAATACGTACTCCCTAATTGTACCTACAAGGGTAAAGCAGTTGGCAGTTGGGAAATCACCGTAAAGAAACTACCAGAAGGGGAAAAATAAATGAGCACGACCGACAGCGCTGACAACGCTCCTACCAAAGACGCGTCCTGCGACGACCTTAACGTGTCGCGCATGGACCGGCACAAGATGAACATGGAAATTCTGGGCGCCGACACGAACACTAAAATGTGGTGCTTCCAGATGGCGATCCAGCGCGCCGCTAATAGCGGCAAGCAAGGGGATCCGATCCCTGACATGGCGGTTATCATCCGCGATGCCGACCTCGTGTATCGCTGGTTCGACAACGACGAAGTGCCCGAGGCGAGCAGAACTCCGGTGCTGCACTTGGCCACTACTAAGCCCGCGGGGGAGGCTTAAACCGTGTTTGGTAATGACCGGGATGACCGGGCGCCCAAACTAAGCGACGCGCCCAGTGCAATGGCGGCTAAGTTATATGAAGAAGCCCGCAAGCTCGGCTTTGCGCAAGACTACAAAGCTATGGAGACTTTGGCGAACCTAAAGAAAATGAGCCTCAATCCAAAAATCACTTATCCCCCAAGCTCTCTGCCACCTACCACCCAGAAGCCCATGTCAAATTCAACCAATTCGTATTTCGACCCCGCGCAAGACAACACGCGTGTATACCCCATCGAGCTTCTTGCTGTCCGCCTGCGGATCCCTACGAAGAAAAACTTTGCAACCAAGTTCGGTAACTTGGACGAGGTTCATGTATATTTAGGCACCGACAAAGCTTTTATATTCTACGTAGCCAACGGTAAGGGTGGTGTGCTAGAAGACGACGTGAAGCTGTACCCTAGCGATGATTTGTGCGCGCAGATGCGGCTGTTACTCGGCACTCAATAAGGATTTACGATGGCCTTCGAAACGTCCACAACGACCTTCGGGGGTAACGTACCCCAGCGCGCTCCCGCTTTTTCGTGGAGCTATTCCAAACTCAAAAACTTTCGTTCGTGTGCTAAGCGACACTTCCACTACGACATAGCAAAAGATGTAGTGGAGGAAAAAAGCGAGGCGTTGGCGCACGGCGATGAAGTGCACCACGCGATGCATTTGCGCATCGCTAAAGGTACGCCACTGCCGGGGTTACTGAATCAGTACGAACCTTACGTGCAGGAATTTCTTAAGGGCGCTGACCAGCCCGGGGTAACACTTCTGGTTGAGCAGAAGTTCGCCATCGACAGGAACTACAAGCCGTGCGGCTGGTTTGATAAGCGCAACGTCTGGTTCCGGGCTATCGCTGATGCGGTAAAGCTTGTCGGCAACGTAGCGGTCAACTGGGACTGGAAGACCGGACAGCCGCCTTCCACTAAGGGTCAGAAAGACGACCCGCTGCAGATCCTTACAGCAGCCGCGTGTATCTTCGCGTATCACCCGCAGATTGAGGCTATCCGCAACGAGTTCATTTGGCTCGACTACGGCATGAAGACCCGGGCGGATCTTAAGCGACACCAGTTGCCTGAGCTTTGGGCCAGCATCGCTCCGGAAGTGCGCGAGTACGAGCATGCCCTTGCGACAGGGACGTTCCCCCCCAAAAAGAACGGCCTCTGCAGGGGGCACTGTGGCGTCACGTCTTGCCAGTATCACGGCGGGTAAGTCCTAACCCGGAGGGGTAACGTGTTAATCTTCGTTGCGTTTGTCGTAGTGATTGTTATCATGTGGTGCGAGTTTTTCTTCGAACGCGACGACTAATTCGGGGGGCGTGCTCCTTCCTTGGCGCAGCGGGGGACTGCGGTAGTAAAGCTTCTCTGCCTACAATTGGGTACCCGGGACGTGATAGGCCCAATTGATGGTTAAACCCTTGCACGCCCGGCGGCTTCACCCCGCCTCATTTGAAGGGTAAGAAAGCTTCCCCCACTTAATCTACAACGAGTTCCAAGCATGGCCGTCTACGGGGAAAAGAATAAATCAGCCAAATTAACGGACGCCCAAGCCAAAGAAATCCGAGACCTACCCAAAAGCGTTCTAGATAAAAATGTAGCCGTCGACTATAACATATCCCCCGCGCATGCATGGCGCATACGCCACGGGGTACGTCGAGGGCACTTACACAATGGCAACAACGCCCGAAGGAAAAATCAAAAAGCAAGTTAAGGATATCCTTAAACACTTCGACGTGTGGTTTGACATGCCTGTGCCGGGCGGCTTCGGCAAATCGCAGCTAGACTTTACCTGTTGCGTACGCGGCAGGATGCTAGCCATCGAGACCAAAGCGCCGGGTAAGTGGTTGACTGCACTGCAGTGCAAGACAGCCGCGGATATGTATGCATCGGGCGCCAAGGTCTTTTTCATTTCTGAACCTTCCGGGGTAATGGCTTTGTATCGTTACCTCAACGGGATCCCATGGAACACACCCCTCAACTTGTAATTCCATTCCGACAAGACATAGCTAGCCTGTTCCCCAACCATGGCGAACATACAGGTGGCATGACGCTGCCGCACGACATTCCAACCACTACTATTTTGCGCAAGCTCGGGTTTGTCGTGCCAGCGCCGGTGCTTAGTCAGTACAAGTGGACCGGCACGCGAACGCCCTTCGACGTGCAGAAAACTACCGTTGAAATGCTGACGATGAACCAGCGAGCTTATGTGCTCTCTGGCATGGGTGTCGGCAAGACAGCTTGCCCGTTGTGGGCGCTGGACTTCCTCAAGAAGCAAAAGCAAGCCAGCAAGATGCTGGTAGTAGCTCCTTTGTCTACGCTACACTTCGTGTGGATGCGCGAGATATTCGCTATCGACGTACCGTTGTCTGGTGTCGTGCTGCACGGATCTAGGGCCAAACGACTCAAGCTGTTAGCCGAAGATCACGACGTTTACATCATCAATCACGACGGTATCGGTACCATATACGACGAGCTAATTAAGCGTCCTGACATTGACGTGCTATGCATCGACGAGCTTGCCGTTTACCGTAATCCGGGTGAGCGCACCAAGCTTATGAAGAAGCTGGCGGCACGGTTTAAGTGGGCGTGGGGCATGACGGGTGGCCCCGCCCCCAACCAACCTACGGACGTCTGGAACCAAGCCAATATCCTGACCCCGGATACTGTGCCTAAATACTTTGGTAAGTTCCGCGACGATTTGATGGTAAAAATCAACAACTTCAAGTACGTCCCGCGGATGGGCGCCATCGAGAAAGCCTACGACGCGCTCCAACCGAGCGTACGCTTCACGTTGGAAGACGTTCGTGAGCTACCGCCTTACATTAGTCGCCGTATCGACGTTGCGCTTGGCATCAAGCAAAAGCACGTGTACGAGACGATCCGCAAGCAGGGCTTAGCGATGCTAGGTGGCGACACGATCAGCGCCGCCAACAAAGGCGTGCTACTTAGTAAGCTACTCCAAATTAGTTTGGGGTATGTATACTCCGAGAAGAAAGGCGTTATTACGTTGGATAACGATGCGCGCCTCAAAGCGCTACTCGACATCCTTGACGCTGGCCCGGGCCAGATGCTTGTGTTTACAGGTTATAAGCACGCGCTGCACGGTATCAACGAAGCTGTTACCCGTGGGGGTTGGAACTCGGCGATGGTCAGCGGCGACACGCCGCTCAAAGAGCGTGGTCAGATCTTCACCGACTTCCAGACACACGGGCTCTACAAAACTATTGTAGCGCATCCGCAGTGTGTGTCGCACGGACTTACGCTCACCGCTGCCGACACAGTTGTTTGGTTTGGGCCTATACCTTCGCTAGAAACGTACGACCAAGCAAACGCGCGCATTCGCCGTACTGGCCAGACTAAGAAACAGCAATTTATACACCTGCAGGCGACACCTGCTGAGAAGAAACTATACGACGCCCTTATCAATAAGCAAAACATTCAGAACGCGCTTCTTAGTATGTTCGAAGATGAGTAGCCACTATATGTAGTTAGGGTATATAAAATTATACCTACTTGACAGGGTAAAGTTCTTTGTGGTAAAACTGTGACAAATGAGGGTAACGATGAACGATCAGGCTCCCCAAGCTGCTGCACCCCAACCCCCGCAAATCGACCTTGAAAAATACATCGGCAAATTCGTAGAGCTTCGCGACCGGCTTAAGGCCGAGAACGATGCTCTTTCGGAAAAGCAGAAGCCACTGCGCGAAGCGATGGAGAAGATCGAAGGCGTTGTCATGGCAGTGCTGCACAGCACTGGCGCGTCAAACATTAAAACTGGTGCTGGCACTGCTTCTATCCTCGACAAGTGGACGGCAGTGGTGGATGATCCCTCCGTTTTCAGGGAATTCTGCGTAACCAACAACCAACTGGATCTGGCAAATATCGCCGCGAACGAGAAGAACTGCCGCGAGTATCTTACCGCTAAGGGTGCGTTACCTCCCGGGGTTCGGCTGACTAACTTCAAGAAACTTGGCGTTCGGCGAGCCACCACAAAATCCGCTGAATAAAACACCCGAGACTACCACACCTAGTTTATTCCCAACGAGAACGAGGCTAGACGACCTATGAATGATATGATCCTTCCCCCGACTTTCGCAGCGCCGTCAGCGAAGCTGGCGCAGATCGCGGCCAAGCCCGAAGATCTGGGCGCCGGTATTGGCGCTGCATTCCCGGTACTGTCGTATCGTGGCAAGGTGTTCCGCATGAAGCACCGCGGTCAGGAAACGCCGCTGATGCGCGCGGACGGCTCGGGTCCGATGAGTTCTCTCGAAATCGTGATCGTGAAGGCGTCGCCGGTCATTTCGAAGATCTACTACAAGGGCGGCTACAAGGAAGGCGACAGCGCGCCCCCCGATTGCTGGTCTGTTAATGGGGTGGCGCCGGACGCGGCCTCGCCGTCCAAGCAGTGCGCTACGTGCGCTGGTTGCCCCATGAACGCGTGGGGTTCTCGCATCAGCGAGGCGGGCAAGGCGGGCAAGGCTTGCGCCGACAGCAAGCGCCTCGTCATTACCCCGGCGGGTGACATGCGCAACGAGGCCATGGGCGGGCCGATGCTGCTGCGGGTTCCGGCAGCGTCGCTGGGTGGGCTCAGCACGTTTGCCCAAGCCCTGCAGTCGCAGGGTTATCCGTACTACGGCGTCGTGGCGCAGATTAGCTTCGACATCGCGGAAGCGTATCCGCTCCTGCAGTTTAAGCCGGTGCGCCCGCTCACCGATGCTGAGGTTGATGTTCTCGTCGAACTGCAGAACAGTGCGCAGACAACGCGTATCCTGAACGAGCCCGTCGACCATGTTGTGGCTGAGGTTGCAGCCTCTGTGACTGTTACTCCCGCTGCTCCCCCTGCTGCTGCTCCCCCTGCTGCTGCTCCCCCTGCTGCTGCTCCCCCTGCTGCTGCTCCCCCGGTCGCCACGCCCGCGCCTGTGGCGCCGGTCGCTGCTAACCCGTTTGCCAACGCGGCTCCGGTTGCCCCGGCTCCGGTTGCCCCGGCTCCGGTTGCCCTGGCTCCGGTTACTCAGGCGCCGCCGCCTGTGGCGAACCCGTTCGCTACTCAAGCTACTCCCGCCCCGGCTGCGCCTGTGGCACCCGTAGCACCTGTTCAGGTAGCTCAGGTGGCTCAGGTGGCTCAGCCCGTACAACAGCCGGTGCAGGCCGAAGTGGATCCGATGGTTCGCCTTCCGGGCGAGAGCGTCGAAGAGCAGCTTGTGCGCGTACAGGAATACCTCAAGTCGCAGCAGAAGACCCGCGGACGTAAGCCGAAGACCTCGGCCCCGTCTCCGAACCCGACGCCACCGGAAGCAGCGTCAGTTGCCACGGTCGCTACACCCACCACAGTGCCCGCCGTTGCCCCGGCGCCCGTCCAGCCCGTTCTGGACGCCGGTAATATCCAGCAGCTTGATGCGTTGCTCGATAACCTAGTCTGACGCGCTAGACCCCCCGGGGTAACGGCCTCGGGGGGAAAACTATAGTGAGCGGGGGCTCATGGCGTCAGCGGCAGAAGTACCGAACGCGGCTGCGTTCTTAGCGAGCGCACTCCCTTGGCCTGTGGCTGGGGGGCCGCAATTCTTCATCAACGTGCACTATCGTCGCCCTGTCCTTAAAGACGGCAAGCCCGTCTTGGACAAGAAGGGCGTAGCGCAAATGATGTATCCCGGGCGTGCCTGCAAAACTGTGCAGGAGGCCGCGAGCGTAGTGGCTTGGGCTAATAGTTTCGAAAACTATACCGGCACCGACGTGTATGTGTGCATGTCGGGACAATCTATCGCAAAGGAAAAGCTCAACAGCCGCGGTAGTAAATACTACACCGCTGTGCGCGATAGATCGAACGCGCTCATTCATAAGAGCTTATATGTAGATGTCGACGTCAAACCCGCAGATCTCTCCAAGGGGTATCCAGATACTCTTACGGCTGCAACGGAATTCGGAAATATTAGGCGTGCCATCGGCCTGCCTGTTCCCACCATGGTTGTCAGATCGGGAAGCGGCGGATTTCATGCTCACTGGTGTTTCGCTGACCCTATCGATACCGCTACGTTCGATACTCTTTCACATGCACTCGTCGGAGCGCTTCAAAAACACGGATTTCGTGGCGACACTGGATGCACGATTGACCGAGTAAGGCTGCTCCGGGTTCCCGACACGTTTAACCATAAGCACGGGGGCAAGGCGCCGGTAACGGTCGGATTCTCGTCCGGAAATTTTTACTCTCTGGAAGCCATCGCTAAGCCGCTTGAACCTTATAAGGGGTACGTACCCCCGCAGGTAACGGCGTCTCGTGCAACCGTACTCGGCGCCCCCTCGCCGAAGCTGGCCCAGTTGGCGGCAATGAACGACCCGAGTTCCCTCGCCTCGGGTATCGTTACGTCGACTGGGCCAGTCCCTATTGCTGACCTTGCTAAAGTATGCCCGTGGGTTGCACACACCCTTATGACAGGCGGTGCGGGCAATAATAACCCGTTGTGGCTGCAGTCCACCAATGTGGCGTTGTTTACTGTCGAGCAGCGAGACGCTGCCCACTGGATGGCGCAGGGGCACGCAGACTATACCCCCGCAGGTACTGATGATCTTTGGTACCGGCAGCTAAACACTAAACAGGACCGTAACCTTGGGTGGCCAAGGTGTAGCTCTATTCATGCTCAGGGAGCAACGCAGTGCCAGACGTGCCCGCACCTGCAGAAAAACAAAAGCCCGTTCAATTTTATTTTGACCGCCCCTGCACAGGTCACTGCGCCCCAAAACACCGACTCCGCTTTGTCAGGAACGTCGACAACTGGATTGAAGTCTGCGGGTGTGACCGCGCCCTTGCCCGCGGGGTACTCATATGGGCCTCAGGGCAACATTCTCGTGACGATGGAAGATGAAGAAGGTAAGCAGTACCAAGAACCCATCGGCTGGCTTTACCCTATGTCGAGCCCGTGGATGCAGGACCACCCCGCGAGTTTTAACTTTACGACGTTCACGGGCGGCACGGTCGGCATCGACGCCTACGAGCGGCAGATCCGGTTGCCCCTTGAACTTGTTCACGATAAATCGCAGCTTGCTAAAACGCTAGCGCAGCAGCACGTCGTTATCTCGCCCAACCTCATTCCAAGGTTTGCAACGTTTATGACTTCGTGGATCGAGACACTTCGCACCGACCGCGACATGGTGGTGCAGAGCGCGCCCTACGGGTGGCACCGCAACGGCACCAAGATCGCTGGCTTTATCTATGCCAAGCAGGTGCATTCCAAGGGTATGCCTAGGCCCGCGGCTAACCCGGATCCTGTCCTAGAGCGCCAGTACACACCCACAGGGGATCTTACACCATGGATCGCAGCAGCAAAAATGGTAACCGACCAGCAGCGCCCCCAACTCGATGCTATGTTAGCATCAGCGTTTGCGGCACCGTTAGTCGCTTTGGTCGGTCAGACCGGCCTATTGATGAGTACATATTCAGCCGAAAGTGGCATCGGCAAATCTACGACGATGAAAATCGCACAGGCTGTTTGGGGCCACCCCAAGAAGGCAGTGCAGTCCCTTTCAGATACAATAAATTCCGTCGTGAAGAAAATTGGCGACTTGAAGAACCTCCCGATGTATTGGGACGAGCTAAAGACGGAGCTTGATACCCACCGCTTCGTGCAGTTAGCGTTCCAGTTGGCACAGGGTAAAGAGAAGTCCCGTATGGCTGCGGACACTTCTTACAGAGAGCCCGGCACGTGGGAGACGATGCTTTGCTCCACGTCCAACGACAGCTTGATGAGCCACATTACTGCGGCAACCAAAACGACGAGCGCGGGCATCGCACGTATCTTTGAATTTGTCGTACCCCCGGGGGTAAAGGGCCAGATCAGCCCGGCCAGTGCGCAGCAGCTTACCGCGGACCTCGATAACAACTATGGTCAGGCCGGTTTAGTCTATGCCAAATTCCTCGGCGCCAACTACGAGCGTGTATCCAAGGAAGTTGACAACAAACTGCACGAGTTCGAACGTAGATACCACGTCGTTTCAGAAGAACGCTTCTGGCTGGCGATGATTACGGTCGTGGTCATGGGAGCTAAGTACGCCAACGAGCTTAAGCTTACCCAGATCAACGAGACCAACTTGGAAACGTTTATCATCGACACGTTCCAGACGATGCGTAAGGAGCGCGCCGAAGCGCCTGTGGATCTTAGCAATCCTACGTCGATGCTGGGCCACGTCTCGCGGTACCTTAATATTAAGCGCCCGCGCAACACCATCGTGACCAACCTCATGCACAACGGTCAGGGCAGGCCGCCTGCTCCCGGCACACCCGGTGCCATTCAGATACGACACGACGTCAACAATCGTATCGACGAGGTGCAAGTGCACTTCGCTATCGACACCATGACGTGCAGGTTTCTCAAGGCGCCGTTCATGGACTGGCTCGACGACCAAGAGCTTAGCCGTAAGCTGGTGACGGAGAAGCTTAAGAATATATTTAACATGCGGGAGCACCGCACGCGGTTGGGGGCAGGCACGCACTACGTCACCAACGCTGAGCAATGCCTTGAGTTCAACTATGGGGATCCGGTGTTCAATGGCTACATCGAAGTCTAGGCAAGCTATTTGCTGCTGGTGCAACAAGCCCGCGGGGGCAGCGATGGTAATCGCGGCCATGCCAGTAGGTCGGGAAAAAGTACCCGTAATTCACCTGACGTGCGTAGATTACCTGACCAACGAGGTAATTAAGCACCGAGCGACTAACACTAAGCCTGAGCGTTGTCGGCACGGACACGAACATAAGGCTGACTGTTTGATCTGCACGCCCTAACCCGCGGGGGTAACGATGTTTGATATACCCTTCGGGAATGAGGACACCGAAGCGTTGTGCAGCAGCGTGCCATTCCTGCCCCTGTATTTGTCAGGCAAGGGCGATCACGTAGCCATCATAGACGCCAAGCATTTCGTCTGGGCGTCGCAGTGGAAGTGGAAAGCAAAGCCCTCCAAGAACGGCAAGAAGATCTACGCATGTCGCAACTCAACCATAGGGCCGCGCGATATCTGTATCTTCCTCCACAAAGAGATATGCTTTCGCGCGTGGGGCCGACCACCCTCGCCGTCGCACATAATCGCGGACCACAAAAATAGTGTGTCGCTCGACTGTCGTGAAGATAATCTCCGCTGGGCTACGCCTTCGGAGAACAGGCAGAACTACCACGGCATATACGCGCAGCAGCTACGGCTAGCGTTTCTAGCGGGCAACGACACGCGCCTACAGCGCTTTCAGACTAGGAAATATAAATGAGTACCAGCCGGTACTGGATCCCTGACGAAGCATTCGAAATCACTCAGCGCGCGGCTGACATTTCGAAATGCTTCGAAGAGAACTTACCTCGTGAGGTAAAGCGTAAGCGCATGTTGCAGGCCGCGTTGATCGTGGCCACGGACAAAATGCTAGACGCGCTTAAAGCTAACTAAAGAACGTCTTATCGCCGCGGTTAGCGTGCGGCGACCGCAAGCGCAGATTAGAGCGCTTGTTCGACCCGCCGCCCTTGATCGACAGCTTGTGGTCGACGTCTTTGCCTTTGATAGCAGCGGCGCCAAGTTCTTTCTTCATTAGCCGACGAGCTTGCACACGCTCGTCGGTTTCATGGCGGTGTGCACGCTCGTAAGCGCCATACCGATGGGGGCCAGAGCGCGGCACGCTACTTACCCTTCCCCTTCCCCTTCCCGTAGGACTTAGGCGACTTGCCGTTGCCCGAACCGCCGATCTGACCGGCGTACGGATCCTTGGAGGCGGTGCCCGGGAAGGGCTTGCCGAAGGTTTTCTTACCCTTCGCCATGTTACTTGCCCTTCTTCTTGAACAGCTTGAACTGCTTGGCGTCGGCCTTTTTGTCGGCCTTGCCGCCTTCCTTCATGCCCTTGTCCTTGTCGAACTTGGACTTCTCGAAAGCAGCAAAAGTTTTCTTAGCCATAATTACCCTCAGGGGTTCGCGTTGTAGAAGTCGTTCTGGCTCGGCAGGTGTTGGTCTCGCTTAGTCGTGCGGATCCCGGGTTTGGAATAGTCCTGCTTCGCTGTGTCAGTTTGCCTGCGCTGCATGGCACGTGTCAACTCCGACATCGTTATCCTAGCATTTTGCGGCTGCGTCTGGTTCCACTCGTTGATCAACTTATACTGAGCGGTCTTCTCGCCGGGCGTCGCCTGCAGCCAGTGATTGATCATGTTTTGGCGCTTGGTAGCAAAATCATGCTGCTGGTCGCGGATCGCGAACGCCTGCTCGGTCTGCTCAGCGACCGCGCCGGGTTGGAAACCCATAGCCTTGACCATAGCTTGGTCGAGCCTGATCGGGTTCATAAGCTGTTTACCCGCGGAGGTTTGCTTACCGACAGTCGCCATCTGGTAAGCCTGTACGCTGTCGGCGTATACTTTTAGGGGTACAAGCAGACGCGAAGCTTCAAGCACGTCACCCTGCGAGAGCGCTTGGAAGCCCTGCACGCCATCCATAAGCAACGACGCAGGAGCACCCGCGAAGTTCTGCGCAAACCATGCCCACAGGTCGTCTTTCTTCATGGACTTGGGGTCAATGCCCGAAGTCGCTAGGGTGTTGAGCCCAGCGCGAGAAGCAAGATCGAAACCAAGCCAACGAGGCAGACCGCGAGTAAAGATTTCACCGCCAGCTTTACCAAATACATTGGCTGCTCCCGAGCGAACGCCGCGTTCAAGATCTTCGTACTTCTTGTCGGTCAGGCCAGCAAAGCCCGCTGCCAGCATAGCCAGCTTAATCGGTTCAGTCGGCAAGCCCAAGGCGCCTGCAATGAGCATGTGCGTAGCCATGAGGCCCGCAAAACCCTTCATAGCCTCCGGGTTTCCGCGGAACGCTGCCGCAGCCTGCTTCCCAAGCAAGTAGTACATACGTTGGGGATATTTCTTGAATTGCAGCGCCAGTCTCCCAACGGGAGATTTGAACATGGGGGAAGCATTCCAAGACGAGTAATCGCCCATGCTATCATGCACCACCTCTGTGGCATAACGTAGGGCTTGCTCGTGGTCTTTACCTTTCGCTCGCTCAAGGCGATAAGCAGCCACAGCAGTGACCGAGCGATTGATACTCTCGATAGCAGCACCAAGTTGGCGAGCCATGAGGTCAGTGCGATCAAGAGCCCTACCAAGCATATTGCTGCTAGGGTCAGCCACACGTGCGAGTTCAAGCCCGGCGTCTCTCGAAAGCAAGCCGATGTCGGTAAGATGTTGAAGAACCTTGCGCAGATCATTCCCATCAGGCTGTCCCTTTACACGATCCTGCATAGTCTTAAGGTAGTCAGTGAGGTCGGCGTGGTCTTTAAACGCCTTCACCGTATCCTTAAAACCGGCACCCAACATACGCCCGCTGCCCAC
>Ga0228698_1001213_pt1 | contig 13338 bp, 11 predicted proteins | sample McNCre117_Aug_MG_FD_178015 | JGI IMG/M metagenome (GOLD analysis project Ga0228698, IMG submission 178015) | Freshwater microbial communities from McNutts Creek, Athens, Georgia, United States - 1-17_Aug_MG | ecosystem: Environmental > Aquatic > Freshwater > Creek | place: USA: Georgia...
CGGCATCACCTACTACGCCACGCCGGCCTACCTGCGCGTCGGCTACCAGCCCGTCCAGCCCGTCCCGTTTGACCACAGCCTGCACGTCGGCCAGCTCGGCATGGACTGCCGCTATTGCCACGCGTCGGTGGAAAAATCGGGCACCTCCAGCATCCCCGCCGCGCAGACCTGCATGAACTGCCACAGCATCATCAAGCCCGCGAGCCCGCTGCTCGAGGTGGTGCGGCAGAGCTACGCGACCGGCGAGCCGGTGCCGTGGGTCAAGATCCACCAGACGCCCGACTACGTCTATTTCAACCACTCGGTCCACGTGAACCGCGGCGTCAGCTGCGTCGAGTGCCACGGCAAGATCAACGAGATGACGGCCGTCTACCACGCCAAGCCGCACAGCATGAGCTGGTGCCTCGACTGCCATCGCGCCCCCGAGCAGCGCATCCGCGACCCGAAGGATGTCTTCAACCTCGATTCCCCGACGCTTGCTGAGCAGGGCCGGCTCGCGGACGCCCAGAAGTTCGTCCACGACTGGAAGGTCAAACCGCCCCAGAGCTGCTCCGGCTGCCATCGCTGATGAAACGCAAATTTGATCACTCCGCCCCCGCGCAACGCGAGCTGACCGGCCCGAAGTACTGGCGCAGCCTCGACGAGCTGGCCGACACGCCCGGTTTCCGCGAGCACCTGGCCCGCGAGTTTCCCGAGGGTGCCTCCTCCATGGAGGGCGTCGACCGCCGGCAGTTCATGCGGCTGATGGCGGCGTCCTTCGCGCTCGGCGGCCTCGGCCTCGCCGGCTGCCGCCGCCCCGAGGCGCACATCCTGCCCTACGGCAAGTCCGTCGAGTACACCGTCCCGGGCCTCCCGCTCTATTTCGCCACGGCGATGCCGCTGCGCAAGTCGGCCATCCCGCTGCTGGCCGAGACCCACCAGGGCCGCCCGACCAAGCTCGAGGGCAACCCGAGCTACCGGCCGCACGGCGGCGCCAGTTCGCTCCTCGCCCAGGCCTCGGTCCTCGACCTCTACGATCCCGAGCGCGCCACGGCGCACACGCGGAAGGGCGCCACGCTTTCCCCGGACCAGGTCAACGCGCTGCTGGCCGGCATCAACCAGGCCTACGCCGGGAACGGCGAGGGCCTGGCCTTCCTCGCCGACGAGTCCGCCTCGCCGACGCGCGCCCGCCTCGTCGCGAAGCTGCGGGCGCAGTTCCCGAAGGCCATCTGGGCCGAATACGAGCCCGTGCAGGACGAGCCGCCGGTCGCCGCCGCGCAGGCCGCCTTCGGCCGCAACGTGAAGCCGGTCTACCGCTTCGCCGCCGCCCGGCGCATCCTCTCGCTCGACGCCGACTTCTTCCACGCCGAGTCCGGGGCCCTCTATTACGCCCGCGAGTTCGCCAAGGGCCGCCGCGTCGCGAGCGCCGCCGAGGCGGAAAAGATGAACCGCCTCTATGTGGCGGAGAGCGGCTTCTCGCTCACCGGCAGCATGGCGGACCACCGCCTGCGCATCGCGAGCAACCACATCCTCGCCCTCGCCGCCGCGATCGGCGGCAAGGTGCTGGAGACGGGCATGTTCGAGCCGCTGACCAAGGGCCTCGAGGTCAGCGCCGAGTGGGTCGAGCAATGCGCCAGGGACCTGCTGGCGCACCCGGGCGAGTCCCTCGTCGTCGCCGGCGCCCATCAGCCGGCGGCCGTCCATTGCCTCGCCTACGCGATGAACGCCAAGCTGGGCGGTCTCGGCCGGACCGTCGACTTCGTCGAGGTCGCCCCGTCCGGCGCCTCCACCCTCTCGGCCCTCGCCACCGCCATCAAGGCCGGCGCGGTCAAGACCCTCTTCATCCTCAACGGCAACCCCGCCTACAACGCGCCCGCCGACCTCGAGTTCGGCGCCCTGCTGAAGTCGGTGTCGGATGTCATCCGCTTCGGCTACTACCACGACGAGACCTCGGCCCTCGCGGGCACGCACCTCGCCGCGACGCACTACCTCGAGTCGTGGGGCGACGCCCGCACGGCCGACGGCACCATCGTGCCGGTGCAGCCGATGATCATGCCGCTTTTCAACGGCCTGATGGAGGTCGAGCTGCTCGCCCGCCTCGCCGGCGAGGCCCAGCCCGGGGCCTATGAGCAGGTTTTCGCCACCCGCGGCGGCGACCGGAAGGCCTTCGAGAAGTTCCTCCACGACGGCCTCGTCGAGGGCTCGGCCTACCCGGTCGTCAGCGTCGCCTTCGACGTGCAGCGCTCCGGCGCCGCCTTCGCCAGGGTGCCGGCCTTCGTCGCCCTGTCGCTCAGCAACCTCGAGGTGCGTTTCGCCACCGACCACAAGATGGACGACGGCCGCTTCGCCAACAACGGCTGGCTGCAGGAGTGCCCGGACCCGATGACGAAGATCTCGTGGGACAACGCCATCCTCGTCAGCCCGAAGCTCGCGGCGGAGCTCGGCATCGTGCCCGCCGGCAGCCTGCTGCAGGTGGCGCGCAAGGAGGAGGCCGAGTTCTACCAGGGCCGCGAGAACGCCCGCATCTTTGAAGTCAGCCTGAACGGCCGCAAGGTCAGCGGCCCGGTGCACATCCAGCCCGGCCTGTCGAACTATACCGTCGTCCTCCCGCTCGGCTACGGCCGCACCCGGTCCGGCCACATCGGCACCGGCGCGGGCTTCAGCGCTTATCCGCTGCGCACCAGCGACGCCCCGGCCTTCGCCACCGGCGCCACGCTCCGCGACACGGGCGAACGCCAGCAGCTGGCCAACACCCAGGAGCACTGGTCGATGGAAGGCCGCGACATCGTGCGCGAGGCCAACGTCGACGAGTTCCGGGAGAACCCGCGGTTCGTTGCCGGCATCGGCATGGAGTCGCACACCCCGCCGGTGCTGGGCAAGGATGCCGGCAAGGATCCGGCGTTCATCGCCACCACGACCCCGCGCGGCAACTCCCTCTACGAGACGCCCAACTTCGACGGCATCCACCAGTGGGGCATGTCGATCGACCTCAACACCTGCATCGGCTGCAACGCCTGCGTCGTGGCCTGCCAGGCGGAGAACAACATCCCGATCGTCGGCCGCGAGCAGGTGATGCGCGGCCGCGAGATGCACTGGATCCGCCTCGACCGCTATTACTCCGACGGCCGCGCCGACGCCGAGGCCTTCGGCGCCGAGGGCAACAAGATCCTCCCCGAGGATCCCCAGGTCTCGATGCAGCCCATGACCTGCCAGCACTGCGAGCTCGCGCCCTGCGAGACCGTGTGCCCGGTCAACGCCACCGTGCACGACGACGAGGGCATCAACGTGATGGCCTACAACCGCTGCATCGGCACGCGCTACTGCGCGAACAACTGCCCCTACAAGGTGCGCCGGTTCAATTTCTTCGACTTCAACAAGCGCGCCACCGACGCCCTCTACCTGGGCCCGCTCGGCCACCAGAGCGAGATGCCGGAGCTGGTCAAGATGGTGAAGAACCCCGATGTCACCGTGCGCATGCGCGGCGTCATGGAGAAGTGCACCTATTGCGTCCAGCGCGTGCAGCAGGCCAAGATCGCCCAGAAGCGGAAGGCCGGCGCCAGCGGCGACGTCGAGATCCCCGACGGCACGATCCGGACCGCCTGCCAGCAGGTGTGCCCGGTCGAGGCCATCGTCTTCGGCAACATCAAGGACGCGCACAGCGCCGTCTCCCTCGCGAAGCAGCAGGAGCGCGACTACGCGGTCCTCGGGTACCTCAACATCCGCCCGCGCACGACCTATCTCGGCAAGCTCCGCAATCCGAACCCGCACATGCCCGACTACTCCGCGCTCCCGCTCAGCCGGGTCGAGTATAACCACAAGAACCACCCGGCGCACGGCGCCGGCCACGGGGAAGACCACGCGGCCAAGCATGGAGGGCAGGGCTGATGAGCGCGCACGCCTCTGATTCGCCGGCTCCCGCCATCCTCGCCGAGGTCCGGCCCGTCGTCCTCCCCCGGCGCGTGCTGGTGGAGAACCACCGCGACTTCCACTGGATCACGGAGAAGATCTGCGGCATCGTCGAGGGCAAGACCCCGGCCTGGTGGTGGTGGTGCTTCGGCCTCGCGGCCGTCGTCGCCTCGTTCACCGTCTCCGGCCTCGTGTACCTCGTGTCGACGGGCGTCGGCGTGTGGGGCCACGCCAACCCGGTCAACTGGGCCTGGGACATCGTCAACTTCGTGTTCTGGATCGGCATCGGCCACGCCGGCACGCTCATCTCCGCGATCCTGTGCCTGCTGCGCCAGAAGTGGCGCACGTCCATCAACCGCGCCGCCGAGGCCATGACCATCTTCGCGGTCGTCTGCGCCGCCATCTTCCCCGTCTTCCACGTCGGCCGCATCTGGTTCGCCGTGATGCCCGGCTGGCTGTTCCCGTTCCCCAACGCGAACGGCATCTGGCAGAACTTCCGCTCGCCGCTGGAGTGGGACGTGTTCGCGGTCTCGACCTACGGCACCGTGTCCGTGCTCTTCTGGTACATCGGCCTCATCCCCGACCTCGGCACGATGCGCGACCGCTTCACGCAGACCGGCAACCTGCTCCGCGCCCGCATCTACGGCTTCTTCGCCATGGGCTGGCGCGGCTCGAACCGCCAGTGGAGCAACTACGAGATGGCCTACCTCATCCTGGCCGGCATCTCGACGCCGCTGGTGCTCTCCGTGCACACGATCGTGTCGTTCGACTTCGCCGTCTCGCTCATCCCCGGCTGGCACACGACCATCTTCCCGCCGTATTTCGTCGCGGGCGCCATCTTCTCCGGCTTCGGCATGGTGCTCACGCTCATGCTGCCGCTGCGCGCCGTCTACCGCCTCGAGGACCTCATCACGCAGTATCACATCGACTGCATGTGCAAGATCACCCTGGCGACGGGCACCATGGTGGGCTACGCCTACTCGATGGAGTTCTTCATCGCCTGGTATGGCGCGAACCCCTACGAGGGCTTCGCGTTCATCAACCGCGCGTTCGGCCACTACGCCTGGGCCTACTGGATCATGATCGGGTGCAACGTCATCACCCCGCAGTTCTTCTGGTTCCGGTCCGTCCGCGAGAACACCACGCTGGTCTGGATCCTCTCCATCTTCGTCAACGTCGGCATGTGGTTCGAGCGCTTCGTGATCATCGTCACGTCGCTGGCCCGCGACTTCCTGCCCTCGAGCTGGGGCTATTATTCGCCGTCCATCGTCGAGATCTTCACGTTCTTCGGCACGTTCGGCGTGTTCTCGTTCCTGTTCCTCCTGTTCATCCGCTTCGTCCCCATCATGCCGATGTCGGAAGTGAAGGCGGTCATCCCCGCGGCCGATCCCCACGGATCTTCCCCCCACTAAGGAGCCGCCGCCATGAACCAGACCTACGGACTCATCGCCGCCTTCGACACCACGCCGGACCTCTACCACGCCTGCGCCAAGGTGCGGGACGCCGGCTATTCCCAGTGGGACGCGCTCACGCCGTTCCCGATCCACGGGCTCGACGCCGCCATGGGCGTGCGCCGGTCCAAGGTGCCGCGCTTCTCGCTCGCCGGCGGCATCACCGGTTTCTGCACCGGCATGTCGCTCATCTTCTGGGCCGGCGCCTACGAGTATCCGCTCATCGTCGGCGGCAAGCCCTACTTCAGCCCGATGTTCGCCTTCCCGATCTCCTACGAGCTGACCATCCTCTTCACCGCCTTCGCCACCATCGGCGGCATGTTCTTCCTGAACCAGCTGCCCATGCATTACCACCCGGTGATGAAGGCCCCGCAGTTCGTCCGCGCCCTGGACGACCGCTTCTACATTGTGATCGAGGCCAACGACCCGAAATTCAACGCCACCGCCACCCGCGAGCTGCTCGCCCGGGCCGGGGGCAAGGACATCGCCGAGGTGGAGGCCTGACCCGATGCGCTACGCCTACTACACGCTCGCCTTCGTGGTCGTCCTCCTCGTGTCCGTCATGGGCTTCCGCGGCCTGCGCTCGACGCGCCCGCCGATCGAGGTCTTCCCGGACATGGACCGCCAGGCCAAGTACAAGCCGCAGGCCGAGTCCAAGTTCTTCGCCGACGGCCGCGCCGACCGGCCGATCCCCGCCGGCACGGTGCCGCGTGGTCGCAGCGTCGAGGCCGACCCGGCCTTCCTGCGCGCCGACGACTTCCGCTACGAGGGCAAGCTCGCCGACGGCACCTTCGGCCGCGGTTTCCCGGCCGGCCTCACGGTCGACGAGGCCTTCGTGCGCCGCGGCCAGGGCCGCTTCCTGATCTACTGCGCGCCGTGCCACGGCGCGCTGGGCGACGGCAACGGCATCACCAAGTCCTACGGCATGCTCACGACGCCCACCTACCACGACGACCGCCTGCGCGGCCTGGCCGAGGGCGAGATCTTCAACACGATCACCCACGGCAAGAACACGATGATGTCCTACGCCGACAAGCTGGCCCCCGACGACCGCTGGGCCGTGGTCGCCTACGTCCGCGCCCTCCAGCGCGCCGCGCATGGCTCGATCAACGATGTCCCCCCCGAACAGCGTGGAGGGCTGAAGTAACATGAGCGTCCCCGCCGCCACCCCCGCTTCCACCGCCGCCCTGGCGAACAAATTCCTCGGCGCCGGCCTGGCCGGCCTCGCCGTCACCGCGCTCGGCCTATTCGTCGCCGAGCCGCATGGCGTGGCCCTGTCCTACCTGGTCGGCGTCGCCTACTGGACGGCCGTCGCCATCGGCATGCTGATGCTGGTGCTCATCCACCATATCTTCGACGCCGGCTGGTCCGTGGTCATCCGCCGCCAGTTCGAGCACGGCCTGTCGGCCTTCAAGTGGCTCGCGGTCCTGTTCCTGCCGCTGCTCATCTCCGCCTGGGTGAAACCCGGCTTCGTCTGGCCCTGGATGGACCTCGGCCACGCGCTGCACGGCCACGGCACGGTGGGGGAGGACATCCTCTACCAGAAGAAGGCGAGCTTCCTGAACGTGAACATGTTCACCGGCATGTCCGTCGCGTTCTTCGCCGGCTGGATGTGGCTCTCCGCCCGCCTCCGCCGGGCCTCCTTCACGCAGGACGCCGACGGCGAGGCCAAGTGGACGTTCATGAACCGCAAGACCGCGGCCTTCGGCATCCCGATCAACGCCCTGGCCCTGAGCTTCGCCGCGATCTACTGGATGAAGAGCCTCGAGTACCACTGGTTCTCGACGATGTATGGCGTGTGGTTCTTCGCGAACTGCATGCGCGCCGCCATGGCCTTCGGCGTCGTCATCACGTGGTGGCTCTGCACCCGCGGCGACTACAAGGGCATCTTCAACACCAACCAGCTGCACTGCCTCGTGGCCCTGGCCTACGCCTTCGTGGTGTTCTGGGCCTACGTCACCTTCTCCCAGTACTTCCTGATCTGGAACGCCAACGTCCCCGAGGAGACCTTCTGGTACAACATCCGCGAGTCGGGCGACTGGCTCTGGGTCGGCATGCTGCTCCTCTTCGGCCACTTCTTCGTGCCCTTCCTGCTCTGGCTCTCCTACCGCCGCAAATCCACCCTGAAGCCCGCCCTGTTCATCAGCCTGTGGGTCGCCGTCATCATCCTGGTCGACCTCTGCTACAACGTGCTGCCCGCCCTCAAGGACGAGCATAACGAGCCGCTGCCCTTCCTCTCGCTCAACCTCCTCTGGGTCCTCTCCTCCGTCGTCGGGGTCGGCGGCATCTGCGTCTGGTCCTACCTGCGGAGCTTCCCGACGGCCAGGCTCATCCCGATCCGCGACCCGCGCATCGTCGAGTCGCTCACCCACCATGAGGCGACGGCCCCCGAGTCCGGCGCGGTCCCGGCCGCCCACTAAGCCATGAGTGATTCCGCCCCATTCTCCTTTCCGCACCGCACGCCGGTGTTCACCACGGTCATCGTGCTGGTCGCCTTCGCCCTGTTTGGCTGGCTGGCCCGCAAGGTCTACGCCCCGCACGCCTTCACCGTGGACAAGATCGAGGGCGTCCGCACCCCGGCCGACCGCAAGGCCCTCCTCGCCGAGAAACTCGCGAAGGAACACCCCGCCGCGACCAGCTACGCCTGGATCGACCAGAAGGCCGGCACCGTCCGCCTGCCGATCGAGCGCGCCATCGAACTCACCGTCCGTGACCACGCCCAGAAGTAAGCCCTGTGATGAATTCTTCCGCTAACAACCGCACGGAGCAGATGGAGATCGACGCCTCGGCCAAGTGGCCGGTGCTCTTCTTCTTCGGCTCGGCGCTGCTCTGGCTGCTGCTGGGCGGCGTCATGCAGCTGGCCGCCGCGATGCAACTGCACCAGCCGGGCTTCTGGTCCGGCTGCGAGTGGGTCACCCACGGCCGGCTCGTCCCCGCCGCGCAGAACGCCCTCGTCTACGGCTGGGGCATGAACGCCGCCTTCGCCTTCGGCCTCTGGCTGATGGCCCGCCTGTCCGCGACCACCCTCCGCCACGGCGGCTGGCTGTTCATCGCCGTCAAGTTCTGGAACCTCGGCGTCGCCCTCGGCGTGCTCGGGATCATGGGCGGCTACTCGACCTCCTTCGAGCTGCTGGAGATGCCGCGCTTCGTCAGCCTCATCCTGCTCGCGGCCTACGCCCTCATCGGGGTCTGGGCGGTCACCACCTTCAGCATCCGCAACACGGAGAACGTCTACGCCTCGCAATGGTACATCTTCGGCGCGGCCTTCTGGTTCCCGTGGCTCTACGCCATCGCCCAGGTGATGCTCTTCAAGGCCCCCGTGCGCGGCGTGCTCCAGCCGGTCGTGAATGCCTGGTATGCCCACGGCCTCTACAACCTCTGGTTTGTGCCGCTGGCCCTTGCCGCCGCCTATTACTTCCTGCCCAAGATCCTCGGCAAGCCGGTCGCCAATTACTACCTGGCCTCGCTGGCGTTCTGGTGGCTGGCCATCACCTCGGCCTTTGCCGGCGGCAGCCGCCTGATCGGCGCGCCGGTGCCCGTCTGGATCCCGACCATGGGCATCGTGGCCAACATGCTGGTCGTCGTCGGCGTGGTCATCGTGGCCCTCAACCTCTTCGGCACGCTGGCCGGCCGCCTGGAGGCCGCGAAGTCCAGCCTGACGCTGCGCTTCATCCTCATCAGCATCGTGAGCTTCGTGCTCGCCGCGGTGATGAACCTCGCGCTCTCCATGCGCGGCTTCGCCGCCGTCGTCCAGTTCACCCTGCTCGACGGGCTGCGCGACTGGCTGACCTTCTACGCCTGCTTCTCCACCGCGATGTTCGGCGCGGCCTATTTTATCCTGCCGCGCCTGACGGGCAAGGAGTGGCGCTCCGTCGCGCTCGTCAAGGTCCACTTCGCCGCCACCGCGCTCGGCGTGCTGCTCATGGTCGCGGGCCTGACCTACGCCGGCTGGCACCAGGGCCAGCTGCTCAATGACGCCGCCGTGCCGTTCACCGACATCACGAAGGCCATGTCCTTCTGGTTCGCCTACCGCACGGTGGTGCTGGCCCTGCTCCTCCTCGGCCACGTGGCGTTCCTCCTCAACTTTGTCTGGATCGCCTGCCCGGTCAATTCCCGGGGCACCGCCGCCGCGACCTTCCGCCCGCCTCCCGACCTGGGTCTCGCCCGCAAGGAGGGTCACGCATGAAAAACGGACTCGCGCTCTTCTTCGGCGTCCTCGCCACCCTCGCGCTCTCCTGGGCCGGCCTGCTCCTGACCGCCCACCGGCAGATCGGCGCCCTCAGCCAGTTCAAGGACCCGGCGGATGACATGCTGTACCCGCAGCCGCTTTCCGGCGTGGCCGACCAGGGCCGCCTGGTCTACCAGGACCTCGGTTGCGTCACCTGCCACACGCAGCAGGTGCGCCAGCATGGCTTCGGCCACGACCTCGCCGAGGGCGGCCGCAAATGGGGCGAGCGGGGCAGCTACGCCCGCGACTACATTCGCGACCGGACCGTCCTCATCGGCCAGAGCCGGCTGGGCCCCGACCTGCGCAATGTCGGCACCCGGCTGGGCGACGCCAAGCCCGAGGAATACAACGAGTGGTTCTACAAGCTCCTTTACGCCCCGCAGTCGGTGGCGGCGGGCACGAACATGCCGCCGCATCCGTTCCTCTTCGAGGTCCATCCCGTGGCCGGCCGCCAGCCTTCCGCGCACGCCCTCGCGCTGCCCGCCAAGTTTGCCCCGGGCCCCGGCCTCGAGGTGGTGCCCACGCCCCGGGCCGTGGCCCTTGTGACCTACCTGCGGAGCCTGAAGGACACTTACGACTACCCCATCGAGCGCACCCGGAACCTGCCGGCGCCGAAGGAGGGAGGCCATTAAGATGAGCGCGAACGATTCCAATTTCCACGTGGAGCAGGCCGGGGCCAGCGACGACAGCATCCAGCAGGTCCACGCCCGGTTGCAGACCACCAAGCCCGAGAAGGCCGACGGCTACTCCAAGCTGCCGCTCGTGCTGCTGGGGCTGATGTGCGCCGCCATTTTCTTCGGCTCGATCTACCTCGCGCACTATTCCCTGCGCTTCGACCCGCTCGTCTACAGCGAGCAGGCCAGCCGCGAGAAGCCGGGTGCCGTCAAGATCGTCCCGCTTACCCGCGCCCAGCTGGGCAAGAAGGTTTTCGACACCACGTGCATCACCTGCCACCAGGCCAACGGCCTGGGCGTGCCCGGCCAGTATCCGCCGCTGGCGGGTTCGGCCTGGGCCCAGGGCAACGAGGAGCGCGTGATCCGCATCGTCCTCCACGGCCTCAACGGGCCGATCACCGTCGAGGGCAAGGAATACAACAACGTCATGGCGCCGCTCGGCGCCGCGCTGAAGGACGAGCAGATCGCCAACGTGATCTCCTACGTCCGGGCCTCCTGGGGCAATACGGCGGCCGAGGTGACACCTGAGACGGTGGCCAAGGTCCGCGCCGATACCGCCAGCCGCACGGCCTACTGGACCGCGGCCGAGCTGGAGAAGATCGGCAAGTGAGCTGATCCGCCGGATCCGGACACAGGAAAGGCCGGGCTGGTGCCCGGCCTTTTGTTTGGCGCGCCCGGGTCGGCCCGGGCGGCGGGGCGGCTTATTCGCCGCCCTTGAACATGCCGCCGAAGTTGGGCATCTCGAATTTCTGGTAGCCGGCCGGCGGGCTGAACAGCGAGTCGGGCAGGGAGCCGGGCTCGATCTTCGTGGCTTCCATCTTGAAGGTTTCCTTGCCCTTGGCGTCGCGCGAGATCACGCGCAGGGGGAAGCCGCCCTTGCCCTTGACGGCCTCTTCCCACTTGGCGGCATTCGCGCTGCTCTTCCGTTGGCCGCCGCCGAACATGCCGGCCAGGCCGCCACCACCGCCGCCACCGCCCCCACCACCCATGCCCATGAACGCGCCCAGACCCTCCGCCGCCCACACCTCGGTGACGGTGTTCTTGTCCTTCACGAGGATCTGGTTGCACTTGTAGCCGAGGATGGTCTCGGTTTTGCCGGTGACCTCGATTTCCGCGTTGCTTTCCCCCGACTTGGCCGCGGCCTGCTCGACCGGCTTCTTGATCGGCATGACCATGTACATTTTCTGCTCGGACATGAGCATCAGCATCTCGAGCTTGCTGAGGTCCATGATCGTGGCCACGTCGTGGCCCTCCGCATTCATGTCGGTGCGGAGCATCTGGCCCTTGATGGAGTAGTTCAGCTCCATCGCCTTGCCCTTTTCGGCCGTGATGGCGAGCGACACCTTGCCCTCGAAGGTCTTGGCGGCGAATGACTGGACAGCGGTGAGCAGGGCGCCCACGGCGAGAAATCGGAATAGGAGTTTCATGACTCCCGCAGCCTGACAGCCCGCGGCGCCGACTCAAGCCACGGTTGAACGGCATTGCCACCGGCGGGCGGATCAGGGGAGAGTCTATCCATGTCCTGTCCATCCGGCCGGCAAAACTGACGAGGGCGGTCTTATCGTGAAAACCACCGCACCCGAGGGCCTTGGTTTGGACTGGCGGCGCACCGCCGCCTGGGTCGCGGGGCTGGTGCTGCTGGCCTGGCTGGCCTGTTTCCGGTTTCCGGCGGTGTGGGCGGTGACGGGCATCGGCGAGGCCAACCGGCCGTTCATGGACCTTTATGGCATCCTTGCGGCGTGTGACGCGGCCAAGGCGGGAGTGGATCCCTTCCTGCCCAACAGCTTTGATCCCTATCACCGGCCTCATGTCTACACCGAGTGGTGGCTGGAACTCGGCCGGCTGGGCCTCAGCCGGGCGGACACGCCCTGGCTGGGCGCGACCCTGCTTGGGACGGTGCTGCTGGCCGCGATGGTGATGGCGCGACCCCGCACCCGGGCGCAAGGCATGGCGTTGCTGCTCCTGTTGGTCTCGCCCGCGTTTCTCATGGCCGTCAACCGGGCGAACAACGATCTGGTGGTTTTCGTGCTGATCAGCGGGGGACTGCTGTGCTTCCGGCGGGAAGCGTGGGCGGGACGGGCTTTGGGCGTGGTGTTGTTTGCCGTGTCCGCAGTGCTCAAATACTACCCGCTGGTCACGCTGGTTGTGCTGGTGGAGCTGCGTTCGCGCCGTGGCTTGGCGGCGGGCCTCGCCCTGTATGGCTTGGTGCTGGTGCTGGCCTGGCCGGGACTGCAGCCCGGGCTGCAGGGCGCGGCCCGGTTCATGTCCCAGCCCGAATGGCTTTATGCCTTTGGTGCGCCCGTGTTTTTGAGAAACCTGGGCGTAACCAGCACGATCGGATGGGTGGCGCCGGCGGGGCTGATGACCCTCAGCGCGGTCTGGTCGGCCTGGAAGAAAGCCGGGGAGCCTGGCGTCATCGGATCCGCTTCGGACCAAGCGGCCGAGCGCGAGTTCATGGTCGGGGCCGTGATGCTGGCCGGCATGTTCTTCCTGGGTTCATCCTTCGTCTACAAGCTGGTCTTCGCGATCTGGTTGCTGCCTTGGCTGTGGCGCGAGCACGCCGATCCAGTCGAGGCGCGCTGGGTTCGCGCCGCCGCGTGGCTGATGCTGGCAGTCGTCTGGTTCGAGGGGACGGCGGCCGTCGGGCTCAACCTGTTGTTGGGGCCGCAAGCGCTCTCGCTGGCCATGACACTGCTCAAGGGTGCCCTGCTGATTTCCCAGCTCCTTGCCTGGGCTTGGGTGGCCTGCCTGTTGCGCCTGTTTTTTGTGCTACTGGGCCGTCGGCTCATGGCCTGGGGGCCGACCGTCTGGCCGGCCCGCGGCGGCCGGGCCTGAAACGGATTGCCATGCCGGTCCGGGCGGGAATCCTGCTGGCATGCCCTCCGAGTTCAGCCTTACGCGGCAGGTCGAGTTCCACGAGACCGACATGGCCGGCATCATGCACTTCGCCAATTTCTTCCGCTGGATGGAGAGCTGCGAGACCGCCTTTTACCGGTCGCTCGGGCTGCCGCTGATCTCGTTCGTGCCGGGACAGGTGGTCGGCTGGCCCCGGGTCAATGTCAGCTGCGCCTACCGCGCCCCGCTGCGCTTCAACGACACG
>Ga0228698_1001214_pt1 | contig 13332 bp, 23 predicted proteins | sample McNCre117_Aug_MG_FD_178015 | JGI IMG/M metagenome (GOLD analysis project Ga0228698, IMG submission 178015) | Freshwater microbial communities from McNutts Creek, Athens, Georgia, United States - 1-17_Aug_MG | ecosystem: Environmental > Aquatic > Freshwater > Creek | place: USA: Georgia...
ATACCCGTTTCCTCGCAGCCAACTACAACGGCGACATCATCTGGCGCAACATCCCGAACGAGACGACCAACTTGTTCGAGAACCAGGGCGTGTGGGCTGCACAGCTTATGGCGGCCTGGAAGCCAACTGTGAAGCGTAACTATGCTTATGCTCTGATGGTTCGTCGCTGCCCGCGAATTGTGGGCGATACTTGCTCCTACTAATCGTGAGCAGTTCATGGCCCATCTTCCACAGCGGGAGATGGGCCTTAACTGCTTATTCTAGCATGAGAGCATCATTCCAAGCACACAAATTCGCCGCGCATCTCTTGTGCTGCTTTCTCGTAAGCAGCGGATGCAGCTTCGGGTGTTTGGAAAAAACCGAGGTATTTACGAGTGCCTCGAAAATGGATTTGCGCGGTAAATCCACCATTGGTAATACGGCCAACTCCTTTTGGCAGGTCAAGTTTGCGATTTTTCTGCCGCCTTTTGTTCCAATTGCTTTGAGCGATGTCGCACAAACGAAGGTTTTCGATGCGGTTATCCCAAATGTCTCGGCTGGCGTGATCCACCCAAAACCCATCTGGAATCTCGCCCTTCATCATCGTCCAAACAACGCGATGCACGAGGTATTTCGTCCCTTTGATGCAAAGCTGCTTGTACATCTTTTCTCCAAACTTGTCGATCACACCGCGCCCCGCTTCGGGATTGGCTGTGGAAGCTTTCCACGACTGGAAATGCCTCGCGCTTGGAAAGTCTTCAACCTTCCTCGGCTTCCAAGTCAGGACTCCGGTTTCGGGATTATAGGCAAGCAAACGATGAAGTTCGTCTGCGCTGGGAATGAGCTTGCGGGATTCGCCGCGAGCGAGTACTTTAGACTTAACGTTGGTGATCATGTTGGTTATTGCGTGATTGCTGACGTAGAGCGCAGGGAGGTGTCGTTTCTTCCCTGTGCTCGCCTAATTTCCCACATCTGAATCTAAAGTCAATCCCCATGAAGCTCCCCGCCATCGAAGAAGTCGCCACTGAAGAGGTTGTTGCCCCAAAGCCTAAAATGGGCGGCGGCATCAACATCCCAATGCCCAAAGGATTCAAAATTCCACAAGGAAAAAAGGAGGGCGACGAAATCGAAGTGATCGCCAAAGTCCGTCCAATGGGCGGCAAGCTGATGGTCGAATCTCTCGATGGCTTTGAGCTTTCTGACGCCGAAGAAGAGGCGATGGAAGAAACTGAATCGGAAGACGAGGCTGCCGACACGGAAGCCGCAAAGGCACTTGGCAAGTCGGAAGATGAAGACGAACAGTTTGCGTCCGAGCTTTCTTCTGCTATCCGTCAAATGAAATGAACGCTTACCCTTACTCAAGCACTGCTGCGATTTCCAACGCGTTGACCGCGCTTGGCACGACCGCCATCGCTTCTGATGACACGCTTCTCCTGCAACAGGCCGTGGTTCTTGCGGCCAACCTTATTTCCTAATCATGGCCTCCCCCTACGCATCCTCTGCTAAAATCGCTGCCGCTGAGGCCAAGCTGGGCGGGCCAATTGCCCTGGACAGTTCGCTGCTTCTGAAGCAGCTAGTGGTTGCTCTTGGCAATGTCACTGGCGGCGGCGGAGGTGGTTCTGGCACCGTCACCAGTTTTGCATTCACCAATGGCGCTGGCATCAGTGGCACCGTCACGAATGCGACGACCACCCCGACTTTGGCGTTAACGCTTGGTGCCATCACGCCGACATCTGTCAATGGCAATACCATTACTACCGGCACAGGCACGCTCACGTTGGCAGCAGGCAAGACGCTCACGGCATCCAACACGCTGACGTTTGCTGGCACCGATGGCAGCACGCTCAATATCGGCACTGGCGGCACTCTCGGCACGGCGGCTTACACTGCTGCATCAGCCTATGCTACCGCAGCGCAGGGAGCGACCGCAGACGCGGCGCTTGCCAAGGCAAGTAATCTCTCTGACCTCACCAATGCTGCTACCGCTCGCACCAACCTTGGGCTGGGCACGATGGCAACACAGGCTGCCTCCGCAGTTACCATCACGGGCGGCACGATAGCGGGGCTGACTGGTCTTGGCATTCGCAACGCTGGCACGGGTGCGTTTGATCTGACACTTGCCATGAATGGCACGCTGACAGCAGGGCGCACGCTCACCTTCAATGTCACTGACGCGAATCGTGCAATCACCCTGAACGGCGGCGACGTGTCCTTTGTGAACTCGTTCACCAGCGCGGGCAACTTTGCCACGACGATCACGGCCACGGCGACGACAAACAGCACGCTGCCTGCGGGAACGGACACTTTGGCGGGTCTTGGGACGGCGCAGACTTTCACTGCGGCCCAAATCATCACTGGCCCGACTGCGGCGGCTTCCACGTCTGCGCTCAAGATCAACGGTGTTGCTTATTCTGGTGGAAGCTCCACCACCACCAAGCCGTTACTGTTGGTAGAAACTAGCGGCGTGACAAGTACCGGCTGGAGCACATTAGGCACCACATTGGGCGTCAATGGTAGCACGTCTCTCGGAACCTCGGCTCGTATCATCGACGTTCAGTATGGCGGTGCAACGATGTTCAACGTGAACGGCTCCGGCGCGGCAAGCCTGACGGGTTCCATGAACGCTGCTAACTTCAATGCGGCTGCAAACTCGTGGTTTACCTGGACTGGCCGTTCGGTGTTGTATTCACCCTCGGATGGTGTCATTAAGATGATGAATGCCGCCGAAAACTCCTTTGGCAGGCTGTGTTTTGGACCGGCTACGAGCGGCTTCACCGCGCTCAAGGCCAACACGACGACTCTGCAATGCCGCTTGGCGGATGATTCCGCGTATGCCGCTTTTGACGCGCTTTCCTACAAGGTGGGCGGCACGGCAGGAGCCACGGGAGGCACCTTTACCGCCATCACTTCCATCACCGTCACCAACGGCATCGTCACCGCCATTTCTGGAACCTGATTATGAACCTTCCTATTGCCACCGCCTCACCCGTGGAACTCGCGGGAACCAACCTCCTGTCGATCTTCAATGCGACAGGCGGACGCATCGCCAATGCCCTAACGGACTCCATCAGTATTGCCTCTGGCACAAGCGATTACACTCCCCAAGAGTTCTGGGATGCACAGGACACCAACGGCGCAGCAGTTCTGAATGTGTTTGCCACCCTTGCGAAGGTTCTTGGCAGTATCTACCCCGAACTGATGACGCCTGAAATTGAGCATGCTGGCGACAATCTCATTGTCGAGCCAGATGGCCGCGTTAAAGTTAAATCCTAACCCATGCACATCCTCAAACTCACCAACGGCGTGCGCCTCATCGCGCACAACCTGCTTCATGCTCCAGATAGCTTCAAGACTCCTTCCGAGGTGGTTAGAGCGGCCAAGATCATCGAGGACATCGCTTGCCCTACCGTGAGCGCAGAGCAGGCAACGCCTGAATGGCACGAGGAGGACGCAGGTGAAATCAAACTGACCGAGGCTGGCCGCGATCTGCTCAAGGCCGTGGTCGAAAAGCATGCCTCCAAGCTCCCGCCTTCCAAGCATGTCGTTTCACTTCTGACCCAGCTTGGGTTCACCGATTAACTGTGCCACACCTTTCCCGCAACTCATGACATGGATCACTTCCCAACTGGAATCAGTCGTGAGTGGGTGGCGGCGCTCTTTGACGAATGTCCCGTCCCAATGGCCGTTGTGGCTGCTGACCATCGCTTTAGCCGATGTAACGACGCGTACTGTGCTCTCACTGGCTTTGCCCGTGGTGAACTCCTCGCCCGTAAGTGGCAGAGCATCACACACCCAGACGACGTTGACGGCGACCAAGACGGAGCAGACCGCGTGCGTGGAGACGATGCCCGGAACCACTACTCCGTGGTCAAACGCTACCTCACCAAAAACGGTGGTGTTGCATGGGTCAACCTCCACGTCCGCGCCATCTTTGAAGAGGGCCGCTTTTCGTGCTATTTCGTTATCGCCGTCCCGCTTGCGTCCCACGACGCCACCGCCATCATCCCCAAGCCCACCGGTTTTGTGGAGTGGTCAAAGCGCAACCCCCGTGACGCCATTATTCTCGCACTCGCAGCCGGATTGTTCGTCGGACGCGACGAATTGATTGAACTTTTGAAGCTCTGGCTAAAGTAGGTTCATGCACGTCAGCCATATGAGAACCGCATTCATTGCCATCAACGGCATTCTGACCAACCCCGGCGACGCTGATGGATGGACGGACCGGTTTTGCACTTGGGTGAACTGTCACCTGCCAGACGGCGTGAAAGCGGAGAAGTTTGAGTATGCCACGGATGTGTTATTCCGCCGTGTGAAGCAGCGGGAACGTGCTGACTCCATTGCAAAGATGGTGGGATACTACCGCCGTGCGCTTTTCCGCATCGTGCTCATAGGCCATAGCAACGGTGCTGATCTTATTGCCCGTGTCATGCAGGCCAGTGGGCAGGACGTGGACGCGGTTCACCTGTTCGCGCCTGCGGCAGACGACGAAGATTTTGCCGATGCCATCCGCGAAGGGCTCGTTCATCGAGTTCACATCTATGGAAGCAAAAACGACAAGGAGCTTCAGTTTGCACGCAAGACACGTCCGCTGATCAACTGGCTTGGACTCGGCTACGGCAGCCTTGGCCTTCGCGGAAAGGAATTTGCCGCGCAGTTTCCGCACACGGTCAAGGATCATTCCAACGACAGCTACGGTCATTCGACGTGGTTCCAGCGTGGTGCCATTTTCGAGGACACGATGCGCCTCATGGCTGCAAACGACAAAGCGGATCAAGGTTTTGACGAGCAACCTCCCACCACGAAGCTATGAAATTCATCCTCATCCTTTCCGCCTGCTTTTTGGCTTCTTGCTCCCAGACCATTCTCGGACTGAACCGTGGGCAGCGCATGACTATTTACGGTGACGTGCTCGACATCGCCGGACACCCGGAGCTTGGTGAGCCGTTGAAGGCGATTGCACGCACGCTGGATAAGCAGCCACGTGAGGTGAAGCCATGACTACTTGCGCAACATGCAGGCATCTCCTTCCTGTGCATAAGCACTGCCTGACCGATGGCAGCCGACCTCACGACACGCATCAACGCGCCTGCGTATGCAGTGAGCAAATCGGCTGGGCATGCGTGCCTCCTGGTGGCAACCGCGTGCATGACAAATGGAGGCCGGAATTTGCCGCGTGTGAGCTTTACGAACTGAAATCATGAATGCAGAAGAAGAAAATCGCCGCCTTCGGGAACTCTTGGCTGAGATGATGTTTTGCACGGCCAACCGCAAGGAATTTGACCGGCACGGTTATTCATGCCTCGTTCGCGAGGAGAGCGCCATACGGGATATAAACTATCGCAACGCGCCTCTATTCGAGACGCCGGAAGAAGCCATTAACGACGCTATTAAGAACCCATGATCGCCGATCTTCCAGCCCTCCACGGCAGCCTTCTTGGCCTAGCAATTTTCATCGGATTCGTCCTTGTCGTGTTCGGCATCTTCTACATCATCCCAAAATGAAAATTATCGCCACCATCGACAACGAAAACATCTACGAGTCCGAAGATGGATGTGTGACCTATACAGCTAAAGCTGCTGTGGACTGCGACGGAGCGGGAGGAAACGTGTGGCACGACCCATGTTTTCAGCCTGAAACTTCACTTCATCATGATGGGCAGCCATTGAACGCGAACCGGGTTGCCTACATCGTGGTTCCGCCTGCGATTATCAAGGGCGTGAAAGGGATCGTTCTTGGCTGCAAGGCGCAGGTGAAATGGAAGAATACCACAGTGGACGCGGTTGTGGGAGACATCGGGCCACGAGCCAAGCTGGGAGAGATTTCAGTGTTGTGCGCCCGGAATCTAGGGATGAATCCATCTCCAAACTCCGGTGGAGCTGATGCGCACAATGTCCATTACTCGTTATGGCCGGGGGCTCCTGCGGTTGTTGATGGTGTCACTTATCAGCTTCAGCGATCCTAGTCAGGAAGAACTTGAGCCGAACTCAATATAGAGTAAAGTTGAAGAATGATTAAGCCATCGCCGCCTAATAATGAATATGAAGTGATTCAGCCTTTGGATGAGGTCTCCAACTCATCGGCTATCGACCGGGAAATTGCGTTGATGCATGAATGGTCGCTGGCCCTGCGGAAGGTGAACGTCCTAGAGGGTTTTCTCCAGAAGGCGCATGACGCAATCAAAGGCGCTGAAGTCCTGGCTGAGTGCTTGGCGGAAACAAAGGGCGATTACGCCTCATGGTTCCGCGAAAACAATGACAATTTCATCGCCATCCGCGACATACTTCGTGAGTGGCCCACATCGTTGCCAGTTCCAAACTCATGAGTGATTGGGAAAAGATCATCAAACACTTTGAGGCCACAGCTCAGTGTGTGCATAAAAACAAACCTCGCGTTTTTTATCAACCTGGGCTTTTAGTTTTGGATACCAACGGCAACTGCAAGTGTGAGTTTTGGGATGGAGAAGGCCTTCCGCTCACTCAGGTTTTGATGGAGTGGCAGAAGCGGTTTGGATCGTAGCTATCTTGCGGTCCCTCTTCTTCCCTTTCTTCTCCTGTTCCTCGCCAAAAACAAGGCGGGGTTTGGTTGATGCAAATACTGGCTTTGGCGCTTCTCTCACTCGTTCCGGCAAAGGCTCAAGGTTTTCACCCATCCACTCGTAAAACGCGCTCGAACTGAGCACGTCACCAGTGCAAAGGCAGCTTCCTTGCCACAGGGAGCGTCCGTTAATCCAGCAGACTCGGCAGAGATTCATTTCTTCACCACTATTGCAATCAGAAAAAGGCAGACGGCGGAAAGGCCAATGCCGAGGATGATCTGAATGTTTTGAAGCTCGCGGATGAGCGGGTTGAGTTGTTCTAGTATCATTCTTCCCATAAATTGAGGGTTCGGAGGAAGGATTCGGCACGTTGGGAGGCGTCGGCGAATGTGGATAGATGTCCTGTTATCTGCGCGAGGTTACAACCATAATTTGTCCGCTGCGCTGGTGTCAGCACCTTCTCCATCTCATGACAGGCGTTAAGGTCGTATGGGTAGTCGGGGATGTCACGCAGCATCTTAACCGACACCGCTATGTCTTTGTCGCTAAAGGGATCAGCGGCCCATTTATCTGCGATGCTTTTATCTTCGACTGCTTGCGTGCATCCTCCTCGTAGCCACACACCTTCAGGGTTATCATGACAAGTGGCAACCCATCCATCCGTGATATGCTGTGGGCTTTGGCATGAAAAGCCATCAAGCAGGCGAAGTCTGTTTTCCGGGATGCCACTTTCTTCTGCTGGCACCAATCCGCATGCTTTTGCTATCGCTATCCTTTGTTTTTCAGGCGTCATTTTTGATTGGATGTTATTCACAGGACTTCCACGAAAGTAGCGCCTCAGTCACGAGGTCATCAAAGAACTCGCCACCAAGGTTGCGTTTACACATCTCCCCGAATTGCCGAGGGTTCATTTTGCGAACAGCTTCGTATCGCAGCCATCCAAGCGCCAGTTCATCCGGCGTATGATTGGTGATGCAAAGTCGAACAAGGTCATCCAGTGTGTGTTTCAAGGTGAAATTACCGGCCTTTTATCGCCATGCCGAGGGCGGTTGTTTATTCTTCGCGTGGAACCTGCCAAACGTCAGCGGTGATGATTTGCTGGCTGCTCACATACACAGCAGGGAGCCGTGCTTTGGGCTGTTTGGCATACCACTCGTTGCGTCGATCCACGACCCTGATGGTGATTTTTGCAAGCCGCTCCTCACGTTGCGCCTTTTCAGCGTTTCGGTTGCGCTCGGCTTCCAGGTCTTCCGTCAGTTTCTTGATCTTGAGCAGCAACTCCGCGTTGCCTTCAATCTTTGGGCGTTCCTTGGGTGAGCCAAGGGCTTTGAGGAATGAATCGTGGCAGAGTGCCGCTCGTGTTTCTAATGGTAGGTTGATCGTTGTTGTCATTGTCTTTTGCTTTCCGCTGTTGGACGGAAACTTGCGCTACGCTTTCACGCAGAAAATATCGACATGACCGGGGTTCTTTGGGTCTTTGATGGAGCGGATTTGGAACTTGCGGCCCATCTTGGCTTTTTTGGCCTGTTGGTTTGCGCTGCCAACGTCAACGCAGGAGGAGGCGTAAGTACGGTCGCCTCGATATTCCAGGCATTCACCGATCTTGAGCGCGAGAACTTGCTTGGTAATGCAGCGAGGCGGAGGAGGGTCCTTCTTTACTACTTTGGTCATGTGTTTGGTGTTGAGTTGAAAATTTGCCAGCGCCCGTGGTTAAGCCCTGCTGGCGGAGAGTCTGCATGAGACCTTGATGCCTTTGACCATCAAGCGGGACCAACGGGTGCCCGACGCCCTCGTGGGGGAAATTGGATGTGAATGAGTAACTTTACGGTTCATCTTCACTTAAAGCAAGTTGTTTTCAGAAAAGCTCCATTCGTCAGTCGTTTCACATGGAATTTGAGCTTGTTCCAGCGCGTCCAGAGCCAATGCGGTTTCATTTTGCTTTGATGCCAGAATGCTCCGCAGCAAAAACAGGAGAAGGCAAAATATTCCTCGCCTTGATAGCATCCCTCCAAGTCAATTTGTTCTGACTCCCATTTCAGAGCCTTTACCCCCTTCGATCCGCGAAGATACGGCCCAATTTGGCGAAGTTCCTGGGTGTCCGTATTTTGACAATATCGGCAGTTGGAATGCTTGGTGGCAGCTTCTCTTTTGAAGAGATTTTGGAGTTTTGTTAGTAGGTTCATTGGGTTCATAAAATCTCGAAATCTGGCGTGGAAATCCTGATCCATTCTTCTCTCACAGTTTGGCAAAGGCTGCTCGCCAGGAGTATCGCGTCGTCCAGAGAATCAGCGGTATCAACCGTCTCCCACACGCCGCATTCTCGGACTTCGATGTTGTAGATGGTGGGGATCAATAGAGTTGCAGAAGGATTATCAGGTAATGGAGATTAGGAAACGGGCATGGTCTCCCCTTTGTCAGGAAGACCGCTAGATTATCAGTATAAAGGAGCCATGAGGGGTCCAGACACTTGATTTCTCAACTCAGGGGTAATGCCACGGTTGCCAAAGAACAGCACGTTTACCTGATGGTCGCTCCAGTAAGGGAGCTTTTTAATTTGCCGCCCTGCATCTCAATCCGGGCGGCATCCGTTATTTGAAAGTTGAATTGAGCGGGAGGTTTGCTACGTCTCACTACTTTGCTTGCAAGGCTTCGGGTCGCAATTCCCCATTTTCGCTTGCCGCTCAATTCAACCTTCGGAGAATAGAGTTCAGCGGGCTGGATCACAGCTTCCTCATCGCGAACAGCACCATGAGGCTAACATCTGCTTCGTGGATCGGTGCGCCTTTCCACGGCTTGTTCGATTGCATTAGGCGATTCATACACCGCTGCCGCTGAACTCTATTCTCAACCTCTACCGGCCCGCGTTGCCCACTCAGGGACGCTACCAGACTGGCGTGGAGAGGAGTTCCACAAACGCAAAAAGGCGAGGCATGTTCGAGATGCCCCGCCTTAGTGGTTTTGCCAGTAGGGGGATTGCTCCTCGAACGAGCAAAACCTATTTGAATTCGAGGTGAATATAACCCTTGAACTTCCGCATCGTCAACCTAAAATCACCCAACCCTCAAATTTTCTTTTATGGCCTCGCCTCTATCTTCCGCCCTCTACCTCATCCGCAAGGATCGCTCCTGGGCGAAATATTCGGACATCAGCCAACTCGATGTCACGGGCGCTCAGTTGGTTTATTCGACTGTGACCGGGGTTGCCGCCACGGATGTCATCACCATTGCGGGAAACATCCTGCAAAATGACTACCCTGTTTACTTCCAGGGCATTTCTGGGGGTGCTGGATTGACCGTAAACACTACCTATTGGGTGGTCAGCGCTTCTGGCAACACGTTCAAGCTCTCCCTCACCAAGGGTGGTTCAGCCATCAATTTCACCACTGACATCACGGGTGGCACGTTGATCTACAGCAACAATGAAATCTACGTCTGGTCACCAGCTTTTCGGGATATTTTCACTGGCCTTGGAACTCAGCAAGGCAGCTTCCACGTTGTCAGCAGCAATACCTCTGCGACCGCAGGCGCTCCACAGGGTTATGGCATCGCCCTTGATCCAAGCCAGGCGCTCACGGTAGAGAATGTCACCAATGCAGGTCTGACCACGACAATTGTATCTGGGACACCGCTTGTCATGGCGTCAGATGATGTCCTGCACGTCCCGCTTCGCCAGACGGCGTTGAAGCGAACCTACTGGAGGTTTAAACAGCTTACCGATGCCCCTTCGTATTTGTATGCCGAAATCCTCGAAGGAGACAAGATTAGCAACAATCCTCCCGAGACTGCATAATGGCTTCTCCGAACATCAAGTTTGAGGTTCTGCCGACTCCTAACCCGGAGGAGGTCAGCATTCGCGTTTGGAACGACGCAAACCAGATGGACCCATCCTCCATCCCCACCATTGGTCAAACCTACAAGGCCAGCCCCATCAAGGGAAACAAGCCCAAAGTTGACTCGGAATTCGGGGAATATGTTTACACCTATATGTCCAAGGAGGGCGATGACATTTGGTTCTATTTCGGGAAAAATCGCACGGTAGATAAGAGAAACACACCGTTCCGAACATGGTCAGATTCCCGCCAATACACTTGGCCCGCTGTTTTGGAGGACGTGTATTTTGTCAAATCGTCCATTCCTCAATACATCAACAACGGCGATGGAGTAACCCAAACGCCACGATACATCCCCAGGTATCGTTACCGTCCCGCCACTCCCTACAACAGCATCATCGTTGTTCAGCAGTATTTGTCCGAAGTGCCTTTTGCTCAGTCGGCAATGACGCACGATTTTCCTGTTCCGACAGATGTCAATGGCAGCTACCTGGGCGTTCAAGTGGAGTTCCCGCGATGCCTGCATGACACGGTGACGTTCCCTGAGTTGGTGCCTGGAGCACAGATTGTGCAAGGCGTCGGCATGGTCAATCCACCCTTTATTCGCAACCCGAACAAAATGATCTTCCCGGCGACCAACTTCCTCGACTGGACTGATTTCGTGATTGAGGACAAGCAAACCCCCGTGAACGGCTTGTTTCTTCGCGAGAAAGTCACCATCTACCCGCCAAATTACCAACCGGATTCGGTCTTCACATGATCACCACGACACAAGGTAGTTTCGGCGGCGACTCGCCTTTCATGAACCGTCCTTGGACCTGGGCGTACGCAGGCATCGGCGTTGACATGAGCAGGGATGGGCAGACGATTGTTGTTGGGAATATTCCAACGTCGAAAGTCTCGACAAGCAACTTTACATATATGGGCAACTGATTTACGGTTGGCGGACATGATCGCCGTTACCGTCGTCACACCAAGCTACCGCCATCTCGAAAAAGAATGGGTTGATCGAGTCAATAAACACACCGGGCTGCCCGTAAAAATCATCCGATGTTCAGACAAAGAGGGCTTCAAGACGAAGCTCAATTTGGACAACCTTTGCGGTCGCCAGCACATTGTCTTCGCAGATGTTGACCTCTGGTTCTGTCAGAAGGTGGACTTTTCCAAGTGGGATAAAACCTGCTGGTTTGCCGTCCAAGATGCAGGTGTGTACAACCCGCAAATCTTCCCTCGGCAAGATTGCGAATTGTATCGCATGGACATTCATCGCTACTTCAACAGCGGTCTTATGATCGTCAATTTGGCGATTCCGTCGCATCGACAGGTGTTTCAAAAAGCCAGACTGCTCTCAAAGCAGATGGAAACCGGAGTTCTGCCGAATCAATTCTATGATTCAACTGATCAAAGCCTGCTGAACTTGGCAGCGCAGAAAATCGGCGTTAACCTAACCCTTCTACCGCAGAAGTTTAATTACTACCATAAAAATTGGGAGTGGGGCCAAGTGGAAACGATTCCTCGTGGCATTATCGGCCTTCATGCAGCCGGGTATAAGCTTGAAGAGAAACTTGATGCGCTGCGGATGCAGGAAAAGGTTCTGTGTAACATCCAAAGACCAATGTGGCCCGATGCAATTCACACACGATACGCTAGAATTTTCGACATGGCATGAGGCAGGCGTTCTTCATCACCTCGTTTAACGATCCTACGTCGGCGAGCATTTCCATGTCTCAGTTTGCGCCGCTTGGTTCGATGTGCGATTTGATCCTCTCCGATCAGTCAACAGACGCTTCTTGCATCGCTGAATATCAACTCTTGTGTGCTCAGTATGGGTTTCGTTACATCCATAACGAGAACCAAGGAGCGTCCGCAGCCAAGCGCAAGATCGTGGAAATAGCTTCGCGGGAAGAATACACGCTCATCCATCAAATTAGCGAGGATTTTGAGCTTGTTCCAGATGGCGAGCAGCATCCAGCGGCCCCTCTTGGGAACAAAGACTTCCTGTTTGTGAAGGAGGCTGCAAAGCTGGTGATACAGCATCCGCATATTTCCTTCGTGAACTGGACTTGGTTTCGTTCATCAGGCCACGATCATCATGGATATAATTGGGGCGATACACGCAGCCCTACGGATTTCTTGCTACGCAGGCTGCACGGGTTCTCTCTGTTTCATGTTCCACATGACGTAAGTATAATGAATTGGCCTTATACTGGAAGAGTTGAGCACGTTGCCCAACTTCAAAACTTTGCCCGCTGGCTAACGCCTGGAACAGAACATCAGTTAAAACAACACGAATTGTCTGGTGGTGAATGGTCGCTTGCCTTTATCAGCAAGGGGAAGGGTGTTTCTTTATACGCTCATCCTGTTCGCCACAGAAACAGGATTAAACCATCAGGCTCATTGCCATGAATGAATCTCAAGATCGTTATTTGGCGCATCAGGAGCGCAAAAAGAAAGTTCTGATGCAAATCATGCTTGAGAGGCATTCGGAAAGAGCCTTTGCAGACGATCCTTTAACAAAGGAGCAGATTGAAGGTTTTTTGAATGCCATGAGCACGGCACCATCATCATGCGACAGGCGCGGTGTTGAGGCTAAAATTGTTGAATCACGGGACGATAAAGCTCTTCTTGGGGGACTTCTCGTGGGCGGCGTAGGATGGATACATAGAGCGCCCGTTGTCCTGCTTCTCATGGGCAAAACGGAGGCTTATAAAGCAGAGGGCGAGTCGCTTTACATGCCCTATCTCGATGCTGGGGCGATGCTCCAATGCGCGTATTTGCACGCAACGGCAAACAGTCTGGCCTGTTGTTTTTGCAACCCCAATATTCGGGAGCGGAACAAGCCACATTTTAAGGCGGTTTTTGGCGAAGGGATATTTTGCGGCGGGATCGCTATCGGCATGCCTAAGCATCTGCAAACGGCGGATTGATAATCCGCTTGACACCCAAATTCCCCCCTTGCCATTCTTAGGAATGATGGGTATTCTGGCG
>Ga0228698_1001215_pt1 | contig 13323 bp, 10 predicted proteins | sample McNCre117_Aug_MG_FD_178015 | JGI IMG/M metagenome (GOLD analysis project Ga0228698, IMG submission 178015) | Freshwater microbial communities from McNutts Creek, Athens, Georgia, United States - 1-17_Aug_MG | ecosystem: Environmental > Aquatic > Freshwater > Creek | place: USA: Georgia...
TGAAGAACCGTGCCAAAGACGGAACGCCGTATTACGTGGATGCGGTGATTGCCCCGATCTTGGGTGAAAACGGCAAACCCATGAAGTACTTGGGCGTGCGTTATGACATTACCGAAACCCAGATCGAGCGCCATAACGCGCAGGGCGTTTTGAAGGCCATCGATGCGTCGTTTGCCTACATCGAATTTGATCTGGACGGCCGAGTGCTGAATGCCAATAGCAATTTTCAGCAGGCCATGGGTTACACGCTGCAGGAAATCAAGGGCAAGCACCACAGCATTTTCTGCACCCCTGAGACCACGAATGGGGCAGCGTATGGGCAGTTCTGGGCTGATCTGAAGCAAGGCAAACCGCAGCACGACACCTACAAGCGCGTGACCAAGTCCGGCAAGGAAGTGCACCTGCAGGCGGTGTATGCCCCGGTGACCGACGAAATGGGCCGCGTTGTCAAAATCGTCAAGATTGCGACCGACGTGACAGCTGAAGTCAACGCCAATCGCATGTTGCTCATCGCGGTAGAGCAAGCCAACCGTGTGACTTCTGCGGCGCAGGCCGGAAATTTATCCCAGCGCATCGACATGACGGGGCTTTCCGGACCGGTGGAGTCTTTGTGTGCCGGGGTCAACGCTTTGCTGGAGACGACGTCCGTCATCATTGCCGACCTGGGTCGCGTGCTGGGGGGCTTGTCCGAGGGCGATCTCTCTCAACGTGTTGACCACGATTTTGTCGGTACCTTTGGCGATCTCAAACGCGATGCCAATGCAACCAGCGAAAAGCTGTCTGCGGTGGTGGAAGACATGGCGCGCATGTTCTCTGGATTGGCAGAGGGGCAGTTGCAGCAGCGCATCACCCGGGACATGCAGGGCGCCTTTAATCAGGTCAAGCTTGACGCCAATGGCAGTTTTGAGAAGCTCGCCTCCATCATCGATGAAGTGCGGGGTGCTGCCGATGCGCTGACGGGCGCTGCCAATCAGGTGAGTGCTACGGCACAGTCACTGTCGCAAGCCGCCAGTGAACAGGCTGCCAGTGTGGACCAAACCACCGATTCGATTGATGTCATGTCTACATCGATTGCCCAGAACAGCGACAACGCCAAAGTGACCGATGGCATGGCCACCAAAACCAGCCGTGAAGCGCAAGAGGGTGGCGGCGCAGTGAGCCAGACGGTTGTGGCCATGAAGCAGATTGCATCGAAGATCGGCATCGTCGATGACATCGCCTACCAGACCAATCTGCTGGCGTTGAACGCGGCAATTGAAGCCGCGCGTGCGGGCGAACACGGCAAGGGGTTCGCCGTAGTGGCGGCCGAAGTGCGCAAACTGGCCGAACGCAGCCAACAAGCGGCCAAGGAAATAGGCGATCTGGCCGGCAGTAGCGTGTCCACCGCAGAGCGTGCGGGTCGACTGCTTGATGCCATCGTGCCCAGCATTCAAAAAACCAGCGAACTGGTGCAGGAGATTGCTGCCGCCAGCGCCGAACAAAGTGGCTCTGTGGTGCAGATCAGTGGCGCCATGGGGCAGCTTTCCAAAGCCACCCAGCAAAACGCATCGGCATCCGAGGAGTTGGCGGCCACCAGCGAAGAGCTGTCAGGTCAAGCCGAGCAGCTTCAACAGTCGGTGTCGTTCTTTGACACCGGATCGGGCACCGCACCAGTTGCCAGTCGCCATGAAGGCTTGAACCGTCGCAAGGTGTCTGCAGCGGTTCCCCGTTTGGCTTCGACGCTCACCCCTGCACCGGTGCGGGGTGGCGCCGGTTCCAGTTTCCGACCCTATTGAAAAGCAAATCCCATGTTTGATGACAACGTCAATAAACCAGATAGCAAGGTAGACAACGGTCCATCCTTTCAATACCTCACGTTCTCGTTGGGCGATGAAGTGTTTGCCATGGATATCCGCAGTGTCCGGGAAATCATTCAATACGCCAGCATGACTATCGTCCCGTTGATGCCCGAATTTGTTCGTGGCGTTATCAACCTGCGGGGTTCGGTGGTGCCCGTTATTGATTTGCGGGCGCGGTTCGGGCGTTCGCGCGCGGAAGTGGGTAAGAAGACTTGCGTCATCATTTTTGATGCGGTAGTGGAAGACGAAAAAGTGGAGCTTGGCCTGCTGGTGGATTCGGTGAGCGAGGTGATTGAAATTGCCGTGGCCCACATTGAGCAGCCGCCGCAGTTCGGTAACACCATTCGCCGGGATTTCATTCACGGCATTGGCAAGGTCGGGAAAGAATTTATTGTGATCCTAGCGCCTGAGCGGGCGCTGGACATCAATGAAATGGCCAGTTTGGCCGAACAGGCGGCGTAGTTGAGAGTCCTGAATTGAAGAATTGTTTGAGCACCGCGCCTATTTATTAACGTCACTTTTGTTACGAGCATGAACCTGTCCATCCGCTCCCGCATTCTTTTGGGCTTTGCACTTCCACTGGTGTTGTTTGTCGGCTTCACCGTCTGGCTCAGCACGCAATTGACCGAGGTAAAGCAAAGTATTTCCACCGTATCCAACGAAGGCTCCAAGTACGCGTTGCTTGCGGCCAGCATTGATAAAGATGTGGTGCAGATTCAGCAGTTCTTGTCGGATGTTTCTGCCACGCGCGGCAAAGACGGCATGGACGACGGGTTCAAGAATGCCCAGGAAAATTTTGACAAACTCAACGCAGAGTTGGGTGAGTTTGAAAAGTACTTTGCTGGCAAGAATGACAAGGCTGCTGTGCAGTCCATCCAGGAGCTCAAGAAACGCTCTGCAAGCTTCTATGCAGTCGGCCAGCAAATGGCCAAGGCTTATGTAGCCGGCGGCCCCGAGGCGGGCAACAAACTGATGAGCGGGTTTGATGCCGCCAGCGAAGAATTGCAAAAACTGCTGGAGCCTTTTGTGAAGGCGCAGGTTGAGCAGATGCAGCAAGAGGTCAAGGACTCGGAAGGCACGGCCGACCACATTCTGAACACTGCGCTGATCATCATTGTGGTGACTGTGGCGGCTGCGATAGTCGTGGCGTGGTTGGTGACCTCCAGCATTACCAGTCCCCTGACGCGTGCGCTGGGTGTGGCACACGAGGTGGCTGCGGGCAACCTCAACACCAAGATCGAAGCGGATGAAAGTGAAATAGGCCAGTTGCTGGCACCACTTGCCAAGATGCAAGGCACTCTGGTGCAGTTTGAAGCTGCGCAAACCGAAATGGCGCGCCAGCATGGCAACGGCATGCTGGACTACCAGATGCCGGTGGGTGAATTGGAGGGCGCGTACCGCACGATGGGCGAGTCCATCAACAAGCTGGTACGTTCGCACATCGATGACACCATGCAGGTGGTGAGCACCGTGACAGACTACGCAGAAGGCCGACTTGACTCGGTGATGCCCCAGTTGCCGGGTGACAAGGCCCGCATCAATGACGCCATCACCAAGGTCCAGAAATCCTTGCAAAACGCAGCACAGGCAGCCGAATTCAATCAGCGTATTCGTTTGTCGCTGGACAGCCTGCCGGTGTGCGTGACCGTATCGAATGCACAAGCCTTGCTGGTGCACGCAACCCCCCCTGCCAAAGAGCTGCTGAAGTTGTTTGGTGGTCCGGCGTTTGATGCCAATGCGTTTTATGGCAACAAGCTCAGCACCCTTTTCAAGAACCCCGACGATGCGACGCGCTTTGACCAAGCCGTGCGTTCCGGTGAAACAGTGGATATGGAAATTCAGGGTCGCAACTTGCGCCTGCTGGCGCGCCCGGTTGTGAATGACAGCGGCCAGCCCATTGGTCGCATCACCCACTGGATTGACCGCACCGATGAAATCCACTCGGAGCAGGAAGTGTCGGCCATCGTCGCCGCTGCCGCCAATGGGGACTTGTCCGCACGCATCGATATGCAGGGCAAGTCCGGCTTCTTCGGCAGCCTGGCCACGGCCATGAACCAACTGCTCGACGTGAGCGAAGGTGTCATGACTGACACGGCCAAGGCCTTGGAGTCGCTGGCCCAAGGTGACTTGACCCACCGCATTTCCCGCGATTACGCGGGCCTGTTTGGCCAGGTGAAAGACAACGCCAATTCCACCGCCGAAAACCTGACCCGAGTGATTAGCGAAGTGCGGGATGCCTCTGACGCATTGACTGGCGCTGCCAGCCAGGTGAGCGCTACCGCCCAGTCGCTGTCACAGGCGGCCAGCGAACAGGCCGCAAGTGTGGAAGAAACCAGCGCTTCGATGGACAGCATGTCCACCTCGGTGTCGCACAACAGCGAAAACGCCAAGATTACCGACGGCATGGCCACCAAGGCCAGCAAAGAAGCAACGGAAGGCGGCCAAGCGGTCAGCCAGACCGTTTCTGCCATGAAGCAGATCGCTTCCAAGATCGGCATCGTCGATGACATTGCTTACCAAACCAACCTGTTGGCACTGAACGCAGCAATCGAGGCCGCCCGTGCGGGCGAGCACGGCAAAGGCTTTGCCGTGGTGGCCGCCGAAGTGCGCAAACTGGCCGAGCGAAGCCAACTCGCGGCCAAGGAAATCGGCGAGTTGGCCGCCGACAGCGTGTCTACCGCGGAGCACGCGGGCAAGCTGCTGGGCGAAATCGTCCCCAGCATTCAGAAGACCAGCGAATTGGTGCAGGAAATTTCCGCTGCCAGCGCCGAGCAAAGCGAATCAGTGGTTCAAATTGGCGGTGCCATGGGGCAGTTGTCCAAGGCGACCCAGCAAAATGCCTCTGCGTCCGAAGAACTCGCTGCAACCAGCGAAGAACTTTCCGCACAGGCCGAACAGTTGCAGCAAAGCATTGGCTTCTTCAATACCGGCAATGTGTCGGTGATGGGCGGTCGCGTGGCACCGGCACCCGTGCTCGACCGTCGGGCCAGTGCGCCACGCCTCACCTCCACTGTCACGCCCGCACCGGTTCGCGGTGACGGCGGTGGCAATTTCCGACCCTATTGAGGCACACCATTTGGCCCATCTTGATTTCAGTGACCGGGATTTTCAACGCATTGCAGACCTGATGTACGCGGCCGTTGGGCTGTCGTACAACGATTCCAAAAAGTCGTTGATTCAGTCACGACTGGCGCCCCGCATTCAAAAAATGGGGTTGCGCAGTTTTTCGGAATACATCGCCATTCTGGAGGACGAGCGCGAAGCCTCCGAGTTTCAGATGGCGGTCGATTTGTTGACCACCAATGAAACCTACTTTTTCCGTGAGCCCAAGCATTACGACCTGTTGCAGCAGGAATTACCCAACTTTCCGGACAAGGCCGGACTGAAAATCTGGAGCGCTGCGAGTTCGTTTGGCGACGAGGCCTACAGCACGGCGATGCTGCTCAGTGACATGCAAGTGGCGGGCCGCATTGGCGCCGGCTGGTCCATTTTGGGCACCGATATTAGCCACCGGGTTTTGCTCAGTGCCAAGGAAGCGGTTTTTCCTGAGGACCGCCTGCGCGCGGTCACGCCGGAGCGGTTGCGCCGCTATTGCCTGAAGGGTGAAGGTCCTTCCGAAGGCTTGGTCCAGATGCAGGAAAAAATCCGCAGCAAGGTTCAGTTCGGGCAACTCAACCTGTGCAAACCATTTAGCGGACTGGGCCCTTTTGACGTGATCTTCTTGCGCAACGTGCTGATCTATTTTGACGCCGCTACCAAAGTCGATGTGGTGGACCGCGCGCTGGCGCTGCTAAAGCCGGGCGGGCTGTTTTTCCTGGGTACGGCGGAAGGCCGCGTGCCGTGCAAGACGCCGCTGCAAACCGTTATCCCAGGCGCGTTCCGGAAGTTGGGCTGAGATGGCGACTTTGTTGAAGCGCAACACGGTATTGAGCGAAGGCCCGGTGGAGTTAATGCCGGGGGATGTGATCGTGGGCCAGTCCGGGGACCAGTTCAAGACTTTGTTGGGGTCTTGTGTGTCGGTGATATTGACCGACCCTCGCCGCACGGTAGGCACCATGTGCCACATCGTGCACGTGGGCACGCCCAATGCAGAAAACCGCCACAACACGGCCTACGGTGTGGCCGCCATGCACGATATGTTCACCAAATTGCGTGCACGGGGAATCAATCCGCGCATGTGCGAAGCCTATGTATTTGGTGGCGGCAATATGTTTCCGCAGTTGTTTCGCGCAAAGCACGTAGGCGCCAATAACGTGGAATGGGTGCTGGATTACCTGCAAGCCCACGAGGTGCAGGTCGTGGACCAGTGTCTGGGTGGAAATGGCTACCGCAAAGTAAGTTGGACCGTGGGCCCGCAAGAGCCTGTTGTCGAAACCGTATTTCCTGAGCAGGAACGAAAAGATGGTCGTTAAGGTATTTGTGGTCGATGACTCGGCCATCATGCGTCAGGCACTCGCCCACATTCTGGCGGGCAACGCTGAAGTGGAACTAGTGGGTACGGCGCCCAATCCGTTGCTGGCGGTCGAAGCCATCCGGAAAACGGCGCCCGATGTGTTGCTTCTGGATATTGAAATGCCCGGCATGGACGGCTTGACGTTCTTGCGCCAGATCATGTCCACCAATCCAATCCCCACGGTGATCTGTTCGACCTTGTCGACTGACGGCAGCAAGGTGGCGCTGGAGGCGCTTTCGGCGGGAGCGGTGGCGGTGTTGGCCAAACCCAAGTTGGGCCTGAAGCAACACATGGAAGACTCGCGCCGCGAGATGATTCAGACGCTGAAGACCGCGGCCCGCTCGCGGCCACGGGCACGGGCATCCTTGCCTGATAACACGGCGGCACGCACACAGGCTGCACGGGCGCCGGTGTTGTCTTCGGTGCATGCATTTGCCATGAATAAGCCAGTGGTGATTGGCAGCTCTACGGGCGGCACCCAGGCGCTGGAATTGGTGTTGACGCACTTGCCGGCGGATGCGCCCGGTATTGCCATCACCCAGCACATGCCCGAAAAATTCACGGCCATGTATGCCCAGCGCCTCAACGGCATTTGCGCCATGCAGGTGCGCGAGGCCAAGGACGGCGACCGGTTGGAGCGTGGTTTGGCGCTGATTGCGCCGGGTGGTCTGCATATGCAACTGCGTAAGTCGGCGGGCCAGTACTACGTGCATGTGGTGGATGGGCCACCCGTCAACCGTCACAAACCTTCTGTGGACGTTTTGTTCAAGTCTGCAGCAGAGGTTGCAGGGCGCGACGCGCTGGGCATCATCATGACCGGAATGGGCGACGACGGCGCCCGCGGCATGAAGGTCATGCATGACGCAGGTGCACGCACTATTGCGCAGAACGAAGAAACTTGTGTGGTGTTTGGAATGCCCAAAGAGGCCATCAAGCTGCAAGCCGTGGATGACATCTTGCCGCTGGAGCAGATGGCGCGCGCCATTCTGCAGTTCGACTCCCGCGCCTAGGGGCGTTGTTTCAGGCGGATGGTGGCGTCATGACGCCGCTGCACACCCGGCCGCGGCCAGTGTGTTTGGCTTTGTACAGCAGGCTATCGGCCAGACCAATGAGGTCGGTGGCGTCGTTGCCGGTGTTGGCGATGCGGGTGGCCAGGCCCACGCTGATCGTAATCACGCTGTCCACGGTAGAACTTTGGTGGGCAATCGCCAGTTCGCGGGTTTTTTGCTCCAGCAGATTGGCGATGACCAGTGCGTCTTCGAATGCCGTTTCAGGCAAGATGCAAGCGAACTCTTCGCCACCGAATCGGGCCACCAAGTCGGCGGGCCGCTTCAGGCAAGCTTTGAGGGCGGCCGCAACGGTACGCAACGCATCGTCACCGGCTTGATGCCCGTAACGGTCGTTGTAGAGCTTGAAAAAATCAACGTCCAACAAAATCAGCGACAAAGGCGCGTTGCTGCGCACTGCACGCGCCCACTCGGTGGCGATTTGCTGGTCAAAATAACGGCGATTGAAGACACCCGTCAAACCATCCAGAAAGACCAACTGGCGCAGCAAATCTGACTGAAATTTGAGCGTCAAATGGGTTTTGACCCGCGCCCTGACGACATCCGGGTTGACTGGCTTGGCAATGAAGTCCACCGCGCCGAGGTTCAAGCCGTGCGTTTCCTGGGCCGGGTCGGTATGGGCTGTGACGAAAATGACCGGAATATGGCGGGTGCTTTGTTCGGACTTGAGTTGCTTGCAAACCTCGTAGCCGTCCATGCCGGGCATCACTACATCCAGCAGAATCAAATCGGGGGGATTGCTTTTGCACAGGGCGAGCGCCTGCTCGCCGTTGGTCGCCATGAAAACCTGATAGTCGCCCGCAAAGCAGCGGTACATCACCTGAATATTGATGGGTTGATCATCCACAACCAAGAGCTTGGGCTTGCCGTGGGTGCTGTCCAGCAGGTCCGCTACCGGTGTCTCGAGATCGATCATGTTCTATTTAAGGCTGCCGATGCGGCGAATCAATTCGTCACATTGAACCACAGCTTGCGAAAAATCGAAAGCATTTAGCGCCGTCTCCAGAGCAAAAAGCTCTGCGCGTAAACCCGTGTGTTGCGTACGCAGTGCGTGGAAACAATCGAGCGCCTGCAAGTCCGACTGTGCCAAGAAATGTTTCAACGACTGCAAATCAGGAAGTGCGTCGACAGAGGGCGCCTCAGGCGCAGCCACCGGGTCCAAACTCAGAGGGGTGCTCAGTGACGTGATGGTTTGATCCAAAGCCCGCAGCGTCAGGTCAACTCCCTCTCGAACGGCGCCGACCATTTGTACCCGGTCGCCCTCAGGCAGCACAACCCCGGCTTGTACCAGGCTCTTTAGCCGCAACTCACATTGGCGGCACACCTCGGACATATGTTTGGCACCCAGCGTCAGCGAAAGCCCTTTGAATGTATGCAGCGTGCGGGTGGCTTGAACCAAGTCAGCGCCGTTCAATTCAGCTTCGGTTTTGCCGGGAAATTGCTGAAGTTCCGCAACATACGCCTTTGCCAGTTCAAGATAAAGCTCGGAACTGTTGTCCATCAACTCCATCGCACTACCGGCATCCAGCACCGGCAGCGACGTGCTGGCCGGGGTATGGGCGCCAAGATTCGGGCTGGATGGCGGGGGTGAAACGGGGCGCATCAGGGGAAATTAATGTTGAACGATTGTCGCATGCGCGCAGGCCAAGTTGATGCACCAATGTAACCGTCCGCAGAGCCCAACCGTGTGAAAATCAACGGATTACTACAGGAGACATTTCATGCCACGTCGCGCCACCAAAATAGTTGCCACTCTGGGTCCGGCCTCCAGCGATCCGGCATTGCTGGAGCAGATGATCCGCGCGGGCGTGAATGTCGTGCGCCTGAATTTCAGCCACGGAAAGGCCCAGGACCACATTGACCGTGCGCGCTTGGTGCGCGAGGCAGCGCAACGCGCGGGACGTGAAGTGGCCATCATGGCCGACTTGCAGGGCCCCAAGATCCGCGTGGGCAAGTTTGCCGAAGGCAAGGTCTTTCTGGAGCCCGGTCAAAAGTTCATTCTGGATGCACAGCGCGTGGAACTGGGCGACATCGATGCCGTCGGCCTGGATTACAAGGAGTTGCCGCGTGAAGTGAAGGCGGGCGATGTGCTGCTGCTTAACGACGGCCTGATCGTGATCACCGTGGATGCGGTGCGCGGCGAGCAGGTGCACACCACGGTCAAGCTTGGTGGCGAGTTGTCCAACAACAAGGGCATCAACAAGCAAGGCGGCGGCCTGACCGCCCCGGCCCTGACCGCCAAAGACATGGAAGACATTCGGACCGCCATGAGCTTTCAGGCCGACTATGTGGCGGTCAGTTTCCCGAAAAACGCCACCGACATGGAAATGGCGCGCCAACTGTGCAATGTGGCAGCGCACGAATACGGCCACAAGCCCGGCCTGATCGCCAAAATCGAGCGGGCGGAGGCCATCCCCAAGCTGTTGGAAATCTTGCTTGCCAGCGACGGCATCATGGTGGCGCGTGGCGACTTGGCTGTGGAAGTGGGCAACGCCATCGTCCCCGGCTTGCAAAAACGCATGATCAAACTGGCCCGCGAGCATGACCGCGTGGTCATCACTGCGACCCAGATGATGGAGTCCATGATCACCAACCCGGTGCCCACCCGAGCCGAAGTCAGCGACGTGGCCAATGCCGTGCTAGACGGTACCGACGCAGTGATGTTGTCGGCGGAAACCGCCGCCGGCAAGTACCCGCTGGAAACCATTGTCGAAATGGCAAAAATCTGCCATGCCGCTGAAGGCCATGAAGCGTTTGAGTTGGAAGACGATTTCTCCGGAAAGCAATTTAGCCGCATCGATCAGTCGATTGCCATGGGGGCGCTGTTTACGGCGCATCACTTGGGCGCAAAAGCCATCGTGGCCATGACCGACAGCGGCTCCACCGCACTGTGGATGAGCCGGCATTTGATCCGCGTGCCGATTTACGCACTCACCTCCAAGGTGGCTACGCAGCGCCGGATGGCGCTGTACCGCAACGTGCGCCCGTTGTTTATGGACACCAGTGGCGACCGCGACACCGCGCTGCAACAGGCCGAAAACCATCTCAAGGCACGCGGCATTGTGCAAAGTGGCGATGTGTACGCCATCACCTGCGGAGAGCCCATGGGGGCGCCGGGCGGCACCAATATGCTCAAAATTTGCCGCGTCGAATAAGGCTGTTTTTTGAATTGTTGATCTGGGGCAGTGCCGCTGAAAAGCGTGCACCGCTGCGAGGGTGCGGCGGTAGAATCGCCGCAACGGTATAAGTTACCAAGCGGTTACCTCGGGTAGCCGTAGCAGTTTTTTAACTTCCTGGGGTTTCAACAATGGCACTCGTTTCCATGCGTGAGCTGCTCGACCATGCAGCAGTCAAAGGCTACGGCATTCCGGCTTTCAACGTGAACAATCTGGAGCAGGTCCAGGCCGTCATGGCTGCTGCCGACTCGGTGGGCGCGCCGGTCATTTTGCAAGCCAGCGCCGGAGCCCGCAAATACGCCGGCGAGAGCTTTATCAAACACCTGATTCAGGCGGCTTGCGAAGCCTATCCCCACATTCCGTTGGTGATGCACCAAGACCACGGCACATCGCCCAAAATCTGTTCCGGCGCCATCGATCTGGGCTTTGGCTCGGTGATGATGGACGGCTCGCTGATGGAAGACGGCAAGACGCCTTCCAGCTTTGATTACAACGTCAATGTGACGCAGCAAGTGGTGGCCATGGCGCACAAAGTCGGCGTGACCGTGGAAGGCGAACTGGGCTGCCTGGGCAATCTGGAAACCGGCGACGCTGGCGAGGAAGACGGCATTGGTGCCGTTGGCAAGCTGGACCATAGCCAGATGCTGACCGACCCCGAAGAAGCGGCCACCTTTGTCAAAGCCACCCAGCTGGACGCCTTGGCGATTGCCATCGGAACCAGCCACGGCGCCTATAAGTTTTCGCGCAAACCCACTGGCGATATTCTGGCGATCAGCCGTGTCAAGGAAATCCATGCCCGCATTCCCAATACCCATCTGGTGATGCACGGGTCTTCGTCGGTGCCGCAGGACTTGCTGGCAATCATCAACCAGTACGGCGGCAAGATGAAAGAAACCTACGGCGTGCCCGTGGAAGAAATTCAGGAAGCCATCAAGTACGGCGTGCGCAAGATCAACATTGATACCGACATCCGCCTGGCCATGACCGGCGCTGTACGCAAGTTCCTGTTCGAGAACCCCGACAAGTTTGACGCCCGCGAATGGCTCAAACCCGCCCGCGAAGCGGCCATGCAAATCTGCAAGCAACGTTACCTGGAGTTCGGGTGCGAAGGGCAGGCTGCCGGCATCAAGGGCGAAAGCCTGTCGGTGGTAGCCGCCCGTTACGCCAAGGGCGAGCTCGCGCAAGTCGTTCAGTAAAAAGGGCGCTCACGCATTGCCACTGCGTGGGCTGCGTTGCCACCGCAAAGGGAGCGCATTTCGCTTCAAGGCGGCCCGGCGGCAAAGCCAGGTGCCCACGCTTTGCGATAATCGCAGGCCCGCCCTGACCCTCCGGGTTGCGGTGGGCCTTTTCATTTTCTAAGACGCCATGACCTCTGTAGTACACACCTCCGCTCTCTCCCTTCCCTTGCTCGCCCGTGGCAAGGTGCGCGACAACTACGCAGTGGGTGATGACCGCATCCTGATGGTGGCCAGCGACCGGTTGTCGGCGTTTGACGTCATCATGGGCGAACCCATTCCGGGCAAAGGTGCATTGCTCACGCAAATGGCGTTGTTCTGGTTTGAAAAACTGGGCCCGAATGGCGCCAACATTTGCCCCAATCATCTGACCGGCGAAGCGCCTGAGAGCGTGGTTTTGCCCGCAGAAGTGCCGCAGGTGGCCGGTCGCTCCATGTTGGTCAAGCGCCTCAAGCCGCTGCCGGTCGAGGCAGTGGTACGCGGCTATTTGGCAGGCAGCGGCTGGAAGGAATACCAGGAAAATAGTGCCGTGTGTGGCGTCAAACTGCCGGCCGGATTGAAGAACGCGTCCCGCCTGCCCGAGCCGATTTACACGCCCGCTGCCAAGGCCGCCGTGGGGGATCACGATGAGAACATCACGTTTGAGAAGACGGTAGAAATGATCGGTCTGGAGTTGGCCACCCAAATTCGCGACATCAGCATCCGCATCTACAAAGCTGCTGCCGAAATCGCGCTGACCAAAGGCATCATCATTGCCGATACCAAGTTTGAGTTTGGCCTGGACAAAGACGGCACGCTGACTTTGATGGATGAAGTGCTGACCCCCGACTCATCGCGCTTCTGGCCTCAGGAGAGCTACCAGGAAGGCACCAACCCGCCCAGCTATGACAAGCAGTTTGTGCGTGACTGGCTGGAGCAGGCCAAGGTAGACGGCAAGCCCTGGAGCAAAACGCCACCCGCGCCCCGCGTGCCCAATGACGTGATCGCCAAGACGGCCGCGAAGTACCAGGAAGCGTTGACGCGGCTCACTGCGTAATCAACCCGCGCAACGCCACGCAGCACCCCTTGGCCACGAAATAAAGCGGGTGGAAAACGCAGTGCGCGGTGATCGCACGGCGCGCACTTTTACAAAGCGGCGCCTTCTTTAAAGTTCCGGCTTAGTTCAAGGCCATGCTGAGTTTGCGGCGGTAGGCCGAGACCATTTGCGCCTGCGGATCGAGTTCGGCTACCGCCTTCCCGGTGAGTTCTATGCCGCCAGCAGTTTTGCCCGCAGAAGCTGGATCGGGCTTGGGCCGGGGTGGGGTCAGCAGTTCCAGAATGGCCACGAATGTTTTGCGCGGCACCGCGTTGTTCCAGGCCTTGTCGCGCATCACAATTTCCAGCAATTCGTCCATGGCTGCGGTCCAGTTGCCGCCCACCATCAGGACACGCGCCTTGGCCAGGCGGGCGTCAAAGTCGCGCTTGTTGGCGGCGATCAGCGCATCAAACTGCTCCGGCGCCCAGCCACCGCGCGGGTCGCCTTCCACAAATTGAATCGCGTGCAAAAACTGCTCC
>Ga0228698_1001216_pt1 | contig 13313 bp, 13 predicted proteins | sample McNCre117_Aug_MG_FD_178015 | JGI IMG/M metagenome (GOLD analysis project Ga0228698, IMG submission 178015) | Freshwater microbial communities from McNutts Creek, Athens, Georgia, United States - 1-17_Aug_MG | ecosystem: Environmental > Aquatic > Freshwater > Creek | place: USA: Georgia...
ACGGCGTCGAGCAGGCTCTGCCCGGGGGCGAGCGCGGCGGTGAAGCCCTGCAGGCCGGTGGGCGTGGTCTCGGTGCGGCGCAGGGAGGGCCCCGGGCCGAGGTGCTGGATCAGGCGCATGCCGACCTTATAACGCGGCGCAGGCCGCCTCAGGGCACCACGCGCTCGAACACCCAGCCCGAGTAGGCGAAGCGCGGCGCTTCGCCCGGCCGCTGCGCCGGCAGCAGTGTGATCAGCGGGCCGGTGTCGGCCAGCGGGCCGGGCAGCAGCGCCTCGGTGGGGGAGAGCACGCGCACCGGCAGCCGCGCCGGCGCCGCGCCGCCGAAGGCCGCCGTCAGCGTCGGGCGCACCCAGAGCCGGCCGCCGTCGAGCTCGATGCGCACGCGCTCGATCGTTGGCCGCTCACCCGGCGCGAGCCGCGGCGCCCAGTCGCCCGCCAGCGCGTTCAGCCCCGCGGGTAACGCCGGCAGCGGGTCGCCCGGCCGCGCCAGCCGATCGCCCACCGTCAGCTCCTGGCCGTCGAGGCGGGCCACGAGCAGATCGCGGCCCGCCACCCGGCGGCACTGCAGGCCGATGCCCTCGAGCGCCTCCAGCGACAGCGGCAGCAGCCCCAGCGCGCGGTAACGCAGGCCGGCCCAGCCGTCCTCGCCCTCGATCAGGTCCAGCCGCTCGCCGGCCACCTGGGCGCGCAGCGCGGCACCGTCGCGTCGGATCGTCGCCAGCCCGGCGGGCGTGACGTAGTCGCCCTCGCAGGCCTCGCGCTGCGCCTCGCTCCAGGGCGCGCGCGCGGGCCGCGTCGGGCTGGGCAGCACCACCCCGGGCACCCGCGCCGGCTGCGGCTGGCCGGTCTTGGCCTCCAGCAGCAGGGCCAGCGCCCGCGCCGCCACGCGGTTGACGAGCTGCAGCGCCGCGCCGTCGTTGGCCGCGACGACGACGCCCAGGCGCTGTGCCGGCAGCAGCATCAGCTGGGCGCGGTGGTAGAAGGTGGCGCCCGCGTGGTGCGCCACCGGGCCGCCGCCCTGCACCGTGTCGCGCCCGAAGGTGGCCAGCATCCAGCCCAGGCCGTTGCCGAAGCCACTGTCCAGCGCCACGTCGGCGTTCTGCACCCGCAGCATCTCGGCCACCTGCGCGGCGGGCAGGATGACCTCGCCCGCGGCGTTGCGCCCGCCCGCGAACTGCATCGAGACGAACTTCGCCAGGTCGCTGACGCTGGCGCTCAGCCCGCCGGCCGGCACGTCGCGCAGCCCGGGCTCGACCTGCGGGGCCGACTTCAAGTGCCCACGCGCCATCTGCGGCGTGTCGAGCGGGCCGACGCTGAAGCGCGCCGTGCGCATGCCCAGCGGGTCGAGCAGCGCGCGCTGCATCTGCAGCTCGAAGGGCTGCCCGCCCACCCGTTCGATCGCCAGCCCCAGCAGGTCCAGCCCGACGTTCGAGTAGCTGAACACCAGACCCGGCGGCGCCGCGGCGGACTCGGTCGAGGCCGGGTCGGCCAGGCCGGCGAGCATCGCGCGGAAGTCCCCCCCGCCGCCCGCTGCCAGCGCGCCGGCCGGCTCGGCCCACATGCCGCCCAGCACGTCGCGCGGCAGGCCGCTGTGGTGCGTCATCAGCAGGCGGGGGGTGATCGGCGCGGCCGCCGGCCCGCCCTCCCAGCGGCTGCGGAGGCGCCACTCGGGCAGCGCCTGCTGGATCGGCGCGTCCAGCTGCATCCGGCCCTGTGCCACCAGCTGCATCGCCCGCGTGTCGGTGAAGAGCTTGGACACCGAGCCGACGCGGTAGAGCGTCTCGGCGGTGGCCGGCTGGCGCGCCGCCACGTCCGCCCAGCCAAAACCCTGCGCCCAGACCACCCGCTGGTCGTCCACCAGCGCGATGCTCAGGCCGGCCAGCTGCTGCGCCGCCAGCCCCTGGGTGATCAGGCGGCTGAGCTGCTGCGTGACGCCGACGATGTCGCCGCGCGCCACCGGCTCGGCCGCCGGCGGGGCGCTGGCGCAGCCGGCCAGCGCGAGCAGCCCAGCCAGGGCGAGGGCCGCCATACCGTGGCGGCAGCGGGGGAGGGCCGGCAGCACCGCCTCAGCCCAGCAGCTTGCGGTACTGCAGGAAGCCGCTCTTGGCCGCGATGCGGTCGTAGAGCAGCATCGCGTCGCTGTTGCTCTCGTGCGTGAGCCACCACACCCGCGAGGCGCCGGCTGCCTCGGCCGCGGCGTAGACGTGCTCGATCAGCGCGCGGCCCACGCCCTGGCCGCGGCAGTCCGGCGCGGCAAACAGGTCCTGCAGGTAGCAGTAGTCCCCCGCCGTCCAGCAGCTGCGGTGGTAGATGTAGTGCACCATGCCGACCAGGCGGCCGTTGTCGTCCTCGGCGACGGCGCAGTGCATCGGCTCGGCCGGGTCGTGGAAGCGCTGCCAGTTCAGCGCCGTCTGCTCGGGCGGCAGGTCGACCTTGTAGAAGCTCTGGTAGCCGCGCCACAGCGGCAGCCATTGGTCGTGGTCATCGGGGCGGGCAAGGCGGATCAGCATGGCGGTGCGCAGAAGTGGCCGAACGGGGGACCCCAACTGTAGCGGCAGCCCTCACCGAGCCGAGCCGCCCGGCGCCCTCACACGCGGGCCTCCACATGCCGCGCAAAGCGGTCCAGGATCGCCTGCCAGCCCGCGCGCTGCTGCTCGGGCGGGAAGGTCGTCTCCGCCTCGAAGGTTTCGCGCAGCGTCACCCCCGCCTCGCCGGGCAGGAACTCCACGCGCAGCGAGCGCCCGCCGAAGGTCGCCACCAGCCGCTGATGCTCGACCACCTCGGTGTACTCGCCCGCGAAGTCGAAGCCCAGGCTCCCGTCCTTCGCCTCCATGCGCGACGAGAACTGCCCGCCCACGCGCAGGTCCACGCTGGCGCGCGTCGTGTGCCAGTCGGGCGACGCGCTGTTCCACTGCACGATGTCTTCCGGCGTCGTCCAGGCCTTCCAGACGGCGGCGATCGGTGCGCGCACCAGGGTTTCGACGGTGATCAGCATGAGGGTCTCCTTGTCAGAACAGAGCCATTCGGCCGGGCTCAGCGCCGCGCGCTGACGGCGATGCCGGCGACGATGAGGGTGAAGGCCAGCGCGTGGAAGGGCTGCGGCGCGTCGCCGATCAGCGCGGTGGACATCAGCGCGGCGAACAGCGGCGTCAGGTTGGTGAACATGCCCGCGGTGGTCGGGCCGGCCTGGGCCACCGCGCGGCCCCAGAACCAATAGGCCAGCAGCGATGGGCCGATGACGATGTAGGCCAGCAGCGCCCCCACCATCGGCGTCCACTGCGGCGCGCGCGGGGCCACCACCGCCTCGATGCCCGCCGCGCCCCCGGCCCAGACGATGCCGAACAGCGCCTGCACCAGCAGGAACTCCGCCCAGTTCCAGGGCCGCTGGCTGCCGTCGGCCTGCTCGATGCCCGGGCGCTGGGCGCCCTGCATCGACGCGGGCGGTCGCACCAGCAGCCAGCTGTAGCCGGCCCAGCTGGCCGCGGCGGCGAGCATGAAGACGTCGCCCTGGACAAACTGCACCTGCGCCAGCGCGCCGGGGTGGCCGCGGCTCATCACCGTGGCCACGCCCGCCAGCGACAGCGCCGCGCCCAGCAGCTGCTGCCCGCGCGGGCGTTCGTTGAAGAAGAGCGCGCCGACGCTGAGCATCCACAGCGGCATGCTCGCGGCGATCAGCGTGACGTTGATCGGCGTCGAGGTGGTCAGCGCCAGGTACTGCAGCGCGTTGTAGGCCCCCACGCCCAGCGCCCCGAGCACGGCGAAGTAGGGCCAGCGCGCCCGGATGGCCGCGCGCCGGGCCGGCGTGGCCACCGCGGCGCGGCCCAGCAGCAGCAGCAGGATGAGCGCGCCCGTCCAGCGCAGCGCGTTGAGCATCAGCGGCGGCACCAGCGGCACCAGCAGCCGGCCCGCCACCGCGTTGCCGGCCCAGAGGAAGGGCGGCAGGGTGAGCTGGGCGATCAGGCGCGGGGTGAGCTGCATGGCGGCGGGAGCGGGTGGGTGGGGCAGCGGCGCCGCCGAAGGTCTGCGCATGGTAGCCCGCGCCCTGCACGGGGGCGGCGCGCTCGGCTAAGCTGCGCTCGACCCCTGAACCCGGCGCCCACCCGACGGGCGCGAGAACCAAGAGGAGAGCGACCATGCCCCGTGCCATCCAGATCCAGCAGTTCGGCGGACCCGAGGTGCTGCAACTCGTCGACCTGCCCGTGGGCGAGCCCGGCCCCGGCGAGATCCGTGTGCGCCACCACGCGGTGGGCCTGAACTTCATCGACGTCTACCAGCGCACGGGCCTGTACCCGAACGCGCTGCCGCTGTCGCTGGGCATGGAGGCGGCCGGCGTCGTCGAGGCGGTGGGCGTGGGCGTCACGCACCTGCAGACCGGCGACCGCGTCGCCTACGCCAGCGCGCCGCCCGGGGCCTACTGCGAGCTGCGCGTGATGCCCGCGCGCAGCGTGGTGCAGCTGCCCGACGCCATCGACTTCGAGACCGGCGCGGCGATGATGCTCAAGGGCCTGACGGTGCAGTACCTGCTGCGCCGCACCCAGCCGCAGGGCGGGCTGCAGGCGGGTGATTTCATCCTCTTCCACGCCGCGGCCGGCGGCGTCGGCCTGATCGCCTGCCAGTGGGCCCGGGCGATGGGCCTGCAGCTGATCGGCACCGCCGGCAGCGACGCCAAGTGCGAACTGGCCAAGGCCCACGGCGCGGCGCACGTCATCAACTACCAGACCGAGGACTTCGTCGCCCGCGTCAAGGAGATCACCGGCGGCGCCGGCGTCAAGGCGGTCTACGACTCGATCGGCAAGGACACCGTCGAGCGCTCGCTCGACTGCCTCTCGCCCTTCGGCCTGCTGGCCAACTTCGGCAACGCCTCCGGCCCGGTGCCCGCCTTCAACCTGGGCCTGCTCGGCGCCAAGGGCTCGCTGTACATCACCCGCCCGACGCTGTTCACCCACATCGCCACGCGCGAGCGCACGCAGGAAATGGCCGACGACCTCTTCGGCATGGTCACCAGCGGCGCGGTGACCATCCCGATCGAGCAGCGCTACGCCCTCGAAGACGTGGCCCAGGCCCATCGCGACCTGGAAGGCCGCAAGACCACGGGCTGCACGGTGCTGACGCTGTGAGCTGAGTTGGGGGCGGAGGGTGTGGCAGGGCGTTCAGTCCTCGCCCACCGCCGCCCGGTAGGCGTGCCAGCTGGCGTGGCCCACGACTGGGCCGACGACCAGGAGGCCGAAGAACCAAGGCAGCAGCGCCAGGCCGATCAGCAGGGTGATCAGCGCGCCCCAGGTGAGCATCACCAGCGGCTGGTCGAGCACCAGGCGCAGGCTGGTGAGGCCGGCGGTGATGGCGTCGACCTGGTGGTCGAGCATCATCGGGATGCTCACCACGCTGACCGCGAAGATCAGCCCTGCGAAGACCGCGCCCACCGCGAGGTAGGCGACGATGAACTCGAGGTTCTCGGGGTTCAGCAGCGCCAGCAGCGAGCCCTTGAAGTCGGGCATGCCGTCAAAGCTGACCGCGAAGACCACCAGCGAGGCGCGGCCCCAGAGCATCTCCAGCACCAGCAGCACGAAGCCGAAGATGGCCATCTGGCCGCCGTGGTGGCGCCAGGCGGTGAGCGAGTCCAGCCAGCCCACGGGCTCGCCCTGCTCGTCGCGGCGGCTGACCTGGTACAGCCCCATGCAGACGAAGGGGCCCATCAGCAGGAAGCCGGCGGAGAGCGCCAGCGTCCAGGCGGGCGCCTGCTCGAAGACCTTCAGCAGCAGCCAGCCCATCACCATGAAGCACAGGCCGTAGAAGCCGCCGATGGCGGGGTGGTGGGTGAAGTCCCGCCAGCCGGCGGCCAGCCAGCGCAGCGGGTCGGCCAGCGTGAGCGGGCGCAAGACGATCGGTCGGGCCTGTTCGGCCGGCTGAACAGCATCCATCCGTGGCAATCCCTTCGCGCAAGTTCCGGCGGGTTGGGCCGGGTGTGGCAGAGATTTCTACCCTAGGGCAGATCCTCGCCGTCGGCATCAGGGCTTACCGGGGGAGGCGGCGGCGCATCGGGCCGCGGCTGCATCGACAGCGCGCCGAAGGGGCAGCGCGGCAAGCACAGCCGGCAGCCCGGGCAGGCGTCGGGGTCCGAGAGCACCGAGGTCTTCTTCCACTGCTTCACTTCCAGTGACAGCAGCTGGAAGGGGCAGGCGCTCACGCACCAGCCGCAGCCGGTGCAGCGCTGTGCGTCGACGACGGCGATCGGCCGGCCGGGGGGCATGTCAGTCCCGCCCTCAATTCAGGTGGCGGGGCCCGCGGGCGATCGAGCGCAGCAGCCAGAGCGCGCCCACCCCGGCGCCGAGGTAGCCCAGCAGCCCGAAGGCGGGCAGGCCGAAGAGCTGCGGGCCGCCGCCCACGGTCATCGCGATCGCCGAGCCGATGATCAGCGCGGCGATCACCAGCGCCACCGCCAAGCGGCTGGCGGCCCGGTCGATCTGGTCGCCCACGCGCTGCAGGTGGCTGACCTCGATGCCGACCTGGATGCGCCCACGCCGGGCGCTGCGCAGCAGGCGGGAGAGGTCGTGCGGCAGCTGCTCGCTGACCTGGATCAGCCGCTGCAGCGTGTGCCAGCCGCGCTGCGCCACCGCGCGCGGCTTGTAGCGGGCGCGCACCACCTGCTCCAGGATGGGCAGTGCCTCGGTGGCCATGTGAAAGCCGGGGTCGAGGCCGCGGCCCATGCTTTCCAGCGAGATGAAGGCCTTGATCAGCAGCGCCAGCTCCGAGGGCAGCGCCAGCCGGTGCTCGCGCATGATCGCGGTGACGTCCGACAGCATGCCCGACAGGCTCAGGTCGGCCAGTGGCGTGCCGTGGTACTGATCGACGAAGTCCTCGATCTCGGCTTCGAGCTGGCCCTGGTTGATCGCGCCGCCGCTGCCATCGCCGTCGCCCGACGAGCCGGCCCAGTCGAGCAGCACGTCGGCCACCTGCTGCGGGCGGCGCTGCACCAGGCCGAGCAGCAGGTTCAGCAGGTCCTCGCGGCGGCGGGTGGACAGCCGCCCGACCATGCCGAAGTCGATGAAGGCGATGCGGTTGTCGCTGAGGTAGAAGACGTTGCCGGGGTGCGGGTCGGCGTGGAAGAAGCCGTCCTCGACGATCATCTTCAGCACCGCGCGGGCGCCGCGGCGCGCCAGCAGCCGGCGGTCGAAGCCGGCGCGGTCGAGTTCGTCGAGCTGCTCGCCGGGGATGCCGACGATGCGCGTCTGCACGTTGATGCGCGCCTTGGTCAGCGGCCAGTGCACGGTCGGCACCACGAGGTAGCCCAGCGGCGCGAGGTTGGCGCCGATGCGCTCGGCGTTGCGGCACTCGCAGGCCAGGTCCAGCTCGCGCTGCAGCGAGCGGCCGAACTCGCGCACCAGCTGCTGCGGCCGGTAGGGCGCCAGCGCGGGCACCTCCGCCTCGGCCACCGCGGCGAAGCGCGCCAGCAGCCGCAGGTCGGCCTCGATCACCGCGCCGATGCCGGGGCGGCGGATCTTGACGATCACCTCGCTGCCGTCGGCCAGCTGGGCGGTGTGCACCTGCGCGATCGAGGCGGCCGCCAGCGGCTCGGTGTCGAAGCGGGCGAAGACGGCCTCGGGCTCATCGCCCAGGTCCTCGCGCAGCTGGGCGCGCAGGGCCTCCAGCGGCAGCGGCGGCACGCGGCTGTGCAGGTGCGAGAGCTCGGCGATCCACTCCGGCCCGAGCAGGTCGCTGCGGCCGGCGAGGATCTGGCCGAGCTTGACGAAGGTGGGGCCCAGCTCCTCCAGCGCACGGCGCAGCTGCACCGGCGGGGGCAGCCGGGCCAGGTCGGCGGCGTGCTCCCAGCGCAGGCGGTGGCCGGCGCGCTCCAGCGCATCGGCCAGGCCGAAGCGGCGCACCGCGTCGCCCAGCCCGTGGCGGATCAGCACCGCGGCGATTTCGGACAGCCGCCCGAGGTCGCGCACCGTGCCCAGCGTCTCGATCAGCATGGTGTGATCCGGTGGCCGCTGGGGAGGAGGCTGCGACGGCTCAGCTGCGGCTCAGCTGCGGCGCACCCGGCGCAGCTCGTCGATCAGCAGGCAGACGGCGCCCAGCGTGATCGCGCTGTCGGCCACGTTGAAGGCCGGGAAGTAGCCGCCCGGGAAGACCGGCGCCAGCCAGCCCCAGTGGAACTGCAGGAAGTCCACCACGTAGCCGTGCCAGAAGCGGTCCACCACGTTGCCGATCGCCCCGCCCAGCAGCATGGCCACCGCGAAGCAGAACAGCTTCTGACCGGCGTGGCTGCGCAGCATCCAGACGAACAGACCCGAGGCCGCCAGCCCCAGGCCGATGAAGAACCAGCGCTGCCAGCCCGCGGCCTGGGCCAGGAAGCTGAAGGCCGCGCCGGTGTTGTGCACGCGCACGAGGTTGAACCACTCGGTCAGCGTCACGCTGTCGCCGTAGGCGAAGCGCCCGACGATCAGCACCTTGGTGAGCTGGTCCAGCAGCAGCACCAGCAGCGCCAGCGCCAGCCAGGTCAGCAGGCTCGGACGCGACGAGGCGGACGAGGAGAAAGTGGAGCGGGACTTCTTGGTGGCCATCGGGGGGCGGTCGGCGGCAATCGGAGGCCGGCGCGAGCGAGCCCGCGCGGCAGGACGAGGCCGCAACTGTAGCCGCCCACTCACGACCGGGCCGTGGCGACGGTCAGGTCGCGGCTGGCCGACTCTGAAAAAAGAAAGGCCCACCCGGTGAGGGGTGGGCCCGCAATGGACGCTCAACGTTCGAACGTCGTTGGGATCTGCACGATTGCCCGCCGAGATGTTGACTGCCTATGCTGCTTGGTTTAACAGTTCCGGGCCGGGCGCCTGTGTAGCGCAATGTGAAGAATGTTCCGCGTGACAGCTCTGGGAACGAACTGTAGGTAAAGCCCCGTAGAAAGCCCATCCCCAAGAAGGTGGAAAGACGTTGCGAGATTTTTCACGTTCCAGGCGGTCTATTCCACCTTTGGTATAGGGTTTATTTGTGGTAGGGGCGGGGGTACGTGAGGCGGGGTGACCCGTCCACACCGGGGCCTACATCCACAGCCGCACCAGGCCGAGCGTGCGGGCGCGTTGCACGGCGTCGCAGCGACGGGTGACCGACAGCTTGTGGCAGATCGCCCGCAATTGGGCGCGCAACGTGGCACGCGCGACACCCAACTGCCTGGCGATCTCCTCGTCGGGGAGGTTGCGCGCCAGGGCGTCGAGCAGTTCCAACTCGCGGGGCGACAGCGCAGTGGGCCGTGCTTCGGCAGCGGCGTCGTCGAGGGCAGCGAAGGCGGAGGGATCGATCGGATCGGGCTCGGCGAAGGCGTCGAGCTGCGCCTGCTGGGCCTCGGCCTCGTCGCCGATCCAGTAGCGCGACAGCGACGGGGTCATCACGAACAGCCCGTCGCGCACCGCGCGCAGCGCCTGCAGGATGGGCTCGATGTTGCCTTCCTGCAACACGAAGCCACGCGCCCCGGCGCGAAAGGCCCGCACGCACAGCGCGGCGTCCTCGGGCGGCGCGAGCACCACCACCCGCGTGCCTGGCCAGTGGCGCTGCACCACCGGCAGCAGCTCGAGCCCGCATTGCCGACCCAACCGGGCGCCCAGCAGCATCACCGCCGGTGTGTGGCCGACCCAGCCGGCCACCAGGGCCCGGCCGGACTCGACGCTGCCCGCCTCGCACCACTTTGCCGTGCCCGGCAGCGAGGCCAGGCAATCTCTCAACCAGAGCGCACTCTCCGGCCGGTCTTCGACCAGAACCGCAGTTTCCAACACGAATACCCCCAAAGCGAAAATAGTTCATTCGGCCGGTGGGTGCCTGCGCAGCTCGCAGCTCACCGCCGCGGGAATGAATCTACCGTCGCTCGCCCCCCATCCGGCTCCACCGGCTGGGCGGTTTCCCCCCACCGTTCTGCGGGGGAGGGGCGTGAAAGTGCGGGGTTCTGTCGATTGCGGCCGGGGTGGGGCTGCTCAGATGCAGCGCCCGCCATCCACCTCCATGGCCACGCCGGTGACCATGCTGGCCTCGTCGCTGCACAGGAAACAGGCGGCGTTGCCCAGGTCCTCGGGGGTCGAGAAGCGGCCGATGGGGATGGAGGCCAGGAACTTCGCGCGCACCTCGGGCGTGTCCTCGCCCATGAAGGTGGCCAGCATCGGCGTCTCGCCCGCCACCGGGTTGAGTGCGACCACGCGGATGCCGAAGGGCGCCAACTCCACCGCCATCGAGCGGGTGGCGGTGATGACCCAGCCCTTGCTGGCGTTGTACCAGGTCAGGCGCGGACGCGGGCTCACGCCGGCCGTGCTGGCGATGTTGAGAATGACGCCCGACCGGCGCGCCTTGAAGCGCGGCACGGCCTCGCGCGCGGCCAGGTAGATCGCCTTCATGTTGACGGCCACGATGCGGTCGAACATCGCCTCGTCGAGGTCCTCCATGGGCTGCGGGGTGTGGCCCAGGCCCGCGTTGTTGACCAGGATGTCCAGGCCGCCGAAGTGCCGCTCGGCGGCGTCGAGCATCGCGCGCACGTCCTCGGCGCGGGTGACGTCGGCGGTCACCGCCAGCGCCGCCTCGCCCAGCGTGGCGGCCAGCGCCTGCGCGGCCTCGCCGTTGCGGTCGGCCACCACCACGCGGGCGCCCTCGGCGATGAACTTGCGCACGATGCCGGCGCCGAATCCGGAGGCGCCGCCGGTGACCACCGCGACCTTGCCTGTCATTCTTTGGGGACTCATGGTTCTGCTCCTCGGTGTTGTTGCGGCGCAGCATACGGCGCCGCCCCCGTCAATCGGGATCGCCCTTCAGGGCTGTGCCAGCCAGTGACGCCCCACAATAGCCGAATCGTTCACACCCGTGGGCCGCCCGCCGGCCTGGATGTTGCCTTGCTGAGCCGGTTCCTGTTGAAGCGACTGCTGACGCTTGTCGCCACCCTTGCGGTGGCGTCGCTGGTCGTGTTCGCGGTGCTGGAACTGCTGCCCGGCAACGCGGCGCAGGTGATCCTGGGCGAGAACGCGACGCCCGAATCGCTCGCGGCCCTGGAGGCCAAGCTTGGCCTGAACGAATCCGCGCCCACGCGCTACGCCCACTGGGTCAGCGGCCTGCTGCGCGGGGAGACCGCCGCCAGCATCGCCTACGACACGCCCACCGCCGAGCTCATCGCCCAGCGGCTGCAGGTCACGCTGCCGCTGGCGCTGATGGCCATGGCCTTCACCACCGTCGCGGCGCTGGCGTTGGGCGTCTACGCCGCGGCGCACCACAACCGGCTGGGCGACGTGGGCGTGATGGCGGGCAGCCAGATCGGCATGGCGATCCCCAACTTCTGGTTCGCCATCCTGCTGGTGCTGATCTTCGCGGTGAAGCTGCGCTGGTTCTCCGCCGGCGGCTTTCCCGGCTGGCGCGAGGACGAGGGCGGTGGGCCCGGCCCGGCGCTCAAGGCCCTGCTGCTGCCCGCGCTGGCGCTGGCGGTGATCCAGGCGGCGATGCTGGCGCGGGTCACCCGCTCGGCGGTGCTGGAGGTGATGCGCGAGGACTTCGTGCGCACCGCCCGCGCCAAGGGCCTGTCGCGCCGCGCGGTGCTTTGGCGCCACGTGATGCGCAACGCCCTGATCCCCGTGGTCACGCTGATGGGCCTGCAGTTCGCCAACCTGGTGACCAGCGCGATCGTGGTGGAAAACGTCTTCGTGCTGCCCGGCGTGGGCCGGCTGGTCTTCCAGGCCATCTCCAACCGCGACCTGGTGGTGGTGCGCGACACCGTGATGCTGCTGGCCGCCGCGGTGGTGCTGATCAACTTCCTGGTCGACCTGATCTACGTGCTGATCGACCCGCGCCTGGCGCCGGCGGAGGCCGCATGAGCGCCGCCGCCCCCGGCTTCTGGACCCGCTGCCTGCGCCACCCGAGCTTCCTGATCGGCGCGCTGCTCAGCGGCCTCGTGCTGCTGGCGGCCGCGCTGTCGCTGGTCTGGTCGCCCCACCCGCCGGCGGAGATCGACATCCCCAACAAGCTCGCCGCCCCCAGCGCGCTGCACTGGCTGGGCACCGACAGCCTCGGCCGCGACGTGGCCGCGCAGCTGCTGGTGGGCTCGCGCGCCAGCATCCTCGTGGGCGTGATCGCCGTGGGCATCGGCCTGGCCGTGGGCGTGGCGCTCGGCAGCCTGGCCGCCGCCCGGCGCGGCTGGGTGGAAGAAGTCATCATGCGGGCCACGGACTTCAGCATCGCCTTCCCCGCGCTGCTCACCGCCATCGTGCTGACCGCCATCTACGGCCCCGGGCTGCTGACCAGCATGGTGGCCATCGGGCTGGCCTACATCCCCTGGTTCGCCCGCATCACCCGCGGCGCCGCCAACGCCATCTGGGCGCGCGACTACGTGCTGGCCGCCCGCGCGGCCGGCAAGGGCCGCTGGCGCATCACGCTCGACCACGTGCTGCCCAACATCGCCAGCGTGCTGATCGTGCAGGCCACGATCCAGTTCGGCACCGCCATCCTGGCCGAGGCCGCGCTCAGCTACCTTGGCCTGGGCACCCAGCCGCCCCAGCCCAGCTGGGGCCGCATGCTCAACGAGGCGCAGACGCAGCTCTTCCAGGCCCCGCAGCTGGCCCTCTACCCCGGCGTGGCGATCGCCGTCGCGGTGCTGGGCCTGAACCTGATGGGCGACGGTCTGCGCGACCTGCTCGACCCGAAGCTGGCGCGGGCGCGATGAGCCAGGCGATCGCAGCCGCATCGCAACCGCTGCTGGAGGTGCGCGACCTGCGCGTGCGGCTGCGCACGCCGCGGGGCGAGGTGGAGGCGCTGCGCGGGCTCGACCTGACGCTGGCGCGGGGCGAGACGCTGGGGTTGATCGGCGAGTCGGGCTGCGGCAAGTCGCTGACTGCGCTGGCGCTGATGGGGCTGCTGCCGGAGGGGGCGAAGGTCAGCGGTTCGCTGCGCTTCGAGGGCCGCGAGCTGGTGGGCCTGCCCGAGCGGGACTGGTGCGCGCTGCGCGGGGACCGCCTCGCGATGGTCTTCCAGGAGCCGATGACGGCGCTGAACCCGCTGCACCCGATCGGTGCGCAGATCGCCGAGCCGCTGCGGCTGCACCGCGGCCTGGGCCGCACCGAGGCGCGCGCCGAGGCGCTGCGGCTGCTCGAGCGCGTGCAGCTGCCGCAGGCCGCGCGCCGGCTGGACGCCTACCCGCACCAGCTCAGCGGCGGGCAGCGCCAGCGGGTGGTGATCGCCATCGCGCTGGCCTGCCGGCCGGACCTGCTGATCGCCGACGAGCCCACCACCGCGCTGGACGTGACGGTGCAGCGCGAGGTGCTGGCGCTGATCGCCGAGCTGGTGGCCCAGGACGGCATGGCGCT
>Ga0228698_1001217_pt1 | contig 13296 bp, 11 predicted proteins | sample McNCre117_Aug_MG_FD_178015 | JGI IMG/M metagenome (GOLD analysis project Ga0228698, IMG submission 178015) | Freshwater microbial communities from McNutts Creek, Athens, Georgia, United States - 1-17_Aug_MG | ecosystem: Environmental > Aquatic > Freshwater > Creek | place: USA: Georgia...
CCTTGCGCACCTCGCGCACCACTTGTGACAGGCTCTGGACCATGTGCTGGAAATGCGCCATCATGCTGTGCTCGTCGCCCGGCTGCAGCCGGATCTTGACGCTCAGGTCGCCCGTGGCGATCGAACGCGCCAGTTCGCCGGCCTCGGCTGGCTCGCCGCCGAGCTGAGAGGTGATCGAGCGCGTGACCAGCGTGCCCAGCACCACGGCCAGCACGATGCCAACAATGTTGCCGACGCCCAGCAAGATCAATGCCTGCCGGCCCTCCACCTGGCTTTCCTCGTAGGCTTGTTCATTGCGCTGCTTCTGGAGTTCGAGCTGCTGCTCCAGCAGATGGATCCAGGCCTCGGTCGCGGCAGCGGCCTTGCTCCGCAGCAAGGACAAGGCTTCTTCCTTCTGGTTGCGCTCGGCGAGTTCAAACACCTGGGTATTGAGCGGACGCGCCACGGCGGCCGCAGCATCGACTTGGCTGCGCAGGAGCCGGCCCTTCTCGCTCGTCGGCATCGCCATCAGCAGACCGTGCGCCCGATCGTAAGCCTCGCGCGCGTTAATGATCTTGCTCTGCTGCTCCTGCATGCTTTGAGCATCATCGAGCAGCAGGATATTGCGCACGCGAACCCGGATATCGGTGATCGATTCGAGCATCGTCGTGTTGTGCTCAAGCCTGACATTGTTGTCCTTGACCACTTTGGTCAGCTCCCCTTGCTGCAGCCGGAGTTGGTAGATGGCCATGAACGACAACAGGAGCATCAGCAGCAGAACCGCGCCGAAAGACAGACTCAGACGAGACCGGATAGTCAAATTGGTAAATTTCATGATGAGCAAAAAGGACGGTTGACGCTTCGAATGGGAAAACCGTCAAAAAAATCAATTTTTGATTATGCCAAATAAATCTTTTTAATTCAACATGCAAAGTTGAATTAACACAATTAGCATCCAAACCACCATCATCGAACCCATTTGATTCAGCAATCCGCCCCCGGCGCCCGAAAGGGTGCCGGAGTCCGGATTCGACGGCTAAAGGGATTCCGCGCCATCAGCGCCGGCGCAACAGCAAGGCGCCCGACATGCCGACCAGCACGAAGTTCAGGAACGACCAGTTGGCGATCGAGAGCCCGAGGAAGGTCCAGTCCACCGCGCTGCAGTCACCGCTGCCACGGAAGATCATCGGGATCACGCGGCTGAGTGGAAAGGATTCGATCATGCCGTAGAGGTCGCGGCCGCAGGCATAGACCTCGGGCGGAAACCACTGCAGCCAGCTCTGGCGCGCCGCGACAAAGGCGCCCAGCAGCGCCAGCAGCAGCAGCACCGCACCGGTGCGGCGCGCCGCCACCGGCGCACGCAGACCGGCGCCAACGGCGGCCGCCAGCGCGATCAGGATGAAGACGTAGCGCTGCACGATGCACATCGGACAGGGTTCGAGTCCGGTCGCATGCTGCAGATAGAGGCCGAAAGCCAGCAGGCTGGTACAGCCAATGGCGATCAGCGCCAGCAGGCGGCGCGGCTGGTCGAGCCAGGCGTTCAATGCATTCATGTCTGTCCTCCCCCCGGCTCAGCGGCCGGTTTTGTTTGCCAGTATCCCAAAAAAAAGGACGGCCAGCCGGCCGTCCTTGCAGGGCAGTTCTCAGGCGTCGCGGCTCACTGCTCGACGAAGGCGCGCTCGACGACGAAGTCGCCCGGCGTGCTGGTGTTGCCTTCCTTGAAGCCGCGCTTCTCGCACAGCTCCTTCAAGCTCTTGAGCATCTCGGGGCTGCCGCAGATCATCACGCGGTCGGTCTCGGGGTTCAGGTCCGGCAGGCCAAGCTCGCGCGCGACCTGGCCGTTCTCGATCAGGTCGCCGATGCGGCCCTGACGCTCGAACGGCTCGCGCGTGACCATCGGGTAATAGACCAGCTTGCCCGCGACGATCTCGCCCAGAAATTCGTGCGCCGGCAGCTCCTGCGTGATGTAGTCGCGGTAGGCGAGTTCCTTGACCTCGCGCACGCCGTGCATCACGATCACTTTCTCGAAGCGCTCATAGGTTTCGGGGTCGCGGATGATGCTCATCCAAGGCGCCAGCCCGGTGCCGGTGCCCATCAGGTACAGGTTCTTGCCCGGCAGCAGGTAGTCGATCAGCAGCGTGCCGGTCGGCTTGCGGCCCACGATGATCTTGTCGCCGACTTCGATGTGCTGCAGCCGGCTGGTCAGCGGGCCGTCCGGCACCTTGATGCTCAGGAACTCCAGGTGCTCCTCGTAGTTGGCGCTCGCGATGCTGTAGGCGCGCAGCAGCGGCTTGCCATCTTCCTTGCGCAGGCCGATCATCGTGAAATGGCCGTTGGAGAAACGCAGGGCCTGATCACGGGTGGTGGTGAAGCTGAACAGACGGTCGGTCCAGTGGTGAACGGTCAATACCGTTTCTTCGAGAAATGCGCTCATGGTGCTCGGTCGATGCCGGCGTCTTCGACGCCCGAAGCCCGCAGCGGCAAACCGCCTGCCGGGCCGATATGGAAAAGAGGTAGGAAAAACGGGGCTGCTGCGCAGCGGCAGCTAGTGTAACGGCTGAAGCCACACGGGCACGGCGGACCCCGGGGAGGAAGCGGCGCGCAAAGCTTGCTACAGTCTCACGCTTGATCGGCAAGGCTGGATTGTGCCTGTGGTTCCTGCGAACCGAAAACAATAAAATTTCATACATTCATAACCTGAGCACTTAAAGAAGGAAACGCATATGGCGCGCACCGTACATTGCAGCAAACTCGGCGTGGAAGCGGAAGGCCTGGACTTTCCGCCCTATCCCGGCGAACTCGGCAAGCGCATCTGGCAAAACGTCAGCAAGCAGGCCTGGGCCGACTGGCTCAAGCACCAGACCATGCTGGTCAACGAGAACCGGCTGAACCTGGCCGATGCGCGCGCGCGCCAGTACCTGGCGCGCCAGATGGAAAAGCATTTCTTCGGCGAAGGCGCCGACCAGGCCGCCGGCTACGTGCCGCCGACCGAGGGCTGATCCCGGCATGGATACTCCGGTGGCCTGGCTGGCCGACGGCACGCCGTGCAGCACCCGCTTCGACGACATCTACCGCAGCGCCGGCGCGGACGGACTGGGCGGTCTGGCGCAGGCGCGCCATGTCTTCCTGGGCGGCTGCGGCCTGCGCCCCGATCACGTCACCGGCAGCGCGCCGCTGTGGGCCGGCCAGCCGCAGTGGCATGTGCTGGAAACCGGCTTCGGCCTCGGGCTCAACTTCCTGGCCGCCTGGCAGGCCTGGCGCACCGACCCGCAGCGGCCCGAGCGGCTGTTCTTCACCTCGCTCGAAGCCTGGCCGGTCATGGCCGACGACATCCGCCGCAGCGCGGCACCGTTTCCCGAACTGAGCGATCTGGCCGAGCAGCTGGCGGCCCAATGGCAGGGCCTGCTGCCGGGCATGCACCGCATCGTGCTGGAACAGGGACGGGTGCAGCTGACGCTGTGCATCGGACTGGCGCAGGACTGGCTGCCGACGCTGGATGCGCTGGTCGATAGCGTCTTCCTCGACGGCTTCAACCCGGCGGCCAATCCCGACATCTGGGACTTGCCGGTGCTCAAGGGCATCGCCCGCCTGTGCCGCCCGGGCAGCCGGCTGGCGACCTGGACCATAGCGCGTGCGGTGCGTGATGGTCTGGTCACGGCGGGCTTCGAGGTCGAGAAGGCGCCGGGACTGCCCCCGAAGCGCGACTGCCTGCGGGCCACCTATGCGCCGCGCTGGCAGACCCGGCACGCGGTCCGGTCGCGCCCGGCTGCAGAGGCCATGCAACACGCCATCGTCATCGGCAGCGGCCTGGCGGGCTCGGCTGTCGCCTGGAGCCTGGCCCAGCGCGGCTGGCAGGTCGAGGTGCTGGACCAGGCCGACGCACCAGCAGGCGGTGCATCCGGGTTGCCGGCCGGTCTGGTCGCGCCCCATGTCTCGCCCGATGACGCGGCGCTGTCACGGCTCAGCCGCGCTGGCGTGCGACTCGCGTTGCGGCGTCTGGCCGAGCTGCTGCGCGAGGGCGAGGACTGGGGGCCCAGCGGCGTGCTGGAGCATCGGATCGAGAGCAAGCGCGGCTTGCCGCGCGACGTGCTCTGGAGCGAAGCCGGCAGCCCGGGCTGGCAAGGCAGCCGCACGGCACCAGCCGAGCTGCTGGAGCAGGCCGGCTTGCCGGCCGACACGCCCGCGATCTGGCACGCACAGGCCGCCTGGCTGCGCCCGGCGCAGCTGGTGCGTGCACAGCTCAGGCACCCGAACATCCGCTGGCGCAGCCAGGCGCGTGTCGCGGTGCTGCGGCGCGAGGGCCAGGACGGGAGCGCCAACTGGCAGCTGCTCGACGCCGAGGGCCACGTGCTGGCGCAGGCCCCGACCGTGGTGCTGGCCTGCGCCCATCCGACGCGCGCACTGCTGGAATCCCTCGGCCAGAACATTCCACTCAACGCCCTGCGCGGCCAGGTGAGCTGGGGGCCGCTGGCGACGCTGCCGGACGCGGCGCGCGACCAGCTGCCGCCGTTCCCGGTCAACGGTCACGGCAGCCTGATCAGCGGCTTCGCGGGCTCGGGCGACGTGAGCGGCCCGGCCTGGATCGTCGGCTCGACCTTCGAGCGCGGCGTGACCGAGGCCTGCCTCAAGGCCGGGGACCAGATCGCCAACCGCGACCGCCTCGCGCGCCTGCTGCCGGCGCTCGGTCAGGCGATGGGCCCGCAGTTCGAGCCGGCCCGGGCCTGGGCCGCCGTGCGCTGCACCCTGCCCGACCGTGTGCCGGCAGTCGGGCCGGTCGATCCGCAGGGCCTGCCCGGCCTGCTGGTCTGCGCCGGCATGGGCGCGCGCGGCCTGACGCTGTCGGTGCTGTGCGGCGAGCTGATCGCCGCCGGCCTGCATGGCGAGCCCTGGCCGCTGGAGCGCCGGCTGGCGCAGGCGCTGGCGGCCACGCGTTTCGCGCCGCCAGCCAGGCCGGGGACAGCCACTCAGTCGCCGTAGCGCACCCGCACGTTACAACCGGGAGCCGGCCCCAGTGCGGCGTCCTCGGGCGGCATGCGGGCCGGTACCCTGCGTCCTGAGCTGTGGGCACGCAGCCACTCGTCCCAGGCCGTCCACCAGCTGCCCTCGTGACACGGGGCGCTTTCCTGCCATTCGTCAGGGCTGCGCCAGGGTTGGCCAGGGCGGGTCGTCAGCAGCCGGTAGCGGCGCCCGCCATGGCCCGGCTCCGAGACGATGCCGGCATTGTGGCCGCCGCTGGTCAGCGCGAAGGTCACCTCGCCCGAGACCAGCCGGTGCATCTTGTAGCAGGAACGCCAGGGCGCCACATGGTCCTTGAGCGTGCCCACGCCAAAGACCGGCAGATGGATGTCGCGCAGCGATATCGGCTGGCCATGGAACAGGTAGCGCCCCTCGGCCAGGTCGTTGCGCAGGTAGCAGCTGCCCAGGTACTGGCTGTGCATCACCGCCGGCAGCCGCGTGACGTCGGCGTTCCAGAGCATCAGGTCGCTGGACAGCTCCTCCTCGCCGAGCAGCCAGCGGTGCGTGTGGCCCGACCAGATCAGCTCGCGCGAGCGGATGAACTGGAAGCTGCCCGCCATCTGGCGTCCGGTCAGGAAGCCGCGCGCGGCCATCACCTCCTCGATCTGGCGCACCTGCGCCTCGTCGATCAGCACGCCCATCTCGCCGGGCTCGGTGAAGTCGGTCTCGGCCGCCAGCAGCGTCAGGCTCGCGAGCGGGCCGGCCGGCTCCTGATCGTGGCCGTTGGGCCCGCAGGCCGTGGCATCGCCACCGCCGAGCGCGGCGGCCGCGATCGCCGCGAAGGTGCCGCCGAGGCAGTAGCCCATCAGATGCACCGGCTCGCCGCTGGCGCAGTGAACATGATCGAGCGGCGCCAGCACGCCCTCGCGCACGTAGTCGTCCATGCCGAGCAGGGCATCGCCCTCGTCGGGATTGCGCCACGAGACGATGTAGACCGTGTGCCCGCGCCCGACCAGCCAGCGCACCAGCGAATTGTGCGGCGACAGGTCGAGGATGTAGTACTTCATGATGCACGAGGGAATGATCAGCACCGGCTCGGCGCGTACCTCGGGCGTGGCCGGCGCGTACTGGATCAGCTCGATCAGCTCGTTGCGCAGCACGACCTGGCCCGGCGTGGTCGCCAGGGAAGCCCCCGGCCCCAGCTCCGGCATGGCGGCCGGATCGGTGCCTATCCCCTGGCCGTCGGCCAGATCATCGAGCATGTGACCGAGCCCCTTGAGCAGGGATTGTCCGCCCGTGTCCCAGGCCGCCCGCAGCGCCTCGGGATTGGTCCAGAGCCAGTTGCTCGGCGCTCCGGCATCGAGCAGCTGCCGCCCGTAGAAGCCCATCTGCTCGCGGCTGTGCGACTGCATGCCGCGCACGCTGCTCGCATCCTGCCACCAGGCCTCCCAGGCCTTGGTCGCGCCGGCCAGTCCGAACCAGGGCCACTGCAGCCAGGCGGGCGCGGCGAAGCGCGTGTCCTCGGCCAGCGCTGCGGCCAGTGGGGAAGTCGCCAGCGTGTGCATGGGGCCACCGTGCCGCCCGAGCAGCGTGGCGGCCGACTGGCGCACCAGCGCCTGGGCCGCATCGTCGAACCATTCCCAACCCTGCTGCCAGGCCTGGCGCGCGAGCCGCACCCGCGAGCCCGGCGAGGCCGCGAGATTGAGCGCCCAGTCCGTGTAGGCCAGCGCGAGCGAGATCGGCGACAGACCGCTCCAGAACCGGACCATGACGGCGGCGGCGTTGCGATCGAGCGCGTTGGTGAGGTCGTTGAGTCGTGCCGGGCGCCGCGCGGGCGTGCTTGGATCAGCAGGATCGTGTGTTTCCATGGCAAGTCAACAGGATAGTGACTTGCGATGACGGCGGCAAGCCCGACAAGCGCGCATCGGGCTGGCCGATTGGAGGGGTTTTAATAACAGAAAAATATAAAGAAAAAATAAAAAAATAGTTTGAGAGCATTTGATCATCCTCTAAAGTCCCGGCCCATGCACGATATTGGTTTTGTCATCGCGGGTTTCACCGTGGGTCTGATCGTCGGCCTGACCGGCGTTGGCGGTGGCTCGCTCATGACCCCGATCCTGATCTTCTTCTTCGGCGTCAAGCCCTACATGGCGGTCGGCACCGACTTGCTGTTCGCTGCCTTCACCAAGGCCGGCGGCACCGTCAGCCTGATGCGCAAGCGTCTGGTGCCGTGGCGCGTGGTCGGTCAGCTCTGCTCGGGCAGCATCCCGGCCGCACTGGTCACGCTCTACGCGCTGCACCACCTGGGCACTGCCAGCGGCCAGGTCCAGAAGCTGATGACCACCACCCTGGGCTGTGCGCTGCTGCTGACTTCGGCCGCCACGCTGTTCAAGGCCCTGCGCATGCGCAAGCCGCCGCAGCGCGTGATGAACAGCCAGGGCCCGCTGACGCCGGTCGGCGAGACGCCAGCGGCGATGCGCGCGCGCCACTGGAGCCTGCCGGTGCTGTTTGGCGCACTGATCGGCTCGCTGGTCACGCTGACCTCGGTCGGTGCCGGCGCGATCGGCGTCACCGTGCTGCTGGTGCTGTTTCCGCTGCTGCCGTTGCCGCGTATCATTGCGGCCGACATCGCCTACGCCGTGCCGCTGACCCTGGTGGCTGGCCTGGGACATGCCTCGCTCGGCTCGGTCGATTGGCCGCTGCTGCTCAAGCTGCTGGCCGGCTCGCTGCCGGGCATCTGGCTCGGCGCCCAACTGATCCACAAGACACCGGAGCGCGTGGTGCGCTCGCTGCTGGCCGTGCTGCTGGCCTACGCCGGCACCAAGCTGCTCTCCGTCTGAACCGTTTTTTGACCTGACCCCGTATGTACCAATACACCGAATTTGACCGCCAGTTCGTGCGCGAGCGCGCCGCGCAGTTCCGCGACCAGCTCGAACGCTTCCAGGCCGGCACCCTGGGCAGCGACGAGTTCAAGCCGCTGCGCCTGCAGAACGGCTGGTATATCCAGCGCCACGCGCCGATGCTGCGCGTCGCCGTGCCCTACGGCGAACTCAACACCGCGCAGCTGCGCGTGCTGGCGCGCATCGCGCGCGAGTACGACCAGCCCAGCGCCGAGATCTTCCAGGGCGCGATCGCGGCGCAGAACAAGCTCGGCGACATCCAGCTGCGCGACGGCAAGGCCATCGGCAGCCGCCTGACGACCGGCTACGCGCACTTCACGACCCGCACCAACGTCCAGTACAACTGGATTCCACTGACCCAGGCCGCCGACGTGATGGACCTGCTGGCCACGGTCGGCCTGCACGGCATCCAGACCAGCGGCAACTGCATCCGCAACACCACGACCGACGCGCTGGCCGGCGTCGCGGCCGACGAGGTGGCCGACCCGCGTCCGTGGGCCGAACTGCTGCGCCAGTGGAGCACGCTGCACCCCGAGTTCGCCTTCCTGCCGCGCAAGTTCAAGTGCGCCATCGTCGGCGCCGCCGAGGACCGCGCTGCCGTGCACTGGCATGACGTCGGCCTGAAGCTCAAGCGCGACGCCGCCGGCACGCTCGGCTTCGAGGTTCTGGCCGGCGGCGGCATGGGCCGCACGCCGGTGATCGCGCCGACCATCCGCGACTTCCTGCCGGCCGAGCAGCTGCTGAACTACCTCGAAGCCGTGATCCGCGTCTACAACCGCTGGGGCCGGCGCGACAACCTGTACAAGGCGCGCATCAAGATCCTGGTCAAGGCCGAGGGCCAGCGCTACATCGACGAGGTCGAGGCCGAGTACCGCCGCATCCTGGAGCAGGACGGCGCACCGCACACCGTGACGCCGGCCGAACTCGCCCGCGTGCAGGCCAGCTTCGTCGAGCCGCAACTCGACTTCGCCGCCCCGGCCGCCGCACCCGTCGGCGCCGAGGAACAGGCCGAATACCAGCGCTGGCTGGCGCGCAACGTGGCACCGCACCGCAACCCGGACTTGCGCGCCGTCACGCTGTCGTTCAAGCGCCTGGGCCAGTCGCCGGGTGACGCGACCGCCGACCAGCTCGACGCCGTGGCCACGCTGACCGATGCCTTCAGCGCCGGGGAGCTGCGCGTCACGCACGACCAGAACCTGGTGCTGCCCTGGGTGCGCGCCGACCGGCTGCCCGACGTCTGGCGCGAGGCCAGGCGCCTGGGCTTGGCACGCGCCAACGTCGGCCTGCTGACCGACATGATCGCCTGCCCCGGCGGCGACTTCTGCGACCTGGCCAACGCGCGCTCGCTGCCGCTGGCCGACGCGATCACCGAGCGCTACCAGGACCTCGACGAGCTGGAGGACCTGGGCCTGATCGACCTGCACATCAGCGGCTGCATCAACTCCTGCGGCCACCACCACAGCGGCCACATCGGCATCCTGGGCGTGGACAAGGACGGCAAGGAGTGGTACCAGGTCACGCTCGGCGGCTCAGACGGCTCGGCCCTGAGCGGGCCGGCGACCCCCGGCAAGGTGATCGGCCCCTCGTTCGCCCACGGCGAGGTGCCCGACGTGATCGAGGCCATCCTCGACACCTATGTCGAGCAGCGCCAGACCGGCGAGACCTTCCTGGCCACCTACCAGCGCGTCGGTGCCGAGCCCTACAAGGCCGCAGCCAACGCCCAGCGCGTCGCGACCGCGCGCGCCGAATAAACGCCAGCCGATTGGACAAGACACACATGAAACTGCTGACCGCACAAGACATCAACGCCGCCGACCAAGCCGGCGTGCTGGCCGTGGCCAACGACACCGACGTGCAGACCCTGGACCTGGCCGGCGTGCAACGCATCGACCTGGTGTTTCCGAAGTTCAGCGACGGCCGCGCCTTCAGCCAGGCCTTCGAGCTGCGCCGCCGCCTGGGCTTTGGCGGCGTGATCCGCGCCACCGGCGACGTGCTGGTCGATCAGCTGGTGCAGATGAAGCGCTGCGGCTTCTCGGAGGCCGTGCTGCGCGCCGACCAGGACCGCGCCGTCGGCGACAAGCTGCTGGGCCACTTCAGCGGCTTCTACCAGGGCGACGCGACCGAGCTGAAGCCCCGTTTCGCCCACGGCGCCTGAGGAGAACCGAGATGAGTGAAGTGTCCGCCTTCAAGCCCCAGCAGCTCTCGGCCGTCGAGCTGCACGCCAAGCCCAGCGCCGACTTCGACGCCAAGCTGGCCGAGACCCAGGCGCTGCTCCAGCGCGCCGCGGCCGAGTTCCAGCCGCTGACCCAGGCGTCGAGCCTCGGCGCCGAGGACGTGGTGATCACGCACCTGATCAACGCGCTCGCGCTCGACATCCCGGTGTTCGTGCTGGAGACCGGGCGCCTGCACGCCGAGACGCTGGCGCTGCTGGAGCGCACCGAGGCCCATTCGCGCGCGCCGGTCAAGGTCTATCGCCCGCAGCACGAGGCCGTGATCGAGTTCGTCCGCCACAAGGGCCAGGACTCGATCTACGACAGCATCGCGCTGCGCAAGGAGTGCTGCGGCATCCGCAAGATGGAGCCGCTGGCGCGCGCGCTGGCCGGCCAGAAGGCCTGGATCACCGGCCTGCGCCGCGAGCAGTCGAACGCGCGCGCCGAGGTGCCGCTGATCGACGAGTCCGAACTCGCGACCAAGGGCCTGACCAAGTTCAACCCGCTGGCCAACTGGACCTGGGGCGATGTCTGGCACTATATCGCCCTCAAGCAGGTGGACTACAACCCGCTGCACGACCAGTTCTTCCCGAGCATAGGCTGCGCGCCGTGCACGCGCGCGATCAGCCTGGGCGAGGAATTCCGCGCCGGCCGCTGGTGGTGGGAGGACGAGTCCGCCAAGGAATGCGGCCTGCACGTCAAGAAGTAAACCGACAAGACAAAAATAGCGACCCGACCATGAGCCACCAACTCAACAATTCGCACCTCGACGCGCTGGAAGAGGAGACCATCTTCATCCTGCGCGAGGTTGCCGCCACCTTCGAGCGTCCCGCCATGCTGTTCTCGGGCGGCAAGGACTCGCTCGTGATGCTCAAGTGCGCCGAGAAGGCGTTCGGCATCGGCCGCATCCCGTATCCGCTGCTGATGATCGACACCGGCCACAACTTCCACGAAGTGACCGACTTCCGCGACTTCCGGGCCCAGGAGCTGGGCGCCGAGCTGATCGTGCGCAGCGTCGAGGACTCGATGGCGCGCGGCACCGTGCGCCTGAGCCATCCGGGCGAGAGCCGCAACGCGCACCAGTCGGTCACGCTGCTGGAAGCGATCGAGGAATTCCGCTTCGACGCCCTGATGGGCGGCGCGCGCCGCGACGAGGAGAAGGCGCGCGCCAAGGAGCGCATCTTCAGCCACCGCGACGCCTTCGGCCAGTGGCAGCCCAAGGCCCAGCGCCCCGAACTCTGGACCTTGTTCAACACCCGCCTGCAGCCGGGCGAGCATTTCCGCGTGTTCCCGATCTCGAACTGGACCGAGATGGATGTCTGGCAATACATCGAGCGCGAGAACATCGGTCTGCCCAGCCTGTACTACACGCACCAGCGCGAAATCGTCGAGCGCAAGGGCCTGCTGGTGCCAGTGACGCCGCTGACGCCCCCGAAGGACGGCGAGGAAGTGGTCGTGCGCGACGTGCGCTTCCGCACCGTCGGCGACATCACCTGCACCTGCCCGGTCGCCAGCACCGCCGCGACCCCGGCCGAGATCGTGATCGAGACCCTGGCCGCCGACCTGTCCGAGCGCGGTGCGACCCGCATGGACGACAAGACCAGCGACGCCTCGATGGAAAAGCGCAAGCGCGAAGGCTATTTCTGATCCCGTCGCCCCCCAACAGAGCAAGAACATGGACGCATTGAAATTCATCACCTGCGGCTCGGTCGATGACGGCAAGAGCACGCTGATCGGACGCCTGCTGGTTGACAGCAAGGCCGTGCTGCAGGATCACCTGGCCGGCGTGCAACGCGGCGGCGAGACCGACCTGGCGCTGCTGACCGACGGCCTGAGCGCCGAGCGCGAGCAAGGCATCACGATCGACGTCGCCTACCGCTACTTCAGCACCGAGGACCGCAAGTTCATCATCGGCGACGCGCCGGGCCACGAGCAGTACACGCGCAACATGGTCACGGCCGCTTCGAGCGCCGACGCCGCCGTGGTGCTGGTCGATTCGATCAAGCTCGACTGGGCCGACGCCGCCCTCAAGCTGCTGCCGCAGACGCGGCGCCACTCGCTGCTGTGCAAGCTGCTGCGCGTGCCGAGCATCGTGTTCGCGGTCAACAAGCTCGACGCGGTCGAGGACGCCGCGCTCGCGTTCAGGAACATCAGCGGCGCGCTGCAGGCCTTCGCGGCCGAGGCCGGCATCCCGGTGACCGCCATCGTGCCGGTCTCGGCGCTGAAGGGCTGGAACGTGGTCGATGTCAGCGTGCCGGGCTGGTGCGGCTACGAAGGCCCGACGCTGCTGCAGATCCTGGAGCAGCTGCCCAACACGCCGCAGGACACCGAGGCCGCGCTGGCCTTCCCGGTCCAGTGGGTCGAGAAGCAGCACGACACCAACGTGACCAGCCAGGGTCGCCGGATCTTCTGGGGCCGCGTCGCGGCCGGCACCTTCGCGCCTGGCGCCGAGGTCCAGGTGTTCCCCAGCGGCCAGAAGGCGCTGGTGGCCCAGGTGCTCGACCATGCGCGCAACCCTCGGACGGTCGCCGCCGGCCGGGGCGCCGGCATCGTGCTGGATCGCGAGGTAGATGTCTCGCGCGGCGACTGGATCCTGGCCGCGCCGGTGGCCGCTGCCGCCACCGAGGACGACTTCGACGCCCCGGCCGCGGTCAGCGCCTACCCGGGCCGCAAGGAACTGTCGGCCACCGTGGCCTGGATGGACGACGAGCCGCTGGTCGCCGGGCGCGTCTACTGGGCGCTGCACGGCCACCGCTGGGTCAAGGCCAAGGTCAGGCGCGTGGTGCACAAGCTGGAGATCAACACGCTGGCCGAGGAAGACTCCGACCACCTCGACCCGAATGCGATCGGCCATGTCGAGCTGATGTTCCAGGAAGCACTGCCGGCGGTGGCCTTCGAGCGCTCGCGCGGGCTCGGCGCGCTGATCCTGGTCGATACCGCGACCCACAAGACCTCGGGCGCGGTACTGGTGAACTGAGCCAGGTCAACCCCGACGCGGCCGCGAGGCCCTAAAATCGCGGCCTAGAGCAGTGCCGGCCGCCCTATCGGGGGCGGGCCGGCTTTCTCCCATCGACACAGCGCTGCACCCGCAGCCCCGCACCATGACCCACGTTGTTACCGAAGCCTGCATCGCCTGCAAATACACCGACTGCGTTGACGTCTGCCCCGTTGATTGCTTCCGCGAAGGCCCGAACTTCCTGACCATCGACCCCGACGAGTGCATCGACTGCGCGGTCTGCATTCCCGAGTGC
>Ga0228698_1001218_pt1 | contig 13277 bp, 13 predicted proteins | sample McNCre117_Aug_MG_FD_178015 | JGI IMG/M metagenome (GOLD analysis project Ga0228698, IMG submission 178015) | Freshwater microbial communities from McNutts Creek, Athens, Georgia, United States - 1-17_Aug_MG | ecosystem: Environmental > Aquatic > Freshwater > Creek | place: USA: Georgia...
GCCTTAGAGCAGCGCTTTGCCTAAAACTGCCACTCGGCAGACACAGACTGGGGCGTGGCGCTCAGGCGCACACGGCGGCTGGTGCCCATCTGCTGGTCAGACGCCAGGGTGCCCATGGCATAGCCCAGCAAGCTGCCAGCCACCACATCCGAGAACCAATGCTCCTGGCTCTGGATGCGTCCCACACCGGTCGTAGCCGCCAAGGCATACAGCCACGGCTTGTCGTACTGCTGGGCAAAGGGCGTGGCCAAGGCAAACGCCACGGCCATGTGGTTGGACGCAAAACTGGACTGCGTCGCACCATCCGCAAAACCGTGGAACTGCGACTGCCCCAAATCATCCAACGGCCGGGCACGGCCCACTGAGTACTTGGTCAACAGATTGGTGCCCAGCGCATACCCCGCAGCCACCAGCGATGTGCGTGCGGTGTCCACTGCATCGTCACCGGCTGCGCCCACCAGCATCAGCCCCGTGCCGGCCGCCAGCAGGTAAGGGATGTTGCTGGCCAACTTGCCCAATTGATCCCAGCGATCGCTCTGGTGGTTCTGCGCCCAGTTGTTCACCGTGGTATCCAGCAAGCTGGCAGCCAGCACCGCCCCACCGCCCCACAGCCAGGTGGATGCAGGCACCTGCGCCACGCGGCTGGCCATGCCCACGGCCGAAGACCCCATGGCCTGCAAAGTGCCGTCCGCTTCGTCGTGCAGCACATAGCTGTTTTGCTCGCCGCTCTTGCGGGCGTTGAACACATCGCCGCGCGGCGTGCTCGATGCACCCCAGGTGCGGGCACTGCTTTGCTTGGTCAGGTCAAACAAACTCACCTGGCGGTTCAGGCGCGCGCCACCGTCGCGGGTCAGCGGGTTCCACACCACATTGGCCACACCGGTAGACGACTTGGGCGTGATCGCGTCGAACGGAATCTTCACGTAAACGCCCTTGTCAAAGCTGCCCTCGCCAAACTGCTCTGCCGACACATTGGTCTTGGTAGCCCAGGCGCCAATAGCCGTGCCGTTGGCAAACACCCGGCTCACATCCATGGTCGCGCCCCGGTCACCCGCCAGGTACTGCCCCACACTGAGCTTCACATGCACATCGTTCCAGCCCGTATCCCAATAGGCCGTGGCATGCCCGGTACTGATCTGGTAGTCGCGGAACTGGAAGTTTTGCGAAAAATCGCGCTGGCGCACCTGGTTCACATCCACACCAAAGGCCAGCCGGCTGCGCCAGGGCCGGTACAACCACTCAGCCCCCACGCCGCCATACATCTCCTCCAGCATGCCGCCATACACGCTGGCGTATTGGCCGCGGCCCAGTTCTGCCACGTGGGTGAGTTGCAGCACCGGCAAGGTTACCCGTGCGGAGGTTACATATTCACGCGCATAGGTGCGCACCCGGGGCAAGCTGCTGGGAGCGTCGTATTTGAAGCCGTCGTAGTTGTCTATGGCTCGCATGTTGAGGGTGCCGCTCAGCCAGGTGGACGCGCCAAAGCTATTCTCAAAACCGGCCGCCAAACCCAACTGGTACAGCAAGAACCCATCTGGCCCGCCCAGAATCTGGCTATAGCTCGGGCCCCAGCGCACGGTAAAGCCCGCCTCTTGCGGCTTCTGGTAGGTGGTCCCGGCGTTGCCCAAACCCGATGCATTGCCGGGGTACACCTGCTGCGCAGCCAATGTGAGCGAAGGTGCTTGGGCTCGCGTGCGGTGGGCCACCCACTCGGCACGGTCCACATCCACCGTGGCCATGGGCAGGCCACGCTCCTGCACCACCAGCACATAGCGCTGCATGGACGCAGGCGTGTTGGCATGCAGCACCTTTATGGCACGCTCCACCCGGTCTTTGACAAACAGCGCCTGGTCCGCCTCCACTGTCAGCGTGAGCGTATTGCCCAAGTTGTCCAGTGCGGTAACTTTCCAGTCGGTCACTTTTTCAACTTCCTTGGAAAGCGCCTCCCAGGCCTGCGGCGGCAACTCGGACGGGGCCATGGTGATAGGCGCCAGCGCCTGCACACGGGGAACGGCGGGGTCCAGCGCCTTGGGCACCTCCAGCTTGGGCAAATCGGCATGCAGGGTCATGCCAAACGACACGCGCTCACCCCGCTCCCAGGCGATGCTGAAGTCCGCATTGGGTGAATAGCGGTACACCGCGCCCCAGTTGAACGGGCTGCTAGCGGGCAATGCCGTGCCAAAGGGCTCGTTCTGGTAGTTGTTGCCATCCAGCTCGGCCTTGAGAATCAGGCCCTCCAGCGGCGTGTTCCACTGCACGCCACCAAACACAGAGGCCGCCCCGCGGAACATGGTGTTGCCGCTGACCGTGCCGCCCTGCCCTATGTCTGCCACAGGCCGGCTATTCCACTGGCTGCCCAACAAGCCCAGCGGGTTCTTCACATTGCCACGTTTGCCCAGGTAACCCCAGCCAAGCCCCAGGCTGGCATCCCAGTTGCCCCAGCGTTTGTTAGCCACCAGGTATTCGCTGGAGAACAAACCCGTGCCGCCAATGTCCCGAGCACCCACCGCCACCTGCGGCGTCCAGGTGCTTTCTTCCCAGATGCGGAACTTCACATCAATGGACTTGTCCTTGTAGCTCTGGGTTCCCGCAATGTCCGTGCCATAGAGCTGGTTGGCCACATCGGTGTAACGAAAGCCCGTCTCCATCCAGTCCAGCGGCTGCAGCATCACGTTGAGGTTGGTGTAAGGCCACACGCCATTGAAAGTGGTGCGCAGCGAGCCCGCCGGGGCCATGCGCGCCGAAGGCGTTTGCAACAGGCCAATTTCACCCCAGTCGCTTGCAGTGACTGCACCATTGCGCGGTTCCGACAACTCCACCGGCACGCTGGGCCAGGCCACAGTGCGCACCACTGCGCCCACCTCTGGCAGCGCCACTTCGGGGGGCAACTGCGTCGCCAAAAAGCGCGCCACATTGCCCGACGTGGCTTGCGACAAGCCACTGCGCGCAGAGGGTGCCCACACCCACGCGCCGGGCGCAGGCTGGTCTTGGGCTTGCAAGTTCCAGGCTTGCATGCCTGCCGTGGCCACACGCCCATCCGGCTGCACCGGCTGCACCACCCAGGCCTGTACCGCATCGACCCCGCAGGCACGCGCGTAGTCCGCGGCATACGCACCCGCACGGTGGGGCAGCGTGCACACAGTGCCCGTTTCATCCACCACCGCTATGTGTGTGGGGCGCTGCAACCACAGCACCGCATCACCCCGGCCCAGCACAGGGTCCGCCTCGGGTGCGGCTTGCAGCCAGCGCGCGTCGTGGCGCGCCACGGTCAGGCGCCCGGTTACCGGCAAAGCAGACAGCCAGTGGGCCAAGGCGGGCTGGCTGGCCACGCCCTCCAGCACCGCGGCACGCAGTTCGGCCTGCGCACGCCGCTCAGTCTCTGCACGCCAGTGCAGCGCGGTCATGTCGGCATTCGGGCCTGCGTTGCGCAGCATCCAGTCGCTCAGGCGCTCGCCCTCCACCACCGTCTTCGGTTCGGCTGCCCAAACGGCACCGCCCACCGCACCCCAAGCAATCAGGCAGGCCAAGGCCATTCGCAGGTTTGCGGGCTTCATTGCGCTTCTTCCATCACAGGCCAGCGTTGCATACGCAGGCAAAAATCGGGGGCCAGGCATTGCTCGGAATACACCACGGTGTAAGCCCCGCGGTGCTTGCCCCAGGCAAACCAGGCGTCTGGCAAGGCCCGCTTGTTGCCCTGCGTGGGCTGGCTTTGTTCGCGGTACCACTGGTAGGTTTGCGCCTTAGCCTCGGGCAAGCTAGGCAGCAGTTCCGTGGGGGGCAAACCGCTCCAGCGGCTCAGGGTGACTTTATCCGCCACGCCAAAGGCGTAGCCCGGCATCTGGTCGCGCGTGCGGGTGTACTCAAAGCCCGCAGGGTCCACATCTGCCCACGCAGGCGGCAACGGGTTCATGTGCACCGAAGACCAATCGTAGGTAGCCCCCGTCATGCCCACGATGCGCCCGTTTTGCAAGCGCAAGGCCTCTTTGCTACCGGAGTACCACACCTCCACCACACCATCGGGCTGAGGGTCCAGGTTGCCCAACACCAACAGCGCAGGGGTATTGCCCTCCACCTGAACACGCAAGTAGGCAAAGCGCAAATCCGGCTTGGCGGGAATCAGGTCCCCAGAGCCCCCCAACGCACCGGCCTGCCAAAGGCCGGAGACCAACTCGGCCAAGGGAACACTGGTCTGTGCACAACCCGCCACCATCAGCGAGAGCACAGCACCCCAAACCATACGAAAAAGCACCAAGAAAGCCCCCTAGCCGCCAAAAAACGTAACAAAAAAAACGGCGCCCTAAGGCGCCGTTTTTACGCAAAACGCTATTAGCGAGTGCCGGTGGTACCAGTAGTACCAGTAGTACCAGTGGTGGTGTTGGTTGCCTGAGAGATGCCCACAGCCAGCACGGTACCAACAGCAATCAGGCCGGTGGAAACACCACCGACAGCTGCGGGCAGAACTGTAGCGGCACCGGGTGCAGCAGCGACAGGAGCCGCCTCACCTTGGGCCAAAACGGGCTGAGCGGCCAGAGCGGACAGCGTAGCGAAAGACAGAGCGATTGCTTTAAAAGACATAGAAACTCCCGGTGTGGTTAGAAACGATGCAATGATAACCGAGAAACCCCGCTCCACGGGCCGTACCGAGAGGCGTTTAGCTCCAAAACCACAGACCTCAAAAAGCCATCAGACTGCCTTATTTTTGACAAACTTGAAATGTTGCAAGCCAAGTTTCTTGGGCGTCGTGTTCATTGGAACTCGACTCCAATGGCGTAGGCAACGGCAACAATGGGGAGGAGTCATTGGGACGTTCCATCACAAGATCCACTTTACGGTCGCCAAGCAAGGTAAGCATTCGAATTTGCGAGCGAAAGGCTGGTCCATAACGGGATTTAGCAGGCCTAGTTGCCCCCCTTTTTGCTCAAATTTCGAGCACACCCAGCTTTGCCTTGCTTCTGCCGTCCTGGGGCATTCTCAGGCCTAACAGCCGCTCGACAGCCCTATAACCCTGCAATTAGTGATTGGTTTGTCGATCAATTCACACTTTGAATCGTTCATTGGTATCGAATTTCGCATCAATAAGCCCTGCTTCTGGGTCGCCCCACCCTTCGGTTTAGCACCGGCCAACCGTATCGGTGGGACTGTGCAAATTTTGCGCTCCTGGCGCCCCTTCTTGGTGCAATTTTGCTCGGTTTGTGGACTTTAAAATATCATTGCATGCAAGTTGGCAGTTTTGCATCGTCTTCATGGGCTTCGCCCATACCCGACAGCCAGGTTCCTGAAAAATAGCGCTGGGCAATCGCCTAACGCGCCCGATTGGGCAGGGTTACAAGCATCAACCCTGGTAGGTCGGCAAAATCTTTCCCATTGAGGGTCAGCAGTGTGTAGCCGTGTTCTATGGCCTGTGCGGCTATCCACAAGTCGTTGTTCCTGGGGCGAGGTGAACGACCTGCCATTTTGACGGCCGCGGCTAAAACGCCAAAGGCCGCAGCAGTATGTTTACTGATGTCCAATATGGGGCGGCTTTCCACTTGGCGCAAGTAGGAGGCGCGCACGGCGCGCTGCGTGGGGTCTGTGCAAGATTGCACTCCATAACTCAGTTCCCCAAGGGAAATGGAGGATGTAAATATAGGTGCATCGCCGGCCGCATCAATTACGTCCTGCCGATCCACTTGGTTGGCGGCCAGGCCGACCCAAATGCAGCTGTCAAAAATCACGCCCATGGGTCACGCAGTTCTTCATTAAAGTTTTCCTTACTCTCAGATAGCCAGGCATTCGCTTGGGCTGGCGTGAGCAATGGCAGCTGTAGCCCAGAGAGTGCCTGCGCTGCAGTCATGGAACGCTGCGCGGGCATGATTTGAGCAATCAGGGTTTGATTGCGCTCGATGGCAACAGTCTGCCCAGCACTGAAAACCCGGTCCAGTATCTCGCGGGTGTTTCTGGCAAGCTCAGTGGCGCTGATGGTGGTTTGCATTGCATTTTTCCCGCAGTGTATGTACCAGTACGCATTTTACACCTCCTTGTCGATTGGTAGGCACTTATTAAATGGGTTGGGAAGGCTGCATAAAATGAATATCCCCCTGATTTGGCTAAATGAGCCCATTCCATCGAAAAGCACACAAGGCCGAATATAAGGTTGCAGCCGACCGGGGGCGGAACTGACTACTGTCCCGACAATTTGCGCCATGCATCGATATCCACCACATCGGTTTATCTGCATACCGATCAGGCCAAGCGGGCACGGCAAATGAGGGACGCTTTTGGGTCACCAAACGCCTAGCGCTGCAATGAACCAAGGATTCACACATTTACTCCAATGTTTCATTGAAACGCTTATCATTTAATGATAAGCTTTGACATGGGTTCACAACGTTCACCGGCCATTGGTTTGGAATATTTGCTTGGCTTGGATGGCAATATTGAAGTTCAAAATGATGCAGGCTACTGGGTCAAGATGGAAGTTTCGAGTGTGGATGTAACGGCTGAGCGACCACATGGCATCAGGTACAGCTTGACACTTCATGCGCCGGACAACACTCGGCTAATTGGTTTCGACAATGCCCATAGCGTGAAGCCGGTAGGCTCGCGTTTTAAGCATGCAGGCAAAAAGTTTCCGTACGACCACCGCCATCGACACGCTCTGGATGAGGGGGTGTTGTATGAGTTTGATACCGCTTACCAGTTGGTCAGTGATTTTTATGCTGAAGTAGATCGCGTTTTGAAGGAGATCAGTCCATGAACAAGGTATTGAAGTTCGGTATTGCGCCAGTGCCGATGCAGCGTGCACGGTCGCTGGCCATTGCGGCCGGAACACGCCAACGCGCCAAAGACGAACCCAACGTTTGGTTCCCCTCTGTGACCGCCATGGCAAGAGTCTTGTCAGATGAGAACATGGCGTTGCTCAAGGTCATTCGTGAGAGTCACCCAGACTCCGTGGATGCCTTGGCCAAAGCCGTGGGAAAACATGTACCCAACGTTTCGCGGTCATTGCACACAATGGCTCAATATGGATTGGTCACACTAACCAAACATGGTCGAACGGTGATGCCCCAAGTTACTTCCGAGCGAGTTACGGTAGATTTCTCCTGGGGTGGTTGACGTGAATTCAAATGAAATCAGACATTCATTGAAACCGATTTACAGACGTCACAGCGCATAAATTGGGTGGCTTTACTTTCGTTTGGGGTATGCCAAAGTAGCCAATATTGGGCAAGCCGCCCCAGTCTAAAGTGGCCTGTGGATCGGTTTTTCCATCACCTAAAGCGAGCCGCGCATGTCAACGACAGAAGCAGAATTCATCCAGTTACGTGCTGAAAATGAAGCGCTGAAGGCCCTGCTTGCAAAGCACGGTATCGCGGTACCGCAACCATCTAAATTCAACATTGGCGATGCTGCGCTGCAGCCAACTGCGAACGGGTTGTCGCAAACGGCAAAGGTTCAGCTCTTCCGACGACTCTTTCGCGGGCGGGATGATATCTATCCAGTTCGATGGATAAACAAAGCGGGTAAGCCTGGGTATTCGCCCCTCTGCACCAACAAATGGAAACCCGGCATTTGCAAATTGCCAGTAATAAAATGTAGCGCGTGCAGTTATAGCCTGTATGCGCCCATCACTGACGACATAATTCGCCAGCATCTTAGAGGCGAGATTACCGCCGGCGTATACCCACTAATGGTCGACAACCGATGCCATTTTCTTGCCATCGACTTTGATGACGCGGACTGGCGCGAAGATGCCCGAGCGGTGCTACAAACCTGCCTCGACAATGCTCTCCCCGCAGCGCTGGAAATATCGCGTTCCGGCGAGGGCGCTCACCTTTGGCTATTCTTTGCGAACGCCACGCTCGCAAGAGATGCGCGACGTCTTGGCGCGGCGCTGATCAGTGCGACTTGCGCCCGCACTCGCCAATTGGCCCTTAAATCGTACGACCGATTGTTCCCAAATCAAGACACCATGCCGAAGGGCGGATTTGGCAACCTGATCGCCTTGCCGTTACAAAAGGAACCCCGTGACCTTGGACGCAGCGTCTTTGTCGACGCGAACTTGCAGCAACTTCCTGATCAGTGGGCGTTCCTTGAAAACATCAGGCCCCTACCGCAAAGCCTTATCGAAACGGTATTGACCAAACTGGTTGGGGACCGACATCCGCTCGACATCGCCTATGCCGAAGTTCCGCAAGAGAACGTTGACGCCCCATGGGTACGACCGGCTAAGCCTGATGTCAAACTCAACGGCATCATGCCCAAAGCGGTGAAGGCAACAATGGCCGCCCAATTGTTTATCGAAAAGGCCGGCCTCCCACAACCCTTGATGAACCGCCTAATCCGTGTTGCAGCGTTCCAGAATCCGGAGTTCTACAAACTTCAGGCCGGGCTCAGGTCCACATGGAACACACCCCGGATCATCAGTCGCGCAGAAAACCACGAAAAATTCCTGTCGTTGCCGCGAGGTTGTCTGAGCGACGTCGAGGCCTTGCTGGCAACAAATAGAATTGAACTTCGTCTCGAGGACGCACGTTCGGTGGGGCAACGAATGAACGCGACGTTCAATGGCGTGCTGCGTCCGGATCAGCAGGAAGCTCTCGAAGCTATTACAAAACATGATTTCGGCATGCTCATTGCTCCCACCGCGTTTGGAAAGACGGTCACCGCAGCAGCCGTTATCGCCAAGAGAAAGGTCAGTACCCTGGTGATTGTCCACCGCGCCGACCTTATGCGGCAGTGGCAGGAGCGGCTTGGCAGTTTCGTCGGATAGGACGACCAGAAAATTGGGCTGATCGGCGCCGGTAAAAAGAAACCAACCGGCGTGCTCGATATTGCAGTCATTCAAAGCCTTGCGCGCCGTGACGATCTGCCCGAACTGTTTAGCCAGTACGGGCAGGTAATCATTGACGAGGCACATCATTTAACGGCTGCAACATTCGAAGCGGTCTTGAAGCAGGCCAACTTACGCTACGTCCTGGGGCTCAGTGCCACCCCTGTTCGCAGTAACGGGCACCATCCGATCATTTTCATGCAGTCGGGCCCCGTCAGGCATATTGCAAAACTTCCGGCACATGTACCGGATCAGTTAATGGTTCGGGTCCGTCATCTTCCAACTCCGGCCATTCCGTCGAACGCCAGTATTCAAGAAGTCATACGGTTGTTGTCCGAGGATGCCGATCGAAACGCACGTATCGTCGCCGACGCGACCACTGCCTTGGCAAACGGGCGTAAGGTACTGCTGCTGACCAAAAGGACGGAACACTTTGACCTGTTGCACGCGCAACTGGCGAATGTCAAGTTCCCATGCTTCATGCTGCATGGTCGCATGAAGACAAAGGAACGCCAGGCGGTCATCAAGGCCCTGGCGGAGTTGCCGCAGGACGCACCGCACATACTGTTAGCCAGCGCCCAGCTGGTCGGCGAGGGTTTTGATCATGCGCCGTTGGACACGCTGATCCTGACGCTGCCGATCTCATGGACAGGAACGCTGCAGCAATACGCCGGACGCTTACACCGTGACCATACGAACAAGAGCGACATCTTGATTTACGACTACGTCGAACAGGATCATCCGCAACTCTACAGGATGTGGGAAAAGAGGCAGAAAGGTTATCGGGCGATGGGGTATCAAGTGGATTTGGATCAACAACAGTTACGCCTTGGTTCCCTATAACGAAAAGATAGCCAGAATCAGTTGTCACGTCTAGATTCGACGCTTTTGTCCCTCTCCTGGCTCCGAAATCTGCTCTTTTTACCTTCTTGCGCAAAGCGCTTCCCAGAAATCCTCGGCTTCCACTCGTAAATCCCACTAAGCCATCGTATGTTGCCCGCCTACCCCGGGCTGCCAGCTCAGCCTTGAAAAATTCCTTGCAGTTCCGCCACATCGCCACTGTCCAGCCTAAAGCGTTTAGCCATATCCTTCCATTTGCCCATTACCTGGGTCAATTCCTGACGGTACTGCTGGGCTTGTCGCTTCGTGACTTGATAGCAATCGGCAGTTGCCATCGCCAAGTCCAAGTCAGGCTCAGTGCTGGAGCCGTCCAGCGTTAGGACGTGCTCGTCTTTTTTGATAGAGGGGTTCATATCGAATGCTGGCGCTAAGCGCCAGCCACCAATGTGGCGGATAAACCCATGGTTGCGCAAATGGTCATCGCGGTTACCCGTCGCAACATTGAAGAGCAAACGCTTAAAAAGCTCGTGCAAATCCTTTTTGATGAAGTCCTGAACCCCGTTGTCGCTGATGAACTGGGCCAACTCCAAGTAGCTCGCGTCCTCCCTATCCGCGTGCCTGAGGACGGACATCGCTGAGGTGAAAAACCGCCTTCTGTTGCCCACTCGATCAAATCTCTTGGTGACAAATGTGTGGTACCCCGTTCCGATACGCAGGAGCTCCGCAGGTGATGTGTCTAGCAAATAATCGCAGGCTAATTGATGCACAAGCTTTTCTCGCGCGGCCCAGTCATGTGTATCGTCTGCTGCCGCAAACTTGGCAATCCACAAATGACCGTCGGTCTGGCGAATATTGGCCTTAGGGCGCGCGCCTCCAAGGGATGCCCCCGGGGCTACCAGCACCTTCAGCCAGGCCTCCACCAACTTGTCGTCTATATTCTTTTTGTCCGTCAACCCCTTGGCAATGCTTTGCAGTTTGCTGAGTTCGGTCACGGCTGGCGCCGCTAATAATTCATCTGCCAAGCATGCGTCGGGGTGGAAAGCCGGTTGATTTGGTATTGCGCCCTTAACTGTTTGCAGGGGGGAAAACCGAAGCGCGCCCATGCGCGTGAGGTCTTGGACTCCAATGAAAAAGTCCCACGTCTTCAAGGTGCGGGCGACGCCCGCAAACTTCCTTGCCATCACTGCTTCCCGGCGTTTCATCAAGACCTGGCCCCATCTGTCCGGACTGCTGTCCAAAAAGATTCCAAAATTGGAACTCTCTGGATAGAAGCTCCCCGCCCCTAGTGCAAGTTCTGGGTCCAGTTGAAATGCATCCTCGGTTTTTAACCAGGCCCGGTCATACTCAAATCGCACTACCCCTGATTCGTGATGGAGCCGCCCCAAGTGCATAACGGGTCCAAATTCATGGGCGTCCAGCCAGACCTCTAGACTTTGGGGGACAGCTAGCGGCCACTCAACCGTGGGACTTGCTTTTGAGGTCGGCTTAGGCATCGGGCTCTTCGTCTTTGTCAAGGTGATCTATGTCCGCCACGCTCCAATTATTTTCTGCGCCAACATTTCCCTTTTCAGCGGGACCAACCACTGACGCTATCTCTCTCTTGGGTGCGCGCTGTCTACGCGGCTTGGATATTTCCGCATCCCGGATTCGCTGACCTACGGGGTCCACGGCCGCCAACTGGGTCAGGTCTTTTTCCATATTGAGTACACCCAATACCCGCATGTAGACCCCAATGGTGACAGATGGGTCGCCCTTCTCCACGCGTGTAAGCGTTTGCCGTGTCACCCCGCAACGCTGGGCTACTAGCTCGGCTGAAAACCTACGACGCAAACGCGCAGTGCGCAGCCGCTCCCCTAACTCCTGCAAGATGCGGATTTGACTTGGGAAGAGTGGTACTGATTTGGACGGCATAATGCAAAGCATTATATTCATTTATTGAACTTTTTGTATATTATGGATTACATTGAACTTCTCTCATCTCGTAAAGCCTGGAAAATGAGTTAACGCCTAAGAGGCTGTTTCTGATTTGTACAGGCGGTGCCTGGAGGCCAATTTAGTGAGGCGCCAAAGCACGGACGAAGCATTTTTGGCGTAGTCGAATAGCGTGGTAAATTTTTGACGTAACTCGCACGGCATTTAACATAAAAGCTCTTTTGAGATTTCTAATGGACTACAAGCTCTTATAAGAGCGCTTATTGAAATATTTCCAACAACATACTACAATTACTCTAATTTGATCGCTTGTTCTTCTCAAGCGTTCTTATGAGGATTATTTCGCATGGCTACTGCTACAAACATCTCCGTAGACCGCGCGCTCAAGGCGCTAGGCCAGAACATAGAGCTGGCGCGCCGGCGACGGGCTATGTCTCAATCCGACTTGGCGTCTCGCATGGGCGTTTCGGTAAGCACGGTACGTCGGCTGGAGGATGGGCATTCTGGAACGGCGCTCACCTATCTGGCCAGTGCTCTTCAGGTCTTTGGAGAGTTGGAGAAGCTGCGCTTGCTTCTGGACACGCCGACCGATTCCGTGGGGCTTGCGCTGATGGATGCGGACCTACCCACGCGCATCTACAGCAAACGCCGTAAGGTGCCCAAAGCTTTTTGAATGGGTTGACACAATATGGCCACGCGAGCAGGTGCTGCAGCACAGAACATGAAGACAGAACTCGATGTGTGCCTGGGTAAGGCGGGCACGCCCGTGGGCAAACTCGTGTTTGTACGCAACGGACCGCGAGCGTTCACGCAGTTCGCCTACTTCCAGGATTGGCTGGACAAACAAGGACACATTCAACGTTTCACCGGACCTCACGGCCACGCCGGGGTACCAGACCCGCAAGGCCACGACCAGGGAAGACTCGTTGTTCTTTCTCGCGCTAGGAGACACCGAGCCCGATGCCTGGGGCCGCCGTGTCATCGCCCGCGCGCATGCCAAGCGCCGCGAGGATGACCCGACTCTGGGGGCGCTGAGCGAGCTCGATTACTATGCGCGGTCGATGACTTCAGCCGCATGGGCGCCCTGCGCTTGCGCAATACGCATGGCGCTTATCTGGAGTCTGTACCTGCTGGGCGGCACGCGACACCTCCATTGCTGGAGCTTGAAAAAATGCTTTGGGCTTCACGAGCGCTCGAGCTGGGTCGGGAAACAGCCGAGGATTTGGCCTATCTGCGAGGCAAGGGAACCTCCCTGGGAGGCATGCGCCCGAAATGCAGCATCCTGGACGAGGACGGGCTCCTGGCCCTGGGTAAGTTCCCGAGCATCAACGACCAGCGCAATGTGACACGTGCGGAGGTCCTTGCGCTCAACCTGGCGAGCTTGGCGGGCATCAACGCGGCACATGCCCATGTGGTTGTGGCGCAAGGCACCCCTGTTGCGGTCATCCGCCGATTCGACCGCACGCCCGAAGATGCTCGCATCCCCTAAATGTCGGGTGCCACGCTGCTCCAGGCAAGTCGGCAAGCTGAACACGCTTACACCGAGTTACTCGCGGTGATGAAAGGTGGGTATTCTGGGCGACCGTGACCGGTGATTCTGGTGGATCGTGACCGAGGATTCTGATTCACCGTGACCGTCCGTTCTGGGCGACCGTGACCGATTTGGGTATCTGACCAGAATCACCGGTCACGA
>Ga0228698_1001219_pt1 | contig 13269 bp, 11 predicted proteins | sample McNCre117_Aug_MG_FD_178015 | JGI IMG/M metagenome (GOLD analysis project Ga0228698, IMG submission 178015) | Freshwater microbial communities from McNutts Creek, Athens, Georgia, United States - 1-17_Aug_MG | ecosystem: Environmental > Aquatic > Freshwater > Creek | place: USA: Georgia...
AAATCGAGAGTGGCAGCGGGCGCGTGACGCGTCCGTCCGGCCACGCCACCGATGCCGAATGGTGGTGGGCGGTGGTGGAGGCCAACTCCCGGGTCTACACCCGCCGAATCGAACTGAAGGGGGAGGCCCTGTGAGAACCGGCGTCGATACCGACCATTCTCCGGGGTTCGCCCTTGTCATCACCCTCTCGCTGCTCGCGCTGGTGGTGCTGGCCGTGCTGGCGCTGAGCACGCTGCTGCGGGTCGATTCCCAGGCGACCGCGGTCGTGATCTCCCAGTCTCAGGCGCGCCAGAACGCGCGGCTGGGGCTCGACCTGGCGTTGGGCAGCCTGCAACGGCATGCGGGCGATGACACGCGCATTACCGGCACGGCCGGCATAACGGGAATCGCCGCCAATCAAGGTGCGACAACGCGCCATTGGTGCGGCGTGTGGCGCAATGACGGCTCGTTCGTCACGTGGCTGACCTCGGGGGCGGTCAGCGCCACCAGCGCCGGAACCGACACCGTCGAGTTGGTCTCGGCGAACACCGTGGGGCCGGCGGCCTCGACTTCCGCCAATGTGGAAAAGGAACACGTGATCGCCGGTCGCATGCCGATTACGGTCGCCAGCACCGCCGCGTCACCCGGCGCCGCGGCCACGGTGGGCCACTACGCGTACCTGGTGACCGACGAGGGAACGAAGATCGGCGCCTACGCGCCGCCCGCCCAGCGGGCCAATCCCGCGGTGGTTCCGCTCATCAGTCCGCAGGTGCTGGTCAACCAGCTGAAGCTCAAGACCGCCATCGACGGCAACGCCGCCGCCTTGCCCGGCATTATTTCCTACGAGCAACTCGGCCTGCTTCCCCCGGTGACCGCCTCCGTCCTGCAGGACTGTTTTCATTATGTGGCGCTGACCCCGCGGATGGTGATGGGGGGCCAGTATTATTCCGGTGTCATCAACCTCAACACCTCATCGGCCCTGGTCTGGCGCTGCCTGCTCGACACCTATAACTCAACGCCCGGCGCAATCCCGGTAGCCAACGTGACCGCGCGGGGAAACTCCCTCGGCAACAATTTCGCCGGCACGACCGCGGGCAAGGCCGCCAACGCTCCCTTCACCTCGACCGCGGCCTTTGCCACTTACCTCGCCACGGTTTTCCCGGACACCGGTTCGCCCGGCTACACGCAGATCCTGGCGGTATTGGGTCCCATCCTGACCGTGCGCTCGGACACGTTTCGCATCCGGGCCTATGGTGATGCGGTCAATCCGGCGGATCCGGCCAGGATCGAGGCCACGGCCTGGTGCGAAGCCCTCGTCCAGCGCACGCCGGACGCGATGCCGGGCTACGGCCGGCGCTTTGTCACGGTGACCTTCCGCTGGCTGGGGCCGGACGACATCTAGCCCGCCGCGACCGACGCCGGCGCGGCGCGAAAAATCTTGTGGATTTCAGGGGAAAAATGTGACTTCTTCCGCGTCCCTTTCGCCAGGGTAGCTCAGTGGTAGAGCAGAGGACTCATAAGCCTTTGGTCGCGAGTTCAATCCTCGCCCCTGGCACCAATTAAGCCGTCGCCTTCCGGGTGGCGGCTTTTTGTTTTACGGGAAGGGCTTCCGTGTGTTCCGTGTCCTCCGTGGCCCAGCATTCCTACGACCTTGTCATCCTCGCCGCGGGCATGGGCAGCCGCTTTGGCGGCCTCAAGCAGGTGCAACCGGTCGGGCCGGCGGGCGAGCTGATCATCGAGTACTCCGCCTACGACGCCCTGCAGGCCGGCTTCAACCGCCTGGTGCTGGTCATCCGCAAGGACATCGAGGCCGACTTCCGCGCCACCATCGGCCGGCGGCTCGAGTCACGGATGGATGTCAGCTATGTTTTTCAGGAACCGCCGCCGGGGCGCAGCAAACCATGGGGCACCGGTCATGCGGTGCTGGCGGCGCAGGCGGCGGTGGCCCGCCCGTTCGCCGTCATCAACGCCGACGATTTCTACGGAACCGCGGGTTACCGGGCCCTGGCGGCCCATTTTGCCGCATCGCCCGATTACGCCATGGTCGGCTATCCGCTGAAGCAGACGCTGTCGGAATTCGGCACGGTCAGCCGCGGCCTGTGCGCCGTGGATGCGGGCGGCCGGCTGAAGAGCATCACCGAGATCACGAAGATCGAAAGGACCGCCGGTGGGGCGCGCTACACCGAGGCCGGCGCGGGCAAGGCACTGACGGGGGATGAGATCGTCTCCATGAACTTCTGGGGCTTCACCCCGCAGGTCTTTCCCCAGCTTGCGCAGCTGTTTGCCGGTTTCCTGGCGAAGAACGCCACCGATTCCAAGGCCGAGTTCTACCTGCCGACGGCGTTAAGCACATTGAACGAGCGTGGCGTGGCACGGGTGGCGTTGCTCCGGAGCAGCGATGCCTGGTTTGGGATCACCTACCGCGAGGACCTGGCGGCGTCACAGGCGGCGATCCGCGCACTGGTTGCCGCCGGCAAATACCCGGCGCCGCTCTGGCGCTAGGCCAGGTCGGCCAGCATGGCCCGCAGCTCCCGCTCGGGATCCTCGTGTACCTGGGCGATGGCAAGTTGGAGCGCCTGTTCCAGCCAAGGCCTGGCTTCGGCCCGGCGGCCGAGGCCCAGCAACGCTTTGCCGAGCAGGATGCGTGGCATCATCCAGTCGGTTTTTTTGTCCGCGCAGAATTGCAGGTGCACGACGGCATCGGCCGGCCGGTTCTCGTGGAGCAGCGCCTGGGCGAGGCTGAACCGGAAAAGCTCGTTGGCGGGCTGGCGGGCGACCAACGCGGCGAATTGATTGGAGCGGGACATGGGCGGACTCAAGCGCGGCCCGCCGGGACGCGGGCTTTCCCGCTCAGTCGAAGAAGAGCACCACCGCCGTTGAATTGTCCAGGCCGCCGTGGTCGTTGGCCCGGTCGACGAGCAGGCGGGCGGCCGACTCAGGATCCTTCGCGTCGGCGAGGATCTCCACGATCTCCTTCCGCTCCAGAAAGCGGGTGATGCCATCGCTGCTGAGCAGGTAGCGGTCGTGCGGCAACACGGTGTGCACGGTGCACTCGGCCTCCAGTGGCGGGGGCTGGCCGATGCAACGGGTAAGGGCATTGCGGTTTTCCATCAACATGCCGAGGGGTTCGCCGCGGGCGGCGCGTTCCTTCAGTTCGTTCTCGATGGTGTGATCGTTGGTAAGCTGCTCCAGGGTCTTGGAGCGCAGGCGCATCGCGCTGGAATCGCCGACGTGGCCGATATTCAGCTTCACCCCGGTGACGTGGGCAAAGGTGAGGGTCGAGCCGATGCCAAACTGCGGGCTGAGCACCCGGCCGAGGCGGAAGACCTGGTCGTTGACCTCTGCTAAAATCCGGGGGTAGTTGAGTTTGTGCCCGGCCGCGTGGCTCGTGAAAATCTTCTCCAAGGTCGCCACCGCCAGCTGGCTGGCCTGTCCGCCCGAGGGCAGGCCGCCGATGCCGTCGGCCACCGCGTAAAGGCGGTGATCGTCGTTGCACAGAAATGTGTCCTCGTTTTCCGGGCGCACACGGCCGACATCGGTATGGGCAAAGGATCGTAACTTCATTACTGGCCGGAGCCTAGTGGTAGCTTTGCTTCAAGGGAAAGGCCTAAAAACACGGTCCCGGTCGGTCCGGTCCATGCGTTCGTGGTTTTCCGTCGGCAGCGAGCCCAGGAACTCGCGCCCATAGGCCTTCGCCAGGACCCGCGAATCGAGGATCGTGACCGTGCCGCGGTCAGTCTTGTTGCGGATGAGCCGGCCCACGCCCTGCCTGAACTTGATGAGGGCGTCCGGCAGCGTGAGCTCGTTGAACGGATTGCCGCCGGCATCGCGGATATGCTCGCACTTGGCCTCGGTGATCGGGTGGGTGGGGGGATCGAAGGGCAGGCGGGTGATGATCACCTGCGAAAGCGCCGCGCCGGGCACGTCGACCCCGGTCCAGAAGCTGTCGGTGCCGAAAAGCACCGCGTTGCCGAGCTTTCGCATCTGCTGGGCCAGTTCGGTGCGGGAGAGGTCGGCGCCCTGCATCAAGAACGGCCGGCCGGCCTCGCGCCAGCCCGGCTCCAGCCCGGCGGCGACCGCCCGCATGTCCGCGTAACTGGTGAACAGCACCAGCGAACCGCCCCGCACCCGTTCCGTGCAGAAACGGATGTAGTCGACAAGGCTGTCGAGCGCCAGCTTCGCCTCCTGGGGCGAGGGCAGCGGCACGTCGGCGGCGACATACACCCGCATGTTGCGGTCAAAATCAAAGGGCGACTTCACGGCGATGGCCTCCGCCCGGTCGGCCCCGATCCGCGCGGCGAAGGGCTCGATGCCGCCACCCATCGCCAGCGTGGCGCTGGTGCAGACGACGCTGGTGCGGCAACCGAACAGGTGCCGGCGCAGCTCCGGCGCCACGTCGATCGGGGCGCTGCGCAGCGTGACTATCGTCTGCTTGCGGCCGCCCCGCTCGGCCCAGTAGACGTGGTCCTTGTCGCCCAGCGTCAGCCATTCGGTCAGGCCCGCCTGCAGCCCCTTGATCCGCTGCTGCTGCTCGCGAAGCTCGTCATGCTCGCGACCGTCCTCGAGCTGGTCGGCGAGCTTGCCGAGGAGCCGGTGCAACGCGCCGAGCGGGCCGTCGAGCGTCGGCTCGGCCGCGCCGGTCTCGCGGACGCGGACGATGGCGCGCTGCTCCAGCAGGCGGGTGGCCAGGAAGCCGAAGAACTGTTGCGACGCCTCGAGGGCATCGGCCACCAGTTGCTGGGCGGGCGCGCCGCCATGCTTGCGGAACAACCCGCGCTTGCTGCGGGGATTGAACAGATGCTTGAGGGCCCGGTCCACGCCGTAACTGCTGAGCGACAGGCCGAAATTGTCGGTGGCGACCTCAGGCACCGTGTGCGCCTCGTCCAGGACGAGAAAGTCATCCGGGAAGAGCACGCCGCGGGCCTCGGTCGTGGCACCCTGGGCCTGCGCGCCGCCGGCGTTGATGAGCGCGAAGAGCAGGGCGTGGTTGACGATGATGACCTGTGCCGATCGCAGCCGGGCGCGGGCGCGCTGGTAGTGGCATTTGGCCTCGTCGCAGTGCTTGCGCGAGCAGGCGGCGGAATCGGCGCTGACGGCCTCCCAGACTTCCGGGCGCGGCGGCGGTTTCAGCTCGTGGCGCAGGCCTGTCGCGGTGGTTTCGGCCCAGTCGGCGATGCGCTGGAGCTCCGCGTAGTCGGCGTCGGCGAACAGGCTGGCGCGGTCCGCGAGGGCGTGGCCCAGGCGGGTGGGGCAGAGGTAGTTTGACTTGCCCACCAGCACGGTGGAGCGGAAGCCGGCATAGCGTGCGAGGTCCGGCGAGGCCTTGAAGACGCGGCGGCAGATCGGCAGGTCCTTTTGCTCGATCTGCTCCTGCAGCGAGATCGTGTGCGTCGACACGATCAGCTGGCGGCCCTGGTCGACGGCGTGAATGAGTCCCGGAATCAAGTAGGCGAGGGATTTGCCGACCCCCGTGCCGGCCTCGAAGAGCAGGGGTTCGTCGCGATGCAGCGCCCCCGCGACATAGCAGGCCATCTGCTCCTGCTCCGGGCGGTGTTCGAGGCTCAGCGCATCACAGAGCGCGCCGGTCTCGCTGAACAATTCGCCTGCCAGTTCGCGCACGCGGGACGGCTTGGGGCCGGACCCGGTCGCTTCCGCGGCGTCATTATTCAAACCAATCATGGGCGCTCACTGAGCTTATTATGAGCAGGGGGTGCAATTGATATTTGCGGCTGATGTCCGGGACGGGCACCTTCAACCAATGGAGAAACCCAACGGCACCGGCGAGAACTGGACGCAGGATCTGGTGCGTTTCCTGTGCGAACAACCCGGCGTGGGCGCCGTGCGGCTTGATCCGGCCTCACGGCAGGTCTCGGTGGCGACCATCGGCCAGGTCAACCTGTCCGACCTGGAGTCGCGGCTGGCCGCGACGATTGCGGCGGTGGAAGCCCGGTTTGCCGACCAACCCGCCCGGCTCGCGGCGCTCGGTTTCTCCCTCAAGCGCGACGGCGACGCCGTGGTGATCGGCCGCAACATGGGCCAGACGGCGGAGAAGCTCTGGCTCTGGCGGGAGATGGAATGGCCCGAGATCAAGGCCGAACCGGCACCCGAGGACCAGGAGTGGCGCCTGCTCGCCACGCTCGCGACGATCTGCGGCAGCGCGGGCATCGCGGGCCTGATTGCCGGGCATTTCATCCCCGGTTTGCCTTGGCTGGCCAAGGCCTGCTTCCTCGTGGGCCTCATCACGGGCGGATGGGATGCGGCGGTCGACTCGTGGGAAAATCTCCGGAAGCGCGAGATCGACATTCATTTCCTGATGCTGGCCGTGGCGCTCGGCGCGATGTTCATCGGGGCCTGGGGCGAGGCGGTCCTGCTGCTTTTCCTGTTTTCCGCCTCCGGGGCCATGGAGGAATACGCCCTCGACCGGACCCAGCGCGAGGTCAGTTCCCTCCTGAAATCCGCGCCGAAGCGGGCCACCGTGGTCGGACCCGACGGGAGCGAGCGGGAGGTCGCCGTCGAGGAACTGCAGGTCGGGCAGCACGTGCGTGTGCGGCCGGGCGGCGCTTTCCCCGCCGACGGCCTCGTGACCGCCGGCAAGAGCGCCTGCGACGAGGCCAACCTCACCGGCGAAGCGACGCCGGTGGAGAAGGGATTGGGTGACCAGGTGTTCAGCGGCACCCTCAACCTGTGGGGCTCGCTGGATTACGAGGTCGTGCGACTGCCCGGCGAGAGCACGCTGCAGAAGATCATCCGGCTCATCCAGACGGCCCAGAAGCTCAAGGCGCCGAGCGAGCGTTTCACGGACAAATTCGGCACCGGCTACACCTACGCGGTCATCGGCGGCTCGTTCGCGATGTTCCTGATGTGGTGGCTGGGTTTCCACCTGCCCGCCTTCACCAACACCCCGGAGGTCCGCTCCGCCTTCTACCGGGCCATGACCCTCATGGTCGTGGCCAGTCCCTGCGCGCTGGTGCTCTCGATCCCGTCCGCCATCCTTGCCGCCATCGCGTGGGGCGCGAAGCACGGCGTGCTGTTCCGGGGCGGCGCGGCAATCGAGAAGCTCGCCGACATCAGCGTGGTGGCCCTCGACAAGACGGGCACGCTCACGACGGGTGAGCTGGCCGTGGTCGGCTACGAGAGTTTCCCGGCGGGCCGCGAGACCGAGGTCATGGAGCTCGCCTACGCGCTGGAGGCCAAGTCGGAGCACCCGCTGGCCCGCGCAATCGTGCGCGACGCCAAGGCCCGCGGCGTGCGCGAGCTGCCCCTCGCTGATTTCCAGAACATCGTGGGACAGGGCGTCCGCGGCAGCTACGGCGGCGGCCAGGCCCTGCTGGGCCGGCGCGAATTGCTTGAGGCCGGGCCGCTGGCCGGCTGGGCCGCGAAGCTTCCGCCCGCCTCCGCCGAGCTCTCGGAGGTGTGGATCGTCGGCCGGGACATGATCGGCCGCGTGCTGCTGCGCGACCAGATCCGCCTCGAGTCCAAGGCCGTCCTGGCCGAACTCAAGGCGATGGGCATCCGCACGGTGATGCTGACCGGCGACCGCCGCCAGGCCGCCGAGGCGGTGGCGCACGAGCTGGGTCTCGACGAGGTGCGCGCCCACCTGACCCCGGAGCTGAAGGTGGCCGCGATCCAGGAGCTGCGCGCCGCCAATGGCGGCCAGAAGGTGGCGATGGTCGGCGACGGCGTGAACGACGCGCCCAGCCTGGCCGCGGCCGATGTGAGTGTCGCCATGGGTGCGCGCGGCAGCGATGCGGCGCTGGAACAGGCCGAGGTCATCCTGATGCACGACCGCATCGAGAACTTCCTCGCGGCGGAGCGCCTCAGCCGTCGCGCCAAGGCCATCATCCGGCAGAACCTCACCCTTTCGCTCGGCGTCGTGATCGTCATGGTCATCGCCACGGCGTTCGGCGCCGTGCCGCTGGCGGTCGGTGTCGCCGCCCATGAGGGCAGCACGCTCGTCGTCTGCCTCAATTCCCTGCGCCTGCTCTTCGGCCGGAACGCCTGAGTTCCCGCCCGGGGCGGAGCGCTTTGCGGGCTTGAGTTAAAGACGCGCCGGGAGAAGGCTCCGGGTAAATTCGCATACCCCGAGTGCACACACGACGGCTATTCTGCGGCTTGTTGGGCGGACTGATTCTGCTGGAAACCAGCTGTGCGCTGCCGTTCTCCCGTTCCTATGCGCCCGCCCCAACCAGTGAGGCCCCGGCGGACAAGCCCGACTCCCGTGACAAGAGGCGGGACGAGAGATCCGGCCGGCACCGGCACCGTGAAGGTGACCGGGACCGCTCCGATCATCCGGACGAGCAGCACCGGCGGGAGCGGAGACGGGACTAAGCCTTGCCCTCAGTCCCCGATCCACACGAGGTCGCCGACCCGCACCGCGTCGAAGAGCGCGATGATCTCAAGGTTGTTCATCTCGATGCAGCCGGCGCTGAAGGGTGTGCCGAGCCGGTGCTCATGGTTGGTGCCGTGGATGTAGACGTAGCGGTCGTAGGTGTCGACGACTTCGCCCGCGGCGTTGCGCCCCGCGTTGACGCCCGGCTCCAATCCGCGGAGCCAGAGGATGCGGGTGGTGATGAGGTTGGCGGCCCGGCCGGCCGCGTCGAATTCCGAGAAATGCCGGCCGGTGCTGACCCGCGCCTTGAACACGATGCCGGGGGGCGCTCCGGCCCCGTGCTTCTCGGCGATGGCGTGCAGGCCGCGCGGCGTGCCGAGGGAATCCCTCACATTGGACGGGGCGCGGAGCGAAGTGGAGATGACGTGGCTCTTCTGCAAAGCACGGCCGTGGAAAAACATCAGGGTTTGCTGCGCGAGGGACACGGCTATGACACGCGGTGTGGGCTTGATTCCCAGCGCGGCGCACCTTTCTTCTACCCGTTCCAATGCTTTATTCACTGTGAGCAATAATTCCTACCGGGTCGGCATCGTCGGCGCCACGGGAGCGGTCGGTCAAGAGCTGATTGCCCTGCTGCAGGCGCATCAATTTCCGCTGGCGGAGCTGCGGCCGCTGGCCTCGGCGCGCTCGGTGGGCAAGAGCATCGAGTTCGGCGGGAAAAAGCTCGCGGTGCAGGAGGCGACGCCCGAGGCGTTCGCCGGGTTGAACGTGGCGTTCTTCGCCGCGGGCGGCTCGGTTACGAAAGCGCTGGCCCCCGAGGCCGTGAAGCGCGGCTGTCTCGTCATCGACAAGAGCTCGGCGTTTCGCATGGACCCGAACGTCCCGCTGGTCGTGCCGGAGATCAACGCCCATGCGCTGCGCCAACACCAAGGCATCATCGCCAGCCCGAACTGCTCGACCGCGGTCGCGCTCATGGCGCTCTATCCGCTGCACCGGGCCTTCGGCCTGAAGCGCGTCGTTTTCTCGACCTACCAGTCCGTGTCCGGCACCGGCGCCGATGCCATCGTGGAACTCGAGCAGCAGACCCAGGCCTATGTCGCGAAGCAGCCGCTGGCGCGCGAGGTCTATCCGCACCAGATCTTCCAGAACCTGATCCCGCACATTGATTCGTTCGGCAGCGACGGCTACACCGGCGAGGAGTCGAAGATGCGCGCGGAGAGCCGCAAGATCCTGGAAATGCCAGACCTCAAGGTCTCGGCCACCTGCATCCGCGTGCCGGTGGTGCGGGCCCACTCGGTCGCCATCCACGCCGAGTTCACCCGGCCGGTGTCGGTGGAGGCCGCGCGCAGGGCTATTGCCGCCTTCCCCGGAGCCGAGCTCATCGACGAGCCGGCGAAGAACGCCTATCCCACGCCGCTCGCCTACAGCCGGAAGGAGAAGTGCGGCGTCGGCCGCATCCGCCTCGATACCGCACTCGACAACGGTCTGGCCCTCTGGGTCAGCGGCGACAACCTGTGGAAGGGGGCGGCCCTGAACGCCATCCAGACGGCGGAGAAGATCCTCGAGCTGGGCCTGCCCCTGCGCGCCTGATTCGCCTTGCGAGCCTTCCGCGGTTGCGGCTTTAGTGGCCGACCGATGGACGGTTAGCTCAGTTGGTTAGAGCGTCTCATTTACATTGAGAGGGTCGGGGGTTCGAGTCCCTCACCGTCCACCAGCATCGCCCCCATGAAAATCATCCTCGCCACCCGCAAAAGCCCGCTCGCCCTGACCCAGACGGAGATGGTCGCCGCGCACCTGAGGGCGAAGATCCCCGGGGCGGACTGCGAGCTGCTCAAGATCGTCACGACCGGCGACCGGCAGGCCGAGTGGTCGCTGGCCAAGCAAGGCGGCAAGGGCCTGTTCACCGCCGAGCTCGAGCAGGCGCTGCTGCGCGGCGAGGCCCACGTCGCCGTCCACAGTTGCAAGGACCTGCCGGGCGAGATGGTCACCGGCCTGGCCGTCGCCGGTTACATGCCGCGCGAGGATGTCCGCGACGTGCTCGTGCTCCGCGAGGGCGTGACCGCGCCGGCCACCATCGCCACCAGCAGCCCGCGCCGTCAGATGCAGGTCAAAAAACTTTTCCCGGCCGCCACCTTCACGGAGATCCGCGGTAATGTGGACACCCGGCTCAAGAAGATCGCCGCCGGCGCCGCCGACGCGACCATCCTGGCCGCCGCCGGCATGAACCGCCTCGGGATCAAAAGCTGGCCGGGCGTCACGTTCCGGCCGCTGCAGTTGGGCGAGAGCGTGCCGGCCGTGGGGCAGGGTGCCATCGCCATCCAGTGCCGGGCGGAGGATGCGCCGCAATTCGCCGCCGTGCTGGACGCCGCCACCGCGCGGAGCGTCACGGTGGAGCGCGCCCTGCAGGCGGCCCTCGGCGGCGGTTGCCAGATGGCGTTTGCCGCCCACGTGGCCGGTGACCAGCTCTACTTTTTCCACGAACAGACCGGCATCCGCACGCTGGCACTGACCCCGGCAGACTTTACGCAACCCCGGGCCGCCGCCACACGGATCCTCAAGGAACTTGGAATTCATGTCTAAAGCCCCGCTCACCGGCCGCCGCATCGCGCTCACCCGTCCCGCCGCCTCGGCCGCCGACTGGCGCACGCGTTTGGAGTCGCTCGGCGCCGAGGTCGTCGGACTGCCCCTCATCGCGGTCAGCAAGGACGTCAACCTGCACACGCTCAACGAGGTTTTCCAGGAGATCGGCGGCTACGAGTGGATCATCTTCACCAGCGCCAACGGCGTGAAATACTTCTTCGAGGAGTTCCATCGCGTCTACGACGACATCCGCGCCTTCGGCCTGATGCGCATCGCCGTGGTCGGCGAGGCCACCGCCGCGGCGGTCCGCGAGCAGCACCTGCGCGTCGAGGTGCAACCGAAGAAGGCCAAGGCCGAGGAACTGGCCAAGGCCCTCATCGAGCGCGAGGGCATGGACAGCGCGAAGGTTTTGGTCATCACCGGCAACAGGAACCGCGAGACCCTCGTGCAGAAACTCGAGGAGGCCCGCGCCATCGTGGACATCCTGCCGGTCTACAAGACGGAGGAGACCGACCTCGCCGCCGACCCGGTCGCCGGCGATTTCCGCGCCAAGGGTGCCGACGCGATTCTTTTCGCGAGCCCGTCGGCCGCGCAGTCCTTCTTCGACCAGGCCGCCGCGCTCAAGCTCGCCGCCAAAGCGAAGCGCCCGCTCGCCGGCAGCATCGGCCCGACCACGACCGCCACCATGAAGCAGCTCGGCCTGCCGGTGGACTTCGAGGCGGCCGACGCCAGCCTCGACTCCCTGGTCGCCGCGCTGGTAAGCAAGCTCAGCAAATAACCCCCATGAAAGTCCCCTTCCTCGACCTCAAGCTCCAGCACCAGGCCATCCGCACCGAAGTGCTGGCGGCGTTGGCCGACACCTACGACAACACCCGCTTCTGCCTCGGCAAGGACGTCGACGATTTCGAGAAAGCCTTCAGCACCACGCTCGGCTACCCCCGCACGCTCGGGATGAACAGCGGCACCTCGCCGCTGCACATCGCCTCGATCGTCGGCGGCTTCGGCCCGGGCGACGAGATCATCACCACGCCGTTCACCTTCGCCTCCAGCTGCTGGGGCATCAGCTACGTCGGCGCCAAGCCCGTGTTCGTCGACATCGACGCCGACACGTGGTGCATCAGCCCTGAGGCCATCGCGAAAGCGATCACGCCCAAGACCAAGGGCATCGTGGTCGTGCACATCTTCGGGCAACCGGCGCGCATGGACGAGATCATGGCCCTCGCGAAACAGCACAAGCTGTTCGTCGTCGAGGACTGCGCGCAGGCCGTCGGCGCCACCTACAAAGGCGCGCCGGTCGGCGGCATCGGCGACTGCGGCACCTTCAGCTTCTACCCGACCAAGAATCTCGGCGGCTGCGGCGAGGGCGGGGCGTTCGTCTCGAAGCACGCGGCGATCATGGACCACGCCCAGCTGCTGCGGGTGCACGGCTCGCCCAAGCGCTACACCCACACCGAGGTCGGGTTCAATTTCCGCATGGATGGCTTCCAGGGCGCCGCGCTCAACATCAAGCTCAAGAAGCTCTCCGGCTGGACCGCCCGCCGTCGCGCGATCGCCGCCCAGTATCGCGCCGGCATCAAGCGCCGCGACGTCCAGCTGCCGGTCGTGCCGGCCCACGGCGAGAGCGTGTGGCACCAGTTCACCCTGCTGCACCCGAAACGCGACGACCTCCGGGTCCATCTGGACAAGGCCGGCGTCGGCACCGAGATCATCTATCCGGGCCCGATGCACCGGCAGCCGTGCTATGCGTCGCTCGGCTACGCGGCCGGCAGCATCCCGGTCGCCGAGAAGACCAGCGCGACCTGCGTGAGCCTGCCTATCTTCCCGGAACTGACGGATGCCCAGGTGGAATTTGTCATAGAATCGATAAATTCCTTCTGAATGCGGCCGGGGGATTGACGCGGGAAAGCGGTTGCCGGAGCATGCGGGCCAGCCGGTGTCCCGGCGCACCTCTCCTCCCATGATCAACGGCATCAGACTCAAGGTTTGCGGCATCACCTCGCTGGTGGATGCGGATGCGGCCGACGCGATCGGGGCGGATTACCTGGGCTTCATCTTCTATCCCAAGTCGCCGCGATTCGCCCCGCTGAGGCAATTCCAGGCCATGAAGGGCCGGCTGCCGTCCCGCAAGAAAGTGGCGGTGTGCGTCGAGCCGTCGGCGGAGGATCTGGCCGCCATCGTGGGACTGGGGTTTGATTTCTACCAGATCCACTTCAACCTGCACGTGAAGCTCGAGACCGTCGCTTTCTGGAGCACCACGGTCGGCGGGCCGGCCAAGCTCTGGCTGGCGCCGCGCCTGCCCCCGGGCGAGCTGCTGGACGACGAGTTCCTGCCCTTCGCGGACACCTTTCTCCTCGATACCTTCCACCCCGACAAGGCCGGCG
>Ga0228698_1001220_pt1 | contig 13262 bp, 11 predicted proteins | sample McNCre117_Aug_MG_FD_178015 | JGI IMG/M metagenome (GOLD analysis project Ga0228698, IMG submission 178015) | Freshwater microbial communities from McNutts Creek, Athens, Georgia, United States - 1-17_Aug_MG | ecosystem: Environmental > Aquatic > Freshwater > Creek | place: USA: Georgia...
CCGCAAGGGCTACTGGCTCAACCAGTTCTGCATGAGCCTGATGAAGGCAGAGAACCGCGAGCGCTTCAAGGCCGACGAGCGCGCCTACCTCGACCAGTGGGCGATGACCGAGGAGCAGAAACAGGCCGTGCTCGCGCGCGACCTCAACTGGTGCATGCGCACCGGCGGCAACATCTACTTCCTGGCCAAGATCGGCGCGACCGACGGCAAGAGCTTCCAGCAGATGGCCGGCTCGATGACCGGCATGACCGAGGAAGAGTACCGCAACATGATGCTCGGCGGCGGTCGAGGCATCGAGGGCAACCGCTACCTCGGCGAGGACGGTGACGCCCAGCCGCAGCATCAGCCGCAAGGCTCCGCCGGCAAGAAAGGCTGAACGACATGGCACGCATCACCGCATCCGTCTATACCTCGCACGTGCCGGCCATCGGCGCCGCGATCGACCTCGGCAAGACCCAGGAAGACTACTGGAAGCCGCTGTTCGCGGGCTACGACTTCTCCAAGCAGTGGATGAAGGACAACAAGCCCGACGTGATCTTCCTGGTCTACAACGACCACGCGACCGCCTTCAGCCTCGATCTGATCCCGACCTTCGCGATCGGCACTGCGGCCGAATACCAGCCGGCCGACGAAGGCTGGGGCCCGCGCCCCTGCCCGAAGGTGATCGGACATCCGGAACTGGCCTCGCACATCGCGCAAAGCGTGATCCAGCAGGACTTCGACCTGACCATCGTCAACAAGATGGACGTCGATCACGGCCTGACCGTGCCGCTCTCGCTGATGTGCGGCCAGCCCGAGGCCTGGCCCTGCCCGGTAATCCCGTTCGCGGTCAACGTCGTGCAGTACCCGGTGCCGAGCGGCCAGCGCTGCTTCCAGCTCGGCCAGGCGATCCGCAAGGCGATCGAGTCGTTCGACCAGGACCTCAATGTCCAGATCTGGGGCACCGGCGGTATGAGCCACCAGCTGCAGGGCGCGCGTGCCGGCCTGATCAACCGCGAGTGGGACAACGCCTGGCTCGACCAGCTGATCAACGACCCGCAAGCCTGCGCCAAGGTGCCGCACATCGACTACGTGCGCGAGGCCGGCAGCGAGGGCATCGAACTCGTGATGTGGCTGATCGCGCGCGGCGCGATGGCCGATGTCGCGGGCGGCCCCAGCCCGAAGGTCGCGCACCGCTTCTACCATGTGCCGGCGTCCAACACCGCCGTCGGCCACGTGATCCTCGAAAACCAGTCGGCCTGAGGCCGGCTGGTTTCGCTAAAACCAGTAAGGAATCCCACCATGACCATCAAAGTCGCTCTCGCCGGCGCTGGCGCCTTCGGCATCAAGCACCTGGACGGCATCAAGAACATTCCCGGCGTCGAGGTGATCTCCGTCATCGGCCGTGATCTGGCCAAGACCCAGGAAGTGGCCGACAAGTACGGCATCAAGCACGTGACCGACGACCTGGCCGAATCGCTCAAGATCCAGGAACTCGACGCCGTCATCCTGTGCACCCCGACCCAGATGCACGCCAGCCAGTCGATCGCCTGCCTGCAGGCCGGCAAGCATGTGCAGGTCGAGATTCCGCTGTGCGACGAACTCAAGGCCGGCCAGGAAGTGGCCCGCCTGCAGCAGGAGACCGGCAAGGTCGCGATGGTCGGCCACACGCGCCGCTTCAACCCCAGTCACCAGTACGTCCACAACCGGATCGCCGCCGGCGAGTTCAACATCCAGCAGATGGATGTGCAGACCTACTTCTTCCGCCGCACCAACACCAACGCGCTGGGACAGGCGCGCAGCTGGACCGACCACCTGCTGTGGCACCATGCCGCGCACACCGTTGATCTGTTCGCCTACCAGGCCGGCAGCCCGATCGTCAAGGCCAACGCCGTGCAAGGCCCGATCCACCCGGTGCTCGGCATCGCGATGGACATGAGCATCCAGCTCAAGGCCGCCAACGGCGCGATCTGCACGCTGTCGCTGTCGTTCAACAACGACGGGCCGCTGGGCACCTACTTCCGCTACATCGGCGACAGTGGCACCTACATCGCGCGCTACGACGACCTGTTCACCGGCAAGGAAGAGAAGATCGACGTCTCGAACGTCGCGGTCTCGATGAACGGCATCGAGCTGCAGGACCGCGAGTTCTTCGCCGCGATCCGCGAAGGCCGCGAGCCGAATTCGAGCGTGCAGCAGGTGCTGCCGTGCTACCAGGTGCTGCACGACCTGGAGCAGCAGCTCAACGCCGGCTGATCCTGTCGCCGGCACCGGCCAAGGCGCCCACCTCCGGTGGGCGTTTTGCCGTGTGGCATCATCGTTCGCATGTTGAATTTCGTCTGGATCGCCTTCATACTGGGCGGCTTCATGGCCGCGCTGGCACAGCTGCTGCAAGGCGACGCCGACATCTTTTCCCGCCTGCTGAGCAGCCTGTTCGAGAGCGCGCGCACCGGCTTCGACGTCTCGCTCGGGCTGACCGGCATGATGTGCCTGTGGCTGGGCATCATGAAGGTCGGCGAGCGTGCCGGCGTGATCCAGGGCCTCGCGCGCCTGCTAGCGCCGTTCCTGGAGCGCGTCTTTCCCGGGGTGCCGAACGGTCATCCGGCCGCCGGCAGCATGGTGATGAACTTCAGTGCCAACCTGCTCGGGCTCGACAACGCGGCGACGCCGCTCGGCCTCAAGGCCATGCGCGAGCTGCAGCAGCTCAATCCGAGCCCCGAGCGCGCCAGCGACGCGATGATCGCCTTCCTGGTGCTCAACACCGCCGGCATCACGCTGCTGCCGACCTCGGTGATCGCGATCCGCCAGAGTCTGGCGGTCGAGCAGGGACTGGTCGGCTTCAACGGCGCCGACATCTTCCTGCCGACCCTGGTCGCAACCTTCATTTCCTTCTGTGCCGGACTGTTGGCGCTCGCCTTCGTGCAGCGCCTACGGTTGCTGTGCGCGCCGGTGCTGGCGCTGCTGGCCGGTTTCGCGGCGCTGGCTGGCGCGCTCTACGCCTGGCTGCACGGCATGGAGGCGCAGCGCATGGCGCAGGCCGTCGGCCTGCTCGGCAGCGTCGCCATCCTCGGCCTCATCGCGCTGTTCGTCGCGATCGGCGCCTGGCGGCGCATCGATGTCTATGACGCCTTCGTCGAGGGCGCGCGCGATGGTTTCGACGTCGCGCTGCGGATCGTGCCTTATCTGGTCGCGATGCTGGCCGCGATCGCGGTGTTCCGCGCCAGTGGCTGCATGGCCTGGCTGATCGATGCGGTCGCGGCGGCGGTGGTGGCGCTCGGGCTCGATCCCGATTTCGTGCCGGCGCTGCCGGTGGGACTGATGAAAACCCTGTCGGGCAGTGGCGCGCGCGGGCTGATGGTCGATGTGATCAAGACCTACGGCCTGGAGTCGTTCCAGGGCCGGCTGGCGGCCATCATCCAGGGCTCGACCGAGACCACCTTCTACGTGCTGGCCGTCTATTTCGGCAGCGTCAACATCCGCCAGACCCGGCACGCGCTGGCCTGCGGCCTGTTCGCCGACGCGGTTGGCCTGGTCGGCGCGATCGCCGTGGCCTATCTGTTCTACCGTTAACCTCTCCAGACATCATGAGTCTTCCACTTGCGCAGCGCGCGCTCGGTCCGTTCCAGGTCTCGGCCATCGGCCTGGGCTGCATGAACCTCAGCCACGCCTATGGCGCGCCGGTCTCGCCCGAGCAGGGCGAGCGCGTGCTGCTGGCCGCGCTGGACGCCGGCGTGACGCATTTCGACACGGCGGCGCTGTATGGCTTCGGCGCCAACGAGCAGCTGCTCGGACGCGTGCTGTCGCGCCACCGCAGCCGCTTCACCCTGGCCAGCAAGTGCGGCATGACCGGCGTCGATCTCAAGGGCGACGGCCAGAAGGTGCGCGTGATCGATGGCCGGCCCGAGACGATACGCTTGACCTGCGAAGCCGCGTTGCAGCGCCTGCAGACCGACGTGATCGATCTCTATTACCTGCACCGCTGGGACAAGGCGGTCCCGATCGAAGACAGCGTGGGCGCTCTGGCCGATCTGGTGCGCGCGGGCAAGATCCGAGCCATCGGCCTGTCGGAAGTCTCGGCCGCCACCTTGCGCCGCGCGCATGCGGTCCATCCGATCGCGGCGCTGCAGACCGAGTATTCGCTCTGGACCCGCAACCCCGAGATCGCGGTGCTCGCGGCCTGCCGCGAACTCGGCGTCAGCTTTGTCGCGTTCAGCCCGGTGGCGCGCGGCTTTCTGTGCGGTGCGCTCGATGATGTCGCCGCGCTGCACGACAAGGACATCCGCCGCGCGATGCCGCGCTTCACGCCGTCGAACTACGCAGCCAATCTGCAATTGCTGGCGCCGCTGCATGAACTGGCCGCCGAGCTGGGCTGCACGCTGGCCCAGCTCGCGCTGGCCTGGCTGCTGCACCAGGGTGACGACATCCTGCCGATTCCCGGCACCACCAGCGTCGGGCATCTGCTGGAAGACCTTGGCGCGCTCGATCTGCGGCTGGATGCCGGGCAGCTGGCCCGGCTTGATGCCGCAATCCACCAGGGCAACGTGGCCGGGACGCGCTACAACAGCCAGGGCACGAACGAGGTCGATACCGAGAATTTCTGATCCGGTTTTCGACTGTGGTGCCGGGCCAGCCCATGGCCGGGCATGTCTGCATACCCGGCCGGGCCGGATTCACGCTGCCGGTTTATTTCTCGCCCATGGGCGGGATGGTGTGGGCCTTGTTGGCCTTGGCGGTTTCGGCCTTGACATCGGCACGCTTGACGTTGGACTTGGTATCGACCCGCTTGGGCTCTTCCTCGCCGGTCTGGATCTCGCCGGCCTTGTTGGCCTTGGCGGTCTCGGCCTTGACGTCGGCGCGTTTCATGTTCGACTTGGTCATCGGCATCTTTTCTTCCGATTCGCCGGTGTGGATCTCGCCGGCCTTGTTGGCCTTGGCGGCCTCGGCCTTGACGTCGGCGCGTGATGGCGCGGCAGTCTGGGCCTGTGCCAGCAGGGCGGCCGAACCCAGTAAAGCAGCCTGAATGATATTCAGTTTCATATTACCTCCTCGTGTGACAGGGCATGGTTGCAGGATTCCCGATTGAATCCTGCTTCGACCATATTTTGCTTTTTACCCTTGGGAGTTATTCGAGTCAAGATGCGATCCGTGCCAGGTGGCCAAGGCGGCTGCCACTTCGGCCTCCAGCTGCGCGCGCAGCCAGCGGTGGGCCGGGTCCTGCTGGTAGCGCAGGTGCCAGATCATGTACATCGGCAGGGTCGGGCAGGCGATCGGGGGCGGGGCGTGCGCCAGCTCAGCCAGGGTGTGGCGCGTCAGCAGCGCCGGCACGGTCGCCAGCAGCGGGGTGTCGCGGATGAAGGCGGGCAGGGCGCTGAAGCTCGGCACCAGCACGCCAAAGCGGCGTTGCACACCCCGGGCCGCGAGCAGATGGTCGAGATCGAGGCTGCGCTGAGGCTCGTACAGCACGGTGACGTGATCGCTGGCCAGGTAATCGGCCGCGTCGCGCGGCGCCGTGCGTTGCCGTGGGTCGTAGAACACGCGGTAGTGGTCCTCGAACAGGCGCTTTTGCAGGATGTCCGAGCCCTCGGGCGGGCGCGGGCTGATGATGAGCTGGCAATCGTCGCTGCGCAGCGTTTCGAGGCGCGGCACGCCCGAGGGGACCACGCGCAGCGTCACGCCCGGCGCATGCTCGCGCAGCCGGCGTGCCAGGCCCGGCAGCAGCAGGTCGCGCTGGAAATCGTTGGCGGCGATCGTGAAGCGGGTCTGCCAGCGCGCCGGATCGAACTCGCCCGACGAGCGCGCGAAGCGTTCGAGTTCGCGCAGCAACTCGCGCGCCTGCAGCGCCAGCGCCTCGGCACGCGCGGTGGCGACCACGCCCCGACCGGCCTTGACGAACAGCGGGTCCTGGGTGATTGCGCGCAGCTTGTCGAGCTGATGGCTGACCGCCGACTGCGTGATCTCCAGCCTCTGCGCGGCGCCAGTGATGCTGCCGGCCTCGATCACCGCCACCAGCAGCTGCAGCAGACGGGCATCGAGTTCTGACCAATCGAATTTGTTCATGTAATACATCGTAATTGATCTGTTTACACCCAGGCTTGATCCGTCAACAATCACGGCCATCAGCGCTACACAAGAGCGCCACAGACGAGGAGATGAACGTGACCCCCCCCCAGCACAAGATTCCCGGCACTACGCCTTTCGACGGCGCGATGGCGGTCAAGGGCTATGCACTCAACAAGATGTGCTATTCCTTCAACGACAAGGCCAACCGTGACGCCTACCTGGCCGACCCCGAGGCCTACATGCAGCAGTACGGCCTCAACGAGCAGCAGAAGGCATCGATCCGCTCCAAGCTGGTGCTCGACATGATCGAGGCCGGCGGCAACGCCTACTACCTGGCCAAGTTCGCGGGCATCTTCGGCCTCGACATGCAGGACATCGGCGCGCAGCAGACCGGCGTGACCAAGGAAGAATTCATGGCCAAGCTGCGCGCGGCCGCCGACCAATAAGCATCAGAACACAGCAGGAGCACAGAACATGGCAAAAATCGTTGGCGGCCTGGCCACTTCCCACATTCCCGCGATCGGCAAGGCGCTGGCCAGGGGCCTGCAGCAGGAGCCCTACTGGAAGCCCTTCTTCGACGGTTTTCCGCCGATCCACAGCTGGCTGGAACAGGCCCGTCCCGATGTGGTGGTCGTGTTCTACAACGACCATGGCCTGAACTTCTTCCTCGACAAGATGCCGACCTTCGCGATCGGTGCCGCGGCCGAGTACAGCAACGCCGACGAAGGCTGGGGCATTCCGACCCTGCCACCGATGCAGGGCAATCCCGAGCTGTCCTGGCACCTGATCCGCGAGCTGATCGCGAAGGAATTTGACATCGTGACCTGCCAGGAGATGCTGGTCGATCACGCCTGCAGCCTGCCGTTCAAGCTGTTCTGGCCGAATGACGAAGTGGCTCCGGTGCAGATCGTGCCGATCAACATCAACACGGTGCAGTTCCCGCTGCCGAGCGCCAGGCGCGTCTACAAGCTCGGCCAGGCGGTCGGCGCGGCGATCGCCTCGTGGGACAGCGACAAGCGCGTCGCGGTGATGGCCACCGGCGGCCTGAGCCACCAGCTCGATGGCGAGCGCGCCGGCTTCATCAACAAGCAGTTCGACCTGCAGTTTCTCGACAGCATGGAGACCAATCCCGAGTGGGCGACGCAGTTCAGCGACCTTGAACTGGTCGAACTCGCGGGCACCCAGGGCGTCGAGCTGCTGATGTGGCTGGCGATGCGCGCGGCGCTGACCGTGGCTGGCGCAGGCGTGCGCAAGGTCCACAGCAACTACCACATCCCGATCTCGAACACCGCGACCGGCGTGCTGGCGCTGGAGCCGACGGCCTGAAGCCGGGATCGGGCGCGGCAAGCAGGAAGGGGAAGCCGTCGGGCTTCCCCTCTTTTTGGCTTGGGCGTATGGAATGAAAAAGGCCGGTGTCTCCACCGGCCTTCTCAGGCGTCGATCCGGGGCGCGATCACGACAGCGAGTCGATGAAGCTGCGCAGCTTGTCCGAGCGGCTCGGGTGCTTGAGCTTGCGCACCGCCTTCGATTCGATCTGGCGGATGCGCTCGCGCGTGACGTCGAACTGCTTGCCGACTTCCTCCAGCGTGTGGTCGGTGGACATCTCGATGCCGAAGCGCATGCGCAGCACCTTGGCCTCGCGCGGCGTCAGAGTGTCGAGGATTTCCTTGACCACATCGCGCAGGCCGGCCTGCATCGCAGCGTCCATCGGCGCGGTGTTGGCCTGGTCCTCGATGAAGTCGCCCAGGCTGGAGTCGTCGTCGTCGCCGATCGGGGTTTCCATCGAGATCGGCTCCTTGGCGATCTTCATGATCTTGCGGATCTTGTCCTCGGGCATCTCCATCTTCTCGGCCAGGATCGAGGCATCGGGCTCGAAGCCGTGCTCCTGCAGATGCTGGCGGCTGATGCGGTTCATCTTGTTGATGGTCTCGATCATGTGGACCGGGATGCGGATCGTGCGCGCCTGGTCGGCGATCGAACGCGTGATCGCCTGGCGGATCCACCAAGTCGCGTAGGTCGAGAACTTGTAGCCACGGCGGTACTCGAACTTGTCCACCGCCTTCATCAGGCCGATGTTGCCTTCCTGGATCAGGTCGAGGAACTGCAGGCCGCGGTTGGTGTACTTCTTGGCGATCGAGATCACCAGGCGCAGGTTGGCCTCGATCATCTCGCGCTTGGCGTCGCGCGACATCGCCTCGCCCTCGTTCATGCGCTTGTGGATGGCCTTGAGCTGGTCCAGCGGCACGACGACATTGTTCTGCAGGTCGATCAGCTGCTGCTGCAGCAGCTGGATCGGCGGAATGTTGCGGCCCATGGTCGCGCTCCAGGGCTTGCCGGTGCTGGCCTGCTGCTCGACCCACTTGCGGTTCAGCAGGTTGGGCGGGAACTCGGCGACGAACTTGTCCTGCGGCATGCCGCATTTCTCGACGATGATCTTGCGCAGCTCGCGCTCCTTCTTGCGCACGCCCTCGACCTGCTGGCGCACGGTGTCGCACAGCTTCTCGATCGCCTTGGCGGTGAAGCGGATCGACATCAGGCGCTCGGTCAGCGCGGTCTGGACCGTCTGGTAGGCCGGCTTGCCGTAGCCCTGGGTCTCGTAGATCTGGCGCAGCTGCTCGTGCAGGCGGCGCATGTCGTCGAAGCGCGACAGCGCCTCGCGCTTGAGTTCCTCGAGCTTGCGCGTCATGGCCTTGGAGCCACCCTTGCCGTCGTCGTCGTCGGCTTCGTCGTAGGAGTCGAAGTCTTCCTCGGCCACGTAGTCGTCGGCCTCGTCGGCATTGGCGAAGCCATCGACGATGGTCGAGATCACGACCTCGCCGTTGCGGATCTCCTCGCCCATGGCCAGGATCTCGTTGATGGTCGCGGGCGACTGGGAGATCGCGGCGACCATGTCGTGCAGGCCGCGTTCGATGCGCTTGGCGATCTCGATCTCGCCTTCGCGCGTCAGCAGTTCGACCGTGCCCATCTCGCGCATGTACATGCGCACCGGGTCGGTGGTGCGGCCGAATTCGCTATCGACGGTGGACAGCGCAGCTTCGGCTTCCTCCTCGGCTTCTTCCTCGGTTGCGGCGGTCGGGCCGGTGTTGGACAGCAGCAGCGTCTCGGCGTCGGGAGTCTGTTCGTAGACCGCCACGCCCATGTCGTTGAGCAGCGAGACCACGACTTCGAGCGTCTCGGCCTCGACCAGCTTGTCGGGCAGGTGGTCGTTGATCTCGCCGTGGGTCAGGTAGCCGCGTGTCTTGCCGAGCTTGATCAGCTTCTTGAGGCTTTCGCGCCGCAGCTTGGCTTCTTCCTCGGTCAGGACGGTGTCGTCGAGACCGAATTCCTTCATCAGCGCGCGTTCCTTGGCCTTGCTGACCTTCATGCGCAGCGGCTTGACCTTCTCGGCTGGCTGCTCGGGGGCGGCGGCTTCAGCGACCGTCTCCTCGCCCAGATCTTCCTCGATGTCGCTCAGGTCGGCGTCGTCGAAGTCGCCGGCGTTCTCGGCCTTGGCTGTCGTGGCGGCGGCTGCCTTGGGCTTGCGACCGCGCTTGACGGCGGGCTTCTTGGGCGCGACCGGCGTTGCGCCGGATTCCGTGCTGGTGGCTGCCTTTTTGCGGCTGGCGCGCTTCTTGGGCGCGGCGGTGCTTTCAGCCTGGGCGAGAAGTTCGTCGGCGGCTTTTTTCAGGTCAGCTTTGGAGAGGGTGCTCACGTAGGACGCTCTTTCTGCCGGGGCGACGGAGCCACGGCGGTTGAAAAATGAAGCTCGGAGGCTCAGATCTTGGCGCGGACGATCCGGCCACGCCAGGGTGACATGGCCCCGGGTTGACCGAGCTGGCAAGCTGGGTGGGCGAACATTTGGTGTGCAGTCCTTGCGGGGCTAGCGGCGGTGGCTATTGGCCGGGGAGTGCTTCCCTGTTGCCCATTCTGGGGCAGTGGCCGGTCCGGAGGTGCTGCTGTCGCGCTTGCGTCAGAGCGTTGGATTATACCAATCGCCTTCAGTTCCCGGCCTCCAGCGCTTTCCTCAAGTCCTGCAGTTCCCGGTAGCGCTGCAGCGCTTCGGGGTCGAGGCCTGCGGCGGCGATCAGTCCGGTTTCGCGGGTCTTGAGATCCTCGATGTGCAGGCGGCGCAGCAGCTCGCGCAGTTCGGACTTCAAGTCGCCGGCGTCGGGCTGCTGTTCGCCGTCGGCGCCTTCGGGGCGTTCCAGCGCGATGTCGCCGGCGTTGAGTCCGACCGCCAGCGCCTCGAAGGCCTGCCCGCGCAAGGCCTCACGCAGCGCTGCCCAGGGCTGCGGGCCGTGTTCATGCCATTGGGTTTCGAGCCAGGTGAACAGGGCGCCGTGTGGCGCTGGCTGGTGCGCGAGCAACTGGTGGTCATCGGCGCTGAGCCAGTCCCAGGATTCGGGCGCGGTCAGCACGATGCGCGCAACATGGTCGGCACGACCGAGCAGGCCGCGCGGGGCATGACGCCGTACCGGCGCGCGACTCGGCTCGCGCGGATTGCCGCGACGGGCCCGTGAGCTGGGCACCGATGGCGCAGGGGAGGGGTCGAAATCCGGTGGCAGGTGGTCGAGATTCGATTCGGTGGCGTCGAACTGGGGCGTCGTGCGCCGTGACGGGGCGTTGTCCTGTGACCGATGACCGCTCCCCGGGCGGCCGGCATCGCCCCACAGGCTGGCCAGTTCGCGCGTGTCCAGGCCGATGTGGTCGGCGAGTTCGGCCAGTAGCTGGCGCTTGAGCGCCCCGTCGGGCAGCCCGTGCCACAGCGGCTGGGCTTGGGCCGCCATGCGCGCGCGGCCTTCGGCGCTGTCGAGGTCGCAGTCGGCTGCGGCGGCTTCGACCAGGAAGCGGCTCAGCGGCATTGCTTCCCTGACGCGCTGGGCGAAGGCGTCGGCGCCGTGCGCGCGGATGTAGCTGTCGGGATCGTGCTCGGCCGGCAGGAACAGGAACTTGATCGAACGCGTGTCGCTGGCCCAGGGCAGGGCGGCGTCGAGCGCCTTGCGCGCGGCGCGCCGGCCGGCCGCGTCGCCGTCGAAGCTGAACACCACCGCGTCGGTGAAGCGGAACAGCTTGCGCACATGGTCGGACGTGCAGGCCGTGCCCAGCGTCGCGACCGCCTGCGCGAAGCCGAGCTGGGCCAGCGCGACCACGTCCATGTAGCCCTCGGTCACCAGGCAGTAGCCGGCCTGGCGGATCGCGGTCCTGGCCTCGAACAGGCCGTAGAGTTCGTGGCCTTTGCTGAACACCGGCGTCTCGGGCGAATTGAGGTATTTGGGTTCGCCGCGGTCAAGCACCCGGCCACCGAAGCCTATGTACTCGCCCTTGACGTTGCGGATCGGGAACACCACTCGGTCGCGGAAGCGGTCATAGCGCTTGCCTGCGCGGGCCTCACCGCTGGCGTGATGGCGTTCCTCGTCGGTTGCGATCACCAGGCCGGAATCCACCAGCAGCGGGCTCTGGTAGTCGGGGAACACGGTCGAGAGAAAGCGCCAGCCCTCGGGCGCGTAGCCCAGGCCGAAGGTCTTGGCGATCTGGCCCGACAGGCCGCGACCCTTGAGGTATTCGATCGCGCGTGGCGAAGCCTTGAGCTGGCGGCGGTAGGCCTGGGCGGCCTTTTCGAGCACGTCGTTGAGCGTGGCCTGGCGCTCGCGCTGCTCGGCGGCGCGGGCCCGGTCCTCGGGCGAGGCATCGTCCTGCGGCATCTGGAGGCCGGCTTGCTGCGCGAGATCCTTGACCGCATCGACGAAGCCGACGCCGGTGTGCTCCATCAGGAAGCCGACCGCGTTGCCGTGCTTGCCGCAGCCGAAGCAATGGTAGAACTGCTTGCTCGGGCTGACGCTGAACGAGGGGGATTTCTCGCCGTGGAAGGGGCACAGCCCCATGTAGTTGGCGCCGCCCTTTCTGAGCTGGACATGGCGGCCGACGACCTCGACGATATCGACGCGCGCAAGGAGTTCCTGGATGAATGTCTGGGGTATGGCCACGGGGTATTTTCGCCGATGCGCGCTTCCCGGCCACAATAGCGGGCGGGCGCAGCGGCGAGCGCCCCCAGACCAGGACGATTTGTCGCGAGGATGTTGATTTGGGAATGTTGAAAGTTATTGATCAAGAGGCCGGGCGGCTGTCGCGCCGTGCCTGCCTGGGGGCAGGCCTGGCCTGGCTCGGCGCGCTGACGGCCTGCTCCACCGTGTCCCAGGTGGGCCAGTCCGCCGCGCCAGCGACCCCGACCGCCACTGCGGTGCCGACGGCGCCGGCACCTGCCGTGGTGCAGCGCACGCGCGCGCCGCGCATCGGCCTGGCGCTGGGCGGCGGCGCGGCGCGCGGTTTCGCGCATGTCGGGGTGATCCAGGTGCTGGAGCAAAACGGGATTGTGCCCGATCTGGTCGTCGGGACTTCGGCCGGCAGCCTGGTCGCGGCCCTCTATGCCAGCGGCAAGAATCCCAGGGAACTGGAGCAGGCGGCGCTGCGCATGGACGAAGCCACGATCACAGACTGGACGCTGCCGCTGTTCAATCGGGGCGTGCTGCGCGGCGACGCGCTGGCGCGCTATGTGAACCAGCAGGTCCAGGGCCGGCAGATCCAGGATCTCAAGCGCCCGCTCGGCATTGTCGCGACCGACCTCGCCAATGGCCAGGGCATGTTGTTCCAGCGCGGCGACACCGGCACGGCGGTGCGGGCGTCGAGCGCGGTGCCCGGCGTGTTCTCGCCGGTGGCGATCGCCGGGCGCGAGTACGTGGATGGTGGCCTGGTCGCGCCGGTGCCGGTGCTGCAGGCGCGCCAGATGGGCGCCGAGCTGATCATCGCGGTCAATATTTCCAGCCCGCCCGACGGCAACACCACGACCGATGCCTTCAAGGTGCTGATGCAGACCTTCGACATCATGGGCCAGAGCATCAACCGCCATCTGCTGGCCGAGGCCGACGTGGTGATCAAGCCCGAACTCAAGGGCGTGGGCAGCGCCGATTTCGGTGCCCGCCAGCGCTCTATCGTCGCCGGGCGTGAGGCGATGCAGGCGGCTTTGCCGCGCCTGCGCGAGCGGCTGCAGGCCAAGCGCCAGCCGGTCGGTCCGGCCGGCGCCTGAGCCGGTGGCTGCGCTAGCGGCCTGGCGCAGCGCGGCTCACATGCCGGCGTAGTTGGGACCGCCGCCGCCCTCGGGGGTGACCCAGACGATGTTCTGGGTCGGGTCCTTGATGTCGCAGGTCTTGCAGTGGACGCAGTTCTGGGCGTTGATCTGCAGGCGGTCG
>Ga0228698_1001221_pt1 | contig 13242 bp, 23 predicted proteins | sample McNCre117_Aug_MG_FD_178015 | JGI IMG/M metagenome (GOLD analysis project Ga0228698, IMG submission 178015) | Freshwater microbial communities from McNutts Creek, Athens, Georgia, United States - 1-17_Aug_MG | ecosystem: Environmental > Aquatic > Freshwater > Creek | place: USA: Georgia...
GAGGTCTTGCACGCGGCTTATCCTGACTTGGACGAGGACGCAATCATGCGCGGGGAGTCTGCGATTATGGCGGCACTTGGGATGCTTGTGAGGGATGAGGATTGAGTCAGTCTCAATAAGCTGTGGAGTTTCCGATGAGTATTTCTTTTCTATCCTTCCTATTGCGCACGCCCCTTAGCCGCAAAACCATCTGCCAAGTATCCGGTGTGATACTCTTTCCAATGAGTGTTTTCATCCATCCTTTTGACTGGTATGTTACGCCAAGCAATTTGAGCTGAGATCCATTGAAACCACATCCATTCGTGGCAGCGGTTTTCAGTATATTGATTGTCAAAACAACAGCATCACCATTGGCGATGATCGGTGTAACTTTTGGCTTTTGCTTCGCGGGCCTCTTTGATTTTTTGTGATTCCCACGAACAAAGAACGAAAGTGTTTTTCGGCGCAATTCCTTCACGCATCCATTGCGCTTTAAGTCGCCTCCCTTAACTATGCATTCCACTGATTCATGGCAAGTACGGCACAAGCACATAAGGTCTTCTGCTTGTTCGTTGAATATCCGCGCATATGTCAGATGATGAGCATGGAGCGTTTTTGTTATCCCTCCATCACTTCCGCATGTCTCACACCGAAACCCCGCACGACTAAGGCATCCAATCCTCCTGCGATGCCATTCCTTGCTTTGCAAATATGCTTCGTAAGCTGCATTCATTTCAATAAAAATGCCTCCTTCGCGTAGTCCCCCCCGGCGAGGCCGGAAGCACGAAGGAGGCTTTGGAAACTGGTTTTGCTGGGACTAATCAGCCGCAAATTCTTGATTGAATTGCTGGCTAAATTTTCCCTTTGACCCGTTCAAAGTCAAACGGTTTTTTAGTCATACCACACCGAATCCACGGACGGCTTGTCCTTCGGCAATTCATACCCGACAAAGCGCAAAGCAGCCCGCGTATCTTCGCTGCCCTGCGCCCATCTGGCAAAAGCCCTGATGTTGCGCATCTCCTGCGGAGTGAGTTCACCCATGGCGAGGCGTATGGTTTCGGCGTCGGCGTTGAGGCGGGCGAGGATGTTCCCGAAATTGGCTTCGGGAAGATCCATGATGCGCTTGAGATACACCGCAAAGTCCAGAGCCTCCTCGTAGGCGTGTTGCAGCCATTCCTTGCGTGATAACGGATTATCCGCAACTGTAGTGCCGTACTTCGCAATCCCTTTGCGCTGGCGTTCTGCTATGTCGGCACAAACGCTGGCCTCTGTTCCGGTTGGATCACTCATTTCCCAGCCCTCCCCATCAGGTAAGCACTCGCACACGCCACGCAAAGCCCGTGCGTTGCCGTGCGTTTGCGCTCTGGCGGCTTTGGTATCTCCTCGGGGCACTTTCGGTTGCGGCAAAAGTAGCGGATGGTGTGGCGCACTGGGCGCGGTTGGTAGGTTGTCATAGCTCGAAAAGGTTCGTTGTTTTTGCTTCAGCTTCGGCCAGTGCAAGATTGGCCGATGCCTGTTTCCAATAGCTAGCTTTCAGTTCTGCGCCTACAAACCTGCGCCCCTGAAGCAATGCTACGTAGCCCTCGCTTCCGATTCCGGTGAATGGAGACAGAACCAAATCTCCAGGGTTACTCCAAAGTTCCATTGCGCGCTCGATCACGTCCAACTGAAGCGGGCAAATATGCCGCTCATCCTTCTCATCTCTGGCAGATTCTTTTTGCAGCGTGCGCGACGGGTTAATGTCCATCCATACCGGAGATGCATATCGCTGCCAAAGGTCAATCGAAAGACGCCCCTCACTCTTGAAAGACTTATCGCCAATCCATCGGTCAAGCTCTCCCTCTACTGGCTCCGCATTCTCTCCTGGCTTGCGCATGGTCACGAGGTAGTCAGGGACTCCTTGACGACTCATGCACGAATCTTTCACGATCTGTTTATGAAGCAACCCGAGTGCTTTCGTGCGCTGCATTGCCGTCACTGGATCTTTCCAGATGCAAACCTCTGAATGGAAAATAAACCCTTCGGATTCAAAGGCGCGGATGAGTTCGCCTCGAAAGTCTCTGATACCGATGTATCCGTGGTGACTCTTGCTTGTCGGCAGGTTCATGCAGTGGAACGAAACCAGACGCCCCGGCTTTAACACGCGATACAGTTCCTTCACGAGAAACTGGAAGTGAGCCGCAAATTCGCCATCGTCCTTGCAGTTCCCCATGTCTCTGTCACTTGGGCTGTAGGTGTACAGACTCGCAAACGGCGGGCTGAATACGCTGAATCCGATGCTGTTATCTTCCAGCTTGCGGCAAACCTCGACGCAATCGCCAAGATAGACGGTGTAGTTTTTGCCTTTTGCAACGTCCTCAACGTAAGCGTCGGACGTGCGGCCTGTTCCCTTGATGTTTTCTTCATTGATGCTGTGCATATGCTTTACCATTTCCTCGGCCATGCGTGCGGCATCGGCCTCTTTTCGTTTGATGTTGGCGACAACCTGCCCCTCGGCGGTTGACGTGATGATGTGGACTTTTACGTCCTGTTTTTGGCCGAAACGCCAGCAACGGCGAACTGCCTGATAGTATTGCTCCCATGAATCTGAAAGCCCGACAAAAGCCACGTTTCGGCAGTGCTGCCAGTTCATGCCAAAACCGGCGATGGATGGTTTCGTGACGAGTACGCGAATCTTGCCGTTTGTGAAGTCTGCCATTTTGCGCGACTTCGCTTCCGGCTTTTCGCTCCCGCTGACTTGAACGGCATCCTCAATGCAATCTTCCAGTGCATCGCTTTCCCCGTTCAGATTACACCATATCAGCCAAGGCCCGCTTGATGCATTGACCAGTTCGGCGCATTTCTGGACTCTATCACTCACGCTCTCGCGGCGGGCGGCAATGCGTTCCTGCAATGTCTGAGCCTCCATCGCGAAAAGGAAGTCTCCGCTGTTCTGGTGTTCGATGCTGATTTGTTCAATCGTGCATGGCGGCAAAACAAAATCCCCGTCGTCATATCCAAGATCGGACGGCTTTCGGATCATAACCGCCCATGAGCAAACCCATTTCCAAAACTCTGCTTGCGCGTGGCCTTTCAATCTCCACTTTGACGTATCGCCTCCATCATGGACAAAAAACATGGATAGCATTTCGGTTCTGCTCATTGCTCCGACAAACTCGGCATGGTTGCCAAGTTCCATATGGTCATTCGGCGCCGGGGTTGCCGTGCAAGCCAGCTTGTACTGAGTCTGCTTGAACGCCTCTAATATCTCCGTTCGCATCTTCCCATCGAAGTGCTTGATGATTGAGGATTCATCCAGAACCACGCCCACGAATCGGCTCACGTCGAAATGCTCTAGCATCTCGTAATTTGTAATCGTAATGCCGGATTGCACTTCGCTCTTGTCTCGGCAATAGCGCACTTCGCAATCCAGCTTTGCTGCCTCATTTACTGTCTGACTCGCCACTGCCAGCGGAGCCAAAATCAGCACGTCGCCGGGGATTTGCTTCGCCCACTCGATCTGCATAAAGGTCTTTCCCATTCCGCAATCTGCGAAAATGCAAGCTCGGCCTCTGCGCAAAGCCCATTTCACAATGTCACGTTGGAACTGGAAAAGACACGGATGCGGCTCTTTTGGTTCAATCCCTGCGGATTCATGGATGAGTTGTTTTGTGCCGAGAAACTCGGCATAGTCTGTGTGTTTGTTCATAATCTTTTCCTTCCGGTCTGCGTCACTGGCATATCCAGCGGGATGCCACGCAATGACCTGTAATAGGCCCGCGCACGCTCACGGTTTGACTGCGCGTGTGACTCACAGTGGGACGAGGTTACAGCCTTTTTTGTGCAAAGCACGCAAAGACCTTTCGATTTTTGTGAATCGTTCCATTTCTTTTGAGGGTAGGTTCTAATCATCATTCCTGTATCGTTTCTGCACGGGGCTTTTTTGCGTGGTGTAACTCGGCTCCGGTTCATCTGGCGTCGGGATGTAATCGGAGAACTTGGAAATGCGCCGTTGAAACCTCACAAGTCGGTTAATTCCTGATGCGCCGTTGCGCTGAATCGGGATGGATAGCAATCGCCTATCCTGTACCTCCTCATTCATGCCGTTCTCAGGGTTCTTTTCGTACAGCTTAATTACCTGCCATTTCGCGGTGCAGTCTCGGTCAAGGCTCTTGCTGTCTGCGCTATCCCCTTCCTTGTTCAACTGTGACAGGATGATAATGGCAACCTCAAGCTGCAACGCCATCACGCGGAGATATTGGCTGATTTCCGTAATCTGCTCATGCCGCTTTGAGTCCTTTTTGCTTATACCCCGTATAAGGCTCAACTGGTCAATCACAACTAGTTTCAGGTCTGGAAACTTGCGTTTATGCTGTCTGATTGTCGCCGTGATTTCAGAGACCGTGAATAGGTAGTCAATAATCGTGATAGGACACCGGCTCAATGCGACTGAATGCCTACCGATGCTCGCAATCTCCGACTCCGTGAGATGCTTTATTGAATGTCGATGCTGTCCAATCTCCGTGATGTTTGAGAACAAGTTCGCCATGACCTTCTTTGTCTTGTCCTCCAATTCAAAAAACATGGATCTCACTCCATCCAATCCAGTATTCAGTGTGATGGTTTGAGCAAGCAGGGTCTTCCCGGCCTTTTCCTCGCCACACACCTGAACGTAATCGCCTTGCCTCAACGGGCTTTCCTCATCCAGAAACTTCAAGCCGGTCTTGATGATGTCCTGTTCCGGCTCGTCGTTCTCAATGCGGTTCAGGATGTCATTTACCAAGTCTGACATTGTGGGAGGCTCCTTAACCGTCGCAACTTCGCCAATCTCCGTGAACACCGTTTGCGCCTTTGATAACTGCTCTTGTGCTGATACTTCAGTCTCGTCGTATGCCCGTAGCTTGGCATCCTCGGCGGCGAGAATGATCCGTCGCAACGTCAACTTGTCCTTCAGAATGTCCGCGTAATACTGAGCATTAGCGGCACTTGGAACCAGAGTGAACAGGTGCGTGATGAAGGACGCACCGCCTACACCATCCAGTTGTGAGCGATGGGACAACGCATCGGTCAACGTGATGAAATCCAACGGTTTCTCTTTCTCGTAAGCCTCCCTCAGAACGGTGTAAATCAGGGTGTGTGCCGGGACGTGGAAATGTTCCTCCGTAAAACCAAGTCTGGCCACCATGTCGCAAGTGTCGGGCTTAATCAGGATACACCCTAGAATGCCCTGCTCGGCCTCAATGCTGTGAGGGAGTGGTCTGTTCAGGTCAACGGCTTTACGGGCTACCACGGGGCGCGTGATGGTGTCAGTGACCCGTGTAGGTATCGTCGGCGGCGGGGTGTCGTCAAAGTCTGCGGTATTGCGCAATGCTTCTAGGACATCCTCTGGGATGGGTATGGAGTCGGTCATGTTCTGGAGAGAGTTCTCTTACCTAGCCTTCCTCCACTTTTCAAACGCTTGCAGCATCACCTCTGGCGCAAGTCGCATTTCGGTTTTAGGATGGCCTGTGGCAGCAAGGAACGCTCCCCATGAATCATCCTTGGCTTTGGTTATGGTCACGCTGGCTTTGTTCGGGTTGTCCCGCTTCCAGAATGTGAACCCCGTGCGCGTACCGGCCCGCCAGTTGGTCATTGCCTTGCCCTTGCCCATCTTCCAGCCGCAAGCCTCGAAATGGTCGTACCATGCGCGCACGTCGTCACGGGGCCATGATGGAAACGTCTGCTGTGTGTATTCAAACACCTCGTCAAATGTCGGCTTGGAGAATGAGGCAATCTTGGCCTTGGCCGTTAGTGACTTTATCGCATCGTCCAGCGTTTCAACATACGCCCTGCCCTTGGTTGCGCGTTTGGTCATGGCAAGTGCCTGTTCATGCTCGCCGTGGGCCTCATGCTCTGCTGCCCGTGCTTCGCATGTGGCGACGTTGCGGGCGTATGCTTCGCGGATCTCGGTTAGGGTTTGGATTGTTGATGGCTTCACTTGAACAACTCCGGTTTGAGCGTGCGCGCAAGAGCGAGGGCGTGCTGGCGCGGGGTGGCGTTGAGTAAGACATACATAGCATCAGTATCGCTCATCACTCCATATTCCGCCTCTGCTGGTGCGATAATTGTAAGGCACATATTGTTTATGTATTCGTCGTGCTGTTCCTGAGCCAGCTTCTCCCTCACCCTCGCAACGGCGTTGAGGTCGTTGAGGTAGTCTGGTATATGCTTCTTGTGCGCGCCGCGTTCTGGTTCATATCCGCAAAGCACATGATCCCAGCACGTACATGGTTCGATCTCTGTCCACCCCTCCGCCTCCGCGAGGCACTTGATGATTTGTTCGTCAGTTGGTTTCATTTGGTTCCTTTCAGTGCGCGGTAAGCAATTAGCTGATGCGCGCTTCTGTTCTTTGAAGTGTTGTCATGTGCTATTTTTGTAAGAGCATCTTTCAACTTCTCGCACTCCGCACGGGACTTTCTTTCTAATTCGTAGTAACGAACAGTTTCTTTTGTCTGCCTTCCAAGTTCTTTTTTAAGTTCCTCACACTCCGCACGGGCGGCGGTGAGTTGCTTGCCGTAGTTGTTGGCCAATTCGATTGCTGTTTGCACGTCTTCTTTGGCAGCAGCGAGTTCGTGAGCGAGCTTGTTTGAAATCTTCTGTTGTTCGACCCAAGAGGCTTTTATTGCTGTGAGTTCTTTTTGTACTCTCGCAAGCTCAAGTCCAGTGCGTGCGGCTGAATCCATTACATCGAGAATGGTCGTTGGTTTTAATGCGCCTACCATTACGACGCTCGGCGTTGCGATTGCCGCGACAGGCTTTGTGAACATCTCGTTGCGCCTCCGAATAGCGTCTTGATTGCGCTGAATTGCCGCGTCCACTTTCGCCTCAAGGTCTGCCGCGACAGGAGGATTGGACTCCTGCGCAAACGGACATCCTGATAGATGGGAGTTAATTTGTCCGCATGTTCCGCATTCGTTATAATCATTTTTTGGCATGTCGTTTCCTTTTTAGTTTTGCTTCAGGGATGGGTCGAAAGTAATCGCCCTCATAAGGAAGTGTAATCTTCCATCCAATTTCAACAGAAACAATGGGGCGTTTTCCGCCAAGGAGGACACGTTTCATGTCACCTTCCTGCAAGATGTCGCCCGCTTTTAGTGGTTGGTAATTCATTGCTCATCCTTCCATTTGAACACCGTCTCGCCGGTCTGCGGATTGCAGACGTAGGAGGCAGCATTGTGTTTGACTGCAATATGCTGCTGTGCGTTTATCGTAACAATTGTGGCAATCCATGAGGCTAGAATGGAGCTAATTAGAATCGTAATTAGATTTTCTTTCACAACTCCACCTCCTTCCATGCGCCTAGGATCACTTCCATGAAGTCCAGCCATACGCCGATTTGCCACAGCAGGATGCAATGCTCGATAGTGGCAATGGTCGTCTTGGCCATTGCTTTTTCAATGGCTGTGGCCGTTTCAAACGGGTCTGCAAGAATGCTCTTGGATGCCGCAAGGATGGCGTTGAGTCGGTTTGTTTGTTCTGGTGTCATTTCGTTTCCTTTCGTACTAAAAGCATGGCGTCGGCAAAGTCATAGCAGCGTTTAGCTATATCTGCATCTGACATGCTTTCGCCTCTTGACATTTTGGCGTATTCAAACGCCGCTCTGTGGCAAGCAGGTAGTGCCTGCCCCGCGAACCAGTCGCGAAGGGACATGCCTTGTGGCGCAACTCCAACATAACCGCTTCCATCCTGAGGAAACGCTGGCCCGCCGTTGTCGATTGGATTGCTCATTTTGTTTCCTCCTCCTTCTCACACTTTTCCCACGCCGTTGCGTCCCATGCGCCACGGGAGAGGGAGCGGTTTATGAGCCAGTTGTCGTACTTCATGGCTTCAAATGAAACGGCCTCGTCGTCGTTGACGAAGACGCAGTCCTCGCCAATGCCATGCACGACGCTCCAGCATCCGTCGGAGAAGTCATGTCCTCGAACGACACTCCCCGGCGGGACATCCTCCGGCCCAAGCGCGACGGTGACGGCGCGGGGCTGGACGATGCGGTAGGCGATGATGTCCAAGTCGCGGCATCCCTGTTCGTGATTCCACCAGCTATTTCCAATGTTCATCATGCGTTCATATGGACGTGTGCATCCGTCGCGTGTGCGGATTTCGCACGTCAGTTTTTCATCCACCGGACACTCCCCGCCATGCCACGGAATCCACCCGTCCACGTCGGGCGGGTAGGTGAGCGTGGAGAAGTCGAGATTTTTGCCCGAATAGGCGTTGTAAATATCGAATAGACCAGCCATAGTCCACGTCCCATGTTCACCCGCAAGATTTCCAATAAGTGTATAGCTTTCTTCGCTTGAAAGCGCAGGCGGTGCCGTAAACTCCGCCGTGCTCCCGTCCCTCGTGCGGCATGTCCAAAACTTCCCACATGGGGAGTTGAACGGAAGGGTTGTGTCGAATGGTTTTGTGTTCATGGTTTTTGTTTGGTTATTTATCCGAACTTGGTTTGTGGAATGCACTGTTCTCCAAACAGTATTGCGTGGATCTGGCAGCTTCAATGGTGACGGTGTGGCCGGTCTTCTTAACGTGCGATCTCGCAGCAGTTCGCACCGCCGCTTCGCTTGGGGTTTCGCTTGTCCACATGCACGCTCCCCATCCGCAGTTCTCATCGCAAGTGGCGGAGTAGTGCATGGTCCCGTGAGGCTTTACAGTGATGCGTTTCATTGGCGTAAATGGTTAGAGAACAAGTAGGTTCTGGGAACGGCGGGGAACGTCTCCCTTGGAATCGGAGTCCAGCGTCCGCCGTCCCAGACCATCGGCGTTCAGTGATTTATCGTAGCCGAGTGAATCGAGCAGCTTTCGAGCTTCGATGATGCATTCACGGAAGCGCGGGCCATCGGTAGGCATCCCCTCGCGTTCCGGCTCGTAGTAGCTGAGTCGTTGCAGCAGCCACAAGAGATGCAGAGCAGCATCCAGTGGCGACTGGAACTCTCGGCCATCGACGCGGATCACGGAACAAAGCGATTGAGGAGATGGCCTGCGCTTCTTGTTTGGAATCGCACAATCGCTCGGAGGACAATTATACCCGTCCCATCGTCTTTCACTCATTGCCGCTCCTCCTCTCGTCGTTACCCTCAACTCCACCGCTACCCGCGTCCATCGTCTCGGTTTTTCCCAGCGAGGAAGATGGTTGCACGGGCGCGGCCTCGTTGTGAGCGTCCTGATTCGCCGCACACGCGACGGGGACGGGTGAAAGTTGCTGTGCAATCTGCACGATGTCGGCCAATTCCGACTCCAATAGAATCAATCCGTGCGCGTCGTGCATGTGTTTCCAAAGTAGATATGCCCAAGATTCATTCATGGCTGTGTCGGGTTGATAATCGCCCTAAGTTCCCGTGCAAACGCCTGCGCGGTGTAATCTGGAAGGTGATTCATCGGCGGGCTGGACTGCCACCTGTCGGCCAAGTCGTGGCATCGCTGGCGTAGGTTCTCAAGCTCAACGGCGGCGGTGATTGGTTCGCGCATACGCTCGCAGGCATTCCAGAACGCCACGCTCTCAGGTGATGGTTGCGCCGTCAGGTATGGCGGAATTGTGTCGTCGGTGTTCATGGTCTTTTCGGAACGTAAATTCGTTGCAGTTGCACGTTGCGTCCAGTTTCCTCGCAGAACGATTTAACCCATGCTTGATTCTGCGGACGTTTTTCAATCTTGCCGCAATGGACGCACCGATATTTGTAGAGCTTTTTCCTCACGGTTGAACCTCCGCGCAATCATGCAGCAACCTCACGCTCCGTTGCATTTCCTTCTGAGCCTCCATCCGGTCGCGAGAGTCCTCAATCTCAGTCCAGAACATCCGCGCGCAGACTGCGGTTGTTCCAAGGCATAGGCCGATTAGGGCGGAGGTTAGGGTGTTGGCGTTCATATCGCCATCCCCCTCAAAATACGAATCGGCTTTTTGGTTGACTTGCTGCGCCCGCAGAATATGGCCTCAACATCGCCCTTTCCGTTGCGGCGAAAGTCCAGCGTGTAGCACGCCTCAAGCCCTTTGCTGAGAATGGACGCAACGATGGTGTGGAATTTGTCGCTGTCAATTATGGTGCTGATTTCGGTTATGGCCTCGTCCAGCGTCGCGCATGGTGGCGACTGTGGAACGGCTGGTAGTGTTGGATCTTCGATCATTTGTTTATGAGTTGGCAGTGCCGAGCGATGAGCAAGGCGTCTGCGGTTGCGTGTGTGATTTTTAAGGCAGGAAAGAGTTGCTGTGCGCGGGCCTTGGATACGTTCTTGTCGCCTTTAGTGCGGCATCCCTGAGTCTTTTGCCATACGGCTGGGGCAACCTCCGTGAACGGGATTCCAGCGGCAATGAGAGCCATTCTGAGCGCACCATAGCCACTCCCGAAGGTGAACGCAGACACAACCCCCATTTGCGGCGAGCTATGCACCCGCTCAATGAGTGCTACGGCCTCGCGGTCACTCCATGATCTAAGCGCGCGGATGGTGTCGTAAATGTCGCGCTCTGTTTCTGGCATCTTCACCGCCCACGGTTCGCAGCCGTCTGCAATGATGGCGATACCTCCGCTTTTGCCTGGGTCAATTCCTATGTATGCGTTCATGTTGTTCTTTCTTTGGCCCTGTGCGGGTGCCGGAAGCCCCTTAATCTCCCGACACCCGCCGATGCCCTGCTGACAGTCTAAAATGGGATGTCGTCGTCTTGTGGCGGTTCCAAGTCTGGATCGCGTTCCGGTGGCGCGTTGTGCTTCATAGGGGAGCGGGAAGGCCGTTGCGATGGTTTTCCGCCAACGTGCTTCCAGTTGCCGATAATCGGGCCTTTCTCGCCGCGTTCGCGGGCCTCCTTGCTGACAGATTGGCTGATGAATCCGGCATTGCCATATTCATCCTCTCCGCCCTTATTTTCCACAAGTGCGGCGTCCAAGTAGGTTCCCTTTGCGCCCGTGAACAAAAGTGACTTGTCGATTTTTTTAACGTCAATTTTCAAGACGATCATACTGCGTTTTCCTTTCGGTTAAGCCATCCCTGAATTGAGATGGTTTGAATTGTTTCGGGATACGCATCCCATTTCCCGCTCTGCTGCGCTTCTTTGATAGCTAGAAGGCGTCGGGCGTATGTTTTGCGCCCAACCTCTATACTGTCTGGGTCGAGGTCATACACTCCCACGGCATACGGTGGCTCTTTCTCAACTGCGATGAAAACGAAATTGGATGCGCCGGTCATGTCCATGTAAAACGCGGCTTGCAGGTCATAACGGAAATGCGTGATTGCGCGGCTAAATCCGTCGAGGCTTGCGTCCTCAGTGGTTTTGATGTCCGCTACAACCGTCGAGTCGCCAACCATGCCCAGAAGATCCAAGCGGCCCTTCACCTTCATCCCTGTTTCCTCGTGCGTGGCGAAAACTGAAACCTCCTTTTTGAAGGCAAGAAACTTGGCCGCGATTGGATGCGAGCGGAGGGCGTCTGCGGCTCCTTTGATGTTCGCCGCATCTTCTGCGGTGATAATGGCTTTAGTCTGCGATTCTTTCCATTCCTTGCCATCTTTGGTCGTAAACTTCATTCCATCCGGCTTGATAACTGACATTTCCGCCAAGCGATGCGGCTCCAGGCATGTCGCGTGAAGGATGGAACCAAAAATCATGGCGGGCGTCGGCTCCTGCTTCGGAGCGTCCAGCATGGCCTTGTAGTGCGCGGGAGTGATTGCAGTCTTGAGTCCGCTCTGCGTAATGCCACGCGCCTTGCGATACTCGGTATCGGGCATGTCGTAAATGTAGGTTGTGTCGGTCATTGGAAAATTAGTGCCGTCTCTCCGGCTGTCACGCTTCTGCTGCGGAGGCGTTCCCGCTAGTCTCTTTCTCTTCTCTCCAGAAGTGAGTTTTACTTTCCGCGCTGTTCCAGTTCTGCGGTGTCTGGTTCCGGCTCTTTGGCATTAGCTGGCGTTTCGCTCAAAGCCTTTGCAAGCTTCTCAGTGGACAATGCGGTTGCGGTTGATGCTCCAGCAATCCCGATCTTCGGGAAAGCCTCGTCAATGGTAACTTCGCCGTCAGTGATTGCGGTCTTGAGTCCGGTCAGAGTCAAGAAATGCTCGTCCGTAAGGTCTGCCTCTCCAGCAATTCCAAGCACTGACCAAACTCGTTTTGGGTCAATGGCCAGCTTTGTGATCCATTGCACGATGCGTGAACGGCGAACGCTGACGCTCTGGCCTTCTCCAAGTGCCAGCTTTCGGCATTCGTTTTCGATGGACTTGAAAAGAGCCTTCGGAACAGCTTGGAAAGTGGCATCGCGGCGGGCCTTTGCGAGTGCGCTCTTAGCAATGACAATTCTCATTCGCTCGTCGTATGGGTTGCCGTCCTTCTTGACGGTGGATTCGATAACCTCCGTAGCACAAGCATAGTTGCTTTCGAGGTCGTGAGCGAATCCGCGCACTTTAACGTAACGGTCTGTCTGCTCAATGACGGTTGCGGCAACGCGAAGATTGCCGAAGGATGCGCCGACGATTTCAGCGGCACGAATGCTCAAGCCTTCCGCGAACTTTCCGCCTCCAACTGGTCGGGAATAGATGCAGGACGCGGCGGTGTCCTCGTCAATGAGGGCCATGCTCCGTGCTCGGTTCTGGAACATTTGCATGGAGCGCGGGTATTTGTGCGCGGTGGCGATTTGCAGGTCGATTTCTGCCCTCTGTATCACCTCCAATGCGGACGCTGGCACCAGTTCGGTTTCGATAGTTGTTAGTTGCTCTGACATTGTTTTTCTTTCTGTTGGTTAACTGTTTTCCTGAGTGATTTCACAAATTCCCGCACCTTATCCGCCTGCGATTGGCTCAACTGCTCTCGTTTCGGAGCGATGGTGAACAGTTGCGGGTGTGTGGTCATTGGATTTTCTTCACACCCCATCCAGCAAGGCGCACGCAAAAGCGTTTCCATGTGTTGAGGTTGCCGGTGTAAAGGAAACTCCATGACGGAGTGATGGTGATTCGATACTGTGTTTTCATAAATCCTTATCGGTGTAATGCGCGGCTGCAAACAACGCGTAACTAAAGGCCAGCCAAACCGCAAACCAAAGCCATGTCTGTACGCTCATAGCTCTGCGCCCTTTCCTTGATCTTCCTTGTCGGCCAGCACGATGGAATTAACCTCGCGCATCAGAGCCGCGACCATTGACGCACCGATGGATTGGAGGCGAACAAAGCAAACGAGGTTTCCTTCGCTGTTCACGATCCGCACCGTTTCCGGCATCTGTATGTTGCCTCCCTCGTCGTGGTCGAAACGGAAGTCAGCTTCGATTGCAAAGTCTGCGG
>Ga0228698_1001222_pt1 | contig 13239 bp, 10 predicted proteins | sample McNCre117_Aug_MG_FD_178015 | JGI IMG/M metagenome (GOLD analysis project Ga0228698, IMG submission 178015) | Freshwater microbial communities from McNutts Creek, Athens, Georgia, United States - 1-17_Aug_MG | ecosystem: Environmental > Aquatic > Freshwater > Creek | place: USA: Georgia...
CGCGTGGGGATCATTTGGACAACCACAAAACATTTTACTTTTTGTTTTGAGTTCCGCATGGACTTCAAGTCCGATGGTTGGTGTATACATTATTAACGGTATCTAAAAAATAATTTATTGCTGTCGGCACATAAATTACACTTAATAAATTTCTTACCCCTTCTGCAGAAAAATGAGTCAGTCCGTTTCACGGAACAGACTCATTTTTTCGTGTCGGACTTTTCCGCAGTCGTGAACATCACTATTTTACGCGGTTCGTAAACGCTGTACAAGGGCATCTTGGAGCATTTTCATACCTTCACCACTTTCTGAAGATATAACAAAGACACGTTTGTCAGTATTGTCAATAAAGTGTTGGAGGGCGTCTAATTGAGCTTGATTTGCAAGGTCTTTTTTAGTGAAAATAATCCACTCTTCTTTCTCGATAAGACTTTTGTGATACGATACGAGCTCTTTTTGTATGATGTAATAAGCGGCAATTGGATCTTCATGCTCGAGAGACACCAAATGTAAGAGCATTTTGGTTCGCGTGACATGGCGGAGGAACGTATGCCCCAGCCCCTTCCCTTCTGCAGCACCTTCAATGAGTCCTGGGATGTCTGCAATCACGTATCCGTAGAGGTCGCCGAGATGTGGCTGGAGTGTCGTGAACGGGTAGGCGCCAACCGCACTTCGTGCATTTGTGAATGTATTCAGTAACGTCGACTTGCCTGCATTTGGCATACCAATCAGTCCTACATCTACTACCAAAGTCAGCTCTACTTTGAGCGTACTCTTTTCACCGAGCTTTCCTTTTGTTGTTTCTTTGGGGGTGCGGTTGGTCGAGGATTTGAAGTGTTCATTACCAAAACCACCCTGCCCGCCTTTGAGCACACGTTCACGTGCACCTTCTGTGAAAAACTCGTAACTACGGTTTCGTTCCGTATCAGTCACCACCGATCCGACCGGTACATAAATCGTGAGGTCTTTTCCACCCTTCCCGTGTTTACTGCCATTCTGACCAGGTTGTCCATTCTCGGCTTCGAATTCTGGATCACCGGTATATTTCGCGAGCAGCCCTAAATCACGTACGGCCTCGACATAAATGTCGCCACCATTTCCACCATTTCCTCCAGACGGACCAGCGTTCGGGACGAATTTTTCATGTCGCCACCGCTCCACTCCATCCCCACCATTCCCCGCTTTTGCATTTAAAAGTATTTGATCTACAAACATGCCTACAGTCATACCACAAACTGATGAAAATGTAAAATGAGCAAACGAGCGTAGCGACTATTGCGAATTTTCGCGAGTACTTTGCTCCTCCCTAGAGCAAAGTATCCGCGCACCACCATCCTGTTTCTTTACCCATCTTCTTACACTAAAACTATTGCGAATTTTGACGAGTAATTTGCCCCTTGCCCTAGGGCAAAGTATCCGTCCCGCTCGGTATTGATTCTTTACCCAACTTCCAGGGTCGCTATTGCGAATTTTCGCGAGTATTTTTTACCCCTAATAAAAACATCCGCGCCATTTCCAATTTCGTCTCTTTACCCAACTTCTCACATGGAGACCAATTGCATTCCAGCAATTTCTCCTGGTGTCGTCTCACCCTTCTCGTAACACCTCTCTACATCCACCCATTTCTAAAGCTCATAAAAAGCCAGTATCACTCTGATACTGGCTTTTCCTACCCCAGCCCATTGCATGAGCTATATGATTCGATTCACGATAAAACTAATGACCGCAATAATGAGCGACGCCATCACTGCCGTAAGCAGACTTGCGACCGCAAAGTCGGGCACAAAAGATGCCGCGGCGTACAAAAGTATGCCATTAATGACAAACAGGAAGAGTCCGAGTGAAAGTATCGTGATAGGAAGCGTCAAAATGACGAGGAGAGGCCGTACGAAGGCATTAAGGAGTCCAAGTACCACTGCTGCGATAATAAGCGCAGATAGACCAGAAAACTCTATACCCGGGAGTATATGAGCGACAACAATAAGTGAAAATGCCGTGACGAGCGTTTGTTTAATGAAATGCATATGCTCTACTCTATCACAAAACACACCTTGATTGATACCACAACAAAAAATCTCCTCAAGCGAGGAGATTTTTTGTTGATTATTCTTTGAGCATCCAACCGTTTTCCAAGAATGGAATGGCTTTTTTATATTTCATGTGCTGTTCCTTGCTACCGTTTACGATAGTCACCAAATCATTTCGATTGGGAATTGACTGACTCACGCGTTGTGCAGTTTTCGCAGGTGCATCACCACGCTGTTCACTACTCTTTAAGGCTGCAATGGCTTGCTTCTGTTGTTCGGCTTCTTCACGTTCTACAATTGCTGGCTGTAGTCGAGGCAAAATCTCGGCAATACGGTCGAGGACGGCCGCCTGCATCTCGAGGAATAGTCTCGTTCCTTCACTCCGATATTCAACGAGTGGATCACGCTGACCGTATGCCCGCAGATTCACACTCGCGCGAGTGTAGTTCATCACCTCAAGGTGCTCGACCCAGAGTGAGTCAATCATCTGGAGCGCAAGACGTTGGAAGAGTTCAAGGAACGCTGCCTCGCCCAACTCGGCCATTTTCGCATCGACTGTCGCACTCACCTCAGACGATAGCGCACGCACTTCTGACAAGACGCGATTCACTTCATCAGGGTCAGCATAGAGGAGCTTGCGACGTCGAGCGTAAATGAGCACACGTTGCTGATTCAAGACGTCATCATAAGCCAACACTTGCTTTCGGGCATCAAAGTGAAAACCTTCGATGCGGGTTTGAGCTGACTCGAGCTGTCGCGTTATCATCCGCATTTCAATTGGTTGATCAGCTGGAATACCAAACGTACCCATGAGGTTTTTCACCCGCTCGCCACCGAACACACGCATAAGGGAATCCTCCATCGAAACGAAAAATTGTGTTGCTCCGGCGTCACCTTGGCGTCCTGCGCGACCACGGAGCTGATTATCGATACGGCGAGCTTCGTGTCGTTCGGTTCCGATGACATAGAGACCACCGAGGGCTCGTACTTCATCTGCTTCTTCAGGTGTCGCGGTTGGACCGCCGAGCTTAATATCAACGCCACGACCGGCCATGTTCGTTGCGAGTGTAACCGCACCCTTTTTACCTGCTGCTGCAATAATCTCACCTTCTCGTTCGTGATTTTTTGCGTTCAACATTTCGTGTGGGACTCCGGCCTGTGTGAGTGCGACAGACAAACGTTCGTTTGATTCGATTGATGCTGTACCAATCAAGAGTGGCTGTCCGGTCGCATGAATTTCTTTTACCTTATTGATGAGTGCGGTAAATTTACCAGCTTCGTTTTGGAAGATAAGGTCATTATGATCAAGCCGGTTAATTTTGCGATTCGTCGGCACTGGCACCACCTCAAGTTTATACACGGTATAAAACTCTTCCTGCGAGGTGAGCCCTGTTCCGGTCATACCCGCCAATTTGTCGTACATGCGGAAGTAGTTCTGGTACGTAATTGATGCGTACGTACGTGATTCACGCTGAATCAGTACACCTTCTTTGGCTTCAACAGCCTGATGGAGTCCATCTGACCAGCGTCGCCCTGGCTGGAGACGTCCGGTAAATTCATCAACGATAACGACTTCATTATCACGGACCACGTATTCTTTATCACGCGTATAGAGCGCTTTGGCCCGCACTGCCGTTTCGAGATGGTGCACGTGCTTGATCCCTTTGTCTGTATAAATATTTTCAATCCCTAACATTTTTTCAACCGCTTCGATACCCGCATTCGTTAAGGTTGCACTCTTCAGTTTCTCGTCTACCGTATAGTGCTCTTCGGCACGCAAATTACGGGCTACGTTTGCAAATAATTCGTAGAGGTTTTCAGAATCACCTGCAGGAGCGGAAATAATAAGCGGCGTACGTGCCTCATCAATGAGAATCGAGTCGATCTCATCCACAATCGCAAAGGAGTGTTCACGTTGACGGACATTCGCCACATCAAATTCAATATTGTCGCGGAGATAGTCGAACCCATATTCACTATTCGTACCATAGGTAATATCAGCTGCGTACGCTTCTTTGCGCGTACACGGACGGAGAAATTCGTAGACGACTTTAAATGACGCAACTGCATCACGCTCCGCATCTTTGTCGCTATGATTTGGATCATAGAGATACGAGCCGTCACCATTAATGATACCAACTGACAAACCAAGCGCCGCATAAATTTGCCCCATCCACACACCGTCACGTCGCGCGAGATAGTCATTTACGGTCACCACATGCACCCCTTTACCAGCAAGTGCGTTGAGGTACGCAGGAAACGTTCCAACGAGTGTCTTCCCTTCTCCGGTACGCATCTCGGTAATCTTGCCACTATGCAAAAGTGCGCCACCAATCAGTTGCACATCATAGGGACGCAGTCCAAGCGTTCGCTTACTTGACTCACGCACCAAGGCAAAGGCTTCGACAAGTATACTGTCGAGTGTCGCACCGGCCTGTACGTTCGCTTGGAGCGCTCGGGTACGAGCAACCAAACCCTCCGCATCGAGGGCAGCAATTTCGTCTTCCATAGCGTTAATGGCTGCTACGGTGGGCTTTAGGGCGGCCAATTCCTTTTCGTAACTAGGGCCGAAAAATCTATCTAAAAATGACATAACCCGCCTAGTATATAGGCAAATCCACTTTTACACAAAAGCAAAACGCTCCCAGTACAATACTGGAAGCGCTATGCTATAAGTCGCACGTGAAGTTGTATTACTTCTTTGCTACCTTTTTTGCTACCTTCTTTACCGCTTTCTTGACAACCTTCTTTGTTGCCTTCTTAGCTACTTTCTTTACAGCCTTCTTTACGGCCTTCTTCGCTACTTTCTTTGCGGCCTTTTTTGCTACTGCCATAGAAATGTATGATGAGTGTTTGATAAATAAATTTCGACCGCATGACCTTCCCAAATTTTTCAAAGAACGAGTCGATGAGAAATGTCTGCTTACTAGTATTATCACTCGTAAAAAATTTACATACAAATTTATTTTAAATTATTTTGTGGATAAGTTTTTTTGTAAAAAAAATTTTAAAATTATTTTTAAAATAAAAAAATACATTCAATGAATTTTCATTGAATGTATTTTACAAAAAAAAATTATTTGAGGAGATTAACTTCATGTTCGATGACGAGTTGTGTTTTCTCGTACACCCGTTCGCGTATCTCATCCGCAAACGCAAGAATTTCTTTTGTGGTCGTACCGACCGCTGCCACGAGTACCAATGCTTGCTTCTCGTAGAGTCCAACCGTTCCTTTTGTATAGCCGCGCAAGCCACAGATTTTATCGAGAATAATTCCGAGCGACACCTTCACCTGACCATCAGCTGTTGGATACAGCGGCAACTCCGGATAGCGTGCATGCAATCGATCCGCTTCTTCGTTTATAATAATTGGATTTTTAAAGAACGAACCAGCAGTCCCAACAACAGTCCAGTCAGGAAATTTAGCCGCTCGAATATCGGTGACTGCGGCACGGATTATGTCAGGCGTGAGTTCCTCGTGTGCTTCGAGGAGTGCGAGGTCAGCATACGATAATTGCGGTTGCGGTACGCGTGAGAGTAAAAACGTTACCGCAGTAATGATGTATGTGGCGCCGCGCTCGTGTTTGAAACATGAATCACGATATCCGAAGTGACATTCGGCGTTTGTAAGCACTTCGATGCCACCAGTCAGACGATTCATAACAGTGACTGACACAATACTATCTGCTACTTCGACACCGTACGCTCCCACATTTTGTACTGGTGTCGCACCAACCGTACCAGGAATCGCGGAGAGATTTTCCAGACCCCAGATTCCGCGCTTGGTTGTTTCAGCAATAAGGTCATCGAATACTTCACCTGCGGCTGCCGTTACTTCAACCTGTGTTTCGGACACATCAGTGTACGAGACACCTCGTACTTGCATGTACACGACTACCCCATCATATCCCGCGTCAGACACGAGCACATTTGACCCACCACCAAGCACAAAGAGCGGAAGCTGCTTTGTCGTTGCAAAGTCAACTGCCGCTCTCAGTTCGTCTGGAGTTGTAACGGGTATGAAATACCGAGCTACGCCGCCAGCTTTAAAGGTGGTGTAGAGTGCGAGTGAGACGTTTTCTAAAATCGCGCTCAGCATACCTGATTAATGTGCTGGTGCAGCTGCTGGCGCCGGTGCAGTACAGCCCGTCTGCGGTTCCTTGCCAGTTTGCAGGTTCTTGGTAATACATGCGGCCGTAGTTGCAAATGTTGGAATTGCTTTTGCAGCACGCGCTAATGTATCAATCGCTTTATCATTTTGTTTCATCTGATAATAGACGAATGCAAGACTTGCCCAATTCTGCGCATTTGTTGCATCAAGTGTCACTCGGATTTCATACAGTGACGCAAGGGTAGCAAACTCATGTGCCCCATTTACTGACGAGACGAGGAAGTCACTCTGCGCGGCTCGCTTCTTAAAGGCATCAGTTCCCTCAGCAATCAATTTCTGTCCAGCGGCGCCATCTTTCGTAAGGAAGAGAGACGCGGTGTAGTATTCACGAGCTTCGTCATTTTCGGTATCAAGTTCAAACGCTTGCTTAAAGAAATCACGTGCTGCCTCACTCTTGCCGAGACTAAATGCAATGGCTCCTTGTTGCAAAATCACCGCTTGCTTATTTGGCGACAAGGTACGCGCTATGGCCATATGCTCTTCTGCTTTAGCAAGATTTCCGGCTGAGCGATAGAAACTTGCGAGGAACACCTCGAGACGAGCGTCGCCTGGTTTTTCTTTCACCATTTGTACTAGCTCTTCTTCAGCACGCTTCATATACGCTTTATGTACCGCTTCAGGTATCTGACCTTTTGTATCAGCGGCTACATTCATTGCTTGCTGTGCAAGTTGTTCAACAATTTCTTGCTTAGCAAACGAACCACGACGGAGCGCGACTTCAAAATCTTCTAATCGACTCGCCATGTTCTGATCACTAAACGCAACAATGAGGTCCTGGGCGGCCAAAATACCTGGCACGTTCACGAAATACACAAGCACCGCAACACCCACCAGCACCACCGGTGCTATCACTTGGGTAATAACAGGAACTGGAATACGGAGCGCAACAAGCTGCGGGAATGGTCGACTAAATCGACTATGCATGAGCGCAATCATCGTACCAAAGAAAATATAACTCACGATATTATCGAACACGACGAGGTTGTGCGTCACATACCCCACCATTAACCCCAACAGCACCCCACGCTCAACCACTGAAAATGAATTATCTTGTGTGCGTAATGGACGAATAATCAAGTAATACGCAATTGCCGCAAATATTGAGAGGTATGAGAGCAGGCCGAGTACACCACCCGCAATTAACCAATCAAAGAAAATATCATGGGTTCGATCAAACCACTGTTCCTGTCCGTAGAGCCGAGGATCGTAGTACTTGTTAAACACGTAGTTAAAGTTACCTTGCCCCCAACCGAGTAGTGGCCGTTCTTTCATTCCTTTTAGGGCTTCTCCCCAAATCATGCCACGCACCATCAAGTCAGTGCCCAGATTGATATTTGCAACACGAGAAAAGGCGGCATTATGTTGAATAAACGCCGTGTCACGTATTGACATAAAACCAGCGATTAACAGAAGGAGACCGACGAGTGCGCCTGTCGCATAGGTTCGTACCTGCTTGTAGCGAGTGGCAAAGAGTGCGATATATACAACTGCAGCAAGAGAGCCTGTTACAAGTCCAACCGCTGTACCACGAGTTCCAGTTTGCAAGAGAACATAGATAAAGAGAATACCAATGAATGCGTAGGTCACACGATATGGAGTAACTTTTGTTTGGAGAGCCAAATAGACCAAAATAAAGATATGAAACAACATGTATACCGCCATATATGCGGCATTTCCCAATGTACTATCAACTCGAATATTTACACCAGAGAGTTGCGAGAGTCCTCTCATTGCAACATACACAGCAACGATAACTGACGTATGGAGGAAATACGACCAGGCCTTTGGCGTCCGTAACGTACTTGCCAACACTATGAAATAGAGAAATACATGCACCAACGTGATGTACCCATCCATACGTTCAAAGTTACTCCAGAAAGCTGTTGTTGCATACACACCGTGAAGATTCGCAACAAACATCAATCCTAAAAAGGCTGCGAAGGTCGACATGATCCAAGAAAATCGTGGACGATACTCTGCATCGTAGAGTGCCAAGAGTACCCACAACGCGGTCACCACTTCTACAATAATACGAAAGGCGAAATTTTTACCGGTAATATAGGGAAAGAAAAAACTATCAGCGACATACGTTGTAATAAACGGCACTAGGAATAAACCCAAAAAAACAGCTCCTCGTAAAATATCTTTCATATGCACACAAATATACCACATTCCCCGCAACCGACTGACCTAGACGCACACCTAAAAAAGCAGTCGAATAGCGCAAGGCTTCAGTTGTGGTAAACCTATGCTTTGTTGGGAGGCACGATATTCCAAAATACTCCTATGTCTCGATGCATGATATTTGTCAATTGCGCGCAATCGGGTTCATATGCTGCAGTAAATACCGCCTGTTCAGTTTCAGAAAAATACGTACTCAGTACATAGGGTGGTGGCGTGATCGGGACAGCTGGTTTTGCTCGCATCTTTTTTATGGATTGTCCGATAAAGAGAATGAGGCGTTTAATCCGACCCGGGTTGATTGGTTCATCTGGTGGAGGCGCAAAAGCAGCCAGGGCTTTTGGCACAAAATTTGTATCAATCTCCAAAAAACCATACAGATCCTGCATCACTTTGAGTGGCTGCGTAGCAAAATCCTCATACACGATAATATGGAGTTGGAGTGCAGTATAGTAGGAAAAATACGCACTTAAATGATGGCCATAAAACCCGTCGGTTTGTACGAGAGGATGCGCCAACAGATAGTCTGCACACGACATTGTTGATGGAATATGACCAGACTGACGCGCATGTTCATAGACCGCAATCGCGCGATCAAGCGGATGACGCACAACGACAAAGAGCTTGGTAGTAGGATACGCTGTCACAATTCGTTCTGCAGCTGATGTAGTCGCGAGATACTCTGCAGAGCACTCTCCCCGCAGTCGATGTTTTTTATCTAATGGTGGCAACTGTGATTCATACGCCTGGAGCGACACCTCTGTCGGGTCACCCTCCTGACTAAAAAAACGACACGACGGAATTGCATCAACAACAGCTGGATGATCTGCTAACAACGCAGTAATACTACCAAGCCCTGCGTGATCAGCACCGATACCAATAAAATCAGGAGCGTTTTTTTGCATGTGCATAGTATACCGTGCAACCTACTCGGTCGTCACGTCTGTACTGTCAGCTGTCTTTGTATCGTGTATAAATAATGCTGCTTCGACACTATCTCGGTATGCTAAACGATAGATGTCGGAATCTTCATGTAACCGTTCAGACACAATAGCGTGCGCCACCACACGCAATGTCTCGCGCAATCCTCGATCATTTACTAATTGATTCACGAGTGTCCCCATCATCATAGTATCCCCCACCCCACACAGCAGCATCGACTCGCCGTGCACGAAAAAATCCGAACGGAGTGTCGTCAAAGTCGCCACAACCGGCACTTCAGCAAATGCCCCCATAATGACAAGCTCATCTGCCGCTGCGGTGTCTTCGGGTACGACCAACACATCAACTGATGCGAGGTACTGTGTCACCGCTTCTGGATCTGTCTCAAATGCAATCTGACTCGACACACCTAAAATTTGTGCCCGCTTCTCAAGCTCGCGACGCGCTGGACCATCTCCAAAAAAAATGAGACCAATAGTCGGACTACGGAGTAGTCCACGCACAGCATCCATAACCTGATACGCTTTTGCATTGCTATCGAGTACACCACAATACGCAATAACGAAACCAAACTGCCGATAGGTGGATTTCACTGAACGCGCTGTTGACTGCAGTTGTAATTGCGCATAGTTATGAAATCGTGGCAACATTCGTACATCCGGTATCTGAGGATACTTTTGCAAGAGCCACGAACGCATCGAATCTGTTGCAACGCGAATACTCGCGAAGTGTGGAATGAGATACCACGAAATGAATCGTCGGAATCGTGAAGGCGGCAATGCAGGTGGCAACACCGGTCGCAGGAGATCATCCATGATATGGAGCTGGGTTGGTCGAGTGTAGTGTCGACCAGCAACATACGCAACGAGCGCACTCTCATACGAATCACGCGCCACAATCAAGTCAGGCCTGAACCCTTCCGCAAAAATCATTTGCTCTGCAATAGTGCGAAGCGCACGTATCGGCAACTGCCACGCAACTTCACTCGTTACGACATATAGCCACACATTTGACGCGACTCGGAGTACCGGATTACGTGGAGGTAAGCCCTGCTGTAATACCATAATATGCACCTCATCAAACACGTCAGCAATATTTACATATCCATCGAGTGACTGCGTCGTCTGATTTAACAAGGTCAGTTCTTGTGAAATCACGAGGAGTCGCGTCGTATCACGATCTGATTCAATGGCAACTTGTGTTTGACCATGACGAGCCTCGGCAATAGGCACATGTGCAGTATTTGATGTACCACTCAGCTCTTCTGAAAGCGCGGTATTCAGTGCTGACCGCGCTCGATCCGACACATCGTATTTTGAAAGATCGTGCGATTTCTGTTTCATACCAATGATCTATAGTATACCGTACCCAAAACGACGACTGCTTGAATGCAGGGGAACAGAATGCCGTAGCACTTACTCAGTGACACAACAGAGCGTATGGAGGAACGCTGCCACCTTGTGCGAATCGTGCCGAATTAAACTACGCATGAGCGTATCACCCGCTTTGGTTACCACCGATTCTGTCGCCAGTAAATCATGGGCATGCACGCGATACGGCACATCAACACTACGGTTCTCGATTGGATATGTCCCTTCAGCATGATACCGAGCGACGAGTGCTGCTGGTAACGGGGTCGTATTAACGAGGACATGATCAGGCATTCTGGCAATGTACCGAGCCAACTCATCAACATGATCACCGACTGACATACCATGTGTCTGTCCTGGCCGTGACATTAAATTTGGTATGTAGACAACAGTTGCATTACTCTCTGCAACCGCCTCTTTAAATCCATCAACCACACAATTCGCAATAATACTGGTATAGAGATCACCAGGACCAAACACAATGACATCAGCCTCACGCAGTGCGCTCCGTGCAGCACTGTTCAATACCGCCTGTGGCATGAGCGCAAGCGACGTAATATGTGCAGCATGCAGATGCGTCGGAGGGGTATCGATTGCATGCTCTCCGGTAACCATTTCACCCGTTGAATAGGTTGCGTGTAAATGTACATTATCAGTCGTCACCGGAATCACCTCACCAGCAACACGAAGAATACGCGACACTACCGCAATCGCATCTCGTTCGTTCCCAACAATATCAGTCAGAGCGGTGAGGAGAAGATTCCCAAAGTTGTGTCCCACGAGCCCCTCCCCGCGCGTAAAGCGATACATGAACAATTCACGAAGGAGATCATCGTCCGCCCCGGTATCGTCAGCGAGTGCAACGAGTGCCATTCGTACATCCCCCACCGGCAGCTGTCCAAATTCATCGCGGAGTCTCCCCGTTGACCCACCCGAATCAGCCATGGTTACAATGGCGCTAATCAAAAATTCTGGTACATATTTTTTGAGGCCACGGAGAATCGTATGCGTCCCCGTTCCTCCACCGACCACGACAATTTTTTTCATAAAAAAATGCACTCCTATACTGAACCGTAAATACCTTCGAGCAGATCGAGATCTTTCTGACTCTCCGTAAGAAGCTGATTGTTTTTTGCTTCAACTGCCTGCCATACCGCACTCCCTGCAACATCAGTTGTTAGCGTCTCCTTGTACCATGTTGCAAAAGCGGCGAGATCTTTCGGAAAACAATGGCCACCAGCACCACGCCCAGGCACACTTCCTGAATGTCCACTCGTATCAACCACTCGCATATGACTATTACCAATGCGTGCATCAGCCGCCATGGCGGTCGCAACTTCATCATAATTCGCACCTGTCGCTTTTGTGGCGTCATAGATCATATTCATGTAGACCACCTTGAGCGCCAAGAAACAATTTCCACCGTACTTAATGAGTTCCGCCGTTTCAGCACTACAGATTTGCTCAAATTGCGCTTTTGGCAATACACCGAGTACTCGCTCGGCCGCAGTTGTATGCACCTCATCTATAATTGGCATACCAATAATAGTGCGCTCAGGATGACGAGTATCCTCGGCCGCTGTCTTTTCACGCAAAAATTCTGGAGCATGAAAAAGAATGATGTCTGGAAATAGCGACTGTAGTCTGCGCGTGGTGCCAGGAAGCATGGTCGACTTAATCACCGCAATTGCCCCAGAACCCACAAGTGTCAGAGCCGACTCAAGTGCGCTCGCATCAAAACCAGTCGGCCGTGTTGGCGTTGGCACAGCAATAAAGACAATGTCGCACGTTGCAATTACGTCACGGTTACTTGCGTACTCTGGCTCAAGTGCATAGCGCACAACCGAAAATCCCCGCTCGGCAAAATCATCCGCCATATGCTTGCCAATAAATCCCTGTCCGATGAAACCAATAGTCATATGTACTTAGCGATTTAAATGAATTTTTTTAGCAACCTCCCTCGCAAACGATTCGTCAGTTTCAGAAATGCGTTCGATATCATGTTCTTCGGATACGCCAACCTGTATTTCCAAAATAACTAGTTCGCGATCAGGTGGTGCCACCGGTGCATGCCAGACTCCTGGTAAATTCATACGGACTTCCCCATTTGGCATAAAGAAAAATTCGCTTCGTAATTCATGTCGCTGTAATGATAATTCTTTACCGGGTGCAATCGTGAGAATCTTTACCTTCAACTCCGGCATATCGAGGAGTACGTCATACATACCCCACCGAGTTATGACACGATCACGACCATTTATTGCAGAACTGGAACTATACTTCCCTCCCCCAAGTTCGAACACGGGTATGATACCGAGCTCAGCACAAACATCTAATTCAGGGGTGTTGTGACTGGTACGGTCACCACCATTACCGAAATAAGTTGGCTTGATTCGACGTAAAGCCTCACACACCGTACCATCAGAATCATCAACACTATGTATATGCGGCGTATATGCTTCAAGAATTTTTTTTCGATCAGTCCAAGGCTGGAAGAAAAAACCCTTCTTTCGCACGAGCCAGTCGTCACTATTAGCAATAATATGTA
>Ga0228698_1001223_pt1 | contig 13229 bp, 6 predicted proteins | sample McNCre117_Aug_MG_FD_178015 | JGI IMG/M metagenome (GOLD analysis project Ga0228698, IMG submission 178015) | Freshwater microbial communities from McNutts Creek, Athens, Georgia, United States - 1-17_Aug_MG | ecosystem: Environmental > Aquatic > Freshwater > Creek | place: USA: Georgia...
TGCCCATGCCGTCGGCCTTGGTGGAGAAGAAGGCCTCATACAAGCGGGCCATCACCTCCGGGGCCAAGCCCTTGCCCGAATCGCGCACCGAAAAGTCGATGGCCGACTGGCCTTCCACCTGCGTGGGGACCACCCGCAACTCCACCAAGCGCTGGGCCGTGGGGCGCTGCGCCGTGTCAATCGACTCTGCCGCATTGCGCAGCAGGTTGACCAGCACCTGCTCAATCAAGATAGGGTCCACCAGCATGTTGGGCAGCCGGGCCGCCACATAGTGGTTGAGGCGCACATTGCGGCGGCGCAGCTCAATGTCGGCCAACTCAATGGCTTCGTTCACCATCACGTTCACGTCCGACGGAGTGCGGTTGGGCTCGCTGCGTTTCACAAAGGAGCGTATGCGCTGGATGATCTGCCCGGCCCGGTGCGCCTGGCGGGCGGTTTTATCCAGCGCGCCCAGCAGTTCTTCTTCGGTGATCTGCTGCGCCTTGATGCGCGACACCATGCCGTTGCAGTAGTTGTTGATGGCCGTCAGGGGCTGGTTGAGTTCGTGGGCCACGCTGGAGGCCATCTCGCCCATGGTGATCAGGCGGCTGGAGTTTTGTGCGCGCTCGGCCTGAGTGGCGGCTTGCTGCTCGGCCAGGCGTCGGCTGGTGATGTCGGTGGCAATCACCATTTGCGCCAGGCGGCCATCCACCCAGCTCAGGTAGCGAGTGCGCACCTCCAGCCACTTGCCCAGGGTGGTGTCGTAAATCTCGCCGCTTTCGGTTTCGGTGTCGGCAATCGACTCGGTGGGCAGTCCGGCCAGCGGGTCTACGCTGTCGCCCGAGTCACTGCTGGTGGGGCTGCTGGGCACACCGGCCTCGGCCACCAGTTGCAGGTGGCCGTTGGCATGGGTGCCAAACCACTGGCGGTAGAGTTTGTTGGCAAACAGCAGTTCGTCGCTGCCCAAGGGGGCCACAGAGATGGATGCGTCCAGCGCCTCCAGCACGGTGGTGAAGCGCTGGTGCGATGCCGACAACTGCTCGCGCACCCGGTTGGGCTCGGTGATGTCGGTCATGGAAGTGACCCAACCGGTTTGGGTGCCCATGGCGTCAATGAGCGGCGCCACATACAGGCGTGCGTCAAACATGGTGTTGTCACGGCGCTTGACCCGCACCTGGAAGCCGCCGGGCGTGAACTTGCCGGACAGTTCCTCTTCGAGCTTGTGGGTGAGTGCTTCGCGGTCGGACTCGGGCCAGTACGGGAAAGGGGCGGTGCGCCCGACCAGATCGCTTTCGCTCCAGCCTGTCATCTGACAGAAGGCTGCGTTCACATAGGTGATGCGCCCTTGCAAATCCATGGCGCGCATGCCGGTGAGCATGGAGTTTTCCATGGCGCGGCGGAAGTTGGTTTCCGACAGCAAAGCCTGCTGCGCCTGCATGCGGCGGCGGGTGTGGCGGAAGTTGGCAATCAGCATCCAGGCGGTCATGACGCTGAGCGTGATGACCAGCCAGAAGAAGCCACTGCCAATCACGCCCAGCGACGCGCGGTAGGCCTGGCCGCGCACCTGCAAGTCACGCCCCACAGGCGACACCGGCATGGTGTAGGCGTTGCTGCGCGTGCTGCCGGGAAGCCAGTCAAGCGACAGCTTGCGCGCCGGAATAACCGTGCCTGCCAGCAAGCCGCCCTTGGAATCCAGCAAAGAAATGGCGTAACGCGAAGTCACCTCGTCGGGCACGCCGTATCGGTACAGGCCGTCCACCGACAACTCGGCCAGCAACACGCCGGAGAAGCGGTTGCGCTCGTTTAGCGGGATGTAAATCTGCATCAGCGGCGCGAACTCTGCCGAGCGCAGGCGCTGCAAATACACGGGTTGGCTGCTTTGCCGCGCGGCGTTGAGTGCGTGCTCCAGTTCCTGGCGCACCTGGGGTTCTGCCGGTGCGCGGGAGCTGGACAGGAGCTGGCTGGCGGTGCCTATTCCGGCACGCACGCGGTGGCGTTCGTCAATCCAGGCCAGGCCGTGCAGCTCGGGGTACTGGTTGAGCATGGTGGCAGCGCGGGCGCGGAAATCTTCTAAATCCAGTTCTCGGTTGGAAACCTCGCGCGCTACGCGGGTGAGCTGTTCCTGGCGCTCCAGCAGGCGCAGACGCAGGCGCTGCTGGGTGTATTCCACATCGCGTTGCACGGCTTCTTGTTCGCGGTCCATTTCTTCCGCACGCAGGTAGCCAAACGCGGCCACGATGGCGGCAAAAAACAACAGCACCGCGGCCAGCGGCGCCAGCATGGCCAGCCGGTCCTGGCGCTGCGGATGCAGGCGCGTCCACCAGTGTTTGGCCTGCTGTACAGGGGGGAGTGCCAGGGCGCTCGGGAGGGAAATGAGGTCGGGCAATGCCATGCGTCAAGTGTAGGCGAAGGCCGTAATCGGTACGTTTTTAAATTTCACAATATGAAGTCATTGAGCACTACTTGAAATTTTGAAATTCTTGTGAGAAACTTACGCCGTCGTACTAAATTACGTGCGCGATTCCCCAAAAGTAACCAGGAGACAAGAATGTCAGCAGTTCCCCAAAGCCCGGCCAGCAGCGTTGACGCAGACAGCCAGGAAACCCGCGAGTGGATGGATGCCCTGTCCGCCGTGATCGAAAAAGAGGGGCCGGAGCGCGCCCAATTCCTGTTGGAGCAGCTGCTGTCGCATGCCCGCCAAAACAGCATGGACATGCCTTTCTCGGCCAACACCGCGTACGTCAACACCATCGACAAAGACCAGGAAGAAATCTGCCCTGGAAACATCGAGATTGAAGAGCGCCTGCGCGCCTACATGCGCTGGAACGCCATGGCCATGGTGGTCAAGGCCAACCGCCACCACCCCGTAGACGGCGGTGACCTGGGCGGCCACATCGGCTCGTTTGCTTCGCTGGCCCATATGTTTGGCGCTGGCTTCAACCACTTCTGGCACGCCGAGAGTGAAAACCATGGCGGCGACTGCCTGTACATCCAGGGCCACGTGGCCCCCGGTGTGTACGCCCGCGCCTACATGGAAGGCCGCTTGACCGAAGAGCAATTGCTCAACTTCCGCCAAGAAACTGGTGGCAAGGGCTTGTCCAGCTACCCGCACCCCAAGCTGATGCCCAACTTCTGGCAGTTCCCCACCGTGTCCATGGGCTTGGGCCCATTGATGGCGATCTACCAAGCCCGTTTCCTGAAATACCTGCACGCCCGTGGCATTGCCAACACCGAAAACCGCAAGGTCTGGGTGTTCTGCGGCGACGGCGAAATGGACGAAGTCGAATCCCTGGGCGCCATTGGCCTGGCTGCCCGCGAAAAGCTGGACAACTTGGTGTTCGTGATCAACTGCAACCTGCAGCGTCTGGACGGCCCGGTGCGCGGCAACGGCAAGATCATTCAAGAGTTGGAAGGCGAATTCCGCGGCTCCGGCTGGAACGTGATCAAGCTGCTCTGGGGCAGCGAGTGGGACCCTCTGCTGGCCCGCGACAAGGACGGCGCGCTGCGCAAGGTCATGATGGACACGCTGGACGGCGACTACCAAGCCTTCAAGGCCAACGACGGTGCCTTCGTGCGCAAGAACTTCTTCGGCCGCTCGCCCGAGACGCTGGAGATGGTGTCCAAGATGAGCGACGACGCCATCTGGGCGCTGCGCCGCGGTGGCCACGACCCACAAAAGGTGTACGCCGCCTACGCTGCTGCCGTCAAACACAAGGACCAGCCCACCGTGCTGCTGATCAAGACCGTCAAGGGCTTTGGCATGGGCAAGGCCGGTGAAGGCAAAAACAACGTCCACCAGACCAAGAAGCTCACCGACGAGGACATCAAGGCCTTCCGCGACCGCTTCAACATCCCGGTGCCGGACAGCCAGATTGCCGACATTCCCTTCTACAAGCCGGCCGATGACACCCCGGAAATGAAGTACCTGCACGAGCGCCGCAAGGCCCTGGGCGGCTACTTGCCCAGCCGCCGTGCCAAGGCCGAAGAAAGCTTCACCGTGCCGTCGCTGGAAACATTCAAGTCGGTAATGGAGCCCACTGCCGAAGGCCGTGAAATCTCCACCACCCAAGCGTATGTGCGCTTCCTGACCCAGTTGCTGCGCGACCAGGCCCTGGGCCCACGCGTGGTGCCGATTCTGGTGGACGAGGCCCGTACCTTTGGTATGGAAGGTCTGTTCCGCCAAGTGGGTATCTACAACCCCGCTGGTCAGCAATACACCCCGGTGGACAAAGACCAGGTGATGTACTACCGCGAAGACAAGGCCGGTCAGATCCTGCAAGAAGGCATCAACGAAGCCGGCGGTATGGCCAGCTGGATTGCTGCGGCTACCAGCTACTCCACCAGCAACCGCATCATGGTGCCGTTCTACGTGTACTACTCCATGTTTGGCTTCCAGCGCATTGGCGATCTGGCATGGGCTGCTGGCGACATGCAAGCACGCGGCTTCTTGTTGGGTGGCACTTCGGGCCGTACCACTTTGAACGGCGAAGGCCTGCAGCACGAAGATGGCCACAGCCACATCATGGCCGGCACCATCCCCAACTGCATCTCTTATGACCCGACCTTCGCGCACGAAGTGGGCGTGATCCTGCACCACGGTTTGAAGCGCATGGTCGAGAAGCAAGACAACGTCTTCTACTACCTGACCCTGCTGAACGAAAACTACGCTATGCCCGGCCTGACCGCTGGCACCGAAGAGCAAATCATCAAGGGCATGTACCTGTGCAAGCCCGGCGATGCCAAGGCCAAGCAGCGCGTGCAGTTGTTGGGCTCCGGCACCATCCTGCGCGAAAGCATTGCGGCGCAAGAACTGCTGGAAAAAGACTGGGGCATTGGTGCTGACGTGTGGAGCTGCCCAAGCTTCAACGAACTCACCCGCGACGGCCAGGACGCCGACCGCTGGAACCTGCTGCACCCGCTGGAAACACCGCGTGTGTCCTTCGTTGGCCAACAGCTGGCATCCAGCACCGGCCCGGTGGTTGCATCCACCGACTACATGAAGGCCTATGCCGAGCAGATCCGTCCCTTCATTCCTGCCGGACGCAACTACAAGGTGCTGGGCACCGACGGCTTTGGCCGCAGCGACTTCCGCAGCAAGCTGCGCGAGCACTTTGAAGTCAACCGCCACTACATCGTGGTGGCTGCACTCAAGGCATTGGCGGAAGACGGTGCGCTGCCCGCAGCCAAGGTGGCCGAAGCCATCACCAAGTACGGCATCAACGCCGACAAGATCAACCCGCTGTACGCCTAAAAATCGGAGACAAACCCAATGGCACTCGTAGAAGTAAAAGTCCCCGACATCGGCGACTTCGATGAAGTCGCGGTGATTGAAGTCATGGTCAAGGTGGGCGACACGGTCAAGGCCGAGCAAAGCCTGATCACCGTGGAGTCCGACAAGGCCTCCATGGAAATTCCCTCCAGCCACGCTGGTGTGGTCAAAGAGATCAAAGTCGCCCTGGGCGGCAAGGTCAAGGAAGGCTCTGTTGTGCTGCTGCTCGAAGCAGCAGGCGACGCCGCTGCGCCCGCTCCGGCGGCTGCTCCTGCAGCCAGCGCCCCGGCACCTGCTGCGGCTCCCGCTGCACCGGCCCCCGCGGCTGCCGCACCTGCAGCCGCTGCAGGCCCGGTGGAAGTGCGCGTGCCCGATATTGGCGATTTCAAGGACGTAGCCGTCATTGAAATCCTGGCCAAGGTGGGCGACAACATCAAGGTGGAGCAGGGCCTGATTACTGTGGAGTCTGACAAGGCCTCCATGGAAATTCCCTCTAGCCACGCCGGTGTGCTCAAGGAACTCAAGGTCAAGCTGGGCGACAAGGTCAACATCGGTGACCTAGTGGCCATGCTTGAAGGCGTGGGCGCAGCCGCTGCTCCTGCTGCATCGGCACCTGCCGCAGCCGCTCCGGCCGCCGCTCCTGTGGCGCAAGCCGCCGCAGCCCCGGTTGCTGCTGCCGTTGCCGTACCCGCGCACGCACCCGGCGCAGCGCCTATCGGCCTGCCACACGCATCGCCTTCCGTACGCAAGTTCGCCCGCGAACTGGGCGTGCCGCTGGCGGAAGTCAAGGGCACCGGCCTCAAGGGCCGCATTACCGAAGCCGACATCCAGGGCTTTACCCGTTCCGTGATGAGCGGTGCGGTGCAGACGCTGGCCGCTGCGGCACAGAACAAGTCCAGCGGTGGTGGCGACGGTGCCGCGCTGGGCCTGATCCCATGGCCCAAGGTGGACTTTGCCAAGTTCGGCCCGGTGGAGCGCAAGGACCTGTCCCGCATCAAGAAGATCAGCGGTGCCAACCTGTTGCGCAACGCCATCATGATTCCGGCCGTTACCAACCACGACGATGCCGACATCACCGACCTGGAGGCCTTCCGCGTTTCTACCAACAAGGAAAACGAGAAGAACCCCAACGCGGCCAAGGTGACCATGCTGGCCTTCCTGATCAAGGCCTGCGTGGCCGCGCTCAAGAAGTTCCCCGAATTCAATAGTTCGCTGGACGGCGACGCGCTGGTCTACAAGCAGTACTGGCACATCGGCTTTGCCGCCGACACGCCCAATGGCTTGGTGGTGCCCGTGATCAAGGACGCCGACAAGAAGGGCATCTTCCAGATCAGCCAGGAAATGGGTGAGCTGGCCAAGAAGGCCCGTGACGGCAAGCTTAGCCCTGCCGACATGAGCGGTGCAACGTTCACCATCTCGTCCTTGGGCGGTATTGGTGGCCGTTACTTCACACCCATCATCAACGCGCCTGAAGTCGCGATTTTGGGCGTGTGCAAGAGCCAGATCGAACCCAAGTGGGACGGCAAGGCCTTCCAGCCGCGCCTGATGTTGCCGCTGTCGCTGACGTGGGACCACCGCGTGATCGACGGTGCCGCTGCTGCACGCTTCAACGTGTACCTGAGCCAAATCCTCGGCGACTTCCGCCGCATCATGCTGTAAGGAACCAAGATGGCACAAATCGACATCCAGGTTCCCGATATTGGCGACTTCGACGAAGTGGCCGTGATCGAATTGCTCGTCAAAGTGGGCGACACGGTCAAACCCGAGCAAAGCCTGATCACCGTGGAGAGCGACAAAGCCTCCATGGAAATTCCTTCCAGCCACGGTGGCGTGGTGAAGGAACTCAAGGTCAAGCTCGGCGACAAGGTCAAGCAAGGCACAGTGGTGTTGGTGCTCGAAGGCGAGGGCGGTGCTGCAGCTCCAGCGCCTGCTGCCGCAGCGGCACCGGCTACTCCTGCGGCTCCCGCAGCCCCCGCCCCCACCGCATCCAGCTTCGGCGGTAGCGCCGATCTCGAATGCGACCTGCTGGTGTTGGGCGGTGGCCCTGGCGGCTATTCCGCAGCCTTCCGCGCGGCCGACCTCGGCCTCAAGGTCGTCATCGTTGAGCGCTATTCCACCTTGGGCGGCGTCTGCCTGAACGTGGGTTGCATCCCCTCCAAGGCACTCTTGCACGTGGCTGCCGTGATGGACGAAGTCAGCCACCTGGGCGACCTGGGCGTGGACTTCGGCGCACCCGTGGTCAACATCGACAAGCTGCGCGGCCACAAGGAAAAGGTCATTGGCAAGCTGACCGGCGGTCTGGCTGCCATGGCCAAGATGCGCAAGGTCACCACCGTGCGCGGCTACGGAGCCTTTGTCGGCGCCAACCACCTCGAAGTGGAAGAAACCACGGGCGACGGCCAGGAGAAAACCGGCACCAAGAAGGTTGTGGCTTTCAAGCGCGCCATCATCGCGGCGGGCTCGCAGGCCGTGCGCCTGCCCTTCATGCCCGAAGACCCGCGCGTGGTGGATTCCACCGGTGCCCTGGCGCTCAAGGAAGTTCCCAAGCGCATGCTGATTCTGGGTGGTGGCATCATCGGCCTGGAAATGGGCACGGTGTACAGCACCCTGGGCGCGCGCCTGGATGTGGTGGAAATGCTGGACGGCCTGATGCAGGGCGCTGACCGCGACCTGGTGAAGATCTGGCAGAAGATGAACGCCAAGCGTTTTGACAACATCATGCTCAAGACCAAGACCGTGTCCGCACGTGCTTTGCCTGAAGGCATCGAAGTGACCTTTGCGCCAGCGGAAGAGGGCGGTACCGCCCCCGCACCGCAGGTGTACGACCTGGTGTTGCAAGCCGTGGGCCGCACACCCAATGGCAAGAAGATTGCCGCCGACAAAGCAGGTGTGTCCGTCACGGACCGCGGTTTCATCAACGTGGACATCCAGATGCGCACCAACGTGCCGCACATCTTCGCCATCGGCGACATCGTGGGCCAGCCCATGCTGGCGCACAAGGCGGTGCACGAGGCACACGTGGCAGCGGAAGTCATCGCCGGTGAACTGCAAGGCAACAAGGAACTGGCATCCGCCGCCTTCAACGCCCGCGTGATCCCCAGCGTCGCTTACACCGACCCCGAAGTGGCCTGGGTGGGCCTCACCGAAGACCAGGCCAAGGCGCAAGGCATCAAGGTCAAGAAGGGCCTGTTCCCCTGGACAGCATCCGGCCGCGCCATTGCCAATGGCCGCGACGAAGGCGTCACCAAACTGTTGTTTGACGACTCCCCCGAAGCCCACGGCCACGGCAAGATCCTGGGCGGCGGCATGGTGGGAACCCATGCGGGCGACATGATTGGCGAAGTGGCCCTGGCCATCGAGATGGGTGCCGACGCCGTGGACATCGGCAAGACCATCCACCCCCACCCCACGCTGGGCGAAAGCATCGGCATGGCGGCGGAAGTGGCGCACGGGTCTTGCACGGACGTGCCACCGGCGCGCAAGTAAGCTTTAGTCAGCGCAAAAGAAAAAGCCCGAACCGGCGACGGTTCGGGCTTTTTTGTTGGCAATACCGACTCGGGATTTGCCGCGCCTTCCATGCTTTGGAGGTGCTGGGCCCCGCGCGGCAGGACACTAGACGGATTTGGCTGCCATGGCCCGCAGTTTGTCTTTTTTGCTGGGACGTTTGCCCTTGATTCCGCCTGTATTGACCGGGGCTGCAACAGAAGTAGCCTGGTCCTCATTGCTGGAAGAGGGCGCTACTGGTGCTTGCGTTGTCGGGGCAAATTCCGCGATGGTCTCCAGCGGCACTTGCAAGCCGTGGCGTTTTTCAATCAGGCGGAAGTGGGCCTCAGTGGCGTGGCTCACAAAGCTGACGGCCAGCCCGGCTTCGCCTGCGCGCCCGGTGCGGCCAATGCGGTGGGTGTAGTCATCGGCGGAGCGGGGCAGGTCGTAGTTGACCACCACCGGCAACTCGGCAATGTCCAGTCCGCGCGATGCCATGTCGGTGGCCACCACCACCTTGAGGCGGGAGGCTTTGAAGTCCGACAGCACCTGGCTGCGTTTGCCCTGGCTGAGTTCGCCATGGAAGGGCTCGGCGTTGATGCGCGCCTTGCGCAGTTTGTCCGCCACGATTTCGGCGGCGTGTTTGGTGGCCACAAACACCAGCACTCGCTTCCATTTGTGAAGGTTGATCAGGTGGCGCAGCAACTGGGTGCGCTGGCCCGTGTCCACCAGGATGGCTTGCTGGGTGATGTCGGGTTTGGTTTGCTCGGTGCTGGGGATGTCGATTTGCACGGGCGTGCGCAGCATGGCGGCGGCCAGCGCGGCGACCGGTGGCGCAAAGGTGGCGGAGAAAAACAGGTTTTGCCGTTGCGGGGGCAGCAGCGCCAGCAGGCGGTTCAACTCGGCTTCAAACCCCAGGTCCAGCAGGCGGTCGGCTTCGTCCAGCACCAGCGTTTGGACGTGCCCCAAATTAACGGCGTTGTGCTGCACCAGGTCGAGCAGGCGTCCGGGCGTGGCGACCACCACATCGGTGCCGCTGCGCAGGGCCAGCATTTGCCGGTTGATGGACACGCCACCAAACACCACGCTGATACGGACATCGCGGGGCAACTGGTTGGCCAGGTTGCGCAGCGCTTCGCCCACTTGCACCGCCAGTTCGCGGGTGGGTACCAGAATCAGCGCGCGTGGTTGGCGCGGAATGCTGACGGGCTGTTCGCTCAGGATGTGCAGCAGGGGCAAGCCGAAGGCCAGCGTTTTGCCGGAGCCGGTTTGGGCGCGGGCCATGGTGTCATGCCCGGCCAGTACGGCAGGAATGGCCTGGGTTTGGACTGCGGTGGGGGTGTTCAGACCTTGGCGCTCCACAGCGCGCAAGAGGGCGGGCGACAAGCCCAGAGAAGAAAAAGTCATTCAGTGCAGCAGTGTTTACTGCTGGGTATTGGCTGCAGCGGGATCGACTTGCACGCGCCGCGCACCGTCAAAGCGTGACAACCAGTAAGAGGCGCCCATGTCCTCGACCCGCACTTCGCCGCCGGGTCGGGGGGCATGGATGAACTTGCCATTGCCCACGTAAATGCCCACATGGCTGAAGGCACGGCGCATGGTGTTGAAGAACACCAGGTCGCCGGGTTTGAGGTCGGACTTGTCAATTTTTTCGGTGGCGGCCGCTTGCTCAGAGGCCTTACGGGGAAGCAGCAAGCCTGCGGTTTGTTGGTAGATGGCGCGGACAAAGCCGCTGCAGTCAAAGCCGGTTTCGGCGTTGTTGCCGCCCCGGCGGTAGGGCACGCCCAAAAATCCCAAGGCCCCCATGACCAATTGCGAAGCCTTTGCTTCCACACGGTTACCGACTTCGCCAATGCGGTCCAGCAAGCTACCGTCGGTCAGCATCCGGCTCACTTCATCCGCAGCATCTGCGGGCGCAGCATGTGAAATGGGAGTACAGAACAGGGAGCACAGCAAAGCCAACAGGGTCAAAAAACGCATGTGCTGGAGCATACCTTGTCAGGGCACCCCGGTCAAATAAGGTAATACTTTAAAAATGCTATGTAACTCATTGATAAATAATAAGTTATTTGAAATGTCATGATGTGACATGTAAAGTTCTCCCGCTTCTGCGGAGAGGGGCTGGCTTATATCAAGCAGCAATGCTGGTTATGCTTGTTCCATCTGATGATGGAAAGCCCTTTATGTTGCTAGAACTTGAATCCTCCCAATTGGTGCTGATTGACTACCAGGAGCGGCTGATGCCAGCCATGCTGGAGTCGGAAGCAGTGCTGCGCAATGCCACGCGACTGGCCCAAATAGCGGCTGCGCTGCAGGTGCCTGCCTTTTATACCGAGCAAAACCCGTCCAAGCTGGGACCAACCGCTTCCCAGCTGCTGACGGCATTGACCGCGGTGCGGGCCAAGTCACTCGCCAAAATGCAGTTCAGCGCGGTGGAAGAGGGGCTGGGGGAAATGCTGCGGCCACCGGCCAAGCCGGTTCAAGGCAATGCCCGCAGCCTGCCCAAGCACCTGCAAAAACCGCAGGCCGGTAGCGAGCGCGACACCATCGTGTTGGCCGGTTGTGAAGCCCACGTGTGCCTGCTGCAAACCGCACTGGATTTGCTGGAAGACGAGTTCGATGTGTGGGTGGTTACCGACGCATGCAGTTCGCGCACCGAGCGCAACCGCGATGCCGCGTTTGATCGCTTGGCAGGGGCGGGCGTGGAATTGGTGAGCACGGAAATGGTCGCTTTTGAGTGGTTGCGCAGCGCAGAACACCCTGCGTTCAAGCAGGTGCAAGGTCTGATCAAGTAGCGAATCCGCCAAGGTGCCGGGGCCTGATTCCCGGCGCCTTGGCAGTGTGCGGGGGGGCAGGGCAAGTCAGCTTGCAGCAAGTTGCTTATTCATAATTATGAATTCAATTTTGCCCACCCACAACAAGGTTTCGGAGACCCGCACAATGACTTCTTACGCAGACTTTCATCGCCGTTCCATTCAAGACCGCGACGGCTTCTGGACGGAGCAGGCCCAGTTGATCGACTGGCACAAACCTTTCGACCAGGTGTGCGACTACAACAAGCCGCCGTTTGCCAAATGGTTTGCGGGTGGCAAAACCAACCTTTGCTACAACGCGGTGGACCGCCATCTGGCCACCCGCCCCGACCAAAACGCGCTGGTTTTTGTGTCCACAGAAACCGATGTGGAGAAGGCCTACTCTTTCCGCGAATTGCACGCCGAAGTGCAGCGCATGGCCGCCATCCTCAAACAACTGGGCGTGGGCAAGGGCGACCGCGTTCTGATTTACATGCCCATGATTGCCGAGGCCTGCTTTGCGATGCTGGCCTGTGCGCGCATTGGCGCCATTCACTCGGTGGTGTTTGGTGGCTTTGCCAGCCACAGCCTGGCCAGCCGGATTGAAGACGCCAAGCCCGTGGCCATCATCAGTGCCGATGCCGGCATGCGCGGCGGCAAAGTGGTGCCCTACAAACACCTGCTGGACGAAGCCGTTTCCTTGAGTGCCCACAAGCCCGCCAAGGTGCTGATGGTGAACCGCGGTTTGAGCGAATTCCCCAAAGTGGCCGGACGCGACGAAGACTATGCCGCTCTGCGCGAAGCCAACCTGAACACCCAGGTGCCTTGCGAGTGGGTGGACTCCGATCACCCCAGTTACATCCTCTACACCAGCGGCACCACCGGTAAGCCCAAGGGAGTGCAGCGCGATACCGCCGGTTACGCCGTGGCTCTGGCCGCTTCCATGAAGCACATCTACATGGGCAACCCGGGCGAGACCTACTTCTCCACTTCCGACATCGGCTGGGTGGTGGGGCACAGCTACATCATCTACGGCCCGCTGATTGCCGGTATGGCGACCATCATGTACGAAGGCCTGCCGATTCGCCCCGATGCCGGCATCTGGTGGAGCCTGGTGGAAAAATACAAGGTCAGCGTGATGTTCAGCGCGCCCACAGCCGCACGTGTGCTCAAGAAGCAGGACGAGTCCTTCCTCACCAAATACGACCTGTCCAGCCTCAAGGCCCTGTTCCTGGCCGGTGAGCCCTTGGATGAGCCCACCGCCACCTGGATTGCAGGTGCGATCAACAAGCCCATCATCGACAACTACTGGCAGACCGAAACCGGCTGGCCCATTATGGCCATCTGCAATGGCGTGGAAAAAGCGCCCACCAAATTCGGCTCGCCCGGCAAGGCGGTGTACGGCTACGACGTGCGTCTGATTGACGAAACCACCGGCGAGGAAATCAACGAGCCCAACAAGAAGGGCGTGATTGCCGTGGAAGGCCCGCTGCCTCCCGGCTGCTTGCAGACCATCTGGGGCGATGACGAGCGCTTCGTCAAAACCTACTGGTCCAGCATCCACAACCGCGTGATGTATAGCACCTTCGACTGGGGCGTGAAGGACGAAGACGGCTACTTCTTCATCCTGGGCCGCACCGATGACGTGATCAACGTGGCCGGTCACCGCTTGGGCACCCGCGAGATTGAAGAGAGCATCAGCAGCC